>Ga0111539_10000471_pt1 | contig 50743 bp, 37 predicted proteins | sample RhiMethybrSRZTD1_FD_79667 | JGI IMG/M metagenome (GOLD analysis project Ga0111539, IMG submission 79667) | Populus rhizosphere microbial communities from Tennessee, USA - Rhizosphere MetaG P. TD hybrid SRZTD1 (version 2) (version 2) | ecosystem: Host-associated > Plants > Roots > Rhizosphere >... | reverse complement strand
GGAACTGATCGAAAAGTAGGACGGAACAGCCTCTGCCTTGGCAATCGGCTGATCGGCGAATCGGGCAATCGGCAATCCGTTGACGGCCTATGGGTGTTGGGAAAAGGCGCTCCTCGCCGATAGCCGATTGGCGATTGCCCATCGGCCATTACCCATCGGCCATTGCCCATCGGCCATTGCCCATTAGACATTGCCCATTAGCCATCCGCCATTGTCCATTGCCCGATTGCCCATCAGCACGTTGCCGATTTGCGATCAATCGATTGCGGATTACCGATTGGCCATCCTCGATTGCCCGTTGCCGATGTCTCTGCCATTGGCTATTGCCAATTTCCCATTGCCGATGCTACGTCAGTCTTTGCGCACGACCCACGTGGTCATCGCCCGCTGATCCTGGACGACGGTGGTTTTGATGGGATCGAGCAGGCGTCCGCCGAGCGATCGCGTCCGCGCCACGAGGAACGGCTCGTCCACCAGATATCGCGACGTGCCGTCCGGCAGCCGGTAGCGACGACCAGCGCCGCCGATCCGTTCGACCCGCGATTCGAATCCAATCGACGACGCCAGGCGGCAGAAGAACAGGCCGCCTGGCGCCAACACGCGCCAACTGCCGGCCAGCATCGCCTCGAACTCGGCGTCGTCGCGCGCGAAGTGGAGCACGGCGCTGCTGATCACGACCGTGGCGGACGCGTCGGGCCGCGAGGCGCGCTCGACGGGTTCGACGCGGAAATTCTCGAGGGGCAGCGACGGCGCCAGCCGGCCCGCGAGCTCGCGGACGGCCGCGATCGCGTCCGGATCGGGATCGACCGCGTGCACGTCGAATCCGCCACGGAACAGGTAGACGAGATTGCGTCCCCAGCCGCAGCCCGCGTCGAAGACGCGGTCGCGCGTGGTGATGCGTCCGCGCAGGAGCTGATCGAAAAGATAGATGTCGATCCCGCCGAACTCGGTCTCGAGATCCATGCGGGCGGGGCCGATCAGCCGATCATGGGCGTGCGGCGCTTGACGAGTTGCACGGCCAGGCCCCAGGGATCGCGCAGCATGGCAAGGACGTCGCCGGCGTCGTTCTGCTGCACGTCGCCTTCCGCCGTCGCGCCCGCCGCGATCAGCCGGGCGCGCGTCGCCGCGACGTCGTCGGTGGAGAACGCCAGGTGCAGGACGAACGGATCCATCGTGCGGTAGTCGGGCACGCGCACTTTCGGATTCGCGTAGAACTCGAGCATGACCGCGTCGCCGTCGTCGGCGAGAAAGTGGCCGAAGGGCGACGCGGACTGCGCGCGCTTGACGGTCATCCCCAGATGCGCCACGTACCAGCGCGCGAGGGCGACCGGGTCTTCGACCTGGTAGGCGGTGTGTTCGATTTTCACGGCGAGCGTCAGCTGAGACGCGCCTGGACGTCGCCCATGCGGCGATCGATGTCGGCGAGGGCCTGCTGCAGTTGCGCGCGCCGGCGCTCGTGTGCGGCGGCATCGAGCTGGCGCTGCAGCTCGACGCGCGCGAGCCTGAGCGACTCGAGCGCCTGCACTGCCTGAGGATCGCGGATCACCGCGGCGCGCGACGCCTCGCGCTCCCGCTCCAGTTCTTCCATCCGCTCCTGAATCCGCGAATCCGCGTCGATCAATCCTTCGCCGGCATCACCCATCGTCTGCTTCTCCGTTGCGTGCGACCGTGCGGCGCAGGCCGCGGCGCCTCACCCTCCGAGCCACCGGGCATGCCCCGACGTCGTCGGCCGCCAGCGAATATGGTACGACGACGACGTGGTTTCGCTCTAGTCGTTTCTGAGCGCGCGCGTCGGGTCGACGCGTGACGCGCGGCGGGCCGGCAGGAGGCTCGCCGCGAGCGCCACGGCGGCCAGGCCGGCGGCCGCGACCGCGAGCAGCCCCGGCTCGGCCGGACGGAGCTCGAAGAGCAGCGCCTGTGACCAGCGCGTCGTCGCGACGGCCAGCCCGATGCCGGCGACCAGCCCGATCCCGACGAGCCAGGCCGATTCGCGCAGCACCATCCACACGACGCGGAGACGATTGGCGCCGAGCGCCATGCGCAGGCCGATCTCGAAGCGGCGGCGCGCGACGAGATAGGACATCACGCCGTAGAGCCCGACCGCGGCCAGCAGTCCGGCGAGGCCGCCGAAGAAGCCGGACAGCGTCGCCATCAGCCGCTCGCGGACGAGCGATGCGTGTATCTGATCGTCGAGCGTCTGGTAGCTCACCAGGATCTCGGGGTGCGTCGCCCGGGCGGCCTCGGTGAGGGCCGGCGCCAGCGCCGACCGCCCGTCGCCGCGGACGAGCAGCGTGAACGCCGAGCCGGGACGCTCGTCCTGCGTGTCGGGCAGGTACGCGAGCGGACCGAACTCGTCGCGGACGCCGCTGTACTTCGTGTTCTTGACGACGCCGACGATGCGATACGACCGGATCGGCTCGCCGGGACCGGTGTCGAAGCGAAATTCGCGGCCGACCGGCGCGGGTGTCTGGAAGTACGCGCGGCCGAACGCCTCGTTGACGATGGCGACGCGCGGCGCGCCGACGGTGTCGCGCGCGTCGAACATCCGGCCGGCCACGAGCGGCGTCTGCAGCAGCTCGAAGAATCGCGGTCCAACGCTGTTGATGTTGGGATACGGCTTCTTCGCCTCGCCGTCGACCACGAGCGTCTCGTTCCAGCCGCTGCCGCTCATCGGGACGATCGCCGCGGAAGCGACCGCGGTGACGCCCGGCAACGAGGCGACGCGCTGGATAAAGGCCTGCTGCGCGTCGAGGAGACGATCGGCCGGCACGCCGGCGCGCCGCATGTCGAAGCTGGCGATCAGGACGCCGTCCGTCCGCATGCCGGCATCCGCGGTCACCAGATTCCGCAGGGTGCCGCTGAACAACAGCGCCGCCATGACGAGGACGAGTGAGAGGGCGACTTGCCCGACCACGAGCACGCGGCGGACCCCGACGCGCTGGCGATCGTCCGTCGTGCTGCGCGTGCCGGCCTTGATCGCCGCGCCGGGCGCGGTGCGCGTGGCCCGCCACGCCGGCGCGAGGCCGAAGAGCGCGCAGGTGAGGACGGCGAGACCGCCGGCAAATGCCATGACGCGCCAGCTGAGGGCGAGATCAACGAAATAGGACGTCCCGGGCGTATCGATGAGGGCGACGAGCGCGCGGCTGAGGAGGCCGGCCAGCCAGATTCCGAGGAGCGTTCCTGTCGCCGACAGCAGCAGACTCTCGACGAGCAGTGGGCGGAAGATGCGCGGCCGCGACGCGCCGATGGCCAGGCGGACGGCGATTTCACGCTCGCGGACGCTCGCGCGCGCGAGCATGAGGTTGGCGAGATTGCCGCACGCGATCACGAGCACGGCGCCGGCGATCGCCAGCAGCAGCCACAGCGGCTGCGCGTAGTCGCGGCGCAGGTCCGAGACGCCGGAGCCGGCCGGGGCCGCGATCAGCCCGAACGCCAGGTAGCTCTTCGCGTCATTCGCGGTGTAACGCGACGGGAGCGTGGTGGCAAAGACCCGCGACGCGAGCGGCGCCAGGCGCGCGGACGCCTCCACGACTGGCGTGCCGGGCGGCATCCGGCCCATCACGCTCAACCACCAGGCATCGGCGTGATCGAACAGGGCGCGATCGCGCAGGCGTGGCTCCATGCAGATGGGCACCGCCACATCGAAGCTCCGGCCGACCTCGAGCCCGAAGAAGCGCGGTTCGGTCACGCCGACGATCTCGAGTGGCGCGCCGTCGACCGTGATCGATCGGCCGACCACTCCCGGGTCGCCGGCAAACTGGCGCTGCCAGAAACGATGGCTGATCACGATGCCGGGCGGAGCGCAGCCGCGCCGATCGTCCGCCGCGGCGATGAGCCGTCCGGCGGCGGGGCGAACGTCGAGCGCATCGAAGAAGCCACCGCTGACCCAGAGGCCTTCGACCGGCCGTGATTCGCCACCGGTGGCCAGGTCGAACTGCGTGGTGCTCCACGCGAACGGGCTCGTGAGCCCATGCGATTCGTCGCGGATGCGCTCCCACAACTGGTTCGTCATGCGCGGGTTGCGGCCGTTGAAGCTGCCGGTCCGGCCCTGGCCGTGCGTGTCCACGCGCACTTCGACGAGCGTCTCGGGGTGCGGCACCGGCAGCGTGCGCAGCCGCAACGCGTCGATGAGCTGGAAAATCGCGGTGTTGGCGCCCACGCCCAACATCAACGACAGGACGGCGACCGCGGCGAAGCTGCGGCTGCGCCACAGCACGCGCGCGGCGTAGCGCACGTCGTGCCAGACGCTCTCGAGCCAGTCGATCGTATTCATGTCGTAGATTTCCTCGCGAATGCGGGTCGGATTCCCGAGCTTGCGGTAGGCGGCCGCGCGTGCAGCTTCGGGCGCCAGGCCGCGCGCGATGTTGTCGGCGATCTCCTGATCGAGGTAGCTCTCGAGCTCCCGCCGCCGCTCGGCGTCCCAGGCGGCGCGGCGCAGAAAGCGTCGCCAGCTCATCGCCCGCCGCGCGCGCCCGGCGCGGGCCGGAGAATCCGGCTGACCGCCCGCGCGAGCGACTCCCAGCGCGTCGTCTGATGCGTGAGCTGCCGGCGGCCGGCGGGGGTGAGACGGTAGAACCGCGCGCGCCGGTTGTTCTCCGACGCGCCCCACTCCGAGGCGATCCAGCCGCGATCTTCCAGCCGGTGCAGCGCGGGATAGAGCGACCCGTGCTCGACCTGCAGGACGTCGTTCGAGGAGCGCTCGATCGCGTACGCGATGGCGTGACCGTGCGCGGGGCCGAGGACGAGCGTGCGCAGGATCAGGACGTCGAGCGTGCCCTGGAGGAAGTCTTCGTGGAGCGCCGGCGTGCCGCGCTTCGGCATTCCGTCATGCTACTCCACTAGATGATCTTCTGGAAGCGCGGCCGGCGGGACTTTGTGCTATGGTCGCTCGGCTCCCCCCGGGAAAGGCCCTCATGACGAACGCTCGAGTGGTGTGGGTCTCAGCGCTGGTCGCCGCCGGCGTGCTCGCCGCCTCCGCGCAGTCGGCGCAGGTGCGCTACGAGCGGCTGTTCCCCCTCAAGTCCGAAGAGGGGGTGTTCGCTTACGCACGCATCTCGCCGGACGGCCGGACGCTTGCCTACGCGTCGATCATGCCCGACCCGGCGCGGCTGGCCGCGGCGGGCCTTCCCCGCCAGCCGTCGCGGACGACGCAGACCGTCGTCGATCTCAAGACCGGCGCTGTGCAGTTCGCCGAGGCCGGCATCGACGCCTACTGGTCGCTCGACGGCGATCGGATGATCTTCCTGGCGCAGTCGGGCGCCGGCGGCGGCGTGACCATGCGCCATCACCCCGACGGCGAGATCGTCCGCAACGTCGCGCCCAGCTCGCTCGGCGACTACTTCAGCTGGGCCGTGCGCGACGGCAAGAACCTGATTCTGACGATCCAGAGCAACTACTACTACCTCGACGGCGACAAGGCGGCGCTGCCGGCCGGCCGCGTCGTGCCGTGTGACGGCATCGGCATCGGCGATCGGCCGCTGATCTCCAAGGACGGGCGGCGGATCACGACGTTCGTCCGTGGCTCGGTCGTCGTGCGCGGCCTTACCGACTGCGAGAACACGATCGATACCGGACTCCAGGGCGGCAAGGCCGACTTCTCGTTCGACGGCCGGCACATTGCGTTTCACGTGGCGCGGGCCGGGACGAAGACCTACGAGATCGTCATCGTCGATCTCGAGCGCAAGACCGTACGGACGCTGCCTGACCTGCCCGGATCGAGCCTGTTCCCGAGCTGGACCAGGGACGGCCGTCTCTGTTTCCGGTACGACAGCGACGACTACCGGGGCTTCATGATGGCGTCGAACGTCTTGTCGCTGCCGGCACGGCCGCTTTCGGCGGCGGGGACCCGGGTGCCGGCGACGTTGCGTTGGAACGATCTGTTTCCCGAGACGCCGTCACCGGCGCACGAGACCACGCTCGTCATGATCTGGGCGGCGTGGAGCGCGCACAGTCCGTACGCGCTCGCGGAGCTGCAGGCCGCAGGCCGGGCGTTTGCGGCCCGTCGCGCGGACGTCGGCGTCCTCACCGCGGTCGAGCTCAGCAGCCGCCGCGCGGACATCGACCGGCTGCTCCAGGACGGCGCGATCTCGCTGCCCGAGATCCCGCTCGCTCCGGAACGGCTCTTCTTCACCGAAGCGCTGAACCAGATTCCGACCACGCTGCTCTTTCGCAACGGCGTCCTCGTGGACCGTCGTCTCGGCGCACAATCGGCCGACGCGCTGGCCGCGTGGGTCGCCAGCCGGTAGGACGCCATGGCCAACACGCTCACGAACTACGACGGCAGCATCACCGCGACGCCGCAGCAACTGGTCTACCCCGAAACCGTCGCCGAGATTCAGGCGGTGCTCCGCGACCGCGCGAAGTACCCGAGTCCCGTCCGCGCGATGGGCAGCCACCACTCGCTCACGCCCTGCGCCGCGACCGACGGCACGGTCGTGAACATGTCGCGCATGACGCGCGTGATCAAGATCGACCGCGACCGGCAGACGATCACGGCCGAGGCGGGCCTGCAATACATCGACGCCGCGAAGGCGCTGCGCAAGGAACAGTTGCAGTTCATGTTGAACATCGAGATCGGCAACATGACGCTGGGATCGGCGGCGACCTGTCACACCAAGGACGCGCTCGACGGCATCGAGTTCGGCCAGGTCGGCTCGTATGTGACGAAGGTCAAGTGGGTCAATCCGGCCGGCGACCTCGAGGAGGCGAGCGAGGACGCCACTCCGGATCTGCTGCGCATGGTCCGCTCGAGCTACGGGCTGTGCGGCATCGTCTACGAGGTCACGCTGCGCGCCAAGCCGATCGAGGCGGCGCAGTTCACCTACCTGCCGCGCCCGACCGGCGAGCTGACCGACGCCGAGGTCGCGAGCATCATCGATCGGAGCGAAGGGCTCGTCGCGTGGACGCTGGGCCGGACCACGGTCTTTCAGTCGAAGAAGCGCATCACCGATCCCGGCCTGCTGGCGTGGTTCCAGGCCGAGGGCCGGCGCCTGCTCTGGAACAACATCGCCGCGTTCTGGGCGCGCGCCATCGATCAGTTCCTCGAGGGCCCGATCGAGCAACTGGCACAGGACCAGGCGATGCGGCTCACCCGGCTCATCTTCTTCTCGCTCCAGATGACCGGCGGCCTCTACATTCTCGACCCGGACAAGACGATCGACTATCGCCACACCGACGCGCCGGCGCGGTATGCGTTTACGTTCTGGGCGTTCCCGCGCGAGCAATGGCTCTCGGCGCTGCGCGGCTACCTGGACTTCGCCGACGATCATTTCCGCCGGTTCGGCTTCCGCTGCAACATGCCGCTCGGCTCGTACTACATCCGCAAGGACACCAGGGCGATCCTCTCGTATTCCGGGGACGGCGAGGTGTTTTCCCTCGATCCGATTCACGCGCCGTCCGACCAGGCGGCCTGGGATCGATTCCTCAAGGAGTTCAACGAGTTCGCCGCGAAGCGGAACGGCATCCCGCTCCTCAATCAAAGCCCGTTCGTCACCCGGCAGCACTGCGAGCAGGCCTACGGCCCCCGCTGGACGGAATTCAGCCGCTGGGTGCGATCGGTCGATCCGGACGGGCGGATGCTGAATCCGTTTTTCAAAGAGCTCTTGTCTTAAGAGCTTTCGGCCGTAGGGCGGGTCGGGGTTCGACCCGCCGATACGCCGGGTGCCTCGTAGCGCGGCTCGGATTGTGAGCCACGTGCGTGCGGCGGGTCGCAACCCGACCCGCCCTACGGCAGCGGGACCTTCAACTTCTCCTTGAGCCACGCGAGCCGATCTTTCGTCGCCGCCTCGTTCAGTTCGTGGCCGGCGTCGTAGAAGCGGACCGTCTTGGGCTCGCGCGCCGACGCGATGACGAGATCCGCGCGCGGGCGGGCGACATGCTCGTCCGTGTTGGCGAACTGCAGGAGAATCGACGCGTGCAGCGTCGGCAGATGGCGCGCCGGGTCGAGCGGCGCCATCTGGTCGACGAATTTCTGTTTCGCATCCGGCGCCATCGGTGCGCCGTACAGGAACCAGTCGGTGAACGACGGTGCGCCGGCCATGAACACGAACGCGTGCACCCGATCGTCGGTCGCGGCGGCGAGCGCGCCGTACATCGCGCCGAAATCGTGGCCGACATAGGCGACCCGCGCCGAGTCCACGTTCGGCTGGGCCAGCAGGACGTCCAGCGCTCGTCGCAGGTCTTTGACCTGCTGGATCGACCGGCTGTAGTCCTGATCCCGTGTCCGCAGCTTGAAATACTCCGGCACCGACCACGGGGTGTCGATCAGGAGCGAGACGACGCCGCTCTTCGCAAGCTCGATCGCGTCCGGAACGAACTCGGTCCGGTTCGACGTCGGACGCGGCGGTCCGTACCAGTGGACGAACAGGACCGCTGGACGCCTGGCGGCCGCGGGCGTCAGCGGTTCGACGATCGTCGCCGCGTTGCGGCCGCCATCGAGCTGCGCGTACGTGATGTCGCGCAGGCGCGCGCCGCCCGGCTCACGGCGGCCGGTCTCCTTGACGTCGATCGGCAGGGCGCGGTTGTAATCGAAGCTCACTTGCGCGGCAGCCGCAACCGTCGCCGCCGCGACGAGCACCGACATGGTTGGAAGTCTGCGCATGTACCCACTCCTTGTCTGGCCGCAGGAGGGGCCGGCTTTAGCCGGCCCGGCAAGGGCGGGCTGAAGCCTGGCTTCAGCCGCCCCTCCTCCTGAGCGTTCAATCCTGCTTCAGCAGTTCCCGCGGATCGGTTCGCACCGCACGGCGCGCCGGCGCGTAGGCAGCGACCGCGACGACGACCAGCACGATCGCCAGCACGGACGCATAGGTGACGGTATCCGCCGGCACGACCTCGAAGAGCACGCTGCGCATCATGCGCGTGACGAGCAGCGCGGCCAGCATCCCGGCGGCGATGCCAGCTGCGACCCGCACGCCGGCTCGCCGCAACACGCCTCGCATGATGTCGCCACGCGAGGCGCCGAGCGCGAGCCGCACCGCGAACTCCCGGCGGCGGTGCGCGACGTCGAGCGCGACCAGCCCGAACAGCCCCAGCGCCGCGAGCCCGAACGCGAACCCGCCGAACAGCAGGAACAGCGACACGCTCAGCCGCCACGGCGCCTGCGCCCGGCGGACGACCGCCGCCATCGACGTCACCCCGTCGACGATGGCGCGCGGGTCCATCTGGCGGGCCAGCGACCGGACGATCGAGGCGACCGCCTGCGGATCGCCGGCGGTCCGGACCACGATGTTATCCGCCGGCCGGCCGACCTGCAGCGCCGGGTCGTACACGTCGAGCTGCACCTCGTCCAGGCCGTGATAGCGCACATCGGCGACGACACCGACGACCGTCCGCCACGCGCGCGGCGGCCCGCCGGGCGTAAAGGTCGCCATCATCATTTTCCTGCCGAGCGGGTCCTGACCCGGCCAGAGCCGACGTGCCGTCGCCTCACCGACGATGGCGACACGCGGAACGTCAGCGGTGTCGGCGGCGGTGAAGTACCGGCCGGTGCGCAACGGGATCCGCATCGCCTCGAAGTAACCCGGTGAGGCGATTTGATGATTGAGCGTCGGGTTCGCGTCGGCCGCCTGGCGCGTCTCCGGCTGTCCCTCGAGGAAGACGCGCACGCCCTGCCCGATCGGACCCAGCATCAGGGGACGCAGGTAGACGGCGCCGGCCGCCTCGACACCGGGCACGCCACGCACTCGCTCGAGGTAATCGTTCAGCCAGCGGTTGGGCGGCACGTTCGCACCGCGAGGCCGGACGGTGGCCGTGAGCACGCGATCGGACGAGAACCCGAGATCGACGCGGCGTAATGCGACGAAGCTCCGCACGACGAGCCCGGTCGCCACGAGGAGCACGACGGCCAGGCCAATCTGCAGCACGAGCAGCGCCGACCGCGCGTGCATGGTGCGGCGGCTTCCGGTCGATCGGGCTCCGTCCAACGCCTCGACCAGCCGCACGGCGCCGGCGTCACGCATCGGCATCACGCTCGTGAGGAGCGCGGTGACGAGAACCACCGCGAAGGTGAACAGCGCCACCGGCACGTTCATCGAGATGTCGGCGAGCCGCGGTAGATCATCGGGCGCGAGCGCGACGATGCCCCGGACGAGGCCGCTCGCCACCGCGACACCGAGCGCGCCGCCGGCCAACGCGATGATGAGAATCTCGAGCGCCCAGAGCCGGCTGACCGCCCCCCGCGTGGCGCCGAGGGCGAGCCGCACCGCCTGCTCCCGCCGCCGCAGCGAGAGACGCGTCAACAGCAAACCGGCGACGTTCGCACAGGCGATGACGAGGAGCAGCGCCACCGCGGCCCACAGTGCCCACAGCGCGGGCCGCACCGGCCCGAACACGTACTCCACGAACGGGGTCACGACCGCACGCGCGCCCCACTTCAGCCGGCCCGGCGTGGCCTGATCGAGGCGCGCCTCGAGCGCATCAAGCTCGGCCCGCGCGGAGGCCGCGTCGAGTCCTGACCGCAATCGGCCGACGACGTAGAAGACACCGAACGTGTCGAGGTTGCCGGTGTTCGGCGGGGTGCCGGTGACGATGATCGGCACGCTTGGCGTCCAGAACTCGGCGCCGCGCGGCACGTCCACGCCCGGCGGCATGACGCCGACGATTTCGAGAGGACTGCCGTCGAGCGTCATCGTCGTGCCCACAACGCCGGGATCGCCGCCGAACCGCCGCATCCACGCGTGGTAGTTCAGGACCGCCACGCCCGGACCGTTCGGAACGTCGTCCTCGGGCCGGATCGTCCGGCCGTAGAGCGGCGCCGCGCCAAGCGTCTCGAAGAACCCCGCAGACACGCCGGCGAACCAGATCCGCGACGGCTCGCCGCGTCCTTCGAGCACCGCGCTCCAGTTGTGCGACGCCATCACACTGGCCCGCGTGAAGAGCGACGAGCGGGCGGACCACTCGCGCAGATGGCGGTAGGTGAGCTCGACCACGGCGCGGCCGCCCGCGTCGGTCTGCCAGATCACGGCGAGCGCATCCGGTTGCTGCACAGGCAGGGGCCGGAGCAGCACGGCGTGGACGGCGCTGAAGATCGCGCCGTTCGCGCCAACCGCCAGCGCGAGCGTCAGCGCGGCCGTGAGCGCGTGACCCGGCGCACGGCGGAGGTGCCGCCCCGCGAGGCGGAGATCCTGGACGAGGCTCATCGCTGCTCCTTCCCCGAAAGCGCGGGGTCGGATCATTCTCTTCGCAAGACGCGTTTTCCGAACCGAGCGCCGTCCCCGGGCGCGCGGGTTCGGACCCCGCGCGCTGGAACTCGTCACAGATCGTCGGGTACGGTGCCGGCGACGTGGGCAATCGGCAGGGCACGTTGAGCAGCGCTCCGCATCACGAGTGCGGGGATCGAATGCCTTCGAAACCAGATCGGCTGGCACTCGACTTGTATCCGTTTGTATCAACAGGGCCGGCGCGAAATTCGGAGGTCGGTATGCCGGAACAGGAAACGATCGAACGCGCGCGCCAGGACGCGCGCGAAGGCAAGAGCCCGTCCACCCAGGCGGGCGAGTTCGTCCGGGAAGAAATCCATCACATTCGCGAAGGCAAGCACGGCGCGGCGTCGACGAAGCAGGCCATCGCCATCGCCCTGTCGAAGGCGCGAAAGGCGGGCGTCGATCTGCCGCCGGCACCCGGCCGCCGCCGAACGAAGTCGGCCGCGAGCCGCCGGCGCAAGCCGACGGCCAAAAGCTCCAAGCGGCGGGCCGCCGCCTCGTTACGCCGCCTGAAGCGCAAGGGCCATGCAGCCGCATCACACGCGGCGCTCTCGCGACACGCGAAGGCGGTTGCCAGAAAGCGCCGCCGGCGCTCAGCGTAGCGGATCGCATACCCCAGTCCGGAGACGACATCATGGCGAAATACGGGAAGAAAGCTCAGAAGAAAGTCAAACGCGCGATGCACGAACGCAAGCGCGGCACCCTCCGCAGCGGCCGTTCGGGCAAGAAGGTCACGAGCCGCAAACAGGCGATCGCGATCGGACTCTCGGAGGCGCGCCGCGCCGGGGCGAAGGTTCCGAGGAAGCGCTCGGCCGGCGGCCGAAAGAAATAAGGGCGGGCCGGAAGGACGTTCGTCCCTTCCGGCCAACCTTTCGTCCCTCGGGTCCGCGCGTCGCCCCACCCCATCCCTGCTCGAACATTGACGGTTCGCAGGCCGTCTAACCCGTGTGCGCATGATGGACCAGCTCGTTCGCGACCTTCGCATCGGCCTGCGTGTGCTCGTGAAGGAGAAGTCCTTCTGCGCGCTCGCCGTGACCGTCCTCGCCCTCGGCATCTGCGGCGTGACGACGATGTTCAGCGTCGTCAACGGCGTGATGCTGCGCGGGTTCTCGTTTCCGAACGCCAGCCGGCTGGCAGGCGTGAACTTCATCGATCCGTCCACGGCGAATTTCTTCGGCGCGAACGGCCAGATTTCGGGAATGGACTTCGAGGAGTTGGTGCCGACCCAGCAGTCGTTCGAGCTGATGGCGGCGTATCTCAACGGATCGACGGTCAACATCACGATCGACGGCCGGCCGCAGCGGTACACCGGCGCGTACACGACGGAGCATTTCCTCCGGATTCTCGGCGTCTCGCCGCTCAAGGGGCGCGACTTCCGGGCGTCAGACAACCAGCCCGGCGCGGAGAAGGTCGCGCTCATCGGCTATGGCCTGTGGCAGCGTGATTTCGGCGGCGCCGAAGACGCCGTCGGGCGCGTCGTGCGCATCAACGGCAAGCCGGCGACGATCATCGGCGTGATGCCCTCGGGATTCGCCTTCCCCACCAATGAAGAACTGTGGATCCCGCTCTACAGCGAGTTCCCGGTGCGGCCGCGCAACGATCCGTCGGCGATCAGTCCGGCCGTGCTCGGCCTGCTCAAGCCGGACGTCTCGCTCGACCAGGCGAACGCGGAGTTCACCGGCATCGCCAAGCGGTTCGCGGCGGCGTATCCGGAGAGCAACAAGCGATTCGACACCGGTCAGGTGCAGCGCCTGCTCGACAACTTCACGCCGGCGCCGTTGCGGGGCACGCTCCTCACCATGCTGGGGTTCTGCGTCGGCGTCCTGCTGATCGCCTGCGCCAACGTGATGAACATGCAGTTCGCGCGCGCGACGCTGCGGGCGCGCGAGCTCGCGGTGCGATCGTCGCTCGGGGCGAGCCGGCTGCGGCTGGTGCGCCAGATGCTGACCGAGAGCCTGCTGCTCTCGGGCATCGGCGCCGTGGTCGGCATCGCGCTCGCGTATGCGGCCATCGACTGGCTCGGCGCGACGGTCCGCAACCTCGACACCCCGCCGCCGTCGTGGATCACGTTCGACATGAACGGCCTCGTGCTCGCGGTGACGGTCGCGGCGACGGTCGCCGCCGCCGTCTTCTCCGGCCTGCTGCCGGCGCTCGGCTCGTCGCGGACCAACGCCGCGGACGTCCTCCGCGACAGCGGCCGCGGCAACACGAGCCGCAAGATCAGCCTGGTGTCACGTGGCCTGGTCGTGTTTCAGATCGTCGTGACGTGCGTGCTGCTGATCGGCTCGCTGCTGCAGCTGCGATCGATCATGGCCCAGCAGACGATTGACTACGGCTACGACACGGCCGGCCTGATGTCGTCGCGGATGGGCCTGATGGACGGCAACTACCCGTCGCCGGCCGCGCGCAAGCAGTTCCTCGATCGACTGATGGAGCGGCTGCGCGCCAATCCCGAGTACGCGGCCGTCGCCTACACCACGCGCTTCCGCATGGTGTTCTCCGGCAATACGCGGATCGAAATCGACGGACAGAAATACGCCCAGGATCAGGATCGACCGAACACGAACTTCGAGCAGGTCACCGGCAGCTTCTTCGACGTGACGGGTCAGAAGGTGCTCGAAGGGCGAGTGTTCAACGATCAGGATCTCGACGCGCGGCAGCCGATCGTGGTCGTGAACGCCGCCTTTGCGCGCAAGCACTTCGGATCGGCCAGCGCCCTCGGCCGCCAGATGCGGGTCGTGAGCCAGGTCAACGCGCAACCCAGCCCGTGGCGGACCATCGTCGGCGTCGTCTCGACGGTGCGGATGCTGGGGCCGTTCAACAACCCGGGCGTCGACGAGTCCGGGTTCTACGTCCCGTTCCACGCGACGCTCTTCGGCCCGCTCCAGACCGAGCCGTTCGCGAGCCAGTTCGCGACCATCGTCGCCAGGCCGCGGAACGGCCGGGCGGAAACGCTGGCCAACGTGCTGCGCCGGGACGTGGTCGCGCTCGATCCGAACCTGCCGCTCTATTTCGTCGGCACGCCGAAGAGCCAGATGGACGCCTTCGTCAGCCAGAACCGGGTCATCGCCACGATGTTCACGGTGTTCGGCGCGGTCGCGATCCTGCTGGCCTCGGTCGGCATCTACGGCGTGATGTCGTTCGCGGTCAACCAGCGCACCCAGGAGTTCGGCGTTCGCATGGCGCTCGGCGCCGACCGGCGGCGGATCCTGGGGATGGTGGTGCGGCAGAGCGCCGTCCAGGTGGTGCTCGGCGCATCGGTCGGCCTCGGCCTCGCGCTGACGATTGCGATGCTGGCCGGCAACGGCATCCAAAGCGTGCTCTTCGGCGTCAGCGCGCGCGATCCGTGGATTTACCTGGCGGTCGTCGGCCTCGTCGGGCTGGTGTCACTGGCCGCGACGCTCGTGCCGGCGCGCCGCGCCACCCGCGTCGATCCAATCAACGCCCTGCGGGCGGAGTAGAATCATTTCGTGCCAGCTATCGATATCTCCGCAGAAATCGACATCGACGCCGCGCCGGCCGATGTCGCCGCCGTCATGTTCGATCCGCAGCAGGAACCGCAGTGGGTGCACGTGGTCACCGGGGTCGAGTTGATCGACCCGGCGCTCGCGCCCGGCGCGCGAGTCAAGCGGCTCGGCAGTTTTCTCGGCCGCGAGTTCTCGTGGCAGAGCGAAGTCGAGGCCGTCCACTTTCCTCACGTCCTGACGATGCGAATCGCCGAGGGGCCGTTCGTGGGCACCGTCCGCTACGACATTCAGCGTAGCGAGGGGGGATCGCGCGTGCGCATCCGCGGCGCCGGCGAGGCCGCGAGCCTGCCGCTGCCGGCCGCGCTCGTGTCGGGACCGATGCGCGCCGCGCTGACGCAAGATCTGCAGCGGCTGAAGAAGCTCGTCGAAGAACAGAAGCCGGCTTCGACGCACTAGAAAAGACTCGACCTCTAACACGGAGAACACCGAGAGCGCGGAGAACACGGTGTTCTTGTAGTTATCGTTTCCGTATTTTCCGTGTCCTCTGTGTCCTCCGTGTTGAGGATCGAAAGACAACGCTAGAGCGATCGCAGGAACGCGATCAGCGCCGATCGGTCTGCGGGACTGAGCTTCTCGAAACCGGCGCGCGCCAGATTGGCCTCCTGTCGATGCCGCGCGACGGCCTCTTCGATCGTGGAAGCGGACCCGTCGTGCAGCAGCGGCCGACGGAAGCGCAGGCCCCAGAGGGCGGGCGTCCGGAACTCGGACGCCTCAGCCGCCGCCTGCCGGATGCCGTCCCCCGTGCCGACGTCGTGAAGCAGCAGATCTGAGAACAACGGCACCGTCTGCCGATCGAACACGCGGTTCTGATGCCGATCGGTCATCAGCGCCGGAACGTGGCAGGCGGCACAGCCGATCGCGGCGAACACCTGCTCGCCGACGCGCACCTCGGGTGTGGCGGCCTGACGGGACACCGGCGCGAGAAAGCGCATGAAGCTCTCGAAATTGTCGATCCCGCGGCGTCGTGTACGGGGATCGACGATGTCCTCGGGGTCGGGAATGGGATCGCACGCTTTCATCTGCTCCGCGGACACGCCATAGGCCAGCTCGCGCGGGAACAGATCGTTCGTGATCCCCATTTCGTTGCGATAGGCGTCGCCGGCAAAGGCGAGCAGCGTCGCGTGCTGCGACTTCCACCCGAAGCGGCCGACGCGGACGCGGCCCGTCGCGACGTCGGTGATCCGCGCCGCCCGCCCGCTGATGCCGTCGCGGTTGCGATCGGTCGAATCCTCGAGAGCCAGCAACTGGTCGTCCGAAATGGCTTCGACGAGCCCGGCGCCGAACAGCGGAATCGGGATCCGGCGCGCGAACACGGTCGCCTCGTCGGGCACGATGGCCTGGCAACCATGCCCCGGGACCGAGAACAACTGGAAGAGCGTCTCTCCCGATTCGTCGATCGCCTCGAACTCGCCGTCGGCGTTCCGGCGTGCGGCACGAAGCTCGAGGATGATGCCGGTGCCGCCAACTGCCGGCAGGTTGTGACACACGGCGCAGCTCGTGCCGTTGTAGGCCGGGCCGAGGCCCTCGTCGGCGGTCTCGACCTCGAGGAAATCATCGAGACCGAGCCGGAACTCCGTGAACTCCGCAGCCGAGATCCCGGCGAGCGGCTCCCCCGGCAGCGGAACCCGCGTCTGCGCGACCACCCACGTCGTCGTCACCCACAGGCCCGCGACGGCCAACGCCAGCAGCCGGCGGGTCATTTCGTCACCACGATCGTGCCGCGCATGAACGAGTGCCCGGCGCCGCAGACGTGCGAGCACTCGAAGCGATATCGGCCCGGCGCGGGCGGATCGAACGTCACCGTCGCCTGGCCTTTGCTCCGCTTCGGGATGCGCACGTCGATCTTCGTCCCGATAATCCGGAAGCCGTGATCGGTGTCCTCGCTCTCGAGGCGAATCTCGAGCGGGACGCCGGCCGTCGCGTGAATCTCGGACGGCGTGAAGCTGAACCGTTCCGCGGTGATCTCGACGACCTGCACGTTTCGCGGCGGCAGGCCCGCCGCCACCGCTTCGTGCGCCGACACACGCAAGGCCGGCGCCGAAAGGACTGCCAGACCCAGGCCGCCGAGTGCGGCCGCCACCATGCGCCAGGACATGCGCGCCATCAGAACCACCACCCCAATCCGATGTTGAACGAGTTGGCCGCCGCCTCGACCGGGCTGCGGTTGCGCGCGACGATGTAGTCAACTTTCACCGCGACGTCGGAGTCGGGCCAGTACGTCGCGCCAAAGACGTACTGGTCGCGATCGAAGGTCTTGATGGGCAGGAAGCCCGCAGGCATGCGGTACTGGGTGTCCACGTTCTCATAGCGGGCGAAGAGCGCCACGTCGCCGGCCGCCGCGCCCGACACGATCCGGTAGCTGCCTTCCCCGTAAACGCCGCGAAGCGTCCTGGCGACGTTGGGATTGACGCCGGTGCGCAGCGCGAGCGCGTCGTTCAGACGATCGGCATTGGAGATCGCGACCTGCGCGAACTGGCCGCGGAGCTCGACCCGCCGCCGGGCGTAGCGCGCGTCGGCTTCGAGCATCGTCACCGGCACGTCGAACCGCGGCCGGAACTCGAAGCCGGATCGTCCGGACCAGACGCCGGCGCCCAGCGTCAGCCCGCGATAGCCGACGTACTCGAGGCGCCCGGTGACGGCGACGCGCCCGGCGTTGGCTTCCGAGCCGTGCTGCTGCCCGTCGCGAAGGCCGTCCGCGGCGTTGAATTCGGCGGCGTTCAGCGGCGCGAGGACATAGGCGCGATAGCGCCACCCGCGGCCGACTTCCCCATGGACGCCCGCCCCGACCTCGAACCAGGTCGTCGGAATCACGACGGTATCCACGAGCGGGCGCTCGACGCCATGGAACACCGGCGGCTCGTGCCGCTCGTTGATGATGCCCATCGGCACGAGCACCATGCCGGCCCGCACGTTGAAGGCGCGCGAAATCAGGAAGTCGAGATAGGCCTGTTCGAGCTCGAGCTCGCCGGCTTCCTCGAGGCCTTCGACCACGGCGTGCTCGATTTCGACCTCGCTCACGAACCGGAGCCGATCGCTGAATCGGTGAGTAAAGAGGAGGACGAACCGGTGAAAGTCAAGGACGCCGTCCTCGAACTGCCGCTTGTTGTAGTGGAAGTCCATGTAGCCGGAGATGGCGGTCGCAGGCGTCGGCGGATCGACGGGGTTCTGTGTGTCCTGCGCTCTTGCGAGCGCCGCGGTCGACACGAAAGCGACCAGGACTACACACGCGGCGAAAACTCGGAGGCATTTCCGCCCTATCCTGAAATTTTGATTAATCAAAACGACGATATTGAATCATCAAAAACGCTGGGATGCAAGTCCTCCGCCCCAAGAAGCCGTCGCACTACCCAGAGTCGGCAACCCGTACGCCGTCTTCACGCTCGCGTACAGGCCCGCCGCCGGACACGAGGCTGGTCCGTGCCTTGCACTTTTGGGGAGTGACGCAATTGGTCAAGGAGGCAGCCTCATGTCACGAACTCTCTTTTCTACGCTCGGTCTTGCCGCGTGTCTCACGCTGGCGCCGGCGCCATTCGTCGCCCAGGCTTCGGCTCAAACGGCCACCGCAAAACCGACCGACGAAGCACTGCAGGATCGAGTCGAGCGCCAACTCGAGCTCAGTCCCGTCATGAAAAAGTACGACGTCAAAGTGAAGGTCGCCAACGCCGTCGCGACGCTCACGGGCACCGTCGCCACCGATGCGCAGAAGGCGGAAGCCGCGCGTCTCGCGAAGGTGCCGGGCGTGACGAGCGTGACGAACCAGATCACGGTGGACAAGACCGTGGACCAGACGCTCACCGAGCGGACCAAGTCGGGCATGCGCAAGACCGGTGAAGCCATCACCGACGCGTGGATTACGACCAAGGTGAAGTGGTTCCACACCGGCGACGACATGCTCAAAGGCAGCGACATCAACGTGGACACCAGCAACAAGGTGGTGACGCTCAAGGGCACGGTCCCGTCAGCCGCGGCGAAGAAGCACGCCGTCGACCTGGCGAAGCAGACCGAAGGGGTCGCGCGAGTCGTTGACGAGCTCGTGATCAAGCCAGCGAAGTAAGCGCGGCGCGCCCGCGTACGGACGAGGTACAAGATGAAGATCGCGCAGGTCGCCCCGCTCTACGAGAGCGTTCCGCCGCAGCTCTACGGCGGGACGGAGCGGGTGGTCTCGTATCTCACGGAAGAGCTGGTGCGGCAGGGGCACGACGTCACGTTGTTCGCGAGCGGCGACTCCGTGACGTCGGCCCGGCTGGTTCCGATCTGTCGGCAAGCGCTTCGTCTCGACGAACATTCGATCGACGCGCTCGCGCACCACGTGCTCTCGCTCGAACAGGTTTTTCAGCAGGCCGGCGACTTCAACATCCTGCACTTCCACCTCGACTACATTCACTTTCCGCTCAGCCGCCGGGCCGGGCAGCCGAACGTGACGACGCTGCACGGCCGGCTCGACATCCCGGATCTGGCTCCGCTTTATCGCGAATTTGGCGACATCCCGGTGGTGTCGATATCCGACGCGCAGCGCGTGCCCCTCCCGCACGCGCGATGGGCGGGGACCGTCTACCACGGGCTGCCCGAGGACCTGCTCCCGTTTCGCGAGGGGCCTGGCGACTACCTCGCGTTCCTCGGCCGGATCTCTCCCGAGAAGCGAGTGGACCGGGCGATCGAAATTGCCCGCCGGGTCGGGCTGCCGATTCGCATCGCGGCCAAGATCGACCCGACGGATCAGCAATACTTCAACGAGGAGATCGCGCCGCTCTTCGAGCAGCCGTTCGTCGAGTACCTCGGCGAGGTGGACGAGGCCGGCAAGGCGGACCTGCTCGGCGGGGCGGTCGCGCTGCTCTTCCCCATCGACTGGCGCGAACCGTTCGGGCTGGTCATGATCGAGGCGATGGCGTGCGGCACGCCGGTCGTCGCCTGGCGCGGCGGCTCGGTCGCCGAGGTCATCAGCGACGGCGTCAGCGGGTTCGTCGTCGAAGATCTCGACGCGGCGGTGGAGGCGACGATGCGCGCCGCGACGCTCGATCGCAGGCGCTGCCGTGAGGTCTTCGAGGCGCGCTTCACGGCGAGCCGCATGGCGCGCGACTACCTGGCGATCTACGAGAGTCTGACGTCGCGGACGTCCAGCGCCCGGAGGCACGACCTGCGAATCGTCGCACAACAGGAGGCGTGATGCCGCATCGGCTGTCGGTCGCCCCAGGCGCCGGGGGCGATAACGTCGAGATCGATCCCTTTTACATCCTCCCGCCGGCAACGCTGGTCGAAGAGCGCGGCCTCGTCCTGAAGCAGGACGACACGTTCGCGCTGTTCGACCGCTTCGGCGACATCCGGCCCGGCAGCTCGGCCCACGACGGTATTTACCACGAGGGCACGCGCTATCTGTCGCGGCTGGGTGTCCGGCTCGGGAATGACCGGCCGCTGCTCCTGAGCTCGGCCGTCAAAGAAGACAACTCGTTGATCGCGGTGGACCTGACCAACGTCGACATCGTGCGCAACGACATCGTGACCGTGCCGCGCGGCACGATCCATCTGGCCCGCGTTTTCGTCCTCAGCCAGGGCATGCTCCAGGAACGCTTCACGCTCCGCAACTACGGGCTGACGCCGATCGCGATTACCCTCTGCACGGAATTCGACGCCGACTACGCCGACATCTTCGAAGTGCGCGGCACACGACGCCCCCATCGTGGAGAACGCCTCCCGGCGATCGTCGAAGGCGACACCGTCATCCTCGGGTATCGCGGCCTGGATCAGATCGTGCGCCGGACGCGGCTGACCATCCGGCCGGCGCCACAGCGTGTCTCCAACCGCGAGGTCCAGATCGAGGTCAGCCTGCAGCCGCAGGCCGAGGCGACGTACTTTGCCACGATCAGCTGCGAACAGGACGTGCGGCGGCCCGCCATCACCTTCTTGACGGCACGCACCGCGGCGGCCGACGTGCTCGCGGCGCGGCGCGCGGAGGCCTGCGACGTCGTGACGTCGAACCAGCATTTCAACAAGTGGCTGGCGCGCAGCGCGTCGGATCTGGCGATGATGCTGACCGACACGCCGCACGGCCCGTATCCGTACGCCGGCGTGCCCTGGTTCAGCACGCCGTTCGGGCGCGATGCCGTGATCACGGCCCTCGAGTGTCTCTGGATGAACCCGGCGATGGCGCGCGGCGTCCTGTCGTTTCTCGCCGCCACGCAGGCGACCGACTACGACCCCGCCCGCGACGCGCAGCCAGGGAAGATCCTGCACGAAGCGCGGCAGGGCGAAATGGCGGCGCTCGGCGAGATCCCGTTCGGCCGGTACTACGGCAGCCACGACGCGACGCCGCTGTTCGTGATGCTGGCCGCGGCGTACTATCAACGCACCGGTGACCGCGAATCCATCACCGCGATCTGGCCGGCGATCGAAGCGGCGCTCGCGTGGATCGAGCGCGACGGCGACATGGACGGCGACGGGTTCGTCGAGTACGCCCGGCAGTCGCCCACCGGCCTCGTGCACCAGGGATGGAAGGATTCGCACGACGCCGTCTTCCACGCCGACGGGCGGCTGGCCGAGGCGCCGATCGCGCTCTGCGAGATCCAGGGCTACGTCTACGCCGCGTGGCGCGGCGCGGCCCTGCTCGCCGGCATCCTCGCCCGGCCAAAGCAAGCCGCCGAGTGGGCCGCCAAAGCCGACACGATGCGCGATCGCTTCGACGCGGCGTTCTGGAATCCGGCGCTCGGCACGTACTCGCTCGCGCTCGACGGCCAGAAACAGCCGTGCGCCGTCCGCAGCTCGAATGCCGGTCAGGCGCTGTTCACCGGCATTGCGACGCCCGCCCGGGCGAGACAGATCGCGCGCGCCCTTGTCGAAACGGACAGCTTCTCGGGCTGGGGCATTCGCACGATTGCGATGAACGAGGCGCGTTACAACCCGATGTCGTACCACAACGGGTCGATCTGGCCGCACGACAACGCGCTCATCGCCGCCGGCTTCGCGCGCTACGCGCTCCAGGACGAAGCGGAGCGCGTGCTCTGCGGACTCTTCGACGCGAGCCTGTACCTCGAGCTGCACCGGCTGCCGGAGCTCTTCTGCGGCTTCTCGCGCACGCCGGGTGAGGGACCGACGATGTACCCAGTGGCCTGCAACCCGCAGGCGTGGGCCGCCGGATCGGTGTTCATGCTGCTTCAGGCCTCACTCGGTCTCGAGATTCAGGCGCCCGAAGGGATCGTCCGCTTCACCCGCGCGCGGCTGCCGAGCGTCCTCGACGAAGTCCGCATCAGCGGCTTGAAGGTCGGATCCGTCACGATCGATCTCCTCCTCGAACGTCATCAGCAGGACGTGGGCATCAAAGTGCTCAAGAGGACGGGAAATATAGAGATCATCACAATTAAGTGACACGACTGTTGAACGGCGGGGTTCAGGGTTCACGGTTCCGGTTCACGGTTCCGGTTGAGAGTTCACCAGCGTTGAACCATGAACCGGGAACCGAACGTTGAACCTGGAACCCGAACCGTGAACCGGAACCGTGAACAGAACGCTGAACCCTGAACCCCGCTCTAATCGCAGCGGAGTGTTTCCACCGGATCCACATTGGCCGCCCTCCTTGCCGGGAGCCAGCTGGCGGCGGCGGCGACGGCGCAGAGGACGACCACCACGCCGCCGAAGGTCACCGGATCGGTCGGACTGATGTCGTACAGCACGGCCACGAGCGAGCGGCTGAGGAGCGCCGCGGCGGTCAAGCCCAGCGCGAGGCCGGCCAGCGTCAGCACGAATCCGCGGCGCACGAACATCGAGCGCACGTCGGAGGGCTGTGCGCCGAGCGAGAGGCGCACGCCGATCTCGCGGCGCCGCTGCTGCACGAGGAACGCGAGCATGCCGTAGAGGCCGACCGCGCCGAGTCCCAGGCCGATGGCGCCGAACGATGCGAGCAGAATGCTGAGCAGGCGCGGGCGCGCGAGCGCCCGGCTCACGGCGTCGTCGAAGGTGAAAATGGCCGTGATCGGCTGCGCGGGATCGAGCGACCAGATCGCGTCGCGAATCGCCGCCGCCATCGCCAGCGGCTCACCCTCCGTTCTCGCGACGATCGTCGTCTTGACGCGGCCATTCTGAAGGTTGCTGATGTAAATCGTGGGCTGCGCCGGTTCCGAGACGGCGACCTGCCTGATGTCGTTCACGACGCCCACGATCTCGATCGGCGTCCGCCCAGCCAGAATTTTCTGGCCAGCCACGCGCTCTCCTGGAAAGTAGCGGCGGCCGAACGCTTCGTTCACCACGACGACCAGAGGCGTGCCCACCCGATCCTGGGGCGTGAACTCGCGGCCGTCCATGAGGCGGGCGCCGATCGTCGCGAAGTAGCCGTCGCTCACGTGAATCATCGTGGCGCTCGGGGGATCCTGTCCTGGCGGCGCGGGTCGCCCTGGAATGCCGAAGCCGTTCCGTTCGCCGTTGCCGCGGAACGGCGGGTCCTTGACGGCCGCCGCCGACACGACGCCCGGAAGCGTACGGACCTTCTGAATCACCTGTTCGTAGAACCGCGCGAAGCCGGGCATCGCCGGCGCGCGCGCCGCTGCCGGGCCGGATGGCGCGGATCCCGCAGGCGTTGGCGGCGCGGGCGCGGGCGCCGGCGCCTCATGCCGGTCCGGACTGATCGTGAACTGCACGGCCACGAGATGGTCTGGCCGGAATCCCGAATCGACATGGAGCAGCGCCGCCAGACTGCGGCCCATCAGACCGGCGCCGATCACGAGGATCACTGCGAGCGCGACCTCGACGATGACGAGCCCCGCGCGCAGCCGGTGGCTCGCGCGCCCGCCGGTATGCCGGCCGCCCTCGCGCAGCATGTCCTGCACGTCGGACGATGACGTCCGCAGCGCCGGGAGGAGCCCGAAGGCGAGCCCGGTCAGAACCGCGAGTGCGACCGAGAAGGCGAGCACCTGCGCGTCGAGCTGCACCTCGGCCGCGCGCGGCAGCTCGGTGTCGGCCAGCGACAAGAGCGTCATCACGATGCCCTTCGCGAGCGCGATACCCGCGACACAGCCGAGCATCGAGAGCACGAGGCTTTCAGTCAGCAGCTGCCGCACGAGCCGGCCCCGCCTCGCGCCCAGCGCGACGCGCAGGCCCATCTCGCGCCGGCGGCCCACCGCGCGCGCCAGTTGCAGGCTCGCCACATTCACGCAGGCGGCGAGCAGCACGAAGCCCACCGCCCCGAACAACACGAACAGACCGCGCCGGACCGGGCCGGTCACCACGTCGTGGAGCGGCCGGACGGTCGTGCTGTCCCACGCCCGATCCTCGGGATACGTCGCAGCCAGCCGCGCCGCAATGGCGTTCATCTCGGCCTGCACCGCCGCTTCCGTGACGCCCGGCTTCGCCCGGGCGACCACACTCAACAGGCGCACCGGTCGAATGCGCGGAATGCCGCTGTCGGGAATCGTGGAGTACGGAATGAAGAGGTCGGCCTGGTCGGTCGGAAACCGGAACGCTTCGGGCAGGACGCCGACGATCTCATACGGCCGGGAGTTGAGCGAGATCGAGGTGCCGACGACCGCCGGATCGCCGCCGAACTCCTGCCGCCAGAATCCGTGCGAAAGGACGACGACAAAGTGCGGTCCGCCGCGGACGAGCTCGTCCTCGCGCGGCAGCCGGCCGTGCGCGGGCGCGACGCCAAGCGTCGGGAAGAACCCCGGCGTCACGAATACGGCGGCGAGCCGCCGCGGCTGCCCGCGGCCGGTCATGTCCACACCGGTGCTGCCCTCGCCGTAGAAGTAGCCGCCCAGGTCCTCGACGCGATCACGCTGGGCCCGCCAGTCGTCCAGATCGACGGGCGACACGGGGGCCTGAAGCGAATTGGCCGTCCGGTTCGCGGAGTACACCGCATAGAGCCGACCGGGATCCGGAAACCCCAGCGGCCGGAAGAGCACGGCGTTCACCACCGAGAAAATCGCGGTGTTGGCGCCGATGCCGAGGGCGAGCGTGAGGATGGCGGTCGCGGCAAAGGCCGGCGCGCTGCGCAACTGGCGGAGCGTTTGGCGAAGGTCGTGTCTGAAGTCCCCCATGTAATCCCTCCGACGCCGTCCGACTTCCGTGCGGACATCCATCCGCCGCATGTACCGCCGGGCGTCGTCGAGATCGCCGAATTCGCGCGCGGCCTGACGGATCGCGCGATCTCGCGTGACGCCGCCGGCGACGAGCTCCTCGACGCGGGTGTCGAGGTGGAAGCGGAGCTCGGCGTCCACGTCGGCGCGGATGTCGTCCCGCGAACGGCGGAGGAAAGAAAAGAGGCGGTTCATATTCCTCAAAGGCGAGGCCCCACGCACCAATGAAGTCTCTCAGTCGTTTGGCAGATCCGCGAGGAACGAGACGACGTGCGCGTGCGCGACCACGACGTCAGGCACGTCCTGGAGCGTGCGGAGATAGGCGTCGTGGAACTGAGCTCCGCCGAGATCGAACTGCAGCAGCCCGCGCACGTTGACGCCGAAGGCGCGCAGGTCGGCGAGCTCGACCGGCACGTCGACGGCGAGCCGCTCGTCGGCCTGGATGATGAGCTCGGCGAGCGGCTGCAGCCAGGCGAACCACGGATCTTCCATCACGAGGCGGAGCGCCTGGGCCGGGTTCTCGATGGGCCCGTGCGCGCGCTCGTAGCGGAGCCGCTCGGCATCGAGGACCGCCTTGTGCAGCGCGAGCAGCGCGGTGCGCAAGGCGCGATACTTCGCGGCTGCCAGCGCTGCAGCGACGTCGTGCTCGGTGTTTCGGTCGGTCATGCCCGGTGCCGCCCTGCCGGGGCGATGCCTTCAGGATACGTGATTCGAGCCGGGCCGGCCGGTCAGAGGGCGCGATGGAAATCGGCCGCCCAGCGCAGGGCATCCTTGTGGGCGAGCGGAAGCGTCGGCGGATCCAACCCGGCGCGGCGCGCCAGGTGCAGGCTGCGATCCCACTCGCCGCGTTCGTAGGCTACCGCGCAGTCGAGCAGCCGGCGGCAACCGTTGTCCTCGCCGCGCAGCGCCGCCGCCGCCGCGTCCGGCAGCGAGAGCTCGGCGAGCACGCACTCGATCGGGCGCTCGAGAATCGCGTCGAGCATCGAGCACATGCCAAGGAGGAAGCCGAGCGAAGCGGCGTCGTCGCCCCCGGTGCTGCCCGCCAGCAGCTCGCAGTAGCGCGCCCGCACGGTGGACATCACGACCAGTTCCTGCTGCGCGCCGTGGCTGAGCCCGGCCAGCACCCAGAGCGACGTCCACCGGCGCACCGCGTCGACGCCGAGCAGGACCAGCGCCTGCCGGATGGATTCCACCTTGCGGTGCTGCGCGTAGCCGGCGGAGTTCACCGTCCGGAGCACCCGGTAGCAGAGCGACGTGTCGTGCTTGATGAGGTGCTCGAGACTGTCGATGGTGAGATCCCGATTCTGGAGCGCGTGCAGCAGACGGAGGTGGCCGATCTGATTGCCCGGAATCTGACGCGCGCCACTCGTGACCGGCCGGCCGAAGAAGAACCCCTGGAAGTACTCGAACCCGTCCTTCATCGCGTGCTCGAACTCGTGCACTGTCTCGATCTTTTCGGCGAGCAGCGCCGGCCGGCCCTGGCGCCGCAGCGCGAGGATCTCGCGGCGGGCGGCCGGATCGGTCTGTGCCAGGCAGTCCACCTTGATGTAGTCGGCGAACGGCACCAGCCCGGCCGTCCGGTCGTTCAACACGAAATCATCGAGCGCGATGGCATAGCCCGCCCGCCGCAATTCCCGGCACGCCGCCAGCACGTCGTCGTCCGCCTCGATTTCCTCGAGGAGCTCGAGCACGACGCGATCGGGCGGCAGCGCGGCGGGCATCCCGTCGAGGAGGAGGCTGCGCGTGACGTTGATGAAGGCCGGCCGCCCCTGCGTGAGCGTATCGAGCCCGAACGACAGCACGGCGTCGGTGATGACGCGCGCGCTCGCCTGCTCGGACGCGGCGCCGGCCGCCGTCTCGGCCTGGACGGACGATCGAAAGAGCAACTCGTAGCCGAACACGCGCTGTGCGCGGTCGAGAATCGGCTGGCGGGCGACGAACACCTGGCCCACCGCCGCAGACGACGGCGCGACGATCGCGAGGTCGCGGCTCATCTCACGCCTTCTGCAGCTCGCGGCTCCAGCGGAGCGCGTCGGCGAACGCGACGGGCAGGTTGGTCAGCTTGATGCCGGCCCGTTGCGAGACCTCGGCGCAGCGATCCCACTCGCCGCGCTCGTAGGCGATGGCGCAGTCGAGCAGCCGGCGCGTCGGGTTGTCCTGACCGAGCAGCGCCGCGCGGGTTTCGTCGGCGAGCGGCAAGTCGGACAGGATCGCCTCCATCGGGCGGCCGAGGATCGCGTCGAGCAACGAGCACATGCCGACGAGGAAGCCTTCCGACGCCGCCGCTTCGCCGCCCAGGCTCGCGCCGAGCAACTCGCAGCAGCGGGCGCGCGTCGTGGACATCACGATCAGCTCGCCGTGCGCGCTCTCGTTGAGCCCGGCGAGCGCCCAGAGCGACGCCCAGCGCCGGACGGTGTCGCGCCCGAGCAGCACGAGCGCTTCGCGAATCGAGTGCACGGTCGTCTGGAGCGCGAACGCCGCCGAATTCACCGTCCGCAGGATGCGATAGCAGAGCGCCGCATCGTGCTTGATCAGGTTCTCGAGCTGGTGCACCGACAGATCGGGGTCGTTCAGCGCCTGCAGGAGGCGCAGATGCGCCAGCTTGTGCCCGGGCACGTCGCGGCCCTGCAGGATGAGCGGCCGGCCGAAGAAGAACCCTTGAAAGTAGGTGTAGCCCTCGCGCGAGGCGCGCTCGAACGTGTCGAGCGTCTCGACTTTCTTCGCGATGAGCGTCGCCGCCTTCGCGCCGCGCTCGGCCGCGATCTGCGTCTGCGCCTCGCCGTCCACGGCGGCGAAGTCCACCTTCAGGAAATTGGCGAGCGGCACGAGATCGGCGGTCCATTCGTTCAACACGAAGTCGTCCACGGCGAGCGAATAGCCCGCCTCGCGCAGCTGGCGGCACGCCATCAGGACGTCCGCGTCGGCCTCGACGTCCGCGGAGAGCTCGATGACCACCCGGTTGGGCGGCAGGATCTCCGGGATGCCTTCCAGAAGCAGGTGACGCCCGACGTTGACGAACGCCTTGCGGCCGTCGATCAGGTTGTCCAGCCCGATCGCCAGGACCCCGTCCGAGATCACGCGGGCAGTGGCGTAATCGGCGGTCGCCCGGTCCGCGTCGGTCCCGGGCAGCGCCTGAAAACTCAGGTCGTAACCGAAGACCTTGCGGTCGCGGTCGAGGATGGGCTGCCGTGCCACACAGACGCGGCTGGCTTCTGCCGGGCGTTTCAGTCGGTCGGTCATAGAGGTCCCACAGGGCTCCGCCGGGAACACACCCGCTCCCAGGTTGGCGGACCCACGGGGTGAATCGACGGGCCGGGCTGGATCTTGAATCGCCGGCCCCCGGCAGTACGTAACGCGCGACCCATTTCAAGCAACCCAACGACCTACTCCGCCGCTGCAGCGCGGGCCTGCGCTTTGCACACAGGCCATTACCCCCCCGGGGTTACCGCCGAATGGAACCGCACGCGCCTCACGACTCGGATGTGCTCGCCCGCGAGCGCCAACTGCGGTTGAACGCCGAAGCCCTGTGCGAGGCGCTCCGCGACAGCGAGCGGCGCTACCAGGATCTGGTGGATCGGCTCCCTGCCGCGCTCTATACCTGCGATGCCAGCGGTCACGTCCAGACGTTCAACGCGGCGGCGGTGGCCTTGTGGGGCCGCACTCCCGTCGCCGGCCAGGACGTCTGGTGCGGCTCCTATCGCATCTACCGTCCGGACGGGTCCCCGCTGCCGCTCGCGGAGTGCCCGATGGCCGTCACGCTGCGGGAGCGACGGCCGGTCGTGGGCGAGGAGATCGTGATCGAACGGCCCGACGGCGAGCGTCGTGCCGTGCTGCCGCATCCCCAGCCGGTCTTTTCGCCATCGGGAGAGCTCGTCGGCGCGGTGAACATGCTGGTGGACGTCAGCGACCTCAAGACCACGCGTAGCGCGCTGGCGAGCACGCGTGACGTCCTCGCCGCGCAAGTGCACACGCTGACACGGTTGCACGCCCTGTCGATGTTCCTCGGCAGCGGCTTCGATCTGCGGATCGGTCTGCAGGCGGTCGTGGACACGTTCGTGGAACTGCACGGGGCCGATCGAGGCCTGCTCACCTTGTATGACGAAGCGAGCGGGCTGCTTTTCCCGGCGGCGAGCGCCGGTTTCGGGACGGAGACGCTCCTCATCCTCGGCCAGATCAGTCCCGGCCTGCCGGCGAACGTCTGCGGGCGCGCGTTCACGTCGGGCCAGCGCGCGGTCGTCGAGGACGTCCAGGCCGACGCGGAGTTCGCCGCGGCGGGCCCGATCGCGCGGATGGCGGGATTCCGTGGCGTGCACAGCGTGCCGATTCTGCGCCGCAGCGGCGGCACGATCGGCGTGCTCTCCGCGTTCTTCGCCGCGTCGCGCCTGCCGAGTGACGCCGAGCGGCAGGTCGCCGACATCTGCGCGCTCCACGCCGCCGACGCCGTCGAAGCCGCGCGGAGCCGCCAGGCGCTCCAGGAAAGCGAAGAGCGCTTCCGGCACATGGCCGACCATGCGCCCGTGCTGATCTGGGTGATGGGGCTCGGCGGGTGTGAATTCGCCAATCAGGAGTTCATCCGATTCGTGGGCGCCACGCAGGACGAGATCCGCGGCGAGGGCTGGAAAAGATTCCTGCACCCGGCCGACGCGGGCTTCCTCGCCGACTGCCTGTCGGCGCCCGAGCGGACGCCCTTCTGCGCCCAGACGCGCGTACTGCGCAAGGACGGTTGCTATCGCTGGGTCCGTTCGGCGGGCACGCCGCGCCTGGCTGACGACGGCACGTTTCTCGGGTATGTCGGCTGCGCGGTGGACATCACCGACATGAAGGAATCCGAGGCAGCGTTGCGTCAGGCGGATCGCCGGAAGGACGAGTTTCTCGCGACTCTCGCGCACGAGCTTCGGAATCCGCTCGCTTCGATTCGCAATGCCCTGCACCTGCTCCGCCTCACCGCCAATGGGCCGGAGACCGGACGCGTCCACGAGCTCATCAGCCGGCAGGTCGATCTCGTCGTGCGGCTCGTGGACGACCTGACGGAGGTCTCGCGGATCACGCGCGGGCGAATTGACCTGCGGCGGGAGCGGGTCGATCTGTCGGGGATTATTCGCGTTGCGATCGAAACGGTCCAGCCTCAGCTCGACGGCCACCGCCTCAGCGTCTCGCTGCCTGCCGACCCGATCCCGCTCGACGCCGATCCCGCCCGGCTGGTGCAGGTGTTCGCCAACCTGCTCGGCAATGCGGCGAAGTACACGCCGGCGGGCGGGCACATCTGGCTGACGGCGGCCCGGCAGGGCGGCGACGTCATCGTCTCGGTCGCGGACACCGGAATCGGTCTCTCGCCGGAGATGCTGCCCCAGGTGTTCGATCTGTTCGTGCAGGGCGCCGACGGATCGCGCGATCGCGGCCTCGGCATCGGATTGACGCTCGTCAGGGACCTGATCGAGATGCACGGCGGGCGCGTGGAGGCCGCGAGCCAGGGGCCCGGACAGGGTGCGCATTTCCGGGTCTCGCTGCCGATCGCCAGGACGGCGCCGGCCGAGCGGCCCGGCGCCGGCGGTCCGGCCGGCGGCGGGGCCCCCATCGCCGGCCGCCGTGTGCTCGTCGTGGACGACAACCACGACGGGGCGGACACGCTCGGCATGATGCTGCAGGCGCTCGGCGCCGAAGTGACCGTGCTCTACGATGGTCCCGCGGCCCTGGAGCACGTCGTGGACCACCGGCCCGAGATCGTCCTGCTCGACATCGGCATGCCCGGCATGAGCGGCTATGAGGTGGCAGGCGAGATCCGCCGCCGAGTCACGGAGGTCGGGCACGTGATCTTGATCGCGTTGACCGGCTGGGGACAGGAGGAAGATCGCCGCCGCAGTACGGAGGCGGGCTTCGACTATCACCTCGTGAAGCCGCTCCAGTTCGAGACCCTTCAGTCCGTGCTCACTGCCGTGATGGCACGCGTGCGCCCCAACCTTCGGCAGGCGTAGCATGCCGACCCTCCACAAAGGAGCACCGACGTCGTGACCCCCATGCAGTCGTCCATGAACGAAATGCGCGCGCCGCGCCTGCTCGAGATCCTGCGACGCCGCGAAGAGGATCTCCTGAAGGACTGGACCGCCCTCCAGCTCGCGAGCGCGTCAAGACGTCCCGACCTGATCAACGAGGACCAGGTGCGGCAGCAGTCGCGCGACTTCTTCGCGGCGTTCGCCGACGCGGTCGAAAGCGGCGCGACGCCGCACCTCGCGGATCCGCGCTGGGACGCGGTGCGCCGCGTGCTCAAGAGCGCGTCGGAGGACCGCGCCAGGCAGGGGTTCACGCCGTCTGAAACGGCGACGTTCGTGTTCTCGCTGAAGCAGCCGCTCTTTGCCGAGCTCGGCCGGATCGTGAAAAGCGCCGACGAGCTGGCGCGGGAGACCTGGGCGACGAATCTGTTCCTCGATGCGCTCGGGCTGCACACGACCGAGCTCTACCAGAAGAGCCGCGAGGAGATGATCGGGCGTCAGCAGGCCGAGATGCTCGAGCTGTCGACGCCGGTCGTCACGCTCTGGAAGGGCGTGCTCGCCCTGCCGCTCATCGGCACGCTCGACAGCGAGCGGACCCAGGTGGTGATGGAGAGTCTGCTGCAGCGCATCGTGGACACAGGGTCTACTATCGCGATCCTCGACATCACCGGCGTGCCCACGGTCGACACGCTGGTGGCGCAGCACCTGTTGAAAACGGTGGCGGCGGCGCGGCTGATGGGCGCCGACTGCATCATCAGCGGCATCCGGCCGCAGATCGCCCAGACCATCGTCCATCTCGGCGTGGATCTGAACAGCGTGACGACGAAGGCCACGCTCGCTGACGCGTTTGCGGTGGCCTTGAAGCGACTGGGCCTGGGGGTCCGCGAGGTGGCGCCGGCGGGCGCGCCGCCGCGGCCGCCGACGGCGCCGCCGGGGGCGTGACGCATGGAGCGCATTCCGATCCTGAAGATGGGCGAGCTGCTGCTCGTGTCGATCCAGGTCGACATGCACGATCGGCTCGCGCTGCAGCTTCAGGACGATCTGACGTCGCAAATCGCCGCGACGTCGGCCCGCGGCGTGCTCATCGACATCTCGGCGCTCGAGATGGTGGACTCGTTCATCGGCCGCATGATCAGCAACATCGCCGCGATGTCGCGCGTGCTCGACGCGGCCACAGTCGTGGTGGGCATGCGGCCGGCGGTGGCGATCACGCTGGTGGAGCTCGGCATGTCGCTCGCCGGTGTGCGGACCGCGCTCGATGTCGAGCGCGGCATGGCGCTCCTCACCAGCCTCGACGGCGCGGCCGCAGACGATCGTGACGCCGGCATTGGCTGAGCGGCTGTCGCTCGCCAGCCGCGAGGAGATTGTCATCGCGCGTCAGGCCGTGCGGCGGCACGCCGTCGCGCTCGCCTTCAGCCTGGTCGATCAGACGAAGGTGGTGACCGCGGCGAGCGAGCTGGCCCGCAACGTCGTGCAGCACGCCGGCGGCGGGCACATGACGATCGAGATCGTGGGCGACGGCGCGCGCCAGGGCCTGCGGCTGACGTTCGAGGATCAAGGACCGGGTATTCGCGACATCGAACGGGTGCTGCGCGGCGGGTACTCGACCGGAGGCGGACTCGGATTGGGGTTGTCGGGATCGAAACGGCTGTCGAATGAATTCGCGATCGAATCGAGAGTGGGCCAGGGCACGAAGGTGGTCATCACGCGATGGAGATGAGTCACCTGCGGCTGCCCGTGACCGAGCGGAGCCAGGTGGCCGCGGCGCGCAGCGCGATCCGCGACCTCGCCGCACGCACCGGCGTGTCGGAAGAGGACGCGCACCGGGCGGGGCTCGTGGCGACCGAGCTCGCCACCAATCTGGTGAAGCACACGCCGGCGGGGGGCGAGCTCCTGGTGCGTACGCTGCCCGCGCCGCAGGGCGGCGGCGTCGAGATCCTCTCGATCGACGCCGGTCCCGGCATCGCCGATCTGGCGCGCGCCCTGAGCGACGGCCATTCCACCGCCGGGACCGCCGGCAGCGGTCTCGGGGCCGTGCGACGGCTGTCGGAACGGTTCGACATCTACTCGCGGTCCGGCCAGGGGATGGCGGTCGTCGCCGAGGTCGGATCGCATCCGGTCCGCACGGAAGCGACCTTCGACATCGGCGCGGTGGCCGTCGCCCATCCCGGCGAGGTGGTGCTCGGCGACCTCTGGACGGCCGAACTACGCGGCGATGGCTTGTGGCTGATCGTCGCCGACGGCCTGGGCCATGGCCAGGGGGCGCACGACGCCAGCCGCGCGGTGCTCACCGCGTTCGCCGACCGGCGCTCGTCGCAGAGCGCGCAGATTCTCGAGGAGATCCACCGCGCGGTGGCCCACACCCGCGGCGCGGCGACCGCCATCGCCCTGCTCCGCCGCCGCGGCGACGCCCTCGCGTTCGCCGGGATCGGCAACATCAGCGGGGTGATTGCGGCACCCGGCAGCCATCGTCATACCGTCTCGCAGAACGGCACGCTCGGCCACGCCGCGCGCTCGTTTCGCGAGTACAGCTATCCCTGGTCGCCCCAGGCGGTGCTCATCATGCACAGTGACGGGCTCGGATCGCACTGGGCACTCGACAACTACCCGGGCCTCCACGCGCGCCATCCCTCGATCATCGCGGCCGTCCTCTATCGCGACTTCAGCCGGCATCGTGACGACGTCACGATCGTCGTCGCCCGGGAGGCGGCATGAGCGCGCCGCTGCTGACGCTGCTCATCTCTCAGGAACACGACGTCGTCGCCGTCCGGCAACGAGCGAAGCACATTGCCGAAGCCCTGGGCTTCGATCGGATCGAGCAGACGCGGATCGCGACGGCGGTGTCGGAGATCGCGCGCAACGCGTTCATGTACGCGGGCGGCGGCCGCGTCGAGTACGCCGTCGAGGGGGACACGGCGCCGCAGGTGCTCTCGGTGCGGATCGCCGACAACGGACCCGGCATCGCCAGCCTGCGCGAGATTCTGGCGGGCGACTACCGGTCGCCGAGCGGCCTCGGCATCGGGCTGGCCGGCGCCCGGCGGCTGGTCGATCGCTTCACGGTGAGCTCGACGTCGGCGGGCACGATCGTCAAGCTGGCCAAGCTGCTTCCGGCCAGGGCGCCGCTGTTCACCGGACCTGAGGTCACGCGGCTGGCCGACACGCTCGCCAGCCGCCAGCCGGTCGGCGCACTCGACGAAGTGCAGCAGCAGAATCAGGAACTGCTTCGTGCGCTAAACGATCTGCGCATGCGGCAGGAGGAGCTGCAGCGCGTCAACCGCGAGCTCGAAGACACCAACCGCGGCGTCGTCGCGCTCTACGCCGAGCTCGACGAACGCGCCGACCACCTGCGGCGCGCCGACGAGATCAAGACCCGGTTCCTGTCGAACATGACGCACGAGTTCCGGACGCCGGTGAACTCGATTCTCGCGCTGACGCGGCTGCTCGCCGAACGGCTCCAGTCCGACGAGAACGAGAAGAGCGAGCTCTTCTACATCCGCAAGTCGGCGCAGCAGCTCTCGGATCTCGTGGACGATCTGCTCGACCTGGCAAAGGTCGAAGCCGGCAAGATCGACGTCAAGCCGGCCTACTTCGAGGTCCCGGCGCTCTTCGGCGCGCTGCGCGGCATGCTCCGGCCGCTGCTCGTCAGTCAGTCGCTCAACCTCGTCTTCGAAGAGCCGGTGGACGTCCCGCCGCTCTATTCCGACGAGACGAAGGTCTCGCAGGTCCTCCGTAATTTCATCTCGAACGCGATCAAGTACACCGAAGCCGGCGAGGTGCGAGTCTCGGCGTCGTACATACGCAGCCGCAATGCCACGGTGTTCGCGGTGAGCGACACCGGCATCGGGATTCCGGAAGTGGATTTGCCGCGGATCTTCGACGAGTTCGTGCAGATCGAGAACCCGCTGCAGCGGCGCGTCAAGGGCACCGGCCTCGGGCTGCCGCTGTCGAAGCGGCTCGCCGATCTGCTGGGCGGCAGCATCCACGTCGAGAGCGCGCTCGGCATCGGCTCGACCTTCACGCTGAGCATCCCCAACGTGTTCCGCGACGTCGGCCTGGCGCGCGTACCGCAAGGCGAGCTCCTGCCCGGTCAGCTGCCCGTGCTGGTGGTCGAAGACTCGGACGAGGACATGCTCATCTACCGGCGGATGCTGGCCAGCACGCGCTTCCAGCCGTACCACGTGTCGTCGGCCGCCGACGTCATCGCCGCGGTGGAACGGCTGCGGCCGGCCGCGATTGTCCTCGACATCCGGCTGCACGGCGAGGAGGCGTGGCCGCTCGTCACCGATCTCAAGCGCGACGCGACCAGCAGCATTCCGCTCATCGTCGCGTCTGGCGTGGACGACGGCCGCAAGGCGCTGGCCCTCGGCGCGGACGCCTTCGGTCTGAAGCCCATCGACGCGCGCTGGCTCGTCGACACGCTCGAGACACTCGTCCAGCGGCAGGCGCCGGTGCGGGTGCTGTCGATCGACGACGAAGAGGCGTCGCGCTTCATCATCAGGGAGATCCTGAACTCGCCGGCCTACCTGCTGGCCGAAGCCGGTTCGGGCGAGGAAGGGCTCGCGCTCGCCCGCGAGTTCCGGCCCGACGTCATCCTGCTCGATCTACAATTGCCGGGGTTGTCGGGCTTCGACGTGGCGGCCGCGCTCGGCCGCGATCCGGTGACCGCCCCGGTGCCGATTCTCGTCGTCACCTCGCTCAAGACCACGATGCGCGATCAGGAACGGCTCGGCACCGGCGTGCGGCTGATTCCCAAGGCGATCCTCTCGCGCGATCTGCTGCGCTCCGCGGTCTACGAGGCCGCGACCGGCGCCGGACCGGCGGCAGCACCGGCGGTGCGGCCGTGACCACCCGCGTCCCTGGCATCCTCGTCGTGGACGACAACGAGTCGGCGCAGTTCGCCAAGGTCCAGGTGCTGCGCCGCGCCGGGTACCAGGTCGCTCACGTGGGCACGGGCGCCGGCGCGCTGGCCGCCGTGGCCGCCGAGGCGCCCGATGTCGTGGTGCTCGACATCAATCTGCCCGACATGAGCGGCTTCGAAGTCTGCCGTCGGATCAAGTCGAGCGCCACCACGCCGCCGGTGCAGGTCCTGCAGATGTCGAGCACGGCCGTCACCGACTGGGATCGCGTGCGCGGCCTCAGCGGCGGCGCCGACGCGTACCTGACCGAGCCAGTCAATCCGTCGGTGCTGCTGGCCACGCTCGAGGCGCTGCTCCGGGTCCGGCGCGCCGAACAAGCCGCGACGACGGCCCTCGAGGGCGAACAGGCGGCGCGGGCCGACGCCGAACGCGCCAACCAGCTCAAGGACGACTTCCTGGCGACCCTCTCGCACGAGTTGCGGACGCCGCTCAACGCCATGGTCGGATGGATCTGGCAGATGCGCCACGCGCCAGGCGACGAGGCGGTCCTCGCCCGGGCGCTGTCGGGTCTCGAACGCAGCACCCAGATCCAGATCCGGTTGATCAACGATCTGCTCGACTTCTCACGTATCGGCCGGGGCAAGCTCGAGCTCGAGCGCGCGCCGGTCGATCTCGCGGCCCTCCTCGCGAGCTCGGTCGAGTCGCTCCACGAAAGCGCGTCGGCGAAGGGCCTGACAGTGGAGGTGCGCACGACCCCCGCCTGGGTGCTGGGCGACGTCGCGCGCCTCCAGCAGATTGTCGTCAACCTGCTCACGAACGCCGTCCAGTTCACGCCGCCGGGCGGGGCGATAACCGTGTCGCTCCAGGCTGACGAGAAGCACGCGGTGATTCGCGTGAAGGACACCGGCGAAGGGATCGACGCGGAGTTCCTGCCGCACGTCTTCGATCAGTTCCGGCAGGCCGAGATGAGCTTCCGGCGCCGTCATGGCGGCCTCGGGCTCGGGCTGGCGATCGTCCGGCAGCTCGTCGCGCTGCACGGCGGCACGGTCGGGGCCGCGAGCGCCGGCGCCGGTCAGGGCGCGGAGTTCACAGTCATGCTAGCGGCGCAACCGGAGCCGCAGGTCCAGCAGGCCGCGCCGGCCATCGTCGAGCCGGTGCTCGCCGGCGAGCGCGTGCTCGTCGTGGACGACGAGGCCGACACCCGCGAGTGGTTGAAGATCGTCCTGGAGACCGCCGGCGCCGTCGTGACGACCGCCGGGTCGGTGCCCCAGGCGCTGGCGGTGCTGGCCGACGGCGGCGCCGACCTGCTCGTGAGCGATATCGGCATGCCCGGTCAGGACGGGGTCGACCTCATCCTCGCGGCACGCCAGAGCGGCGTGACCATTCCCGCGATCGCGCTCACCGCGTTCTCCATCGCCCAGGAAAAGGACCGAATCCTGGGGGGCGGGTATGACTTGCACGTGGCGAAGCCGATCGAACCGGCCCGGTTCGTGCAGCGAGTCTCAGAGCTCCTCAAATCACGCGCGTCGGCGCACTGAGGTTCTGCGCCACGGCTGTTGCATGCCCACTCTGGCCCTCATCCTGCCCTAAGTGTGTAAAAAAATGCCCACCGAGCAATCCGCCGGAGGGCCGCATCGCGGTACCAAATGTGCTCAATAGGGCCAAACACCTGTCCGTAGGGCCTTGAAGACGGAGTCGTGATGGAGCCGGACCGCGCAGTTGCCGAGGTAGATGGCCGATCAGGGCTCGAGAAGTCGCCCGACCGCTCGAGTGCCCTCCTCCAGGCACTCCAAGCCATGAAGAACGGCGATTTCTCCGTCCGCCTGCCGGGCGACTGGATCGGGCTCGACGGGAAGATCGCGGACACCTTCAACGAAATTGCCGCCACGAACGCCGTCATCGCCGGCGAGATCGACCGCGTGGGCCTGGTGGTCGGCCGGCAGGGCAAGACGCGGCAGCGGGTGCGGTTCGATCGCAGCGCCGGCGCCTGGGGTCAGATGGAGGGCGCGGTCAACACGCTGATCGACGACCTGCTCTGGCCAACGAGCGCGGTGACGGGCGCGCTGGCGGCCGTGGCGCAAGGCGATCTGACCCGGACGGTCGCGCTCGAGGTGGACGGACGGCCGCTCCAGGGCGAGTTCCTGCGCTCGGCCACCATCGTCAACACGATGATCCGGCAGCTCGGCGTGTTCACGTCGGAAGTGACGCGGGTCGCGCGCGAGGTCGGCACCGACGGCAAGCTCGGCGGCCAGGCGCAGGTGCGCGACGTCAGCGGCGTCTGGAAGGACCTCACCGACAACGTCAACCTGATGGCGAGCAACCTGACGGCGCAGGTGCGGAGCATCGCCGAGGTCACGATTGCCGTCGCCAACGGCGACCTGTCGAAGAAGATCACGGTCGACGTCCGCGGCGAGATCCTGCAGCTCAAAGAGGCCATCAACACGATGGTCGATCAGCTGCGGTCGTTCGCGTCGGAAGTGACGCGGGTCGCGCGCGAGGTCGGCACCGACGGCAAGCTCGGCGGCCAGGCGATCGTGCCGGGCGTCGCCGGCACGTGGAAGGACCTGACCGACTCGGTCAACGCGATGTGCGGCAACCTGACGGGACAGGTGCGCAACATCGCGCACGTCACGACGGCGGTGGCCCGCGGCGACCTGTCGCGCAAGATCACGGTCGACGTGCGCGGCGAGATTCTCGAACTGAAGGACACCATCAACACGATGGTGGATCAGCTGAACGCCTTCGCGTCGGAAGTGACGCGCGTCGCGCGCGAAGTCGGCACCGAGGGCAACCTCGGCGGCCAGGCGAGCGTGCCTGGCGTCGCCGGCACGTGGAAGGATCTCACCGACAGCGTCAACTTCATGGCCAGCAACCTGACCGGCCAGGTCAGGAACATCGCCGAGGTGGCGACCGCGATCGCGCGCGGCGATTTGTCGAAGAAGATCACGGTCAACGTCAGCGGCGAGATTCTGCTGCTCAAGGAGACCATCAACGGGATGGTCGATCAGCTGAACGCCTTCGCGTCGGAAGTGACGCGCGTCGCGCGCGAGGTCGGCACCGAGGGCAATCTCGGCGGCCAGGCCAGCGTGCCCGGCGTCGCCGGCACGTGGAAGGATCTCACCGACAGCGTCAACTCGATGGCCAACAACCTCACCGCCCAGGTGAGGAACATCGCCGAGGTGGCGACCGCGATCGCGCGCGGCGACCTGTCCAAGAAGATTACCGTCGATGTCAGCGGCGAGATCCTGCAGCTCAAGCAGACGCTCAACACGATGGTCGACCAGCTCAACGCGTTTGCCGGCGAGGTGACGCGCGTCGCGCGCGAGGTCGGCACCGAAGGCCGTCTCGGCGGCCAGGCCACAGTGCCGGGCGTCGCCGGCACCTGGAAAGATCTCACCGACAACGTCAACCTGCTGGCCGCCAACCTGACGACGCAGGTGCGCAACATCGCCGAAGTCACGACGGCGGTCGCCGGCGGCGACCTGTCGCGCAAGATCACCGTCGACGTGAAGGGCGAAGTCCTCGAGCTGAAGGACACCATCAACACGATGGTGGACCAGCTCAACGCGTTCGCCGCCGAGGTCACGCGCGTCGCGCGCGAGGTCGGCACCGAAGGCAAGCTCGGCGGGCAGGCGGTCGTCTCGGGCGTCGCCGGCACGTGGAAGAACCTCACCGACAACGTCAACCTGCTGGCCGGCAACCTGACCGTGCAGTTGCGCGACGTCTCGAAGGTGGCGACCGCGATCGCCAAGGGCGATCTCAGCCAGAAGATCACCGTGGACGTGAGCGGCGAGATCCTCGAAATCAAGGACACCATCAACACGATGGTCGATCAGTTGAACGCGTTCGCCGGCGAGGTGACGCGCGTCGCGCGCGAGGTCGGCACCGAGGGCCGCCTCGGCGGCCAGGCGAACGTCGTCGGCGTCGCCGGCACCTGGAAGGACCTGACCGACAGCGTCAACTCGATGGGCAACAACCTCACCGCGCAGGTGAGGAACATCGCCGACGTCGCCACCGCCATCGCTCGCGGTGACCTGTCGCGCAAGATCACGGTCGACGTCAAGGGCGAGATCCTCGAGCTGAAGAACACCGTCAACACGATGGTGGATCAGCTCAACGCGTTCGCCGCCGAGGTCACGCGCGTCGCGCGCGAGGTCGGCACCGAGGGCCGCCTCGGCGGCCAGGCGCTCGTCCCGGGCGTCGGCGGCACGTGGAAGGACCTCACCGACAGCGTCAACTTCATGGCCAGCAACCTCACGGCGCAGGTGCGCAACATCGCCGAAGTCGCGACCGCCATCGCCAAGGGCGACCTGTCCAAGAAGATCACGGTGGACGTCCGCGGCGAGATCCTGCTGCTGAAAGAAACGCTCAACACGATGGTCGAGCAGCTCCGGTCCTTCGCGGCGGAGGTGACGCGCGTCGCCCGCGAGGTCGGCACCGAGGGCAAGCTCGGCGGTCAGGCGGTCGTGCCCGGCGTCGCCGGCACGTGGAAGGATCTCACCGACAACGTCAACCTGCTGGCCGCCAACCTGACGACGCAGGTGCGCAACATCGCCGAGGTCACGACGGCCGTCGCGCGCGGCGACCTGTCGCGCAAGATCACGGTCGACGTCAAGGGCGAGATTCTCGAGCTCAAGAACACCATCAACACGATGGTGGACCAGCTCAACGCGTTCGCCGCCGAAGTCACGCGCGTCGCGCGCGAGGTCGGCACCGAGGGCCGGCTCGGCGGGCAGGCCGACGTGCCCGGCGTCGCCGGCACCTGGAAGGACCTGACCGACAACGTCAACGTCATGGCCGCCAACCTGACCGAGCAGGTCCGCGGCATCGTCAAGGTCGTGACCGCCGTCGCCAACGGCGACCTCAAACAGAGCCTGACCGTCAAGGCCAAGGGCGAGGTCGCGGCGCTCGCGGCGACCATCAACAGCATGACCGAGACGCTCGCGACGTTCGCCGATCAGGTCACGACGGTGGCGCGCGAGGTCGGCGTCGAGGGCCGCCTCGGCGGCCAGGCCAACGTGCCCGGCGCCGCCGGCACCTGGAAAGACCTTACGGGCAACGTCAATCTCCTCGCCGCCAACCTGACGACCCAGGTGCGCGCGATTGCCGAGGTCGCCACCGCCGTCACCAAGGGCGACCTCACCCGCTCGATCCAGGTGGACACGCGCGGCGAGGTCGCGGAGCTGAAGGACAACATCAACACGATGATTGGCAACCTCCGGCTCACGACCGAACAGAACACCGAGCAGGACTGGCTGAAGACCAACCTCGCGCGGTTCACGAACATGCTGCAGGGGCAGCGCGACCTGTCGATCGTCGGCCGCCTGCTGCTGTCCGAGCTGGCGCCGCTCGTCTCCGCGCACCAGGGCGTCATCTACCAGCTCGAGTCGGATCCCGCTCCGCGACTCAAGCGGCTCGCCTCGTTTGCCGACGATCACGAGCGCGGGCACCCGCCGTACGTGAACGTCGGCGAGGGCCTGCTCGGCCAGTGCGCGATCGAAAAACAGCGGATGCTGATCACGAACCTGCCGGAGACGGCCGTGCCGGTCGGATCGGGACTGTTCCGCGTGCTTCCGGCCAACGTGATCGTCCTGCCGGTTCTGTTCGAGGGCCAGGTCAAGGCGGTCATCGAGCTGGCCTCGCTCAGCCCGTTCGCCAGCTCGCATCTCGCGTTTCTCGACCAGCTCGCCGCGAGCATCGGCATCGTCCTCAACTCCATCGAGGCGACGATGCAGACCGAGGGCCTGCTGACCCAGTCGCAGCAGCTGGCCGGCGAGCTGCAGACGCAGCAGCGCGAGTTGCAGCAGACCAACGAGCAGCTCGCGCAGAAGGCGCAGCAGCTGGCCGAACAGAACGTCGAGGTCGAGCGCAAGAACCGGGAGATCGAACAGGCCCGCCGCGCGCTCGAAGAGAAGGCAGCCGAGCTCGCGCTGACGTCGAAGTACAAGTCCGACTTCCTGGCGAACATGTCGCACGAGCTGCGGACGCCGCTCAACAGCATCCTGATCCTCGGCCAGCAGCTCAGCGACAACCCGGAGGGCAACCTCAGCGGCAAGCAAGTCGAGTTCGCACGCACGATCCACGCGGCCGGCACCGACCTGTTGAACCTCATCAGCGACATCCTCGACCTGTCCAAGATCGAGTCGGGCACGGTCACGGTCGAGGCTGAGGAGGTCTACTTCGGCACGCTGCTCGATCTGGTGACGCGCACGTTCCGGCACGAGGCGGAGCAGCGCAACCTGTCGTTCGAAGTGCAGGTCGACTCGCGGCTCGGGCGCAGTATTACGACCGACGCCAAGCGCCTGCAGCAAGTGCTCAAGAACCTGTTGTCGAACGCGCTCAAGTTCACAGCGCAGGGCGGCGTGCGGCTCAGTGTCTCGAGCGCCATCGGCGGCTGGAGCGGCGACCAGCCGATCCTGAACCAGGCCTCGACCGTGGTGTCGTTCGAGGTGTCGGACAGCGGCGTCGGCATCCCGCTCGACAAGCAGCGCATCATCTTCGAAGCGTTTCAACAGGCCGACGCGGGCACGAGCCGCAAGTACGGCGGTACCGGCCTCGGCCTGGCCATCAGCCGCGAGCTGGCCAATCTGCTTGGCGGCGAAATCCAGCTGAAGAGCGCGCCAGGGGTCGGCAGCACGTTCACGCTGTACCTGCCCCTCCGCTACGCCGGTCCGTCGTCGGGGACGCCGCGTCCCGAGCGCGCTCATGCGGCGCCGCCAGTGCCGCCGCCGGTCCTGCGCGCGGTCGAGACCATCGAGGACGATCGCGCGCGCATCGAGCCGGGCGACACGACGCTGCTCGTGGTCGAGGACGATCCGCACTACACGCGGGTGCTGCTGGATCTGGCGCGCGACCGCGGCTTCAAAGTCCTGCTCGCCGCCCGCGGCGAGGACGCGCTGACGCTGGCGCGGCAGTTCCGCCCGTCGGCGATCTCGCTCGACGTGTTCCTGCCGGACATGCTCGGCTGGACCGTCCTCAGCGAGCTCAAACAGGATCCGCACACCCGGCACATTCCGGTGCAGATGGTGACGCTCGAAGAGGATCGCCAGCACGGCCTCGCCCGCGGCGCGTTCGGGTTCGTCACCAAACCGACGACCACCGAGGCGCTCCACGCGGCCCTCGAGCGGATCCGCACCTATGCCTCGCCGCGGCGCAAGCGGCTGCTCGTGATCGAGGACAATCCGGCGGAGCTGCTCGGCATCCGCGAGCTGCTCGGGCACGACGACATCGACATCCTGACCGCCGAATCGGGCCAGCAGGCGCTCACGATGCTGGCGATGGAGGACTTCGACTGCGTCGTGCTCGACCTGCGGCTGCCCGACATGTCCGGCTTCGAGGTGCTCGACCGGCTGGCGCGCGAGGAGCGCTGGCGCGACCTTCCCGTGATCGTCTTCACCGGCCGCGAGCTCTCGCCCGACGAGGAGCTGCGGCTGCACAGCTTCGCCCGCAGCGTCGTCGTCAAGGGCGTGGAATCGCCCGAGCGGCTGCTCGACGAGACGGCGCTCTTCCTCCACCGGGTGATCGCGAACCTGCCGGAGCAGAAGCAGCAGATGATCGACCGGCTGCACCGATCCGACGAGGCGCTGCTCGGGAAGACGGTGCTCGTCGTCGACGACGACGTGCGGAATATTTTTGCGTTGAGCAGCGTGCTCGAGCGGCGCGGCATGCACGTGCTCACGGCCTCGACCGGCCGCGAGGCGATCGCCACGCTCGAGTCCACGCCCGGCCTGGCGATCGCGCTGATGGACATCATGATGCCGGAGATGGACGGGTACCGGACGATTCAGGCGATTCGCCAGAACCCGTCGTTCCGGCGGCTGCCGATCATTGCCCTCACCGCCAAGGCCATGAAGGGCGACCGCGAGAAATGCCTCGAAGCCGGGGCGTCGGACTATCTCGCCAAGCCCGTGAACACGGAACAACTCCTCTCCTCACTGCGGATGTGGCTGCACCGGTAAGGACACGACGACCGTGAGCATCGACAGGCGGCGCGACGACGTCAGCATCCTGCTGGTCGACGATCAGCCGGCGAAGCTGCTGACCTATCGTTCGATCCTGCAGGGGATCGACGCGACGCTGGTGTCGGCGGGATCGGCGCGGGAAGCGCTGGAACATCTCCTGCGGACGGAATTCGCCGTCGTCCTGATCGACGTGATCATGCCCGAGCTCGACGGCTTCGAGCTCGCGGCGATGTTGCGCGAGCATCCCCGCTTCCGCAAGACGGCGATCATCTTCGTCTCCGGCATCGCCGTGACCGAGCTCGACCGGCTGAAGGGCTATGAGTACGGCGCCGTCGACTACGTCTCGGTGCCGGTCGTGCCGGAGATCCTGCGCGCCAAGGTCGGGGTGTTCGTCGACCTGCATCGCAAGACGCGCCAGCTCGAGCGCTTGAACCGCGATCTCGAATTGCGCGTCGCCGAGCGCACGGCCGAGCTGCAGGAAGCCAGCCGGCGCAAGGACGAGTTCCTGGCGATGCTGGCCCACGAGCTCCGCAACCCGCTGGCCGCCATCCGGCTCGCCGCGCAGCTCATCGGCCTGCCCGACGTGCCGACGCCGCAACGCGGGAAGTCGGTGGCGGTCATTCAGCGGCAGGTCGAGCACCTCGTCCGGCTCATCGACGATCTGGTCGACGTGTCGCGCATCACGCGCGGGTTGATTGGCCTGCGCCGCGAGATCCTCGACATTCCGTCATTCGTCGCGCAGGCGGTCGAGGCCTGCCGCCCGACCCTCGAGGCCCGCCATCACACGTTCACGGCGGCCCTGACCGACGAGCCGCTGCCGGTCGAAGGCGACACGGCGCGCCTGGCGCAGGTCCTCGCGAACGTCCTCAGCAACGCCGCGAAGTTCACCGAACCGGGCGGCCGCGTCCACGTCGATGTCCGCCGCGAAGGACCGCACGCGCGGATCCAGGTGACCGATACCGGGGTGGGCATCGCGCCGGACCTGCTGCCGCACATCTTCGAGCTGTTCACGCGCTTCGACAAGCCGGTCGATCGCAGTGCCAGCGGGCTCGGGATCGGCCTCGCCCTCGTGCGCCGCCTGGTCGAGATGCACGGCGGGACCGTCGTTGCCGAGAGCGAGGGGGCCGGCCAGGGGACGGTCATCACCGTCCGGCTGCCGCTCCTCGCGCCGGAGAAGCTGCCGCCGCCGGAGATCGCCGGGGACGCCGCCGAGATCCCGCAGTTTCCGCCGTGCCGCATTCTCGTCGTGGACGACAACGAGGACGCCGCCGAGACGCTCGCCGTGATGCTGCGCGTCTCGGGACACGACGTCCGGACCGCGCACGACGGACAGCAGGCGCTGGACGTCGCGCCCGGCTTCGCGCCTCACGTCGTCATGCTCGACCTGGGAATGCCGAACCTGGATGGGTACGAGACGGCCGCGCGGATTCGCGCCTCGCCGTGGGGCCGGCACCTTCCGCTCCTGGCGCTGACGGGCTGGGGCCAACCGCGCGATCGGCAACGGACCTTCGAAGCCGGATTCAACGCGCACCTCGTGAAACCGGTGGACCGGAACGAGGTGCTGAACGCCATTCGATCTGCGCTACGAACTCAGTAATCCCTACCGCCTCCAGGCCGTGCCGTTCCAGCGGTAGAGCCGGATAGTCGCCGTCTGGCCGGAGATGGTCAGCGCCCGGGCGGAGAATTCTTTTCCCGGCTGGCCGAGAAAGACCGAGCCGTTGACGGGTTGGCCCGCCGCGTCAGTAAACAGCCCGTCCGCCGTGAACATCACCGAGGCCGCGCCGCTGAACGAGATCGGCGCCGGGTTGCCGAAGCCGTCCGGCGTATCGGGTTGTCCCGGAAAAAGCATGAACTGCGAGTTGTGCTGGAGGAACGAGTTGGCGAGCACCGTCGTGCCGCCGTCGGGCTCGACGCGCGCAATCTGCAACCGGTTCGGCGGAATGAACTGCAGCTGCATCGCGCGGCGCTGGCTGATCGCCATGTCGCGCCCGAGCTTGAGCTGCCAGTCGACGATGCGCAGGTCGGCGTCGCCCTGAACCATCGCCGCGGCCCGTGGGAAGAATCCGACGGAAAAGGCCAGGACCATGCTGCTCAGGGCCAGCACGGACAGCACTTCCAAAAGCGTAAAGCCGGCCTGACGCGACGGCCGCGGAGCTCGGTCGGTCTTCACGGGAGACCCCTGGTCGCAATTGGCATGCCGCCGCCGATTTGGCGGGAATTCCGCCAAGTCGCGGGCGCGGGCCACAGTTCCGGCAGCGATAATGAGGCCGGTACGACGCTTTTGGGGCGACAATTCTGAACGACGTGCGCAGCGTCCGGTCCGAATCCCGCACGGCGTTCGCCGTGTTCGTCGCGCTCGCCCTGCTCCACACGTGGCCGCTTGGCACCTCGTTCTGGCGGCTGTCGCTCAACCATCATGCCGACGCGCAACTGAACGCCTGGATCGTGCGCTGGGTGGCGCATGCCGTCGCCAGCCACCCTGCTCATCTATTCGACACCAACATCTTCGCGCTTGAACGCGGGACGCTCGCCTACTCCGAGCCGTTGATCGTGCCGGCGCTGTCAGTCGCGCCCGTGGCGTGGGCGGGCGCGTCGCCGGCGCTCCTGTTCAATGTGCTGGCGATTGGCGGTCTCGTGCTGACCGCGTGGTCGGCGTGGCGGTTGTGCCGTGACTGGACCGGATCGCACGGCGCGGCGCTCGTCGCCGGCGCCCTCGTCGCGTTCAACGTGCACACGCTCACGCGCCTCGCGCATCTTGCGGCCGCGCACCTCTGGGGCCTGCCGCTCGCGCTGCTGCTGGCCGATCGGCTGATCGAACGGAGATCGTGGCGCGCGATCGCCGCGCTCGGCGCGGTCGTCGCCGCCACGGCGGCGACGTCGCTCTATTCGCTCGCGCTCGTGCTGGTGATCCTGGCGGTGGTCGTGGCCGTCGGCGCGCGCGCGTGGCGGGGGGCGCTGGCGATCGCCGGGGCCACCGCCGGCGGCCTGCTCGTCGCGCTGCCGATCCTCTTGCCCTACGCGCGTCTGGCGGCGAGCGGCGCGACCCGGCCTGTCGAAATGGTGTCGCAGTTTTCGGCGACGCTGGCCGGCTACGTGACGTCCACGAGCCGCGCGCACGCCTGGTGGAACGGCGCGATCCTCAACGACGTCAACGTCTGGTTCGCCGGCGCCGCGGCGATCGCGCTCGCCGCGCTGGGCTTCGCGCGCAGCCTGGCCGGCGACAGCACCACACGCCGGCGCGCCGTCACATTGATCGTGCTCGGCGCCGCCGGCCTGCTTCTGTCGCTCGGCCCGGCCACGCCGATCTACCGCTGGCTGTACGACGTCGCGGCGCCGCTGCGCGGCTTCCGCGCAGCGGCCCGATTTGGCATGCTTTTTCTGCTCGCTCTCGCCGTAGCGGCCGCGTACGGCGTGGCCTGGGTCGAACGCCGCTGGCGCCACGCGACGCGCGCGGCGATCGTGATCCTCGCCGTCGTGACGGTGGAAGCGTGGCAGGGGCCGGTGCGGACGGTCGCCACCGAACGCGTGCCGGCTGTCTATCGTCTCCTGCGCGACGATCCGGCGCCGGTCGTCCTGGTCGAGGTGCCGTTCTTTCCGGCCGAGGCGATCTTCGAAAACGGGGAGTACGTCTACAACTCCACGGCGCACTGGCGGCCGCTCATGAACGGCTACAGCGGCTACACGCCGGCGTCGTACCGCCGGCGCGCCGCATCATTCTGGTTCTTTCCAGAGAACTGGGCGGTGGACGCGATCAAACGCGAAGGCGCGACCCACGTCATGGTGCACCTGGAGCGCTTCGGCCGTGACGCCGAGGCCGTCAGGGACGCCATCGCCCGCCGGCCGGACCTCGAACTGCTGGCAGTCGATCCGCGCGGACATCAGCTGTACAGGATTAGATGATGGTTAATGAGGCAATGAGGCAATGGGGCAATGGGGCAATGGGGCAATACCAACACTTGTCTCTGCTAGCGGCGTCCCTTCGTACGCGTCCGTAGCGAGCGGAGACTGGGCCAGGAGAGGCAAGCGCCTGTATTGCCCCATTGCCCCATTGCCTCATTGCCCCATTAACCGTTACATTTGAAAGTCTGACCGACGGTGAGTGTAGCTCAATGGTAGAGCACCGGACTGTGGCTCCGGTGGTTGCGGGTTCGATCCCCGTCACTCACCCCAGATTCCTGTCGAACGTTAAGTCGGAAGTTAGAAGCCAGAAGTTGGAAGTACTGGGCGCTGGTCCGTTGTCCGCCCGACCCGTCTGGCCACGGCGGGCAAAGACAAGCGCCCAATAACTTCTAACTTCTGGCTTCAAACTTCTGACTTAACAGGGTTCTACTCAATCCGTGCTTGATCGCTGATCCAGATCGCCAGCAGCGCCGCGCCGACCCAGATCACGAGCTGCAACACGAACCGCGTGAACGGGCCGAAGCGTTCCTGCCACTGGCGCTCGACCGCGACCACCCACACGCCGCACGCCACCGCCCAACCGATGACCCGCGCGAGCTCGAGACCCAGCCAGCGCTCCAGTTGATCGGGGACGACGACGAGAACGCCCACCATCACGAGCCACACCACGAAGTTCACGGCGATGAAGACGAGGGGGATACGGCTCGGCGCCATGAAACCCGTCTTATAGCAGACAACCCGTATAATTCCTTCCGTGCAGCCACTCGAGTCGCTGAGCTCCCTCGCCGAGCCAATCTACGAGACGTTTTACGGTCTGAAGGAACAGCCGTTCGCCATTTCGACCGACCCGAAATTCCTGTTTCTGAGCGCGCCGCACCGACGCGCCTACGAGGAGCTGCTGAACGGGCTGGTCCGCGACGAGAGCGTGCTGCTGCTGACCGGTGAAACCGGCAGCGGCAAGACGACGCTGTGCCGTGCGGTCATCGGCGCGCTGGGGGATCGCACGTTTTCCTCAATTCTGCACCAGCCGTACATGACCGGCCCGGAAATGCTCCGCCTGATCCTGCGCGACTTCGGCCTGGTCTCGCGCGAGGAGCTGCGCCGCGGCGTCCTGGCGTCGGCCGACGTGCCGCAGTTACTCGACGCGCTCGAGGGGTTCCTGCGCTCGCTCGTGTCGATCGATTCGCGCGCCGTCGTGGTCATCGACGAGGCGCAGAGCCTGTCGCCGACGCTTCTCGATGAAGTGCGGATGCTGACCGCGTTCGAGCGCGACGGCCGCCGGCTCGTGCAGATTGTCCTGTGCGGCCAGCCGATGCTGCTCAACACGCTCAAGACCGAGCCGATGTACGCGCTGAACGAGCGGATCACGCGGCGCGTCGGGCTGACCCCGCTCTCCAAAGAGGAAGTCGAGCACTACATCCACCATCGTCTCGCGGTGGCGGGGGGCGCCGAAGCCGTGACGTTCACGCCGGATGCGCTCCGGCTCATCGCCGAGCTGTCGCGCGGGCTGCCGCGCCGCGTCAACGTCCTGTGCGACCGCACGCTGCAGGAAGGCCGCGTCGACAGCGAACGCAGCATCGGCGCCGACCTGGTCAAGCGCGCCGCCAAATCGCTGGCCGGCGCGCACGCCGCCTCCGCGCCGGCGTCCGACACGGTCACGACGCGCGCGGCCAGTGTCCTCACCGCGTCCGACTCCGATCTGATCGTGGTGCCCTGGTGGAAAAAGCCTGTCGTCTTCGGCCCGGCCGTGGCCGTCCTGCTGCTGCTCCTCGGTGTGACGTGGTACGCGGCCGGCATCGTGAACGGCGATCCCGGGCTGCCCGCGGTGGCTCGGCTCAAGCTCGACGTCGGCCAGCCGCCCCCGCGCCTGCGCACCCCGACCGACGCGGAGCTCAATCTTTACTTCGATTCGATGAGGTACTTGATGACCCGCGGCGAGGGCGGCTGATGAAGGACGTTTCATTCTCGGACCCACACGATCGCGACGAGCTCGACGGAGACGCCGCCGCGCTTGGGGCCGATTCTGGGCGGGTCGTCCGGCTGCTCGGGCCGCGGCGGCACGTCCAGACGCTGCGTCCGTGCCAGCCAGCGATCGAACGTCTTGGCCCACCGCGTGAAGATCTTGAGGTCCATCGCGCCCGGCGGAAGCGGCACGTAGTCGGATTGGCCGGGCGCCTCTTTCACCAGCTGATCGGGACGGACGTCGAGGGGCTGGGACTGGTCCCAGTCCACGGTGCGGGTATTGGCATCGAGCGGGACCATGACGGCGACCTGCCGGGTCTGGTCCACCCGCCGACGGCGATCGCCGAAGTGAATGGTCGCCGCCCCGTATAGCCGCGGGGCATACGCGCCTTTGCCCGCCGCGCCGGGGAGATAGAACTGGGGGATGTCGGGCGACCCCAGGGGCCGCGACGGTCCGGCGAGCTTCCGGGCTTCATTCGGGGCCACGGGCAAAATGCTAGTAGGGGCCGGGCGGGATTACTACCCTCTGGCGCGCTTTTTTGCGACCGGCCGGGTGGAGGCGGCTTTGAGCTCTTTCGCCTCACCAATGCGCGCCGGTTGCTTCTTTGTCGACGAGACCCGCTCCAGGCTCTGGCGCAGCGCTTCCATCAGGTTGACCACCTTGGGCGGGGCTTCTTCCTCCTGCGCCACGACGTCTTCGCCGGCGATCTTCGCGTCGATGATTCGCCTCAGCTCTTCCTGATAGTCATCCTTGTACTGCGTCAGATCGCCCTCGGTCTCGAAGTTGCTGATGACCTGGCGCGCGAGCTTTACCTCGTCCGGCTTGATCTTGGCCGGCACCGTCTTGAGCTCGTCGATCGCGCCCATCGCGCGCACCTCGCTCGCATGGCGCAAGGTGTACATCACCAGCCCGTTCTCGCGCGGCTGAATGGCGACGAGGTATTCACGCCCGTAGAGCGCCACCTTGCCGACCGCTGCCTTGCCGGCCATCCCCTCGCGCATGACGGCGAACGCCTCGGCGGCGACGGCCCCGTCAGGCGCGAGGTAGTAGGGCCGCTCCACGTACACGGGATCGATCAGCTTCGCGTCAGCAAACTGCACGACGTTGATGACGCGCGTCGACTCGGACCGGACCTTCGCCAGATCCTCCTCATCGACGACGACGTACTTGCCCTTTTCGAACTCGTAGCCTTTCACGAGGTCGGTGTTGGCCACCTCCGTCTGGCAGGTCGGGCACCACCGCTTCTGTTGAATGCGCGTCCGGCATTCCCGATGAAGCTGGTTGAAGCTGATGGTG
>Ga0111539_10000470_pt1 | contig 50795 bp, 38 predicted proteins | sample RhiMethybrSRZTD1_FD_79667 | JGI IMG/M metagenome (GOLD analysis project Ga0111539, IMG submission 79667) | Populus rhizosphere microbial communities from Tennessee, USA - Rhizosphere MetaG P. TD hybrid SRZTD1 (version 2) (version 2) | ecosystem: Host-associated > Plants > Roots > Rhizosphere >... | reverse complement strand
GGAACGAGTCGGCATCGTCGCGACCAGCGCCGTCCGTGAAGCCGCCAACCAGGCCGAGTTCGTCGCCATGCTCGAGCGCGCCACCGGTGAGCGCGTCCGGGTGATCACGGGCGAGGAGGAGGCCACCCTCACGCTCGCGGGCGTCCTGCATGGCCTGCGGGGGCCGCTGGACGGGAGCACGCTGCTGTTCGACATCGGAGGCGGGAGCACCGAGTACCTGGTGGCGCGGACCGGCGCGGCGGTCGCCGCGGTCAGCCTTCGTCTCGGCGTCGTCGATCTCGCCGAGCGCTATCCGTTCCCGGCGCGCTTGGACTGGCCAAGGTATCGGGCGCTCCAGGACGAGGTCGCCGGCCGCCTCGCCCGCGAGCTGCCGCCGGCGATCCTGACGGCGCGGCCGGCCCGGATCGTCGGGACCGCGGGCACGGTGACCGCGCTCGCCGCGCTCGACCTCGGCTTGACCACCTACGAGCGTGCTCGCATCCAGGGCCACACGCTGCAGCGCACGGCCGTCGAGCGTCTGCTGCAGCATCTCGGCACCCTGACCGCCGCCGAGCGCGGGGCTTTGCCGTGCGTGGAGCCCGGGCGCGCCGACCTGATCGTGCCGGGCGTCGCCGTGGTCCTGGCGACACTCGTAACCTTTACCGCCGGCTCCCTCGTGGTCAGCGACGCCGCGCTCCGGGAGGGGGTCGTCCTGCAGCTCAGCACGGGGAGGGCATAGCAAACCTCGCGTCTCTGCTGACGAATCCGGCACGACGCCGCCCGGTGGAGATTTGACAGGGTGGGGGCCGGCGTCTATGCTAGATCGTCAAGATGGATGAGATTGCGGTACTCGTGCTGAACGCGACGTACGAGCCGCTGCATTTCACCAATGCCCGCCGGGCCGTCACTCTGCTCCTTGCCGGCAAGGCCGAGCCGGTGGAAGCATCGCCCCGCGTCGTCCGGTCGCCTTCGAGGGTCTTCGCCCTACCTGCCGTGATCCGCCTGGCCGTGTTCATCCGCAAGCCGTTCCTGGACCGGGTGGCCTTCAACAAGAAGAACATCCTGCGCCGCGACGGCTACACCTGTCAGTACTGCAGTCGGCGGGGCGAGCGCCTGACGGTCGATCACATCGTGCCGCGCTCGCGCGGGGGGGACACCAGCTGGACCAACGTGGTGGCCGCCTGCCTGCGCTGCAACCTCAAGAAGGGCAATCGGCTGCCCGACGAGGTCGGCATGCGACTGTCGCGGGAGCCGGTGCATCCCAAGTTCGTGTTCTCCACCCACATGCTGAGGCATCCGCACGCGCATTCGCTGTTGGACTCGTGGCGGAAGTACCTCGTCGCGGTCCCGACGCCCTCGTAGCGTCGCCGGCGCTGTGTTCAAGCTGACGTCGGAGTACTCGCCCCGCGGCGACCAGCCGCAGGCCATCAAGGACCTCGCGGTGCACGTTCGCGGGGGCCGCCGCCACGCAGTCTTACGAGGCGTGACGGGGTCGGGGAAGACGTACACGATCGCCAACCTGATCGCCGGCGTGAATCGACCGACCCTGGTGCTGTCGCCGAACAAGACGCTGGCCGCCCAGCTGTTCAGCGAGTTCAAGGCGTTCTTCCCGGAGAATGCGGTCGAGTACTTCGTGTCGTACTACGACTACTACCAGCCCGAAGCCTACATCCCGCAGTCCGACACCTACATCGAGAAGGATGCGCTGATCAACGACGAGATCGACCGCATGCGCCACTCGGCGACGCGCTCGCTGCTGGAGCGGCGCGACGTGATCGTGGTGGCCTCGGTCTCCTGCATCTACGGCATCGGCGCCCCCGAGACCTACCAGGGCATGCACGTGGCGGTGCGGGAGGGCGACGTCGTCGACCGCGACGCGATCATCCGTCGGCTCATCGCAGTGCAGTACGAGCGCAACGACTACGACTTCCACCGGGGAACATTCCGCGTGCGCGGCGACGTGGTCGAGGTGTTCCCGGCCAACGAGGAGTCCTCGGCAATCCGCATCGAGCTGTTCGGCGACACGATCGACGCCATTCACCGCATGGACCCGTTGCGCGGGCAGGTGCAGGACCGGCTGGGCGAGATCCACATCTACCCGGCCAGCCACTACGTGACGCCGGCCGAGCAGCTCGACCGCGCCCTCGAGACGGTGCAGGAGGAGCTGGGCGAGCGGCTGTCGTTCCTGCGCGGGCGCAATCGCCTGCTGGAGGCCCAGCGACTGGAGCAGCGCACGCTCTTCGACATGGAAATGCTGCGCGAGCTCGGCTACTGCCACGGCATCGAGAACTACTCGCGGCACCTCACCGGTCGCCGCCCGGGCGAGGCGCCGCCCGTGCTCATCGAGTACCTGCCCAAGGACGCCCTGATCATCATCGACGAGAGCCACGTGGCGGTCCCGCAGGTCCGCGGGATGTACTACGGCGACCGCTCGCGCAAGGAGTCGCTCGTCGAGTACGGCTTCCGCCTGCCCTCGGCCTTCGACAATCGGCCGCTGACCTTCGAGGAGTTCACGCGCATCACCGGCCAGACGGTGTACGTGTCGGCCACGCCGTCGGCCTACGAGCTGGAGCTCGCCGGCGACGCGGTGGCCGAGCAGGTGATCCGTCCGACCGGATTGATGGATCCCAAGATCACGGTCCGGCCGGCCGGCGATCAGGTGGACGACCTGCTCCATGAGATCCGGGCCCGGGCCGAGCGCGAGGAGCGGGTGCTGGTGACCACGCTGACCAAGCGCATGGCCGAGGACCTGACCGAGTACTACCAGCAGCTCGGCCTGCGCGTCCGTTATTTGCACTCCGACATCGACACCCTGGACCGGGTCGCGTTGATCCGCGACCTGCGCCTGGGCAAGTTCGACGCGCTGATCGGCATCAACTTGCTGCGTGAGGGGCTGGACATTCCCGAGGTGTCCCTGGTGGCCATCCTCGATGCCGACAAGGAAGGCTATCTGCGCTCGTCGACCTCGCTCATCCAGACCTCGGGACGGGCCGCCCGCAACGTCAACGGTGAGGTCATCATGTACGCCGACAAGGTGACCGACTCGATGGCCCAGGCTCTGCGCGAGACCGAGCGGCGGCGCGAGATCCAGGGCCGCTACAACACCGAGCACGGGATCACGCCGGAGTCGATCCGCTCGAACATCCACGAGCTGCTCCAGACCGTCTACGAGCGCGACTACTACACGGTGGAGGTCGAGGCCCCCGCCCCCGAGACGTTCGCCTCACCGGCCGACCTGGCCAAGCGCATCGCCGAAATGGAATCCGCCATGCGCGACGCCGCCCGCCGCCTCGACTTCGAACACGCCGCCGAGCTCCGCGACCGCGTCCGCGCATTGAAACGCCAGCAGGTGAGCTAGACGCGATCGCTGACTGACGTGGCGGAAGTGCAGTCCCGCGTGGAGTGGCAGGAGTCGGAGCCACGACTTTCTAGAACAGGCCACCCACGCTTCGACGCGAGCACGCGCCGTCGCTACAATAGTCCGGTGGTCACACATCGCGTAAACCGCCGGAGCCGCACCCCGTGACTCTCGACGACAAGCTCAGCCGCTTGCCCGACCGGCCCGGCGTCTATCTCTACCGGGACGCCAAGGCGCAGGTGATCTACGTCGGCAAGGCGGCGTCGCTCAAGAGCCGGGTGCGCTCCTACTTCCAGGAGTCGCGGGCGCCCGATCCCAAGACCGACGCGCTGGTGCGCCAGATCGCCGATCTCGAGTACATCGTCACCGACAACGAGCTGGAGGCGATGATGCTGGAGGCGAACCTGGTGCGCAAGCACCGGCCGCGCTACAACATCATCCTTCGCGACGACAAGCACTACCCGTTTCTCCGCCTCACCACCGACGAGGAATTCCCGCGGCTGCTGGTGGCCCGTCGGGTGCGCAACGACGGCTCGACGTACTTCGGGCCCTTCTATCCGGCCACCGCGATGCGCGAGACGCTGCGGCTCACGCGCCAGCTGTTTCCGCTGCGCACGTGCTCGATCACCATCGACGGCCAGCTCGAGCGCCCGTGTATCCAGTACGCGATCCACCGGTGCAACGCGCCGTGCACCGGCTGGGAGACGCAGGAGGGGTACGCGCAGACCGTCCGGGACGTGAAGGGCTTCCTGGAAGGCAAGGACGACGACCTGGCCCGGCGGCTCACCGACGAGATGGAGACGGCGGCCACCGAGGAGAAGTTCGAGCGGGCGGCGGTGCTGCGGGACCAGATCCAGTCGCTCAACAAGGTCCGCGAGCGTCAGAAGATCATCTCCACCGAAGAGGTCGACCAGGACGTGATCGGGGTCGTCCGCCAGGGCTCGGACGCCTGTGTCGAGCTGTTCTTCGTGCGCAAGGGCCGGCTGGTCGGCCAGGAAGCCTTCTTCTTCGACAAGGTCTCGGGCTGGAGCGACGGCGAGATCCTCTCGGCCTTCGTGCGCCAGTTCTACGCCAAGGCGGTGGTCCCGGCGCCCGAGCTGCTGCTCTCCGAGGCGATTCCCGAGGCGGAGCTGGTCACCGAGTGGCTCTCCGGCCTGGCCGGACGACGCGTGACGCTGACCGCGCCCCAGCGCGGCGCGCGGCGCGAGTTCGTGGCGATGGCGGAGGCCAACGCGGCCATCGCGCTGCAGAACCATCTGCTCTCGCGGGACGACCGCCAGCAGTACGTGCTGGAGGAGCTGCGGCGGGCGCTCAGCCTGCCGGGGGCGCCCAATCGCATCGAGGGCTACGACATCTCCAACATCCAGGGGACCGAGCAGGTCGGCTCGATGGTCGTGTGGGAGAACGGCGATCTCAAGAAGGACGACTACAAGCGCTTCCGTATCCGCACCGTGGCCGGGGCGGACGACTTCGCCTCGCTGCGTGAGGTGCTGACCCGGCGGTTCGCCAAGGCGCTGGAGCAGGGGAGCGTGCTCCCCGACCTGGTGCTGATCGACGGCGGGAGGGGCCAGCTCAACGTGGGACTGTCCGTGCTGCAGGAGCTCGGACTCGACTGGCTGCCGGTGATCGGGCTGGCCAAGCAGCAGGAAGAAGTCTACGTCGGCGAGAGCCCGCAGCCGCTGGCTCTCGATCCCACGTCGCCCGCGCTGCACACGCTGCAGCGGATCCGCGACGAGGCGCACCGTTTCGCCATCACCTACCACAAGAAGCTGCGCGATCGCCGCACGATCCAGTCCGTGCTCGACGCGATCCCCGGCATCGGTCCCACGATCCGCACGAGCCTGCTCAAGACGCTCGGCTCGGCCCGCCGCGTGCGCGAGGCCTCGGTGGCGGAGCTGGCTGCGGTGCCGAAGGTGACGCCCAAGCTGGCCCAGAGGATCCACGACCATTTTCATGCGACAGTATCGGCGACGGTCCGCGAGGCGCCGGGGGCCGAGCCGGAGCCCTGGGCCGGGGAACCCACCCGGCCAGATCCGGGTTAGTCTGGGCGAGCGACGAAGCTTGCAGTGCAATATTGCGCACAACGAGGTGACGAGATGAAGAAGGCGATGGTAGCGACGGCAGTGGCGCTGACCCTGGCGTTCACCGGCGGCGTGGCGATGGCCAGCTCCTGCCCCAAGGTCATCAAGGAAGGCCGTGACGCGGCCGCCAAGATGAAGGCCGATGACCCGAAGGTCAAGGGTGCGGTGGCCAAGCTGGACGAGGCCCAGAAGCTGCACGATGGCGGCAAGCACACCGAGTCGATGGCGAAGGCCAACGAGGCGCTCGCCGACCTGGGCGTGAAGAAGTAGCTCTCCTCGCGGGCGGGGGTGGCGCCACGCGCGCCACCCTCCCGCCGTTCTTGCCTCTGCTTCGTAACTCTGAGTAGAATCGGCCCAATCATGTCGTCAGATCGCTATCCGTTCGCCGAGATCGAAGCCAAGTGGCAGGCGACCTGGGAAGCGCGCAAGCAGTTCAAGGTCACCGAGGACCCCGGTCGCCCGAAGTTCTACTGCCTCGAGATGTTTCCCTATCCCTCGGGCCGCATCCACATGGGGCACGTGCGGGTCTACGCCATCGGGGATCTGCTGGCCCGCTACAAGTGGATGCGCGGCTTCAACGTGCTGCACCCGATGGGCTGGGACGCCTTCGGCCTGCCCGCCGAGAACGCCGCGATCGAGCACAACGTGCATCCGGCGATCTGGACCTACGAGAACATCGACAACATGCGGGCCCAGCTCCGCAAGATGGGCATCTCCTACGACTGGGACCGCGAGGTCACCACCTGTGATCCCGCGTACTACAAGTGGGAGCAGCTCATCTTCATCCGGATGCTGGAGCGGGGCCTGGCCTATCGCCGCCGATCGACCGTAAACTGGTGCCCATCGTGTCAGACGGTGCTGGCCAACGAGCAGGTCGAGGCCGGCCGCTGCTGGCGCTGCGACTCGGAGGTCACCAAGCGCGAGATCGACGGCTGGTTCTTCAAGATCACCGACTACGCCGAGGAGCTCCTGGCGTGGTGCGATCGCTTGCCGGGATGGCCCGAGCGCGTGATGACGATGCAGCGCAACTGGATCGGCAAGAGCGAGGGCGCCGAGTTCGATCTGCCGGTGGCCGGGCGTCGCGATCTGAAGATCCGCGTGTTCACCACGCGGCCCGACACCGCGTTCGGCGTGACGTACGCGGTGCTGGCGCCCGAGCATCCGCTGGTCGATGCGCTGATCGGCGACGCGGACGAGCGCGCGGCGGTCGAGTGCTTCCGCGCCGAGGTGGCCAAGCAGAGCGAGGTCGAGCGCACCGCCGAGGATCGACCCAAGCGTGGCCTGCGCCTGCAGGCGCAGGTCGTCAACCCGTTCAACCAGCGTGCGGTCCCGCTCTTCATCGCCGACTACGTGCTGATGACCTACGGCACCGGCGCGATCATGGCCGTGCCCGGCGAGGACCAGCGCGACTGGGACTTCGCCCGGCAACACGGGCTGTCGATCGTCGAGACCGTGAAGCGCCCGGTGGGATGGGTGGGCGAGGCGTACACGGGCGACGGCGTGAAGATCAACTCCGGCTTCCTCGACGGGTTGACGATCCCCGAGGCCAAGCGCAAGGCGATCGACTGGCTGGTCGAGCACGGGCTCGGCGTGGCCAAGGTGAACTACCGCCTGCGCGACTGGGGCATCAGTCGCCAGCGCTACTGGGGCGCGCCGATCCCGGTCGTGTACTGCCCGATCGACGGCATGGTGCCGGAGAAGGAAGAAAACCTCCCGGTCGTGCTGCCGCACGACGTCCAGCTCTCGGGCAAGGGCGGCTCGCCCCTGGCCGAGGTGGCCTCGTTCGTCAACACCACGTGCCCGAAGTGCGGGGGCAAGGCGCGGCGCGAGACCGACACGATGGACACCTTCGTGGAGTCCTCGTGGTACTTCCTTCGCTACTGCTCGCCGCACTACGAGCAGGGGATGTTCGACAGCCAGGCCGCCGACTACTGGATGCCGGTGGATCAGTACATCGGCGGCATCGAGCACGCCGTCCTGCACCTGCTCTACGCGCGCTTCTACACCAAGGTGCTCCGCGACCTCGGCCTCACCAAGGTCGACGAGCCGTTCCGGGCCTTGCTGAGCCAGGGGATGGTCATCAAGGACGGGGCCAAGATGTCGAAGTCCAAGGGCAACGTCGTGGATCCCGACGACCTCATCCGGACCTTCGGCGCCGACACCGCCCGGCTCTTCTCGCTGTTCGCCGCGCCTCCGGAGAAGGACCTCGACTGGAACGACCACGGCGTCGAAGGCGCGAGCCGGTTTCTGAATCGGGTGTGGAGATTTGTCGAGACTCATCACGACGAGTTGACCTCGGCACCTTCTGCTTTTGGGCCCCGCGCGCCGCTGGAGTTGGGTGAGCGCTCCGTTGCCCCCGCGCGAGCCGGGGGGGCAGTCGGGGGGGGCGCCTCGCCCCTCCCGACCTCAAAAGATGCCACAACGGAGGAGGGTAGGGCGTTTCGGAGGACGAGTCACGTGACCATCAAGCGGGTCTCCGACGATATCGAAGGGGACTTTCACTTCAACACGGCGGTCAGCGCCATCATGGAGCTGGTCAACGCGCTGTACGCGTTCGAGTCGGGGGCGCGCGACCGCGTGGCGGCGCCCGAGCGGGTCGCGCTGCTGCGGGAGGCGATCGAGACGACGCTCCTGCTGCTCGGCCCGTTCTGCCCGCACGTGACCGAGGAGATGTGGCAGCGCCTCGGCCGCGCCCAGAGCGTTTTCCAGCAGCCGTGGCCGGTGGCCGATCCCGCCGCGCTGGCCCGGCAGGAGGTGACCGTGGTGCTGCAGGTCGATGGCAAGGTGCGTGGCCGGCTCGTGCTCGAGGTCGACGCGTCCGAGGAGCGCGTGCGCAGCCTGGCCCTGGCCGACGAGCGAGTCCGGCCGTGGCTCCAGGGGCGCGCGGTCGATCGGGTGGTGGTGGTCGCCAACCGCCTGGTCAACATCGTGACGCGCGCGTGAGGCGGCGCGCGCTCGCGGCGCTGATCCTCGTGATCCTGGTCGGCGGGTGCGGCTACAGCACCCGGGGCACGCTGCCCTCCGACGTCAACACCATCGCGGTCCCCATCTTCCAGAACCTGACCCGAGAGCCCGGGGTGGAGGGCCTCATCACCCGCGCGGTGGTCGAGGCCTTCTCGACCAACGGCCGCCTGAAGATCGCCTCGGTGGCCGATGCCGATGCCATCCTGGACGGAGAGGTGACCGGCTACACCGTCATCTCCATCGCGTTCGACAAGAACTCCAACGTGCGCCAGTACCGGCTCATCGTCACGGTCAACTTGCTGCTGCGGGACCGGCGCAAGAACGAGATACTGTTCCGGCAGGCCGGGGTGCGCGAGCAGGTCGACTTCCGCGTCCAGAACGCCGTGTCCGAGACCATCTCGGTCGAAGGGACGGCGCTCAGGGTCGCCGCCGTGGAGGTCGGGCGCACGATCGCGAGCCTGACCATCACCCGCTTCTGAGGGGCGGCAGAGGCGCCCGCGTCCGTGGACTACGCCACATTCCTGCAGGCCGCCGAGCGAGGCCAGCCGCCCGCGGTCGCCCTGCTGCACGGCGCCGACGAACAGCTCCTGGACGACGCCCTCGACCTGGTGAGCCGCGGGCTGTTCGCCGACGCCACCGAGCGCGCGCTGGGCCGCGAGGTCCTCGAGGGCGAGGAGGTCTCGGGCGAGACGATCGCGCGGTCGGCGTCGACCTTGCCGCTGATGACGCGCCGACGACTGGTCATCGTGCGCCGCGCGCACCTGCTGCCGGCGCGCGACCGCGATGCGCTCTCCGCGTACGCGCGCGATCCCAATCCCACCACCTGCCTGCTCCTGGTGGCCGACGACGTCCTGGCCGGCGCGCGGGGCCGGACCGATCACTGGCTCCTGGCCGCGCTGCCGCCCGCCGCCATCGTGGGGCTGCCGGTGCGGCGCGGCCGCGGGGTGGAGGACTGGCTGAAGCAACGGGCGGCGGCCGAGGGCCTCACCATCGCCGAGGATGCGGCGCGGCTGCTCGTGCAATGGGTCGGCGACGACGGCGCGCGGCTGCTCGGCGAAGCCCGCAAGGCCGCGCTGCTGGGCGGACCCGACAACCGGCGCGTGGGCGTGAACGAGGTGACCGCGATCGTGGGTGAGCAGCGGGTGAGCGCGGCCTTCGATCTCTCCCGCGCGGTCGAGCGACGGGACCTGGCCCAGGCCCTCCGGCTGCTCGATCAGCTGCTCGCCATCGAGGACGCGATGCCGCTGCTCGCGCTCCTCACGCGCAGCGTGCGCATCGCCGCCATCGTGCGGGCCCTCGCCGCGCGCGGTCAGTCGAGCGCGCAGATCGCGCCCGCGGTCCGGCCGGTCCCGGTGCCGGCCGTCGAGGCCATGATGGCGCGCGTGACCGGCGTGAGCGAGTCGACGCTGCTGGCCCAGCTGGAGCGCTGCTGGCAGGCCGAGTGGCGGTGCAAGTCGGGCGGTGAGCCTCGGGCGGAGCTGACGGCGCTCGTCGCCGACCTGTGCTCGGCGAGGTGAGCCGCCGCGCCTGGCTCGCGGTCGCGCTCGTGGTCGTCGGCCTCGGCGTCCTCGCGACGCCGGCCAGTGCGGCCACGTCGTGCCCGGACTGTCTGCACGCCGGAGTGGTCCGCGTTCCGCTCGAGCTCCCCGCCGGCGTCCCGCTGGGCGGGTACGGGAGCGTGAGCCGTCGGCTGAAGCTGCCCGACGTGCTCGGCCGCTACCCGCACGCCTTCTGGTTCCGCCCGTCGCAGGGTGTGCGTGATCCCCTCGCGGTCCGCGCGCTCGTGCTCGAGCACGGCGGGCGCCGTCTCGCCTGGGTCGCCATCGATCTGGTGGCGGTGGACCGTACGTTCACCGCCGACGCGGTGCGTGCGCTCGGCACCACGCCGCCGCTGGCCGCCACGACGTTGCTGCTGTCGGCGTCCCACACGCATTCGGGGCCGGGGGCGTTCGTGGCGTCCGAGGCGCTGGGCTGGCTGGCGCTCGATCGGCTCGATCGGGACATCCGTCGAATCGTCCTGGACACCGTGGTGGACGCGGTGCGGCGGGCCGACAGCGCCCGTCGTCCCGCCCGGGTGGCGGCGGGCAGCGCGACCGCGCCGCCGGTGGTCTCGAGCCGCCTCAACCAGCCGCTCGACCGCGAGGTCATCGTGCTCCGCGTATCCGACCCGGAAGGCCGGCCGCTGGGACTCGTGTGGAACTTCGCGATCCACGGCACCGTGCTCGGACCCCGCAACCTGCGAATCTCGGCCGACGTGATGGGCGAAGCCGGCGCTCGCCTCGAGCGCGAGCTGGGCGTCCCGGCACTCTTCGTCAACGGGGCAGTAGGCGACGTGAGCCCAGCGGGCCATGGTGAGGGTCCGGTGCGTGACCTGGGGACTGCGCTCGCGCGCGCCGCCCGGACGGCGTGGGACGAGGCGCAGCCCTTGCGCCGGCCGACACTGAGCGTCGCCACGCGGACGGCCACGCTGCCCAAGCCGGCGCTGCCACTTCGCAACTGTCTGTGGCGGGCGCTCCCCCGTGGGCTCACGCTTCCGCTCGGCCGCGTGTTCGCACGCGACGCGACCCTCACGGCGGTGGCGGTCGGCGACACGGCCTGGGTCGCCTTTCCGGGCGAGCTGCAGACAGCACTGGGACGGGAGCTCAAGGCCGCGGGGCAGGGGCGCTTCCGGTACACGGCCGTCGCCGGCCTGACGAACGACTACCTCGGCTACTTTCTCACGCCGGTCGACGCCGAGTATCCGCGCTACGTCAGCTGCGCGAACCTGTACGGTCCCCGGACCGGCGTGTGCCTCACCCGCGCGGCCACGGAGCTGGTGCACGCCCTCGCGCGCGGCGAGCAGCCGCCGAGCGCACCGGTCGCGTGCGACGAGTAGCGCTGCGGGGAAATGACGGAGCTAGCCGGCGAGACGGCGCGCGAGCGCAGACTTCTTGCGCGCCGCGGTGTTGCGGTGGATCACGCCCTTGGTGACGGCTCGGTCGAGCGCCCGGATCGCCTCCGCGACGCTGGTGCGCTGCTCGGCCCCCTGGGCCGCGCGCGCTTCTTTCACGGCCGAGCGAACATGCGAGCGCACGGCTCGATTCCGCACGCGACGACGCTCGTTCTGCCGAATCCGCTTCACCGCCGACTTCGTGTTCGCCACCTGATGACTCCTCCGTGGGGGACCTGGATCGTCAGCCGCCGGCGGAACGCGCGTGCGACGGACCGGCGTGAATCATGCCTGAGTGGACGGGGATTTACAAGGTGAGCTCGCACGAGCGCCAGGTCGTCGGGGCCTTGGGCTCGATCGGGGGCGCCACGCTGGCCAGCCGGATCCTGGGCTTCGTCCGCGACGCGGTCGTGGCGCAGGTGTTCGGCGCCGGCCCCGTGACCGATGCGTTCCTGGTGGCCTTCCGGATCCCCAACATCCTGCGCCGGCTGCTGGCCGAGGGCGCCCTGTCCACCGCGGTCATCCCCGTGTTCACCGACTACGCGATGACCCGCTCCCGCGACGAGCTGCTCCGGATGCTGCGCGCGGTGCTGGGGGCGGCGCTGATCGTCCTGGGCCTCACGAGCGCGCTCGGGGTCGTCGGCGCTCCGTGGATCCTGACCGTGATCGCGCCCGGCTTCGCCGCCGACCCCGGCCAGTTCGGACTGGCGGTGACGCTCACCCGGTTCATGTTTCCCTACCTGCTCCTGGTCGGGCTCGCCGCCTTCGCCATGGGCGTGCTGAACTCCCAGGGGCGCTTCTTCGCGGCCGCGCTGGGCCCCGCCATGCTCAACGTCGGCATGATCGCCGCCGTGCTGGCGCTGGCGCACCAGATCGAGCCGCCGGTCCTCTCGCTCGCGCTCGGCGTGCTGCTGGGCGGCATCGGCCAGCTCCTGGTCCAGGTGCCCGACCTGAGACGGCTCGGTCTCCTCGCCACGCCGTCGGGCGAGCTCCGCCATCCGGCGCTGGGCCGTATTGCGCGGCTGCTCCTGCCCGCCGTGTTCGGCCTCGCGGCGGTGCAGGTGATGGTCTTCGTCAACACGCTGCTGGCCTCGCTGCTGCCGGTCGGCTCCATCTCGTTTCTCTATTACGCCGACCGGGTGATGGAGTTCCCGCTGGGGATCTTCGGCATCGCGCTGGCCTCGGCGTCGCTGCCGCCGATGGCGCGTCAGGCCGCCGCCGGCGACACGCGCGGCGTGGCCGGCACCCTCAACTTCGCCCTCCGCCTGGCGGTGTACGTGTCAGTGCCCGCGACCGTCGGGCTCGTGCTCCTGAGCACCCCGATCACCCGCGTGCTCTTCCAGCGCGGCCGCTTCGCGCCCGAGGACACCGCGGCCACGGCCATCGCGCTGATCTGGTATGCCGTCGGACTGGTGGGATTCGCCGGCGCGCGGATCGCCGCCCAGGCCTTCTACGCGGTGGCCCGTCCGGGCGTGGCCGTGCGCCTCGGTGCGCTCGCGATCGCCGTCAACCTGCTGGCCGCGGTGATCCTCATGCATCCGATGGGGCACGGAGGCCTCGCCCTCGCTTCGTCGATCGGTGCTTATGTGAATCTCTTCGGCCTGTTGTGGGCAGCCCGGCGAGACTTCGGTTTACTGGGTGGACGGGCCCTGGCGATCTCCGCCGCGCGCACGCTGGCGGCGAGCGCACCGCTCGCCCTCTGGTGCGTGCTCATGCGATACGTGGCGCCGGCCGGTGGGTTCGCGCAGGAAGCGGCCTGGCTGGCGGTCACGATCGCCGGCGGCGCGGTGGTCTTCCTCGGCGCCAGCACGCTCCTCGGCTCCCCGGAGCGCGCCACGCTGCTCGGGGTGTTGCCGTCGCGCCGCCGCCGCTGATATAATTCCGCGTGCACTCCTCGCACCGCGCGCGATCCGCCCCCACCAGGCGGCCGCCGCCGCCGGAGGTCAAGCGGCGGTAATGCAGACCGTCGCCGAGTATCTCGGGGCGCTACAGAGCGAGCGCGGAGCCTCCCGAAATACTCTCGCGGCGTATCGCAGGGACCTCGAGGACTTCCTCCGCTTTCTCCGCACGCGCCGTCTCACGTCGACCCACGTGAACGCCGAGCACGTCGTGACCTGGCTCGAGGGCCTGCGTGCGCGTGGCCTGGCGCCCGCCAGCGTCGCGCGGCGCCTGTCGGCCCTGCGGGGGTTCTATCGTCACCTGGTGCGGGAGGGCGATCTTCATCGCGATCCGACCGAGCACCTGGACACGCCGCGCGCGGCGCGTCCGCTGCCGCGCGCGCTCTCGATCGACTCGGCCCGCACGCTGGTCGAGGCGCCCGATGTTCGCCGGCCGGCCGGCGTGCGCGACCGCGCCGTGCTCGAGCTTCTCTACGCCACCGGCATGCGGGCCTCCGAGTGTCTCGGGCTGGACCTTGAACATCTCAACCTCGCGGCCGGCTACGTCGTCTGCACCGGCAAGGGGGGCAAGCAGCGACTGGTCCCGGTCGGGGCGGAAGCGCTCGGGTGGGTGCGGCGGTATCTGCAGCAGGTTCGGCCGCGCGACACCCGGCGCCGCGACGCGGGCCGACTCTTCGTGAATCCCCGCGGCGGGCCGCTCTCGCGCCAGTCGTTGTGGACGATCGTGCGGCGCGCCGCGGCCACCGCCGGGCTCAAGCGGCGCGTGTCGCCGCACGTGTTGCGTCACTCGTTCGCCAGCCACCTGCTCGAGGGCGGGGCCGACCTGCGCTCGGTCCAGGCGATGCTCGGGCACGCCGACATCTCGACCACGCAGATCTACACGCACCTGCCGACGGCGGCGATCCAGCGCATGTATCGCGCCTTCCACCCGCGAGGGCAATGATGGGCCGTCGCGGCCACGCCTATCCCCAGGCGACACCAACCGCCGCCGACCTGATCGACGGCGCCCTGATTGCCGCACCACCGACCCTGACCGCCACGGACGGCCTGCGGCTGGCGCGACACCGGCACGCAGAGGCCCTGGCCGTCGGCGCGCGCGGCTGGGTGCTGCGCGACGATCTCGTCCGGGCGAATGCGCTCGGCGTCGGCTCGCTGCCGATCGCCCAGCTGGCGCGGCGGCTGCCGGTGGTCGCGCCCCGCGAGTCCGAGGTGCGCGTCCGCCGTCATCTCGCGGCCGGGGCACCTGCCGTCGTCGTCGGCGAGGGACGCAGCGCCCAGGGCGTCGTTCGGCGGGCTCCGCCGCCGGTCACGCTCTTCATGCAGGGCCGTTTCGAGCGGTGGCTCGACGCCGGCAGCCGGGAGGTGCTGGCCACGGCCGGGCGCCTGGCGGCGGCGCACGGCGCGCGAGCCTTCGTGGTGGGTGGGCTCGTCCGCGATGCGCTCCTCGAGCGGCCTCCCGCGCGGCATGACCTGGACGTGGTGGTCGAAGGCGACGCCCTCGCCGTCGCCCGGGCGCTGGCCGATACGGCCGCCGGCACCCTGGTCGAGCACGAGCGGTTCCTCACTGCGTCGGTCTCGCTGGCCGATCGCCGCCGCGTCGACCTGGTCACCGCACGCTCGGAGCGCTACGAACGGCCCGGCGCGCTGCCGCACGTGCTCCCGGCGCTGATCGCACAGGATCTCAAGCGCCGCGACTTCACGGTCAACGCCCTGGCGGTCGAGCTCGGCTCCGGCGCGTTCGGCCTGCTCGATCCCCTCGGCGGCGGCGCCGACGTGGCGCGGCGGCGGCTGCGCATCCTGCACCCGCTGTCGTTCGTGGAGGACCCCACGCGGATCTTCCGCGCAGCGCGATACGCCGCCCGCCTGGGCTTCGCGCTCGACGCGTGGAGCGCGCGCGCCCAGGCGCTGGCGCTGTCACTGGCGCCGTATCTCGCGTTGTCCCCGGCGCGCATCGTGGCCGAGCTGGAGCGGATCCTCGCCGACGCCGAGCCCGCCGCCGCGCTGACCCTGCTGGCGCGCGCCGGAGCCTTCCGTCTGCTCGAGCCCCGATACCGGACCACGCGCGCCGGTCTGGCTCGCCTGCAGGCGGTGCCGTCGACGCTCGCCTGGATGCGGGCGCGCGGCGTGCCGGCTCCGCCCCTGGAGCTGCTGGCCACGGCGCTCGCCGCCGACCAGCCCGCCGGGGTCGCAGCCGGGGCGCTTCGCGGGCTCGGCCTGAGCGGTGCGCCGCTGGAGCGCGTGCGGCAGACGCTGTCCGATGCGGAGGCGCTGGCGAGTGGGCTCCAGGCGGCGCGATCGAGCGATGCGGCCCGTGCCCTTCGCGGGGCGAGTCCGACCGCGCTCGCCTGGAGCCACCTCACGGGCGACGCCGCGGCCCGCGAGCGGCTCGGCCGGCTCTCGGCGGCGGTCCAGGCCGGGCGGCCCGCGCTCGGGGGCGGCGATGCCATCGCGCTGGGCGTGGCGCCGGGACCGGACGTCGCGGCGGTGCTCGCCGCGGTCCGGGACGGCCGGCTCGAGGGGGAAATTCGCGACCGGCAGGGTGAAATCGACTACGTTAAGGCCTGGGTTCAAAACCGGAAAAAGGAGGGATGATTTGGGGCCGAAATTCATCTTCGTGACCGGCGGCGTGGTCTCCTCGCTGGGCAAGGGGCTGGCCGCCGCGTCGATCGGTGCGCTGCTGGAGGCGCGCGGATACCGGGTGTCCCTGCAGAAGATGGACCCGTACATCAACGTCGACGCCGGCACGATGAGTCCCTACCAGCACGGGGAGGTCTTCGTCACCGACGACGGCGGTGAGACCGATCTCGATCTCGGCCACTACGAGCGGTTCACCTCGGCGCGGGTGACGCGGGATCACAACATCACCACCGGCAAGGTGTACTTTTCGGTCATCCAGAAGGAGCGCCGCGGGGATTACCTGGGGCGAACCGTGCAGGTCATTCCCCACATCACCGACGAGATCAAGGCGGCGGTCCGCCGGGTAGCGCGCGACACCGACATCGTCATCGTCGAGGTCGGCGGCACCGTGGGCGACATCGAGAGCCTGCCGTTTCTGGAGGCCATCCGCCAGCTCCGGAAAGACGTCGGCAAGGACAACGTCCTCTACGTCCACCTCACGCTCGTGCCCTTCATGCAGGCGGCCGCCGAGCTGAAGACCAAGGCCACGCAGCACTCGGTGAAGGAGCTGCGCGCGATCGGGATCCAGCCCGACATCCTGCTGTGCCGCACCGATCGCTTCCTGCCGCCCGGCATCAAGTCCAAGATCGCGCTGTTCTGCGACGTCGAGGAGGAAGCGGTCATCACCGCCAAGGACGTGGAGACGGTGTACGAGGTCCCGCTGGTCTTCCACCGGGAAGGGCTCGACGAGATCGTGATCAAGCTCCTGGGGCTGGAGGCGCGGCCCATCGACCTCTCGCGCTGGGAGGACGTGGTGCGACGGGTGAAGTCCCCGCGGACGGCAACCCGTATCGCCGTGGTGGGCAAGTACGTCGAGCTGAAAGATTCCTACAAGAGCCTCATCGAGGCCCTGGCCCACGGCGGCATCGCCAACGATTCGCGGGTGGAAGTGGCCTGGGTCGACGCCGAGCACATCGAGCGCGACGGCGCGGCGGCGCACTTCCGCGACGTGCACGGCATCCTGGTTCCCGGCGGTTTCGGCGACCGCGGCATCGAGGGCAAGATCGAAGCCGTCCGCTACGCGCGCGAGCAGGGCGTGCCGTACTTCGGCATCTGTCTGGGCATGCAGTGCGCGGTCATCGAGTACGCGCGCCACGTGTGCGGGCTGGCGGGCGCCAACTCCTCGGAGTTCGTGGCCGACGCCCCGCACCTGGTGATCGATCTCCTCCCCGAGCAGCGCAACCTGGCCGACAAGGGCGGCACCATGCGCCTGGGTCTCTATCCGATTCTCCTCGCCGAGGGCACGCGGGCCTCGCGGCTCTACGGGCAGGGGATCATCCAGGAGCGGCACCGGCATCGCTACGAGGTCAACAACGACTACCTCACGAAGCTCGAGAAGCACGGGCTGCGGGTGTCGGGGCTGTGGGCCGAGAAGCAGCTGGTCGAGATCATCGAGCTGGCCGAGCATCCATACTTCGTGGCGGGGCAGTTCCATCCCGAGTTCCGCTCGCGGCCGTGGGATCCGCATCCGCTGTTCGCCGGTTTCGTGAAGGCGGCCCTGGACCACGGCCTCACGCACTCGACGACGGCCCCGTGACCACGAGAGCCGTCCGCATCGGCGGCATCACGATCGGCGGCGGCGCGCCGCTGGCGCTGATCGGCGGTCCGTGCGCCATCGAGAACGAGAAGCACGCGCTCATGACCGCCGCGCGGCTGACCACCATCGCCGCCGATCACAAGGTGCCGTTCATCTACAAGTCGTCGTACGACAAGGCCAACCGCTCGTCGGTCAAGAGCTACCGCGGCCCAGGGCTGGCCGAAGGCCTGCGCATCTTGAAGAAGGTCCGCGACGAGATCGGTGTCCCGGTGCTCTCCGACGTCCATCAGGTGTCGGAGATCGAGCCGGCGGCGGCCGTGCTCGATGTCCTCCAGATCCCCGCCTTCCTCTGTCGCCAGACCGATCTCGTGCTGGCGGCGGCCGCCACCGGCAAGCCCGTGAACGTGAAGAAGGGCCAGATGGTCGCGCCGGGCGACATGCGCAACGTCGTCGACAAGGTCGTGTCCACCGGCAACCACGGGCTGCTGCTCACCGAGCGCGGCGCGTCCTTCGGCTACAACAACCTGGTCGTGGACCTGCGCGGACTGACCATCATGCGGGAGTTCGGCTACCCGGTCGTGTTCGACGCCACGCACTCGGTCCAGCTGCCGGGCGGCTACGGCGAGCGCTCCGGCGGCGAGCGCCGCTACGTGCAGGGCCTGGCGAGAGCGGCGGTGGCCTTCGGCGTAGACGCGCTCTTCATGGAGATGCACGAGGATCCGGACCGCACGCTGCCCGACGGCCGGCCACTGTCCGACGGTCCCAACATGCTGCGGATCGACGACCTGCCCCAGCTGCTCGAGCAGCTGCGGGGGATTCGTGCCGCAATGGGGGAGGCATGAGCGAGGGCGTGCGTCGCGACGTGCGTCGTCTGGCCGAGCGGGTCCTGCGCATCGAGGCCGAGGCCATCCTCGGCGTGATCCCCAGGGTGGACGAGCGGTTCGAGCGCGCGGTGCAGATGATGCGCGACTGCGCCGGACGGATCGTGGTGACCGGCATCGGCAAGTCGGGCCTGGTGGGGCGCAAGATCGCCGCCACGCTGGCCTCCACCGGCACGCCGGCCTACTTCCTCCATCCGGCCGAAGGCATGCACGGCGACGTGGGAATGCTGGCCCGCGGCGACGTCGTGGTGGCGCTGTCGAACTCGGGCGAGACCAACGAGATGCTGGCGATCCTGCCGCCGCTCAAGCGACTCGGCGTCCCCATCGTGCTGCTCACCGGCAATCCCAAGTCGACGCTCGCCCGTCAGAGCGACGTCGTCCTCGACGTGAGCGTGGCCGAGGAAGCGTGCCCGATGAATCTGGCGCCGACCTCGTCGACGACCGCGGCGCTGGCGATGGGCGACGCCCTCGCCATGGTGCTGCTGGAGCTGCGCGGCCTGCGGCCCGAGGACTACGCCGCGCTCCATCCGGCCGGGGCGCTCGGCTGGCGGGCCCTCTTCCGTGTCGGGGACCTGATGCACACGGGGGAGGCGATGCCGGCCGTGGCCGACACCGCCCCGCTGCGCGAGGCGATCCAGGAAATGACCCGCAAGGGCCTGGGCATGACGACCGTGGTGGGCGGGGACGGGCGGCTGGTCGGCGTCATCACGGATGGTGACCTGCGCCGGCTGCACATGCGGGGGGGCTCGTTCGACGCGTTGCAGGCCGGTGAGGTGGCCACCCGGGGCCCGCGGACCATCGGGGCCGACGACCTGGCGGCCAAGGCCCTCGAAATAATGGAGGGCAAGATCACAAGCCTCATAGTGGTCGACGAGAGCCAAAGGCCTCGTGGCGTCATTCACTTACACGACATCCTCCGCGCAAAGATCCTCTAGCCTTTTCTCTTCCTGCATCCGAAGGGCCGTGATAGGGTGGTACTGAAATTGCACTGTGCCCCAAATGCGTAACCTGGCCCGCGTCATTTTCGCGGTCGTCGCACTGTTCGTGGTGGCGGTGACCGTGACGCTCGTCGCTAGGAGCCGATCAGCCGGTGTCGAGCCGATCGGACCGGCGTTGACTACCGCTGACCTCCAGGTGAAGGAAGTCGACCTCGAAGAGGAGGCCAAAGGGGTGCGCTGGCGTCTGAAGGCGGAGCAAGCCCTGATCTACGACAAGGAGGGCGTGACCCAGCTCCGCAAGCTGGTCGCCAACGTCTACCAACGAGAGCGGGCGTGGACCATCATGGGCGATGAGGGCGAACTGGACCGCACCACGAACAACGTCGAGGTTCGTCGCAACGTGGTCGTGACATCGGACGATGGCCTGCGTCTGGAAACGAGCGTCCTGCGCTGGGACGCCAACGAGCGCCGGTTGTGGACGGACGCGCCGGTGCTGCTGTCGCGCCGAGGCTCGGTCGTTCGGGGCACCGGACTCGACGTGCGCATGGCGGACGAGACGGCAACGGTGACGGGCCGGGTGCGAGCCACCTTCGCCTTGGGCAAGGGGAAGTCGTGATGATCAGGGCCACCGTGATACTGGCCGTCGGACTGTCGCTCGTCGCCTCGGACGCGCTGGCCCAGTCGTCGCGAGACGCCACCACGCCTGGACGCGCATCGGTTGCCAAGCAGACCGGGCTACCGGGGACAGGCGGGTCTCGGGGCGCGGCACCGGCCGTGACTCCCGCCACCAAGCCCGCGGATGCGGATGGTAAGCCGGCCGAGCGTTCCAAGGATCAGCCGGTGACGGTGGACTCGGACAAGATGGAGCGGTTCGGCAAGGAAGGCCTGGTCATCTTCACGGGCAACGTGATTGCGCGGCAGGACAACTCGGTCCAGTACGCCGACCGCATGGAGGTGTACATGGACGAGAAGGGCGACCGGATCCTCCGGACGGTGTCCACCGGCAACATCCGGATCATCACCAAGGACTGCCGCACCGGCACCGCCCGCCGCGCCGAGTACCACGAGCTCGAGCAGCGCGTGGTGTTGATGGGGGGCGCCCGCGTGTGGCAGGACGACAACGTGGTGAGCGGCGAGACGATCACGATCTATCTGTCGCAGGACCGCTCGGTGGTGCAGGCCGGCACCCAGGAGCGCGTGAAGGCCGTGTTCTTCCCGAAGGATCAGAAGGACAAAGACAAAGAGCCGAAGAAGGACGCCGGCGCGCCGAAGACCGCGACGGCCTGCGCCAACTGACCGATGGAGGGTCTGGTCGCGCAGGGCCTGCAGAAATGGTTCAAGCACCGCAAGGTGGTGGACAACGTCTCCGTCGACATCCACCGCGGCGAGGTGGTGGGACTGCTCGGGCCCAACGGCGCGGGCAAGACCACGTCGTTCTACATGCTCGTCGGCTTGCTCCCGACGGAAGGTGGCCGTATCTTTTTGGAAGGACGCGAGATCACGTCGCTGCCCATGTATCAGCGCTGTCGCATGGGCGTGGGATACCTGCCGCAGGAGTCGTCGGTATTCCGGAAGCTGACCGTGGAGGAGAACCTGCTGGCGATTCTGGAGACGCTGGACCTCGGCGCCGCCGAGCGTAAAGAGCGAGCGCGCGAGATGCTGGCCGAGCTGGATCTGAGCGCGCTGGCGCCGTACCCGGCCTACACGCTGTCGGGCGGCGAGCGACGGCGGCTCGAGATCACCCGCGCGCTCGTCACCGGTCCGCAGTACCTGCTGCTCGACGAACCGTTCACCGGCATCGACCCGATCGCCATCGCCGACATCCAGGAGATCATCGCTCGGCTGCGCGATCGTGGGATTGGCATCCTGATCACCGACCACAACGTACGCGAGACGCTGGCCATCACGGACCGTGCCTACATCCTATACGACGGCAAGATTCTGGTGTCGGGCACGGCCAGTGAGATCGCCAGCAGTCCGATCGCCCGAGAGATCTATCTCGGAGAGAAGTTCGCCCTCTAGGGCGACGGAGACGACGTAGCCATGGCCATGGAAGCGCGCCTCTCACTCCGACAGAGCCAGCGGGTCGTCATGACACCGCTGCTCCAGCAGGCGATCCAGCTCCTGCAGCTCTCCACGCTCGAGCTGCAGGAGGTCGTGCAGAAGGAGCTCCTCGAGAATCCGCTCCTGGAAGAGGTGGCCCCCGAGACCGAGGCCGCCCCCGAGGCCTCCGCATCGACGACCCCCGACGCGCCGGCCACCACGCCGATGGAGCCGGCCCCCGTCGAGGCGCCGCCCACCAACGAGCGGCAGACCGACGATCTGCCCTTCGACCTCAACGCGGTGATGTTCGACGACCACGAGGAGCGCTCGCTGGTCTCCCAGGAGGAGCGCGAGGAGCTGCCCTTCGAGAACATCGTGCGCTCCTTCAGCTCGCTCGCCGACCACCTCGACGAGCAGCTGCGCTTCACGACCGAGGACCCGCTGGTCCGGCGCATCGGCAACGAGATCATCGGCAATCTCGACGAGGACGGCTATCTCCGCGCCGACGTGGCCGAGCTCGCCCAGCGCTGCGAGACGACGGTCGAGCAGGTCGAGAAGGTGCTGGCCCTGGTGCAGGCGTTCGACCCTGCGGGGGTGGCCGCCCGCTCCATCCAGGAGTGCCTGCTCATCCAGCTCAAGAGCGATCCCAACCCCGACCCGGTGTCGGTGGAGATCGTGGAGGAGCACTTCGACGAGCTGAGCCGCCGCCGCTATCCCGACATCGCGCGGGCGCTCAAGCTGTCGCTCGACCGCATCATGGAGTCGGTCGAGGAGATCATGGGGCTCGAGCCCAAGCCGGGCCGGCGCTTCGGCGGCAGCGACTCGCGCTACATCGTCCCCGACGTGGTCGTGCACAAGATGGGCGGCGAGTACGTGGTGGTCCTGAACGAGGACGGCATCCCGCGCCTGCGGGTGAACTCGCTCTACCGCTCGCTGCTCCGGACCGCCGGCAGCGAGGCCCGCGAGTACGTAGAGCAGAAGCTCCGCTCGGCGGTGTGGCTCATCAAGAGCGTGGACCAGCGCCAGCGGACGCTGCGCAAGGTCACCCAGTCGATCGTGAAGTTCCAGCGCGAGTTCCTGGACAAGGGGCTGCCGTGCCTGCGGCCACTCTCGCTGCGCGACGTGGGTGAGGACATCGGCATGCACGAGTCCACGATCAGCCGGGTCACCACCAACAAGTACGTGGAGACGCCGCAGGGACTCTTCGAGCTCAAGTTCTTCTTCCACAGCGGCATCGCCTCGGGCGACGGGGAGATGGTGTCCTCGGTGTCGGTGAAGAAGATGATCCAGGATCTGCTGGCCAACGAGGACCCGGCCAAGCCGCTCTCCGACCAGGAGGTGGCGGCGATTCTCAAGGGCCGCGGTCTCACCATCGCGCGGCGCACGGTCGCCAAGTATCGTGAAGAGCTGGGTATCCTGCCGTCCCACCAGCGCCGTCTGGCGCCGAAGAGGCGGTAGCGGCGGTCAGGGCCGAAACCTCCGGCATGAGGAGGTCGCCATGGGTCTCATCATCAGTGGCCGCGGCATCGTGCTGGGCCGTGACTTCAAAGATGCCGTCACGCGCAAGGTGGCCCGGGTCGGCCGGCTCCTGCCGGCCCTGATCGAGGCCCGTGCCACGTTCTCCGCCGAGAAGTTCCGGCGCACCGTTCGTCTCACGCTGACCGCCCGCCACCAGGTGTTCTCGACCGCCGCCACCGACGTGGATCTCATGACCGCCGTCGACGCCGCGGTGGCGCGCCTGGATCACCAGGTGCGGCGGGCCAAGGACCGTCGGCGCCTCGCACCGCGCCGGCTCACGCGCGCGGCGCAGACGCGCCGGGCGACCGGCGAGGTGGCCTAAGCCCGATGGCCGGCCCGATCACCTTCGTGGTCATCACCGGCATGAGCGGCGCCGGCAAGAGCTACGCGATCAAGTGCTTCGAGGACATGGGATTCTTCTGCGTGGACAACCTCCCCACCACGCTCATCCCCACCTTCGCCGACCTGGTCGCCCGCTCGACGCATACCGTCGATCGCGTGGCGCTCGGCGTGGACGTCCGCGAGGGGGAATACCTCACGCACCTGCTCGACACGCTGGCCGAGCTGCGCAAGCGCGGCCACACCGCCGAGGTCCTGTTCCTGGAGGCGAGCGAGGAGTCGCTGGTGCGCCGCTACCGGGAGACGCGCCGCCGGCACCCGCTGGCACCCGACGGCAACGTCCTCGACGGCATCCGCGCCGAGCGCAAGATGCTCTCCACGCTCCGCGAGGTCGCCGACCGCGTGGTGGACTCGTCCGCGCTCACCGTGCACCAGCTCAAGGACCTGCTCGTCGAGCACTACGTCACGCCCGGGCGGCGGCCGGGCCTGTCCGTCTCGCTGGTGTCGTTCGGCTTCAAGCACGGTGTTCCGTTCGACGCCGATCTGGTGTTCGACGTCCGCTTCCTGCCCAACCCGCACTTCGTGGAGGCACTGCGGCCGCTGGACGGCCGCGACAGCCGAGTGCGGGACTTCGTCATGAAGGCCGAGGAGAGCCGCGAGCTCCTCCGGCGTCTGGAGGACTTCCTGGGCTTCGTGCTGCCGGCCTACCAGCGCGAGGGCAAGGCGTATCTCACGGTCGCGGTCGGCTGCACGGGAGGGCGACATCGCTCGGTGGCGCTGGTCGAGGAGCTGAGGGGGTTCCTCGACCGGCTCGGTCTGGCCGCAGGCGTGGTCCACCGGGATCTGGATCGCGAGTAGCTGTGAGTCGCGGCCCCCTGGCATTCTGCTTCGGCGTTCACAACCACCAGCCGATCGGGAACTTCGATAGCGTTCTCGCCGAAACCACCGAGCATGCCTACCAGCCGTTCTTCGAGCGGCTCCGCGCCCGCACGGAAGTACGGCTCAACGTGCACTGCACGGGCAGCCTGCTCCAGTGGCTGCGCGCGCATGCCCGGCCGACGTTCGACCTGCTCGGTGAGCTCGCCGCCGGGGGCCGCATCGAGCTGCTGACCGGGGGGTTCTACGAGCCGATCCTCGCCATCCTGCCCGACGCCGACAAGCGGGGCCAGATCGAGCGGCTGAGCGCCTTCTTGAAGACCGAGTTCGGCGTTCGCCCGCGCGGCATGTGGCTGGCCGAGCGGGTGTGGGAGCCCACGCTGCCGCGCGCGCTGCGAGATGCCGGGGTGGAGTACGTGCTGGTGGACGATCAGCACTTCGCTCTGGCCGGACTGCCTCCCGACGAGCTGGGCGGTTACTACCTCACCGAGGACCAGGGCGCCACGGTGGGCGTCTTCCCCATCAACGGGCGCTTGCGCCATCTCATCCCGTTCGCCGAAGTCGAGAAGTCGATCGAGTACCTCGGCGAGCTGAACGGCCGCGTGTCGGCCGTGACGGTGGCCGACGACGGCGAGAAGTTCGGCGGGTGGCCCGGCACCTTCAAGCACGTGTACGAGGATGGCTGGCTCGACGCCTTCTTCGATCGGGTCACCGAGACGCCGTGGCTCACGTGGGCCACGTTCGCCGATGTCGTGGACACGCAGCCGGCCTCGGGTCGCGTCTATCTGCCGACCGCGTCATACCAGGAGATGGGCGAGTGGGCCCTGCCCACCGACGCGGGCCGCGTGCTGGAGGAGGCGAAACGCGATCTCGGGCCACTCGACGGCGGAGCGCGGCTGGTCGGCCTGCTGCGGGGCGGCTTCTGGCGGAACTTTCTCGTCAAGTATCCCGAGGTGGCGGAGATCTACTGGAAGATGCTCCGGCTGTCGGCGGCGGTAACCCGGGAGCACCAGCGGCGTCCTGACGACCCGGCGGTGGTGCAGGCGCGCGAGGCGCTGTGGCGCGGCCAGGCCAACGACGCGTACTGGCACGGCGTGTTCGGCGGCTGCTATCTCCCGCACCTGCGCCGGGCGGTGAAGAGCGCGCTGCTGGAGACCGAGGCCCAGCTGGCGGGCGGTACGCCGGCCGTCGAGGTCACGGTCGCCGACGTGAACGGCGACGGCCGCGACGAGATCCTGGTACGCACGCCCGCGCTGTCGGTGACGCTGAACCCGGCGCGCGGCGGCACGCTCACCGAGATCGCCATGCTGGCGCGTCGCCACGACGCGGCCGACGTGTTCGCCCGGCGGCCCGAGACCTACCACGCGCGCCTCGCGGGCGGCCAGGGCGCGGCCCGATCGATCGGCGACACGACACCCGAGAAGGAGCCGGGCCTGCACCGTCTCCTGACCTACGATCGATTCCGACGCGCTTCGTTGCTGGACGGCCTGTTCGACGTCCACGGCGATCTCGACCCCGTGGAGCCGTGGGGCTCGAGCCGACTGGCGCTCGGTGACGCCGTGTTCGAGCACGCCGTGGAGCGGCGAGGGGAGGGAGTCGAGATTGCTCTGCATCATCGACTCGACCATCCCGGCCTCACCTCGGTGGACAAGCGGGTCACCGTCGCCGGCGCGGAGACGAGCGTGCGCTATCGGCTGGCGGCGCCGGCGGGCGCCCCGCTCGCCGGTCGCTGGGCGGTGCAGTGGAACCTCACGCTGAGCGCGGGCGATGCGCCGGGACGCTACTTCACGCTGCCGGACCGGCCGTCGCTCGGGAGCACCGGCCGGGTGGCCGACGTCACTCGCGTGGCGCTCGTCGATGAATGGCTCGGTCTGGAGGCGCATCTGGCCTGGAGCCCAGCCGCCACACTGGCCTGGGCGCCGGTGGAGACCGTGTCGGTGTCGGAGGGCGGCTTCGAACGGCTGTATCAAGGCACCGCGTTGCTCGTGGCCTGGTCGCTGGCGGGCACGACCCAGGAGATCTCGATGACTTTGACGATGGTGGAGCGATGATTCTCGACGACCTGGGCGCGATCGAGCGCGTCGACCAGCACGACACCCGGCGCGTCCTCACCGAATTCCCCGAGCACTGTCGCCGGGCTCTCGCACTGCAGCCGGTGCCGATGCCCTCGCCCACACGTCCGCGACTCGTCGTTGTGGCGGGTATGGGTGGCTCGGCTTCGGGCGGCGACCTGGTCGCCACCTGCGCCGCCGACACACTCGACGTGCCGATCCTGGTGCATCGCGGCTACGGCTTGCCGGCCTCCGCCGGGCGCGAGGCGCTCGTCGTTGCGCTGTCGTACTCCGGCGACACCGCCGAGGTGCTCTCCGCCGTGGACGTCGCGCTCGGTCGGCGCATCGCGGTCGTCGCGGTGACGGCGGGCGGAGCGCTGGGCGCACTGGCGCAGGCGCGCGGGCTGCCTTGCGTGACGCTGCCGGCGGGCCTCATGCCCCGCATGGCGCTGGGCTATCTCGCGTTCCCGTTGCTCACGGTGTTGGCGGCCTCTGGTGCCGCCGCGGCCAGCGCCGCCGACATCGAAGACGCGCTGCGTACGGTTCAGGACCAGGGCGAGGATCTCGTGCCCGAGCGGCCGATCGACAAGAACGAGGCCAAGCGTCTGGCGCTCGCCATCGGTTCTCGGCTGCCCGCGGTGTACGGCGGTCCGCTGACCGGCGCCTCCGCGTACCGTTGGAAGACCGACCTCGAGGAGAACGCCAAGGTGCTGGCGATCGCCGGCGCGATACCCGAGATGAATCACAACGAGATCGAGGTGTGGAGCGGTCCGGGGGCTGCCGGCCGCCACGCCGTCCTGCTGCGCGAGGACGGCGAGCCGCCCGAGATCGCCCAGCGGTTCAGCCTGCTGCGGGAGATGCTGGGCCCCGACGCCGGCGGGGTCAGCGAGGTGTGGGCGCATGGCCGTAGCCGCCTGGCCCGACTCTTGTCCCTGGCCGCGCTCGGACAGTGGGTGAGTTACTACGTCGCCATGCTGAAGGGAACCGATCCATGGCCGGTGCCTGTCCTCACCGAGGTGAAGCGGCGGTTGGCGACGCCGCCCGGTGAGAAACGCCCGCGCCCTTGAGAGCGCGCGTAACCCCGTGCTAGAGTGACCCGGTTCGACCCTCGTTCGAAGGAGATCCGCATGGCGCAGGCTGAGCATCTGTTCACGTCGGAGTCGGTGACGGAGGGGCACCCCGACAAGATCGCCGACCAGATTTCCGACGCGGTACTCGATGCGATCCTGGCCCAGGACCCGCGCGGCCGGGTGGCCTGCGAGACGCTGCTCACCACCGGCCTGGTGGTGGTGGCCGGCGAGATCACCACGTCCTGCTACGTCGACATCCCGGACCTCGTCCGCAACACGATCAAGGACATCGGCTACATCGACTCCGCGCTGGGGTTCGACTGCCACACGTGCGGCGTCATCGCGGCCATCGACAAGCAGTCTCCGGACATCGCGCTCGGGGTCGACAAGGAGGGCGCCGGCGACCAGGGGCTCATGTTCGGCTACGCCTGCCGCGAGACCGAGGAGCTGATGCCGCTGCCGATCATGCTCTCGCACCGGCTGGTCGAGCGCCTCAGTCAGGTTCGCCGCAAGGGCACCCTCGACTACCTCCGGCCCGACGGCAAGAGCCAGGTCAGCGTGCGCTATCGTGACGGCAAGCCGGTCGCCGTCGAGACGATCGTGGTGTCCACGCAGCACGCCGACCACATCGGCCAAGACCAGATCCGCAACGACATTATCGAGCACGTGATCCGGCCGGTGGTCCCCGCCGCGCTCATCGATCCCAATCGGATCCTCTACCACGTCAACCCGACCGGCCGCTTCGTCACCGGCGGGCCGATGGGCGACACCGGCCTCACCGGTCGCAAGATCATCGTCGATACCTACGGAGGCTCGTGCCCGCACGGCGGCGGCGCGTTCTCGGGCAAGGACCCGACGAAGGTGGATCGCTCGGGCGCCTACATGGCGCGCCACGTGGCCAAGAACATCGTGGCGGCCGGCCTGGCCGAGCGCGCGCAGGTGCAGGTGGCCTATGCCATCGGTTTGCCGGAGCCGGTGTCGATCATGGTCAAGACCGACGGGAACGCCAAGCTCACGGACCGGCAGCTCGAGGATCTCGTTCGGCGACACTTCGATTTCCGCCCGCGCGCCATCATCGAGTACCTCAACCTGCGACGCCCGATCTTCCGCAAGACGGCCGCCTTCGGACACTTCGGTCGGAACGATCCCGACTTCACGTGGGAGAACACCGACCGGGCGAAGGACCTCCGGAAGGCCGCCGGGATCTAGCTCGTCTCCCCCCGGCCCACTGGAGCCGGACCGACGATGACGAGGGTGGTCGCATGAGACGGCCGCAGCCAATCTTGGTGCTGGTCGGCCTGTTCTTCCTGCTGGCCATCGGCGCCCAGGTCGTGCCGTTCTACACCGACTGGCTGTGGTTCGGCGAGGTCGGCTACACCGGCGTCTTCTGGACCACGCTGTCTCTGCGCGGCGCACTGTTCACCGCGGTCACGGTCGGCGTCCTGGTCTTCCTGGGCGCCAATCTCATGTTCGCCGCCCGCATCGCGGCCCCCGATGTGCTGTGGGAGCTGGAAGACCAGCTGGGGCTGCCCGGTCGGGTGGTGATCGAGCCGCTCATCCGGCGCTTCCTGCCCATCGTGCTGCTGATGATCTCGATCGTCTCCGGACTGCGGGCCAGCGTGCACTGGGAGCTCGTGCTCGGTTATCAGAACGCCGAGCTGTTCGGCGCGACCGATCCGGTCTTCGGCCAGGACCTCGGCTTCTTCGTGTTCGTCCTGCCCTTCTGGCGCATGATCCACGGCTGGGCCCTGGCGCTGGCGGCGGGGACCATGCTGCTCACGCTCGTGCTCTACGGGCTGCAGCGCAGCCTGGTGCTGACCACGCGCGGGCCGCGCATCGCCGCGGGCGCGCGCACCCATCTGCTCCTGCTGGGCGCCTTGCTCCTGCTGCTGAAGGCGGTCGGCTTCTGGCTCGACCGGTTCGAGATCGTCTTCTCCGAGCGCGGGTTCATCTTCGGCGCCGCCTACACCGACGTCTATGCCACGCTGCCGGCCCTCGGCGGCCTGGCCCTGCTCGCGGTGCTGGCCGCCGTCGCCTGCATGGCCCAGATCGGGCGGCCCGGCCTCTACCTGGTCGGCTACGGTCTCGCCCTGCTGGCCGTGGCGTGGGTCGTGGGCCTCGGCGCGTACCCGGCGCTGCTCCAGCGCTTCCGGGTGGCGCCCAACGAGCTCGCGGCCGAGCGACCGTTCATCGAGCACAACATCCGGCTCACGCGGGCCGCCTTCGGCCTGGACCGCATCCAGGAGAAAGAGTTCCCGGCCGACGAGACGCTCGACGCGCGGGCGCTGTCGCGCAACGAGACGACGATCAAGAACATCCGGCTGTGGGACTACCGTCCGCTCCTGCGCACCTTCGGCCAGCTCCAGGAGATCCGCACGTACTACAAGTTCGTGGACGTGGACAACGACCGCTACGTGATCAACGGCGAGTACCGTCAGCTCATGCTCTCGCCGCGCGAGCTCTCCTACCAGCATCTGCAGGGCGGGCGGAACTGGATCAATGAGCACCTGACCTACACCCACGGCTACGGCGTCGTGGTGGGCCCGGTCACGCGCATCACCCCCGAGGGGCTGCCCGAATTCTTCGTCAAGGACATCCCGCCCCAGTCCAGTGGTGGCTTCCCCGCGATCACCCGGCCGGAGATCTACTTCGGCGAGATCGCCAACGAGTACGTCATCGTCCGCACTCGCTCGCAGGAGCTCGACTACCCCCGCGGCGATCAGAACGTCTACGCCCGCTACGCGGGCCGCGGCGGCGTGCCGATCACGTCGTGGCTGCGGCGGCTGGCCTTCGCCGCGCGCTTCGGTGAGCCGAAGATCATCCTCTCCGACGACATCACCCCGGAGAGCCGGATCCTCCTGTACCGCGAGATCGCCCCGCGGATCCAGCGCGTCGCCCCGTTCTTCCGCTTCGACCGCGATCCGTACCTCGTGGTCAACGACGCCGGCCGGCTGGTGTGGATGATGGACGGCTACACCACGACCGACCGCTATCCGTACTCCGAGCCGGTCCGGGGCATCGGCAACTACATGCGCAATTCGGTGAAGGTCACGGTCGACGCCTACGACGGCGTCGTGACGTTCTACGTGGCCGACGCCACCGATCCGATCGTCCGGACCTACGCACGGGGCTTCCCGGGGTTGCTGAAGCCGCTGGCTGAGATGCCCGCCGATCTGCAGCGCCACATCCGGTACCCCGAGGATTTCTTCGCGATCCAGGCGCGCAAGCACGCCGTCTACCACATGGAGGATCCCCAGGTCTTCTACAACAAGGAGGATCTGTGGGCGGTGCCGCGGCGGACCGTCGAGGGACGGGACCGCGAGATGGAGCCCTACTTCACGATCATGCGGCTGCCGGGCGAGTCGAAGGAGGAGTTCATCCTCCTCACGCTGTTCAACCCGAGCCGCCGCGACAACATGATCGCCTGGCTGGCCGCCCGCTCCGACCCACCGAACTACGGCCGCCTCGTCGTCTACAACTTCCCCAAGCAGAAGCTGGTCTACGGGCCGCGGCAGATCGACGCCCGGATCGATCAGGATCCGCTCATCTCCCAGCAGCTGTCGCTGTGGAACCAGCGCGGCTCGACGGTCATCCGAGGCTCGCTCCTGGCCATCCCGCTCGAGCAGTCCCTGATCTACGTGCAGCCGCTCTACCTGGCCGCCTCGGAGCAGGGGGCGCTGCCCGAGCTCCGGCGCGTGATCGTGGCGTACGGCAACCTGATCGCCATGGAGCCGACGCTCGAGCAATCGCTGGCGCGAATCTTCGGCAGCCGCACGCCGCCCTCGGCCACGGCCGCGGCAACACCGGCCCCTCCCGGCGGCCCCGCCCCGCCGGCGGCCGCACCCTCGGCGGCCGAGCGAGTCATGGGCCAGCGCGCCTGGGAAGCCTGGACCCGCTCCCAGGAAGCGCTACGACGAGGGGACTGGGCCGCGTACGGCGCCGAGCAGAAGAAACTCGAGGAGGCCCTGCGCGCTCTGACCGAATCCCGCCGTTAGCCAGTTGAACGCGAAGTCACAGCACCCAACCTCGCGTGAAACAGCGGAGCGACACGGCCTCGCCGGGGCGCTCCGAGCGCCTTGAGACCATGGCTAGGCCCAAAACCGAGCGTACTCCGGGGGAGCGACACGGCTTTCTCCGGGAGTAGAGGGACGGACGTGTAGTCACAGCACCCAACCACGCGTGAACCAGAGGAGCGACACGGCTCCGCCGGGCGCTCCGAACATTGCGGGGGCCATATCGGGGCCCCCCATGTAATCAAGTCCGGGCGCGCAGGAAGAGCGACGTCCCCAGGCCGAGGAAGATGATGTTGGCGGTCCAGGCAGCCAGCAGCGGCGGCAGCAGATCGGCCCGCGCGAAGGCCAGCGCGATGTAGTGCACGACGAGATAGCCCGCCATGATGGCGATGGCCAGGCCGACGCCGAACAGGCGCCCGCCGCGCGGGGCCTGCAGCGAGAAGGGAATGGCCACCAGGACCATGATCATGTTCACCAGCGGGAATGACAGCTTGGAGTAGAGCTCGACGAGATACTTCTTCACCTGGAAGCCGGTGGCCTCCAGCCGGTTGATGTAGTCCCGCAGCTCCCAGTAGCTCATCGCCGCGATCGGCTTGTGGATCTTGGTGAAGTCCTCCAGATCTTCCTGCATGTCCAGCGCGGTCATGGCGAACGGAATGGTGCTGACCTCACCCTTCGGCCCGAACTCGCGGAAGGCGCCGTCGGTCAGCTCCCAGCCCTCCGCGGAGACGTGGGCCCGCCGCGCGTCCAGGCGGCTGAGCAGACGGAAGGTGGGGTCCACCTCCAGCACGGTCATCCCGTACATGTCGCCGGTACCGGGAGCCAGCAGCTCGACACGGTAGAAGCGGGTGTCGGAGGCGCGAAGCCACAGGCGCTCCCGGGACTGCAGGTGACGCGGTAGCTGGCCGCGGATCTTCACGCGGTCCACCTCGTCGCCGAGCTCGTTCAGCCGGGGCAGCAGGATCTCCTGAAACAGACCGGACACCACGGCCACCCCCAGGCCGACCAGCAGCACCGGCAGCGCCACGCGATACAGGCTCATGCCGGCCGCCTTCATCGCGGTCAGCTCGTGATATCGGGCGAGGGCCAAAAAGAGAAAGATGGTGGCGACCAGCGTCACCACCGGCAAGCCGTCGTGCAGCGCGGCAGGGACGCGATAGAGAAAGTGTTCGAGCACGTACAGCAGCGGCGGCTTGATCCGGATGAAGCGATCCAGCGTCTGGAGCAGGTCGATCACCACGAACAGGGTGGCCGCCACCGCCAGGCCGATGCCCATGAGCACCAGGTACTCCCGCACCAGGTAGCGATCGAGGATGTGCGTCGACTCGCGCGCGCCGGCCATCACCCGGATCCCGATCTGGCGCCGCTCGGGCAGCGACTGTCGCACCGTCTCGACCGCCTGCCACAACAGCCGCAGCCGCGGCGCACGCCACTCCAGCGTGGTGGCGATCAGCAGGGTGCTGCCGATTCCGCAGAAGAGCAGGTTGGGCGTCCAGATGGCCAGCCAGACCGGCAGGCGCTGCCGCAGGGCCGAGTTCTCCAGCGACGAGAGCACCAGGTAGTACGAGACGAGGATCGCCAGGCTCGCGACCAGCGCGATGGACCGCCCGCCGCGGTGGGAGCGAATCGCCAGCGGGAAGGCCACCAGCGTGAAGACGAGCGCGGCCACCGGCAGGGCGAAGCGCTTGTGCCACTCGACCAGGAACGGCGTACGGAGGGCCGGCTCCTTGCCGAGCGCGGTGATGCGAGCGGTGAGATCGGGCAGCGACAGGTCCTTCTCGGGCTTCTCGGTCTTGGACGTCGACTTGAGCGGCGAATCCACCGAGAGGCTCATGTCGTAGATGCTGAAGTTGGTCAGCCGATAGCGCGCGGCGCTGGCCGCGCCGCCGCCGCCGCCCGTGATGCCCGACCGGACCGCCGGCGGCACCGCCGGCAGGACGTCGGCCTCGCTCACCGCGCCGTTGATCAGCCGTAACGTGATCCGCCGGTTCTCCTCGTCGGTGAGCAGCCGCCCCTCACGGGCGGTGATGATCCGCGAAACCTTGGGATCGCGCTCGTCGGACACCAGGAGGCCGCGGAGCGCCACCTGGGAGGCGCTCACATCCTCGGTGTAGATGATCACGTCGCCGAAGGTAGCGTTGAACACGCGCTCGCTCAGGCCGCTGACTGCCCGGGCCTGGAGGATCCGGAAGAGCTGACGCTGGAACACCCCGTTGGCGAGCGGATTGATCACCAGGGTCAGCGTGGCGGTGACCGTGGCCACCAGCAGGGCCCACGCGAAGACCGGCCGGAACAGCCGGAGCGGGCTGACGCCCGCGGCCTTGAAGGCGGTGATTTCCAGATCGCCGGCCAGGCGGCCGCCGGCCAGGAGCACGGCGACCAGCAGCGCCATCGGCAGCGTGTGGGCGAGAAACTGCGGCAGCATGAACACCAGGAGCTGCACCACCAGATAGAACGGCACGCCCTTGGTGATGACCAGATCGGTGAGGTGATAGATGCGGTCGATGACCAGGAAGAAGGTGAAGAGCGCGCCACCGAAGAAGAAGGGAGAAACCAGCTCGCGCGCGAGGTAGCGGTCGATGACCGGGACCGCTGGCCGCATCATCCGTCTGTTGTACCATAGGGCGGTGCCGCGGATTTTCTTCCGGGCGCTCGTCGCCGCGCTGGCCGGGGTGACCATCGCCGCCGCCTCTGCCGCCAACCCGACCGACCGCCTCGATCGCTTTCGTGAGCTCGCTGCCACGCAGCTCGGTCTGACTCAGCTGCTCGAAGCCGAACCCCCGGCCGACGCCTATCGCGAGATCTATGCGCTCCTGGACGACGAGGTCGTCGAGAGCCTCAGCTCGGGTGGGGTCTTCGCCTCGATCGAGTTCCTGCAAGACCGGCTCGACGCCTTCGCCGAGGTGTGGGGCGGCGCCAGCCTGCGGCTGGCGCGCGTCGGCGATCTGCTCATCGGCGCCTTCGTGCTCGACGAGCGCTCCGCCGCCAACAGCGTGCGCGTGTACGGCTCGCTGCGCGGCGAGTCGGCACTCCTGACCGTGCTCTACCGGGTGGGTCGACCGAGCCTGTCGCTCCTGCCGGCCACCCGCGACGGCGCAGGCTTCGTGGTGGCCTGGGAGGAGTCGCCGTCCGGCTGGGGGACGCGTCCCCTGCGCCTCGACGTGCTGCGGCGCGACGGTGACCGCGTGCGAGTGGCCTGGTCATCGGCCGATGTGTTCACCGAGGGCCTGCTGGCCCGGAGCTGGAGCGTGCGGGGCAACGACCTGCGCGTGCGTTACGAGCTTCGCTATCCCGGATGGGCGCCGGGCTGCGACGGCCAGACGGAACTGGAGGACGTCTATCGCGTCGGAGCCGGGGGGATGGTCACCCGGGTCTCCCGCCAGGAGCACAACGCCTGGCACCGTGAGCTCGGTGCGGTGGTGGAGCGCCTAGTCTCGGCGCTCGCCGCGCGAGACGAGGCGACGCTGAGCGCGCTCGTGCCGGACCGGACCCTCCGGAGCCGGTTGCCGGCCGGCCTGGCCTTCGACCCCGCGTGCGATGCCCGCGAGACCGCCGGTGGCGATGGGGTGTCGGTGGCGGCCGCGGCCGACCGTCATCCCTGGACGCTGACCTTCCGCCGCCCGGGCGGCCGCTGGCGACTGACCGCCGCGGGCCCGGTGTTACAATGACCCTTTCCAACGCATGACGACGCCGTCACAGTCCCCGAGCGCGCCGATCTCCGACCGCTACGAGCCGGCCGCCGTCGAGGAGCGCTGGTATCCCGAGTGGGAGCAACGCGGGTACTTCAAGATCAACCCCGCCTCGGACCAGCCGCCCTACTGCATCGTCATCCCGCCCCCCAACGTCACGGGCGCGCTGCACATGGGCCACGCCTTCACCTTCACGCTGCAGGACGTGCTGATCCGTCTCAAGCGCATGGACGGCTTCGACACCCTCTGGCAGCCCGGCACCGATCACGCCGGCATCGCCACGCAGGTCGTGGTCGAGCGGCAGCTGGCCGCCGAGGGCAAGACCAAGGAGGACCTCGGACGCGAGGCCTTCGTGGCGCGCGTCTGGAAGTGGAAGGAGGAGTCCGGCGGCACGATCATCCGTCAGCTCAAGAAGCTGGGCGCCTCCTGCGACTGGTCGCGTCTGCGCTTCACGATGGACGAGGGGCTGTCCCGGGCGGTGCGCGAGGTCTTCGTGCGGCTCTACGACGAGGGACTGATCTATCGCGACGACCGCATCGTGAACTGGTGCCCGCGCTGCCAGACGGTGCTGTCCGACCTGGAAGTCGAGCGCGAGGAGCGCGACGCGGAGTTCGTCTACATCAAGTACGGTCCGCTCACGCTCGGCACCGTGCGGCCCGAGACCAAGCTGGGTGATACCGGCCTGGCCGTGCACCCCAACGATCCGCGCTACGCGCAGTACGTCGGCCGTGATCTCGAGATCCAGTCCGTCAGCGGCCCCATCACGGTGCGGGTGGTGGCGGACGAGGCGGTCGATCCCGAGTTCGGCACCGGCGTCATCAAGGTCACGCCGGGCCACGATCCGGTCGACTTCGAGATCGGCAAGCGGCACGGCCTGCCCATCCGCACCGTCATCGGATTCGATGGCAAGATGACGGCGGCGGCCGGCAAGTACGCCGGGATGGATCGCTTCGAGACGCGCAAGAAGATCGTCGAGGACATGCAGGCGCTGGGGCTCATCGACCGCATCGAGCCGTACCGTCACGCCATCGGGCTCTGCTATCGCTGCAAGACGGTGGTGGAGCCGCTCGTCTCCAAGCAGTGGTACGTCAACGTCAAGCCGCTGGCCGAGGTGGCGCTGGCGGCCGCGCACGACGGGCGCATCACCATCGTGCCGTCGGGGTGGACGAAGACCTACGACCAGTGGATGGAGAACATTCATCCGTGGTGTATCTCGCGCCAGCTGTGGTGGGGCCACCGGATTCCCGCGTGGTACTGCGACAAGGACGGCTCGATCCACGTCTCCCGCACCGACCTCAGCGCGTGTCCGCAGTGCGGTGGCTCGCTTCGTCAGGATCCCGACGTGCTCGACACGTGGTTCTCGTCGGGACTCTGGCCGTTCTCCACGCTGGGCTGGCCTGACGAGACGCTGGAGCTGCGCAAGTACTACCCGACCTCGGTGCTGGTGACGGGCTTCGACATCATCTTCTTCTGGGTCGCGCGGATGGCCATGCTGGGGCTGCACTTCTTGAAGGAGGAGCCGTTCCGCGACGTCTACATCCATGCTCTCGTGCGCGACGCCGAGGGGCAGAAGATGTCGAAGTCGAAGGGCAACGTCGTCGATCCCCTCGCGATCATGACCAAGTACGGGACCGACGCGTTCCGCTTCACGCTGGCGGCGCTGGCGGCCCAGGGCCGCGACATCCGGATCAGCGACGAGCGCGTCGAGGGCTACCGCAACTTCGCCAACAAGCTCTGGAACGCCTCGCGCCTGGTGCTGTCCAATCTCGACGGCTACGACCCGCAGGGCGACCGCACGCCGGCCGGGCTGCCGGGCCGCTGGATCCAGAGCCGGCTGCAGGCCACGGTCACCAGCGTTCGTGAGGGGCTCGACGGCTACCGGTACAACGACGCGGCGGCCGCGCTCTATCAGTTCCTGTGGAACGACTTCTGCGACTGGTACCTCGAGATCGCCAAGACCGCGCTCTATCGCGCCGGTGAGCCGGCCGAGCGCCAGCGGGTGCAGCACACGCTGGTGACCGTGCTCGAGACGACGCTGCGGCTGCTCCACCCGTTCATGCCGTTCATCACCGAGGACATCTGGCAGCGGCTGCCCCACGTCGGAGAGTCGATCATGGTCGCTCCGTACCCACGGGCCGATGCGGCGCTCGCCAGTCCGGACGCGGAACGGGCCATGAGCCTGCTGATGCAGACGGTGACCGCCATCCGCAACATCCGGGGCGAGATGCGGATCTCGCCGGCGCAGATGCTGACGGTGACGGTGAAGGCAGCGGCGGCCGACGAGTCGCTGTTGCGCGAGTACGCGTCGCTCGTCGAGACGCTGGCCCGCGCGCGCGTGACGGTGGACCCGGGGGCGACGCGCCCGCGCGCCAGCGCGCTGGGCGTGGCCGGCCAGTCCGAGCTCTATGTGGAGCTCGCCGGGCTGGTCGACCTGGCTGCCGAGCGCACGCGGCTGGACAAGGAGATCAAGCGCACCGCGGAGGTGATCGCGTTCACGCGCGGCAAGCTGGCGCGGCCCGACTTCACCGAGCGGGCCCCGGCCGAGGTGGTGGAGAAGGAGCGCGAGAAGCTGGCCGAGCACCAGGCGCTGCACGACAAGCTCGTCGCGAGCCTGAGCTGGATCGGATGACGCCGCCCGTCGCGGCACCGGCGCTGGTGCGCCTGGGCCGCGTCGATTCCACGCAGACCGTCGCCTTCGCCCTCGCTGCGGATGGCGCGGCGGATCGGACGGTCGTGGTGGCCCAGGCGCAGACGGCCGGGCGAGGGCGACACGGACGCTTGTGGCTCGACGAGCCGGGCGCCAGCCTGCTGACGTCGATCATCCTCCGACCGCGCCTCGAACCCGCCCGGCTGCCGACGCTGTCCCTGGCCGCCGGGGTGGCGGTCGTCGAGGCGCTCGAGCGGGTGACCGGCCTGAAGCCACGCCTGAAGTGGCCGAACGACGTCCTGGTCGACGGCCGCAAGCTCGCCGGCATCTTGCTCGAGAGCCGGATCAGCCCCTCGCCCCTGGTCGTCCTCGGCATCGGCGTCAACCTCGCGCAGCGCGTGTTTCCCGCCGACCTGGCCGAGCGCGCGACGTCGGTCCGCCTGGCCACCGGGCGGCGCGTGGATGCCGACGCGCTGCTGACGGCGCTGCTGGAGTCGCTCGATGCCTGGCGGACGCGGCTCGAGACCGAAGGGTGGGCGCCGATCCGTGAGCGCTGGCGTGCGTTGACCGAGACGCTCGGCCGACGGGTCTCGATCGACAGCGTGGAGGGGGTCGCGGTGGACGTGGACGAGGACGGCGCGCTGATCGTGGCCGAGGGCGACGTGCGCCGCCGCGTGGTGGCGGGGGAGGTCAACTAGTGCTCCTCGTCATCGAGGTCGGCAACACCAACACCAAGATCGGCGTGTACGACGGTCCGCGGTTGCTGGTGTCCTGGCGCCTGACCACCCGACGCGAGCAGACCGCCGACGAGTACGGCCTGTTCATCGAGACGCTCCTGCGCACGCGGGGGCTCTCGCCCTCCGACATCCGGGGGGCGGCCATCTCCAACGTGGTGCCGCCGGTGCAGCAGGTGCTGGAGTGGATGTGCGAGAAGTACTTCGCGGTGATTCCCCTGACCGTGGAACCGGGCGTCAACACGCCGATCCCGCTGAACGTGGACCACCCGCGCGAGGTCGGCGCGGACCGGATCGTCAAGGCGGTGGCCGCACTGACGCTCTACACGCCGCCGCTGATCATCATCGACTTCGGGACCGCGACCACCTTCGACTGCATCAACGCCCGGGGCGAGTTCGTGGGCGGGGCGATCGCGCCCGGCATCTCGACGGCGGCCGACGCGCTCCTGAACCGCGCGGCCCGGCTCTTCCGCGTCGAGCTGGTCCGGCCGAAGGACGCCATCGGCCGCAACACCGTGAACAACGTCCAGTCGGGCGTGGTCTACGGCTGGGCGGGGCTGGTCGACGGGCTCGTCGAGCGCATGAAGGCCGAGCTGGACGGCACGCCGCGCGTGATCGCCACCGGTGGGCACGCCGCACTGATCGTCAATGTGGCCAAATCCATCCAGGAGGTGCAGGAGCACCTGGCCTTCGAGGGCCTGCGCCTGCTGTGGGAGCGCGCCCATCCGGCGTGACGCTCCGGGTGCGTTGACACCCCAAGGGGTGGTCGGTATACTGCGCTAAATCTAGTGGGTGAGGGGCGCTTCAATCCCCATATTTGGGGATCGCAAGGCCGGGGCAGTGGCTTTCAACCGGAGGACACGGCATGGGGATGTGGGTAGGCCGCGGGCGCAAGGCGAGGGCGGCGTACGGCTTCGATGACATCGCGCTTGTCCCCGGTATCCAGACCGTCAACCCAAATGAAGTCGACATCTCCTGGGAGCTCTGCGGCCATCGCTATGAGCTTCCCATCATCGCTGCGGCGATGGACGGCGTCGTCGGACCCAAGCTCGCCATGGAGATGGGGCGGCTGGGCGGCCTCGCGGTCCTCAATCTCGAGGGGGTCTACTCCCGCTATCCCAACCCGGAAGAGTTCCTGGATCGCATCATCTCCGCCAGCCAGGAAGAAGCGACCAAGATCATCCAGTCGATCTACGGCGAGCCCATCAAGGAAGAGTTGATCCATCAGCGGATCCAGGAGATCAAGAAGGGGGGCGGCCCCGCCGTCGTCTCCTCCATCCCGCAGCGCGCCGAGCGTTTCGCCCAGATCGCCCAGGAAGCCGGCGCCGACATCTTCATCGTCCAGTCCACGGTGACCACGGCGCGTCACATCGCCACCGAGTACACGCCGGTGGATCTCCGCAAGCTGAAGAAGTCGCTGGCCATTCCGCTCATCGTGGGCAACTGCGTGACGTACGAGGCCTGTCTCGAGCTGATGGACACGGGCGTGGACGCGCTGCTGATCGGCGTGGGCCCGGGTGCGGCCTGCACGAGCCGTGAGGTCCTGGGACTCGGCGTGCCGCAGGTGACGGCCACCGCCGACGCCGCCGCCGCGCGCGATCAGTACTACAAGCAGAAGGGGCGGTACGTGCCGATCATCACCGACGGTGGCATGACCACCGGCGGCGACGTCTGCAAGGCCTTCGCGTCGGGCGCGGACTCGGTCATGATCGGCTCGGCCTTCGCCCGCGCCGTCGAGGCGCCGGGGCGCGGCTACCACTGGGGCATGGCGACGCCTCACGCCAACCTGCCGCGCGGCACTCGCATCCGCGTGGGCATCGCCGGACCGTTGGAGCAGATCCTGTTCGGCCCGGCCTTCACCGAAGACGGCACGCTCAACCTCGTGGGCGCGATCCGCACCTGCATGGGCTCGGTGGGGGCGCAGAGCATTCGCGAGCTGCAGCAGACCGAGCTCATCATCGCGCCGACGATCAAGACCGAGGGCAAGGTCTTCCAGCAGGCGCAGAAGCTGGGGCGCCCGCGGTAAGGCGGTAGCGCCGGTGCCGTATCGACCGGCCCCCGAGGACCTCTCGTGAACCAGATCGTTGTCCTGAACGCCGGCGGCCAGTATTGCCATCTGATCGCCCGGCGGATCCGCGAGCTCGGGGTCCACGCCGTCGTCGCCGACATCGACCGCCCCGCCTCCGAGTTCGAGGGCGTCCGCGGGATTATCATCTCCGGTGGCCCCGCGAGCGTGACCGAGGCGACGTCCCCCAAGGTCGACCGCCGGATCTACGACCTCGGGATTCCGGTCCTCGGGATCTGCTACGGCCATCAGCTCATGGCCCATGATCTGCCCGGCGGACAGGTGACCCGGGGCACGATCAAGGAGTACGGTCACTCGTCGCTCACGTGCCAGAAAAGCGTGGTTTTCAAGTCGATTCCGGACCGATCGATCACAGTCTGGATGAGCCACGGCGATACAGTGACCAACGCGCCGGATGGCTTCACCACCATCGGCCGGACCGACGACTGCCCGATCGCGGCGATGCAGCACTCCGAGCGGAAGCTGTTCGGCCTGCAGTTCCACCCGGAAGTCGTTCACACCGAGTTCGGCACGGAGATCTATCGCAACTTCGTGTTCGACGTCTGCGGCTGCACGGCCGACTGGGACCCGCGGGCACGCGTCGAGCAGGTGATGGACGAGATCCGGACCAAGGCAGCGGGCCGCAAGGTCTTCTTCCTGATCAGCGGCGGGGTCGACTCGACCGTGGCGTTCTACTGCTGCTACCGGGCGCTCGGCCCGGGCCGGGTGCTCGGACTCTACGTGGACACGGGCTTCATGCGGGAGGGTGACGCCGACGCGATCGACCACCTCGTGCGTGAGGCGGGCCGGGAGGCCATCCACGTCGCCGACCGTAGCCGCGATTTCTTCACGCGGCTGGCCGGCGAGACGAACCCCGAGCGCAAGCGGACGATCATCGGCGAGACCTTCCTCGTCGTGCAGGAGGAAGAGTTCGCGCGGCTGGGGCTGCGCGACGACGAGTGGCTCCTGGGCCAGGGCACGATCTACCCCGACACGATCGAGTCGGGAGGAGCCAGCCACTCGGCCAAGATCAAGACCCACCACAATCGGGTCGAGCGGATCCAGGCGCTGATCGAGCAGGGCAAGGTCATCGAGCCGCTGGTCGAGCTCTACAAGGACGAGGTGCGCGTGCTGGGCGAGCAGCTGGGCTTGCCGCATGAGGTCGTCTGGCGTCATCCGTTCCCCGGGCCCGGTCTGGCCGTCCGGTGTCTCGGTGGCGAGCACACCGGGGCGGTGGAGCCGTTCACGCTGGCGCTGCCCCCGGGCGTGCGCGCGGCGCTGGTCCCGGTCCGGACGGTGGGTGTGCAAGGCGACGAGCGCTCCTACTCCAACCTCCTCGCCCTGGATGGCACGCTGGAGGCCGAGGCCGCCGGCGCTCTCGCCCGCCGCATCACCAACGAGCACCGCACGATCAACCGGGTGGCACTGGTGGTCTACCGGCGGGGCGGCCGGGGCGTGGACGGGCTGGCGATCTACCCGGCGACGCTCACACCGGCGCGGATCGCGCTCCTGCGAGAGGCCGACGACCTGGTCACCCGCATCGTGCGCAAGCATGGGCTGTACGACGCCATCTGGCAGTTCCCGGTGGGTCTCATCCCGCTGGGGGCCACTCCCGGTCGCGAGACCCTCGTGCTGCGCCCGGTGAACTCGCGCGACGGCATGACCGCCGACTTCGCGCGGTTGCCCGCCACGGTAGTGGACGATCTGGCGACCTCGCTCGCGGCCCTGCCCGCCGTGGACGCCGTGCTCTACGACGTCACCAACAAGCCTCCGGCCACGATCGAGCTCGAGTAAGCTCGCCCCCGATGCAAAGCCACGCCGACTTCGTCCATCTGCACGTGCATTCCGAGTACAGCCTGCTCGACGGAGCGGCCCAGCTCGAGAAGCTCGTGAAGAAGGCCAAGGACCTGCACTTCCCGGCCATCGCGCTCACCGATCACGGCAACCTCTTCGGCGCCGTCGATTTCTATCTGGCCGCCCAGAAGTCCGGCATCAAGCCCATCATCGGCTGCGAGCTCTACGTGGCGCCCGGGGGGCGCGCCGAGCGCGGCTCCCAGGACGGCGGCTACGAGGGGGCGAACCACCTCACGGTCCTCGTCCGCGACGTCACCGGCTACAAGAACCTGATCAAGCTCGTCTCCAAGGCCTACCTCGAGGGCTTCTACTACAAGCCCCGCGTGGACAAGGAGCTGCTGTCCGAGCACGCCGGCGGGCTGGTGGTGCTGTCCGGGTGCCTGAACTCCGAGGTGTCACGGCTGATCAGCGCCGGCGACGTGACGCGGGCGCAGAAGGCCGCCGGCTGGTACCAGGAGGTCTTCGGCAAAGAGCACTACTTCATGGAGGTCCAGGCCCACGGCCTGGCCGAGCAGGTGAAGGTCACGGGCGAGACGCTGGCCATCGCCCGCGCCATCGGCGCGCCGATCGCGGGCACCAACGACTCGCACTATCTCGAAGCCGGCCACTCGCGCGCCCACGAGGCGCTGCTCTGCATCCAGACCGGCGCCGCCATGAGCGATCCCAATCGCTGGAAGTTCTCGACCGAAGAGTTCTACGTGAAGTCGGCGGAGGAGATGGCCCGGGTGTTCGCCGAGATGCCCGAGGCCTGCCGGAACACCCTGGCGGTGGCCGAGCAGTGCAACCTCGTGCTCGACTTCGGCCGGTTCCATCTGCCGCGCTACGTCGTCCCCGAGGGCCACACGCTGGAGAGCTACCTCGAGGATCTCGCCCGCGAGGGTCTCAAGCGCCACTACGGGGCCAGTCCGGGCGACGCGATCGAGGCTCGCCTCTCGCACGAGCTGGCCGTCATCGAGAAGATGGGCTTCGCCGGCTACTTCCTGGTGGTGTGGGACTTCATCCACTATGCGCGGCAGCAGGGGGTGGCGGTCGGGCCTGGCCGCGGGTCGTCGGCCGGCTCGCTGGTGGCCTACTGCCTCGGGATAACCAACGTCGATCCGATCAGATACGGACTCCTGTTCGAGCGATTCTTGAACCCAGAGCGCATCTCGATGCCGGATATGGACATCGACTTCGCCGACGACCGGCGCGATGAGGTGATCCGGTACGTGGCCGATAAGTACGGCCGGGACCGGGTCGCGCATATCATCACGTTCGGGACGCTCGGGGCCAAGGCGGCCATCCGCGACGTCGGCCGGGTGCTCGGCATGTCGTACACCGACGTCGACCGGATCGCCAAGCTGGTGCCGGGCTTCCCGCTGAACATCACGCTGGAGGACGCGTATCAGAAGTCGCCCCCGCTGGCCGACGCGGTGAAGAGTCAGCCGGCCGTGAAGGAGCTATGGGACATCGCCCGTGCACTGGAGGGCTGCACGCGCCACGCCTCCGTCCACGCCTCCGCGGTCGTGATCTCCGACGAGCCGCTGGACGAGCACATCCCGCTCTACAAGGACCCCAAGCGCCCCGAGCTGATCACCGGCTTCGCGATGGGCCCCATCGAGAAGCTGGGTCTGCTCAAGATGGACTTTCTGGGACTCCGGACGCTGACCGTCCTGGCCAATACCGTGAACCTGATCAAGGAGTCACGGGACATCACCATCGAGCTCGACACGCTGCCGCTCGACGACGCCAAGGCCTACGCGATGCTCAGCGAGGCCAAGACCTTCGGCGTCTTCCAGCTGGAGTCCTCGGGCATGCGCGAAGCGCTGCGGGGCCTCAAGCCCGAGCGGCTCGAAGACCTCATCGCCATGGTGTCCCTGTACCGTCCGGGACCGATGGAGCTGATCCCGGACTTCATTGCGCGGAAGCACGGTCGGGCCAAGATCACGTACGAGCATCCCGCCATGGAGACGTTCACGCGGGAGACCTACGGAATCATGGTGTATCAGGAGCAAATCATGCAGATCGCCTCGGAGATGGGCGGCTTCACGATGGGCGAGGCGGATACCCTGCGGCGGGCCATGGGCAAGAAGGACCGCGACCTGATGGCGCAGCAGCGCCAGAAGTTCATCGCGGGCTGCAAGGAGCGCGGCACCGCGACGGCCAAGGCCGAACGGGTGTGGGAGCTGATGGAGAAGTTCGCCGGCTACGGCTTCAACAAGTGCCTGGCCGCCGATACCTGGGTCGAGATGGCCGACGGTTCGCGCAAGCCGATCACCGCGGTGCGCGAGGGCGACGTGGTGCTCACCAAGGACGGCCCGCACGCGGCGCGGCGCGTGCGGCCCAGCGGCATGCGGCAGGTCGGCCGCCTGGTCCTGGCCAACGGCATGGCGCTGCGGTGCACACCCGATCATCCGATCTTCACGCAGCGCGGGTGGGTGAACGCGCAGAAGCTCGCCCCGGACGACGCGGTGGCGGTGCTCGACACGGTGGCGGCCGCGGATCTGCGGGTGGCGGCCCGCCGTCGGTCGGGGGCGCAAGGCGGCAGCATGGTGCTGGCCGAGGTGCCGATCATCTGGACGACGCCGCTGAGCTACACGAGCGAGGGGACGGAGCCGACCTACGACATCGAGGTCCCCGGCGCGGCCAACTTCATCGCCAACGGCATCGCCGTGCACAACTCGCACGCTGCGGCCTACGGGCTGGTCGCGTATCAGACCGCCTACTTCAAGGCCAACTACCCGGTCGAGTTCATGGCGGCCCTGCTGACGTCGGAAATGGGCGACACCGACAAGATCGTGAAGTACATCGAGGAATGCCGGGCGATGGGCATCCGCGTGCAGCCGCCCGACGTCAACACCTCGCAGGTGCGCTTCAGCGTGGCCGGCGACACGGTCCGGTTCGGCCTGGCCGCCATCAAGAACGTCGGCGAGGCCGCGATGGAGTCGATTCTCAAGACGCGCGCCGAGGACGGCGCCTTCGCGGCGCTGGAGGACTTCTGCGTGCGCGTCGACCTGCGCCTGGTCAACCGGCGCGTGATCGAGAGCCTGATCAAGGCCGGCGCGTTCGACTCGCTCGGGCTGACCCGCGCGCACCTGCTGACCCAGTGCGATCTCGCGCTCGAATCCGGCCAGCGCCAGCAGCGTGAGCGCGCCGAGGGCCAGGCCTCGTTCTTCGATCTGCTGCCGGCGGCGGCCCCGGCGCCGCGCAAGACCGAGGCGGCCGCCGTCGTGCCCGAGTGGGAGGACGATCAGCGCCTGGGGTACGAGAAGGAAGTCCTCGGCTTCTACGTCTCGGGGCACCCGCTGGCCCGCTTCGAGGGCGTGGCCGAGACGCTCGGCGTCACCTCGTCCGCCGAGCTGGCTTCCCGCAGCCACGGCGCGCGCGTCACGCTCTTCGGTCACGTCGCCGCGATCAAGGAGACGGCGACCAAGAGCGGCAACCGGATGGCCTTCCTCACCCTGGAGGACATGGCCGGCACCGTCGAGGTGACGGTGTTCCCCGAGCCCTACAAGGCGGCCGCCGCCTTCCTGCGCACCCGGGAGCCGATCATCGTGCGCGGCCGGATGGACGACAGCGACAAGGGGCGGGTGGTGCTGGCCGAGGACGTGCGCCTGCTCGAGCAGTCGCTGGCCGCCGGCGGCGGTCCGCGCGCGCGCAACGGCGGCGAGCCGTCGGCCTGCCGCGTGCGGGTACCAAGCGGGCAGGGGGCCGAGCAGACGCTCGACGCGCTCAAGCAGCTCTGCGAGGAGCACCCGGGCGTGGTCCCGGTGTTCCTGCATCTGCTGCTGCCCGGCCACGAGGTCGTGCTGCGCGCCCGCGGCGTGGCGGTGGATGCGACGAGCGAGCTGGTCACCAAGCTCAACAGCCTGCTAGGCACCGGGGCCGCGGTCATCGAGCATGCCGGACGCGCTTGATTTCGAGCAGCCGCTGCTCGAGATCGAGACCCGCATCGCGGCGCTGCAGGGTGAGAACGACCCGCTCCGCACGCGGGACGAGATTGCCCGACTCGAAGAGCGGCTCGCCCGGCTGCGTCAGCGGACGTACTCCAGCCTGACCGCCTGGCAGCGCACGCAGCTGGCGCGCCATCCCAAGCGGCCGTACACGCGCGACTGGGCCAAGCTGATGTTCGACGACTTCATCGAATTGCATGGCGACCGTCTGTTCGGAGACGACGCCGCCATCGTGGGAGGCCTGGCTCGCTTCGAGGGCCGCTCGGTGGTGGTCGTCGGCCACCAGAAGGGGCGGGACACGCGCGAGAAGATCGCGCGGAACTTCGGCATGCCGCACCCCGAGGGCTATCGCAAGGCCCAGCGGCTCTTCGAGATGGCCGCGAAGTTCGGCAAGCCCATCTTCGCCTTCATCGACACGCCGGGCGCCTATCCCGGCATCGGCGCCGAGGAGCGCGGACAGGCCGAGGCCATCGCGCGCAACCTGAAGCTGATGGCGGGGCTGCGCGTGCCGATGATCGCGGTCGTCACCGGGGAGGGCGGCAGCGGCGGCGCGCTGGCCATCGGCATGGGCAACCGGGTCCTGATGCTCGAATACGCGGTGTACGCGGTGATCTCGCCCGAGGGGTGCGCCGCCATCCTGTGGGGCGACGCGGCCAAGGCGCCCGAGGCCGCCGCGGTGATGAAGCCGACCGCCCCCGACCTGCTGAAGCTGGGCGTCATCGACGCGATCGTGCCGGAGCCCCTGGGAGGCGCGCACCGCGACTGGGACGCGGCAGCCGCCCATCTCAAGACCGCGCTGCGCGAACAGCTCGCGGACCTCACCGGCCGCTCCGGAGAGACGCTGGTCGCCGAGCGCTACGAGAAGTTCCGCAAGCTGGGCGCCTTCGAGGAGGCGTCCGTCCCGACCCGCTGAGGCCGCTCGTCCCCTCAGCGCGCCAGCAGGGCGCTGGCGCAGTCCTCGTCGGTCACCAGCACGTTCACGAAGTGGCCGCGCAGCGCGCCGCGGACCGCCTCGACCTTGGCCCGCCCGCCGGCCACCGCGATCACGTGACGGTCGTCCCGGCGCGACAGGGCCTGCAGCCGCGCCGCCTCCACGCTGAGTACCCGGTGCATGAGCGCGCGCAGCTCGGTGCGGTCGACGATCTGGCCGTCGGCATCGAAGGGCTGATAGTTGATCTCGCCCACGACGCCGAGCTGGCGCAGGCGCTTGACGCTGACCCCGTAGGACTCGGCCAGCGCGCAGAACCCCGGCGTGTCCTCGGCGATGAGGCCGATGCCGGTGAGGGCGACGTCGACCGCCTGCGCGGCCTCGAAGATCGAGCGAATCTCGGGGTCGCGCAGCAGGCGCCGTCGCTCGCGCTCGATCTCGCGCAGCGAGAGCAGGTGCTGGACCGGCAGGGCGTAGGCCTGCACGTGCGGGCGGTACTTGGCCGCCATCATCCCTACCAGCGTGTTGGGGAAGAGATCCACCAGCTTGAGCGTGCTCTCGCCGGACAGGGGATAGAGGGAAAAATCGCGGAAGCGACGCTCGCGCAGCGCCCGGATGGTCTGGTAGAGGGTGAACCCACACGACAGGCCGATGCGCATGCCGTTGCGCGCGATCTTCTCGAAGTACGCGGCGGCCGCCGCGCCCAGCTCGGCCTTCACGTCACCGCGCCCACCCGACACGATCACCACCGCCTCGCGCAGGCCAAACTTCTGGGCCACCGCCGCCTCCAGCTGCTCGGTGCGCGGCAGGTCCAGCTCCACCCGGACGAAGCCATCGTCGAACGCCCGCTTGAGCAGTCGGGAGACGGTCGGCGCCGACACCCCCAGGGCCTTGGCGATGTCCTTCTGGCTGCGCCCCTGGCGGTAGTAGAGCTCCAGACACTGCACCGTGAGCCGCAGTTCGCGGGAGGACGCGTGGGAGCTCGAGCGGATCGCCATGGACTGTCGTCGGCCTCGGTGTGGTTGGCATTCTCGCATCGCCCACCCGAGCCGTCATGCCGCGCCGCGCGCGCTCCCGTCCCGGCTGCGCAGGCTGCGGCTTGGGCTTTTCCGGGCGCTGAGTTTGACTTGCGCGAGGCCGGATGCTACGGTCAACCCACTGTCAGACAACGAGTTTTCAGAAAAACAGCATGGCCAAGCTCCACCTGATCACTTACGGCTGTCAGATGAACGAGTACGACTCCGAGCGGGTCGCCGGCCTGCTCGCGGAGCGTGACTACGAGCTCACCGACGATGCGGCGGCGGCCGACGTGATCCTGATCAACACCTGCGCCATCCGCGAGAAGGCCGAGGACAAGGTCTTCTCGCGTCTGGGCGAGCTCAAGCAGCTCAAGGCCGACAACCCCAGCCTGACCATCGGGGTCATGGGCTGCATGGCGGCGCTGCAGAACCAGGCCGTGTTCCGCCGGGCGCCGTACGTCGATCTCGTCTTCGGCTCGCCGGCCATCGCCAGGGTGGGCGAGCTGGTCGAGCGGGCGCGCCGTGAGCGGCGGCCCGTGCTGGACATCGGCGAGGCGCCGCTGGTGAAGCTCACGACCAAGGCGCCGACGGCCGAGCGCCTGCGCGCGTTCGTCACGGTCATGGAGGGGTGCGAGAAGCACTGCACCTTCTGTGTGGTCCCGCGCACGCGCGGCCGCGAGCGCAGCCATTCGCCCGAGTCGATCGTGGCCGAGGTCCGCGGCCTGGTGGCCGAGGGTTGCCGCGAGGTCACGCTGCTCGGCCAGACCGTCAACGCCTACGGTCGTGATCTCACGCCGGCCACCGACCTGGCCGAGCTGTTCCAGCGAGTCAACGACGTCCCTGACCTGCAGCGCATCCGCTTCACGACCTCGAACCCCTACAACCTCACGCCCAGGTTGATCCGGGCGATGCGCGACGTCCCGAAGGTGTGCGAGTACTTTCACCTGCCGCTGCAGTCGGGCTCCGACCGCGTGCTCGAGCGGATGAACCGGGGTTACACGCGCGCCCAGTATCTGGCGCTGATCGACGCGCTGCGGGAGGCGGAGCCGGCGATGGCCTTCTCCACGGACATCATCGTGGGGTTCCCCGGCGAGACCGAGGCCGACTTCGAGGAGACGCTGTCCGTGGCCGAGCAGGTGGGCTACGACAACGCCTTCGTCTTCCGCTACTCGCGCCGCCCGGGCACCCCGGCCGCGGACATGGCCGAGCAGATCCCCGAGCCGGTGAAGGCCGAGCGGAACGCCCGCATCCTCGAGGTGACCGCGCGGAGCGCCGCGGCCGGGAGCCGGCGCCTGCTGGAGCGCACGGTCGAGGTGCTGGTCGACGGCGTGTCGCGCAAGAGCGCCGCCGAGCTGTCCGGACGCACGCGCTGCAATCGGGTCGTGAACTTCGAGCGACAGGGCCGGGTCGCCATCGGCGACATCGTCCACGTCCGCGTCACCGACGTCCTGCCGCACAGCCTGCGAGGCGCGCTGGCAACGCCGGAGGAGGCCGTATGCTCGTCGAGATGAAGGTCCGCGGACTGGCCCTCGATCCCGTCTCCAACATGCCGATCATCATCCTGCGCGACGAGGAGGACAAGCGCTCGTTGCCGATCTGGGTGGGCATCTTCGAGGCCAACGCCATCGCGCTGGAGCTGGAGAAGATCGCCACCCCGCGCCCGATGACGCACGATCTGATCAAGAATATTTGCGAAGCGGTCGACGCCCAGGTGGCCCGCGTCGTGGTCACCGATCTCAAGGAGAACACCTTCTACGCAGTGCTGCACCTCAAGCTGGGCAACGCCGAGTACACGGTGGATTCGCGCCCGTCGGACGCCATCGCCCTGGCGCTGCGGGTGGCCGCGCCGATCTTCGTGGACGAGGACGTCTTCCCCAAGGCCGGCAAGATGGAAGTGGCCAAGGAAGGCGAGCCGATGAAGGCCGACGATCCCGAGCAGCTGCGGGAGTGGCTGCAGAATATCAAGCCCGAGGACTTCGAGAAGTACAACAAGGCCTGAGCGAGGACCTGAGCTTCCGGTGCGGATCGGGCTCTTCACCAACAACTATCTGCCGTTCTGCGGCGGGGTCACCATCTCCGTCGAAACGCTCCGGCGCGGGCTGGAAGCGCGCGGCCACGAGGTGTGGACATTCGCCCCGCGCTTTCCCGGCGCCGTCGACGAGGCGCCGCGCATCGTGCGCTTCCCCTCGGTGCCGGCCGGGACCTATCCGGAGTTCACGCTCGCCGTGCCGTGGGCGCCGCGCTTCGCGCGCCTGGTCCAGAGCCTCGACCTCGACATCTACCACGCCCATCATCCCTTCCTGCTCGGCCCCGCCGCGCGACGCTGGGCCCGGCGGGCCGGGCGCCCGCTCGTCTTCACCTATCACACGCGCTACGAGAAGTACGCCCACTACGTCCCCCTGACCCGACCGCTCGTGGAGGCCGCCGCCGTGCGGCTCAGCACGCGCTTCGCCAGCCGGGCCGACGCCGTGGTGGCGCCCTCGATGCTCGTGCGCGAGCACCTGCGTCGGCGCGGCGTGACGACGCCGATCAGCGTGGTGCCGACCGGCGTGGACCTGACCAGCTTCCGGCCCGGCGACCGGGCGGCGGCGCGCCGGGCGCTCGGCCTCGGTCTGGAGGACCGTCTGGTCCTCTACGTGGGCCGGCTGGACCGGGAGAAGAGCGTGGACAGCGTGCTGCTGGCCTTCGACCGCATCGCCGGCACGGTGGCGCCGGCGCGACTGTGGCTGGTCGGGCAGGGCAAGGAGGGCGAAGCGCTCCGGCGACTGGCCGAGCG
>Ga0111539_10000469_pt1 | contig 50806 bp, 36 predicted proteins | sample RhiMethybrSRZTD1_FD_79667 | JGI IMG/M metagenome (GOLD analysis project Ga0111539, IMG submission 79667) | Populus rhizosphere microbial communities from Tennessee, USA - Rhizosphere MetaG P. TD hybrid SRZTD1 (version 2) (version 2) | ecosystem: Host-associated > Plants > Roots > Rhizosphere >... | reverse complement strand
GGCGTTCCGGCGACGGGCTTCGACAACGGCACGTACGGCACCTACCAGGTCGATTACGCCGACGTCCTCGCGCCGACGAACGCCAACAGCACCGTCTGCCTTCGCTACGGCAACGGGGCGGCGGCGGGCATCCAGAAGCTCGATCCCGCCACGGGCGCGCGCGTCGTCTGCTTCGGGCTGCCGATCGAGACGATCGCCGATCCGAGTGCCCGCGCGCGGCTGGTGCGCCAGAGTCTCGCCTTCCTGCTCGACGGCATGCCGCTGCGCGGCCCCGCGACCGCGACGATGGGCCAGGCTACGCCGATGTCGCTATCGATGCCGAGCGAGGCCGGGCTCGGCTACATGCTGTGCCTCAGCGAGGGCTTCTCACCGGGCGTCGTGCTGCCGGCGGGCAACCTGCTGCCGCTCAACTACGGCCCGATCCTCGAGCTCGGCCTCGATCCGGCGAGCCCGTTCTTCGTCAACTTCCACGGCGTGCTGAGCGGGACCGGCACGGCCGCGCCGACGCTGTTCGTGCCGGTGCTGCCGTTCCTGGCCGGACTCCCGCTCTACTTCTCGGGCTTCTCGCTCGACGTGAGCGGCCAACAAGAGCGCAAGGTGACGAACTGGATCCGGCTCACGCTCGTCCTGTGACCGACCGCCAGCGCGTGGCCGGCGGTGCAGGCGGGGCGGATCTCAGCTCTCGCCGATCGCGGCGGCGACGAGGCAACCCTTCGCGACGGCCGTCAGGGCTTCTTCGCTGCGGAAGATGCGACCGACCGGCAGTGGGAAGTCGATCTTCGCGAACTCGTCGCGGAAGACCTCGATGAACCCACCGACCAGCGACGTGCCGCCGGCGCAGGCGATGTCGATCGGCGACGTGAAGCTCGGCATGTTCTGGCCCGACTCGAAGCGCGTCTTGATGTTCTGCAGCACGTAGTTGATCAGGCTGCGGTAGTAGATCGAGACGGCTTCCTCCTCGCGGCTCTTCGGGTCGCGGATGTCGATGCCGCGCTCCTTGATGTGCGTGGCCTTGCTGCGCGGGCAGCCGAGCACGTTCGCGACGTTCTTGTCGATCCAGTCGCCGCCGCGGGCCACCGAGAACGAGAGACACGGAATCGACTTGTAGCAGATGCAGGCGTTGGCCATGCCGCCGCCGAACGAGAGGCCGATGCCAGTGAAGTCCTGCTCCGCGAGCTCGGCGAACACGACTGCGTGGGCTTCGTTCACGGCATGCGCGCGGTAGCCCATCTTGTTGATCATGCTCTCGAACAGGCCCTTGTGGTAGTCGACGTTGTTGTCGACGTCGAGCGACGGGGCCGGCACGCAGAAGTAGCAGTTCTCGCCAGACACCTTGGGCTCGCCGAGGATCTTCGTGATGATCATCTTCATCATCGGCAGCGCGTCCTGCTCGTTCGGGCTGATCAGGCCGTCGCGCATCGGGCGGCGCGTCTCACGGCCGAACACGTTGGCGAGCTCGAACGCTGCTTCGCCGATGACGACGAGGCGGTTGTTGTGCACGACGTAGGGCACCTTGAGCTTCACCAGCATGTTCTTGCTGTAGACGTCGCTCGGGATGTCCAGGAACGCGTTGCGTTCCACGGTCACCGTGATGCCGCCGTCCGCGTTCTGCACTGCGGCGGCGAAGTTGGCCGTTCCAACGTCCAACCCCTTGCCCAGTGCGACATCCGTCTCGGCTACGTGTTCCTTCTTGTCTTGCTTCGTCATTGATCTCCGCCTTGCTTTCCCGATGTGGACCGGCAGCGGTTAGCTGCCACCCTTGAGCTTCTTGAGCCGAGCGAGGTTGGCCGCGATGCCGCCGCCTTCCGTCTTCTTGACCTCGACGTTTTCCATGTTGGACTCGAGCTTCTTGTCCGCTGCCTTGAACAAGCCCGAGAAGTCCACCGGCGCGTCGGACTCGACGGCCGCACTGACGCCCATCTTCTTGCCGATCTTCTCGAGCCGATCGTTGATCGAGCCCTCGATCTTCGCGAGGACGGCCGACAGATCGCCGCTGACCGGCACCGACGCCGCACCACCACCACCCTTGCCGCCCGCCATCTGCTCGAGGCGCTTCTTGAGCTCGGCGATCTCGCGATCGCGCGCTTCGAGCTGGTCCTGGACCTCGGTGGCCTCTTGGGCTTCCTGCATCATCGTGCGGAACTGCTGCCGGCTCTTCTCGACGAGCTTCTGCACCTCTTCGGGGCTGATCAGGCCGGACTGCTCCACGGCCGAATTCACCGCCTCGGTGATCATCGATTGCACGTGCTCGGCGCGGATGATGCGTACGCGTTTGCGCCCCTCACTGCGCAACTCGTCGAGAGTCGCGGTGCGGGAACGCGCGGAGAGTGCTTCCTTGACGTCGTTGACAGATTCCATGCGCCAGACGTGGCCCGCTCGGCGGCGCCACAGAGCATTATTCGACAGACCCCGAGGCGAACTTGAGGCCGACCGTCGCCAGTCATCGACGGTTGGGCCCATACCACGCGTTCGACGCCGCCATTCATGCGGTCGTCGATCCTCCCGTCGCACCGCAGTCTCGAGTCGCACTCGAGCGCAACTCCGCCGCAACTCGTGATCGGGGCGGGCGGTCAGCGCCGCGACGACCAGCTGTGACGCCGTCGTGTGAGCACGATCGTCTCGGGTGCCGGGCGCATCCGGTTCTTCAGCAGCGCGGCGACCGCAGCCCCTACCGCGAAGCCGCCGATGTGGGCCCACCACGCGACACCGCCGCCACCGCCGCCGAGCTCCACCATGCCCTGCACGAGCTGCAGCAGGAACCAGTAGCCGAGGAAGAACGGCGCCGGCAACACGATCACGTCGACGAAGAAACCCCAGATGAACAACATCTCGACGCGCGAACGCGGATACAGGAACAGGTAGGCCCCCATCACGCCCGCGATCGCGCCACTCGCGCCGATCGTCGGCACGCCCGACTGCTGCGACGTGAGCAGATGCGCCAGCGAGGCCGCGACGCCACAACCGAGGTAGAAGCACAGGAAGCGCAGCCGGCCGAAACGATCCTCGACGTTGTCGCCGAAGATCCACAGGAACCACATGTTGCCGAGGAAGTGCAGCCAGCCGCCGTGCAGGAACGTGCACGTGAGCAGCGTGAGCCAGTCGGGCACGGCCGCCGGCATCAGTCGGTGATACCCACCGCGGTGGTTCACGAGGTCCCGCATCACGTGCGACGCCTGCGGATCGAACACGCGCGCCGGCACCATGCCATACTGCTCGATCAGCTGCCCCTGGTCGTCGCCCAGTTGCAGCAGGAAGGCCACGCTGCACGCGGCCACGAGCGCCCAGGTCACGACGGGAGTCCGGCTGGCCGGGATGCTGTCGCGCAGCGGGATCACGAGGCGCTCGCTATCGCCTGCTCCACGGTCCACGCAGCGCGCAACGCCGCGACGTCGTGCGTGCGCACGAACGAAGCACCGTTGCGCAGCGCCCAGAGCTCCGCGGCGAGGCTCGCAGGGCCGCGTTCGGCAACAGGCCGGCCCGTCACCTCACCGAGGAACGACTTGCGCGACACGGAGACGAGCAGCGGCACGCCGAACGCGTGCAGCTCGGCCAGGTGTTTCAAGACCCTGAGGCTCGGTGCCGCCGCGCGGCCGAGGAAGAACCCCATGCCGGGATCGAACACGAGTCGTTCGCGCGCGATGCCGGCCGCCGCGAAGCTGCGCAGGCGCTCGGTGAAGAATGCCCGCATCTCGTCGAGCACGGGCGCCGCATCGGCGTCTGGGCGGTCGGCGCGCGGTCCCTGGCTGCGCGAGAACATGACGACGAACCGCACGCTCTCTGGCGCAGCCGCCGCAACCTCCATCGCCGCACCCGTGCGGAAGCCGCTCACGTCGTTCAGCCAGTGCACGCCGAGCGCCGTCATCGCGCGCATGACCTCGGTCTTGGTCGTGTCGATGCTGACCGTGGCTCCGCGCGCGAGCAGACTCTCGACGAGAGGCTGCAGCCGCTGCACCTCCTCGTCGGCGGACACGTCCTCGGCGTCCGGATGCGTAGACTCTGCGCCGAGGTCGAGCACGTCGGCACCGTCCGCGAGCAGCTTCTCGGCGTGTGCGAGAGCCGCTTCGGGCCGCAGGAACCGCCCGCCGTCCGAGAACGAATCCCTCGTCACGTTGACGATGCCGAAGGTCCACACCATGGACGCAGCATAACGGCCCAACCCGGGCTTGCCCGGAACCCACGTGGGCTTCTCGCGCCGCAGAATCGTGAACGGCGTTCACGATTCTCGGCACGAGAAGCTCACTGCCAGCGACTGCGCAAACACGACTCACAGCGGCCGCAGGGCTCGGGGCCGGCCTCGTAACACGACCAGAAGTCGGCAGGGCCGAGGCCGAGCTCGCGCGCCGCGGTCACGATCTGCCGCTTGTCCCACTGCAGGGTGCCGCTCACGACCGCGACGCCGTTTCTCGTGCCATGCCCGAGAAACGTCGTCGCGGCGGCCACGAAGGCCGGCGAGTTGTCGGGGAAGGTGGCGGCCTCTTCGCGGTTGAAACCCGCGACCACGCAGTCAGCACCGAGCGACTCGGCGTGCGCCGCCGCGGCGGCCACGAACACGGCATTGCGGGCGGGCACCCACACGGCCGAAGCACTCGCGCTGTCGCCGGGCCGTGCCGGCGTACCGTGTGGCACCGGCCCGGTGCCCTCGACGAGCCGCGACCCGCTGCGCCGCGCCAGCGCGCCGAGCCAGGGCAGCTCGACGTTCCGCCACGGCGCGACCCAGCGCGCCGCGAGAGCGCGCGAAGCCGCGGCTTCCGGCTCGCGAGCCCGTTGGCCGTAGTCGAAGAACAGGCACAGCGCGAGCTGATTGCCGGGCTCGCGCGCGAACAGGGCCGCGGCAACCGCCGAATCGAGCCCGCCCGACAACAGCGCAATACCGATCATCGGGCCGATCACTGGATCGTGAACGCCTGCGGTGCAGACCGCGAATAGAGGATCTCCTGGCGGATCCGTTCGGTCAGCATCAGGTCGTCGCTGCTCGACAGCGTCAGCGAGATCAGCAGCCGGGCTTCGGCCTGCAGGTTCCAGGTGCCGGTTTGCAGACCAGCCACGCCGGCCGTAGCGAGGTCGGGGTATTGCAGCGTGTCCGCGCCGCCCGCGGCGTCGCGGTCGACGAACAGGATGACCCACTTGCGTCCCGCGCTGTCCTTCGCCGTCAGATCGACGAAGCCTTGGCCACCGGGCACGGGAGCCGCGTCCAGCACGTCTTCGAACGAAACGGCCGGGGAGCCCGTGATGGTCCCGGTCGGCGCGGTCACGATGGGGATCGAAGGCGCCTCGAGCACCGCGGTCACGGCACCTGTCGGCAGATCGAGCAGCCCCCTGTGCCGGCTCACGCGACTCCCTGTGTCGCTTGCTTCCGTGACAACCCACCCGAGCGGGCTGAAGGGCGCGAGCCCCAGCGCGCCCGGCACGCCGAGGTCGGCGTTGATCGTGTACGAAGCGACCACCGGCACGGTCGCGGAGCCGAGCCCGGCGAGCACCTGGCCCTCGAAGCCGAGCAGCGACAGGGTCACGCGCACGATGGGTTTGCCACCCACGAGGTTCGTCGTGTCGAGGCCCACCGCGAGACCGAAGTCCTTCTGGTAGGAGGCGACCGGCAACGAGAACCCCGCGGTCGGCGCCAAGGACAGCGTCTGCTGGGAGTCCTGGCCCACCGCGGCCGGCACGGTCGGCGCCGTCGGCACCTGCAGCGTCGCCCCCAACATCTGGCAGCCCTGCAACGAGAAGGCAGGTGGCGAACCCGTCGGCTCGAGCACGCCGGCGAACGCGGTCATGACCTGCGGGCGGTTCGGGACGATCGGCGTGTCGGGGATCGCGTTCGGCGCGGCGTTCGTCGTCTTCACGCCCATCGGATTGCGCGAATCGAAGGCACTCGACCCCACCACGGCTGTCGTTCCTGGCGCCGAATCGAAAACGAGCGTTCCCTTGAGCGTCGCGGTCGCCGCCGCGGTCGGGCGCAGCGGCAGCGACACGAACGCGGAGCCCGTGCGATAGAGCGTGACGAGGTCGTAGCCGGCGCGCACGATCGTGACCGTGTGGTCGGTGCCGGACACCGTGAACGGCGGCGCCCGCCCCGAACTGTCCGTGGTGCCGACGAGCTGCCCCGGGCCGGCAGGCACCGTCGGGGCGCCTGGATCGACGAGGACGGTCGCGCCCGCGATCGGCAGCAACGTGGTCTCGTCGTAGGCCTCGACGGTCAGCGTGCCGGCCACGAGCCCCGTGAAGAAACCGCGCTGCACGATGTTGCCCGTCAGAGCCGGTGGCAACGAGACGTTGCCGGCCCGGTCGGTGAGCGTCAGCGTGTACGCGAGCGGCGTGGGCAACCGTCCGACGGCCACCGGGCGCATCAGGAAGTTGCCCGCCGTGTCGCACGCAAAGAGCGTCGCGGTCGGGTTCGAGCCGGCGTCGAAGGTCGCCTCGGCGATGTCCTCGCTGGCCTTGCCGTAGAAGGCCACGTATTCGATGTCGGAGAGGATGTCCGTCGCATTGGTGCCGGATGGCGGACCCGCTCGCGTCAGAGTCGGGGCGGTGATGTCGAACTTCGGTTGCGCGCCCTGCGCATGGCGCACGAAACCCGAGCTGAGCGAACCACGCTGCATCTGCGCTACGAACGTGATCGCGCCGTCGTCGAACTTCGGATGCTCGAGCGTACCGAGCGCGCCCGACAGGTCGAGATCCACGGGGTGCGCGCCCGCTTGTGTCACGTCTGCCAAGGCTTCCACGAACGTGAGGTCCGCCGTCGAGCTCGTCTCGGCGTCCAAGCCGTAGACGCGGGCTCGCACGCGGTCACCGATCTGCGCATCGGCCGGCGTCGTGACGCGCAGGATCGCGTTGGCCAGGTTCGTGCGGTTGATCTTGTTCGGGTAGTTCGGCCCCAGCGGGTTGCCGAGCTCGACCAAGGTCGGCACCGCGGGCGCGGTCGTGTCGAAGCGCGCGTAGGGAGTGCGGCCGCGGAAATCCAGCTTGCCATCCTCGGGGAACGTGATCGTGTCGTCGACGACCAGCTCGTAGCGCGCCTGCGACGCCAGCGGATCGTCGGGAACGAACTGCACGACGCGAGGGTCGGGCAGGTTCAGCGTCAACAACGGAACCTCGCGGTCGCCGGGGATCGCGGATCCGCCCGCGGGACGCAGGAACAGGTTGCTCGCGTTGATCGAAGTCGGGTTCGCAGGGCGGTCGAACACGACGATGTAGTCCGTCTCGCGCTGCACCCCGGACGCGTTGTCGCGCGGGAACGTCGTCAGGATCCGGCCGTCGGTGAACTGTTCGTCCTGGTTGACCTGGAACTCGGACAGCAGCTTGCCACCCGTTTCGACCTGGAACCGCACGCCGTCCACGTCGCGCGCATCGGGCAGCAGCAGGACCTCGTAGGTCTGGTTCGTCGCATTCGACAGATCGGCGATCGGCCGCATGATCAGCAGCCGGCCGCCACCGAGGAGGTCGTACTGGCACGGGATCGCCTGCGTCGTGCCTCGGATTCGCACGATCACGCGCGCGTCGGTGCCCACCGGCGTCGTCGGCAGCACCGAGGCTTGGTTGACGCTCTCGCTGAACTCGACCACGATCGGCACCTTCAACGGCCAGCCGCCTGCGGACGGGAACGTCGCGCGGACACGAGGCCGGCCGTCGCGCGCATCACCACCGGCGTCGTATCGGGCTTGGGGCGACACGACGCGCGTCGGAACGACCTGGATCGCGGAGAAGGTGTCGCCCGGCTCGGCGGGGCCCGGATCGACCACCGGATCCCACGCCCGCCCCACGTTGTCGCAGCCGGGGGCACACAAGCAGAGCAGCAACAGCCAGGCTGGCTGGAATCGCAGTATCGGCATCGGGAGGAGCAGGAAGGACGTGTCGGGCCCGCAGCAGCGGGAAGACGCTGACCGGAAGACCATTATTCCTGCTGGCGGCCCCTGTCACCAGGGACACGCGCACCAGGATCGACACCGGTAGCAGCACTGACCGGCGCGGATCCGCCGCCGCCAAGGCCCGGCGGGACGGCCCCCTCGCCACGGCGCGGCCACACGACGATCAGTATCGCAACGGCCACGAGCCCCAAGCTCAACGTCTGGCCCATCGTCATGCCGAGGAAGACCGTGCCGTTGCCACCGCCGGTCCGGAATTGGGCATCGGGCTCGCGCACGAACTCGAGCGACCAGCGGATCGCTGCGTAGCCCAACAAGAAAGCGGCCGCGTAGTAGCCGGTGCGCAGGGGACGGCGGCGCGTCGCCATGTAGAGCAGCAAGAGCACACACCCCAGCACGAGCCCTTCGCCGAAGCCTTCGTAGAGCTGCGACGGATGGCGATACGGGACGAGGGGCGCTCCGTTCGCGTAGGTCTCCGAGCTGACCTTCGCCCAGTCGAGCTTCGGCTCCACGTGGGTCCAGTCGATCTTGTGGCCGAGCTCGTCCTCGGCGCTGAGCTGGCCTTTCACGTCTGCGAACGTGCGATGGCCGAACGCGACCTGGATGCAAAGCTCGCGGTCGCGCATGCTCCAGTTCTTCGACACGCCGAGCAGTTGCTCCGCCGCGGGGTCGGTCGGGAACTGCATCGCGCCGAAGACGCCCTTCTCGGTCGGGCGCCCGTAGAGCTCGCCGTTGATGAAGTTCGCACAGCGCACCGCGAGGATGCCCGGCGTGACGGCGAGCGCGCAGGCATCGCCGACCCGACGCCAGTCCAGCTTGTGGCGACGCGTGAACAACCACATCGCGACCGCGACACCCATCACGCCGCCGTGGAACGCAAGCCCGCCCTTCCAGACCTGGATGAACTGCAGCGGATGCAGCAGGTCGGGCTGATACCAGAGGGCATAGCCAGTGCGGCCGCCGAGCATGACGCCCAACACCAGATAGAAGATGAGGTCGGCAGCGAGCTCGGGTTTGGCCGGGAAGAAGCGAGCGCGCGCCAGCCGGACCAGGATCCACTGGCCGATCACGAACCCGACCACGTACATCATCCCGTACCAGCGGATGTCGATCTGCGACCAGGGGATGTCGAGCAATACGGGGTCCCAGGCGGGAAACTGCATCGGCAAGCAGGCTAGCCCGTGCCCGGCCCGAAAGCACCCGCCATCGCCTGGTGCAGGCAGTCTGCATGACGACGGCGTGTTGCGGCTGTATCCTGCTCGCCCCGATGTCGAGGACGATCACCGAGCTCTCCGTTCATCTCGCGACCGAGGCCGACCTCGCCGGGTCCCTGGGCGCCGAGATCCGCGCGGATCGGAGCCGGCTGCCCGTCCTGTTCCCGGGCCTGCCGCGGCGGTTCGGTCGCGAGGCAAAGACGGGCGGCCGCGTCAACATCGGCCCCGGCACGGTGGAGCTGCGCGCGTTCCGCCTGTGCGACCTCGCCGCGGCCTGGCTGCTGCTCTCCTGCCACGCGACCGACGCCGAGCTCTGGGACCTCTATGCGCACGGCGACATCGAAGAACGCGCCATGGTGCTGCGCAGTCTGCATTTCCTGCCGGTCGGGCCCGCGACCGTGCGCCTCTTCGGCGAGGTGCAGCGCACCAACATGGTGCTGCACTTCGAGGCCGCGCTGTGCGACGGCGATCTCTTCGCGCGCACGGTCGGCCAACCGGGCTTCGACCAGACCGCCGCCAACAAGCTGCTGCTGAAGCTCGCGTTCCTCGATCTGCCGCTGCACCGCGTCCTTGCCGCCGAACAACACGCGAATCCCGAACTGTCGCGCATGCTGCAGGATCTCGCGACCGAACGCGAAGCCGCCGGCCGCGCCGTCTGGCGCGACACCTGGCGGCTCATCGGCATGGCGCCGACGGCAGGCACTGCCGCGCGTCTCGTCGGCGGCCTCGAGCACGGCGACGACGGCGTACGCGCCGCCGCGGCCGAGGGCCTGCTCGCACTGAACCGCAAGGACCTGCGCCCGTTCGCCGCGGAACGACTTCCGCGCGAGCCGCGCGCCGAGATCCGTGCCCAGTTGCAGAGACTCGTGCAACGGCTCGCCGACGCCTGACCTACCCACCCACTCCCCTGCTGGACCTTCGCCGATGCTGATCTTCGAACCGCACATCCACATGTTCAGCCGCATCACGGACGACTACGAGCGGCTCTGTCTCGCGGGCGTTCGCGCCGTGCTGGAACCGGCGTTCTGGCTCGGCCAGAACCGCACCTCGGTCGGCACGTTCGTCGACTACTTCGACACGCTGGTCGGCTGGGAGCACTTCCGCGCGCAGCAGTTCGGCATCCACCACTTCTGCACGATGGCGCTCAATCCGCGCGAAGCGAACGACGAGCGCGTCAACAAGGACGTGCTCGCGATCCTGCCGCGCTACTGCGAGAAGGACTCGTGCCTCGGCATCGGCGAAATCGGTCTCGACGACCAGACGCCGACCGAGGAGAAGTTCATGTCGCTGCAGCTCGAGCTGGCCAAGCGCCACAAGCTGCCGGTGCTCGTGCACACGCCGCACCGCGACAAGAAGAAGGGCTTCGAACGCTGCATCGCGATCGTGAAGGAGAGCGGTTTCCCGATGGAACGCGTGCTGCTCGACCACGGCAACGAGGAGACGATCAAGCTCACGCGCAACCTGGGCTGCTGGTCGGGATTCTCGATCTACCCGAACACGAAGATGGACCCCGCGCGCATGGTCTCGATCGTGCTCGAATACGGCGTCGACCACATGATCGTGAACAGCGCCGCCGACTGGGGCGTCAGCGACCCGCTCATGGTGCCGCGCACGGTGGCGAAGCTCGAGCAGGCCCTGGTGCCGCGCGCGTCGATCGAGCAGCTGGTCTGGAAGAACCCGATCGCGTTCTTCGCGCAGAGTGGACGCCTGAACGAGAGCATGCTGCTGAAGCCGGCCCGCGCGAATCTGCGCGAGACGTTCGAGGGCAACTCCGTGTTGCGCGGCCAGGACCCCGACCGCGCCTGAAGGCTGCGGGTCCCGCAAACTGTCGCGCTGCGCGCGACAGTTTGCGATCGCCCGCAGCGTCGCTACTCTGTTCGACCCCCATGGCCGACCTGGACACCGAGATCCGACGCCGACGTACGTTCGCGATCATCTCGCACCCGGACGCCGGCAAGACGACGCTGACCGAGAAGCTGCTGCTCTACGGCGGCGCGATCCGCGAAGCCGGTTCGGTCAAGGCGCGCCGCGGTGGCGCGCACGCGACTTCCGACTGGATGGAGCTCGAGAAGCAGCGCGGCATCTCGATCACGAGCTCGGCGCTGCAGTTCGAGTATCAGGGCCACTGCATCAACCTGCTCGACACGCCGGGCCACCAGGACTTCAGCGAGGACACGTTCCGCACGCTGGTCGCGGCCGACGCCGCGCTGATGCTGATCGACGGCGCCAAGGGCGTCGAACCGCAGACGATCAAGCTGTTCAAGGTGTGCCGCGACCGCGGCATCCCGATCGTCACGGTCGTCAACAAGATGGACCGGCCATCGCGCGCGCCGCTCGACCTCATGGACGAGGTCGAGAAGGTGCTCGGCATCACGGTCGTGCCGGCGACCTGGCCGATCGGCTCGGGCGACGGCTTCCGCGGCGTCTACTCGCTGCGCGACAAGCAGGTCTTCCTGTTCGAGCGCACGGCCCACAACGCGACGAAGGCCCTGGTGCAGACGACCGGTCCGTCCGACCCCGTGCTGGCCTCGGGACTCGGCGAACGCGCGCACCGGCAGCTGCTCGAGGACCTCGCGATGGTCGAGACCTGCGTGCATCCGTTCGAGATGGAGGCCTTCCTGCAGCAGAAGATCTCGCCGATGTTCTTCTGCAGTGCGCTCGTGAACTTCGGCGTCGAGAACATCCTGCAGCGCTTCCTCGAGATCGCGCCGCCGCCGGGACCGCTGCCGACGCTGGACGGCATGGTGCCGCCGAACGCGCCGTTCTTCTCGGGCTTCGTCTACAAGGTCGCCGCGAACATGGACAAGATGCACCGCGACCGCATCGCGTTCGTGCGCGTGTGTTCGGGCCACTTCGAGCGCGGCATGTCGGCAAAGCACCTGCGCCTGCAGCGCGAGGTGCGCCTGTCGCACCCGCACCGGTTCTTCGGCCAGGAACGCGTGTCGATCGAAGAGGCGTGGCCCGGCGACGTGATCGGGCTCATCAACCCTGGCATGTTCCGCGTCGGCGACGTGCTGAGCTCGGGCCCGTCGTTCGAGGTGCGCAACTTCCCGCGGTTCCCGCCCGAGATCTTCGCGCAGGTGGCCCCGCGCGAGCCGTCGATGGCCAAGGGCTTCGGCAAGGCGCTCGAGCAACTCGGCGAAGAAGGCGTCGTGCAGGTGTTCTGGCCGCGCCACGGCGTCCGCGAGCCGGTGCTCGGTGCGGTCGGCGAGCTGCAGCTCGAGGTGTTCCAGTGGCGCCTCGAGAACGAATACAACGTCGACCTGCGGCTCGACCGCAAGGCCTGGACACGCGCGCGCTGGATCAAGAACGTCACCGACGAGCTGATCGACGTGCTGCCGATGGTCGTCAAGGACGAAGCCGGCCGCTTCGTCGCGCTGTTCCACTCGGACTTCGAGATCGACTACGCGCTGTCGCGCTACAAGGGACTCGAGCTGCTCGAGACGCCGCCGACCGAAGAGGAAGTCGCCTGAGCGATCGACGAGCGGGCTGACCGGCGCTGCGGCGCCACCTCACTTGCGCTTGCTCGGACGCACGAGACCACTCTGGTGCTCGGCCTGCTGCAGCACCTTCTCGATCTGCTCCGACATCGGCTGATACTGCTGCACCTCGCGCAGATCGATGCCGGCGCGCCGCACGACCTCGAACTTCGAAGCCGGGATCTCGAGCCCGCACTCGAGTTTGTTCACGACGATGTGCTGCACGACCTTGTCGCCCTGCACGTGCTTCACCTCGACCAGCGCGTGATCACGCTGCCGCACGAACAGCTCGACACGGTCGGCCAGCGGCAGCTCGCGATCGGCGTCCTCGAGACCCGCGCGCCGCTTGCCCACGAGCCACTGGCCAGCCTCGCCGTTGCGCTCCGTGCGCGCATCGAGCTGCAGGTCGAAGTGCCGCCGCAGCTCCGCCACCATCGCGCTGCCGAGCGGCGCCGTGGCGCGGCGGTCCGACATGCCCGGCAGGTTCGCCTCGTCGAGCACGGTGCCTGCCCATTCGAGGTCGGCCACGATCGACGGCTCGATGTGCAGGTGGATCTCGCCGATGGCGGGATGGTCTTCGTAGAGCGTGATCCCGCTCGCGGTCTGGGCCGACTCCATCGATGCCTTGATCCCCTCTCCAAACGAGATCTCGACCAGCGCGTGCATGGCGGGCTGTGCTCCGCGCAGGACATGCAAGACGCCGCGGGTCTGGAACTCGATGCCCTTCTCGAACTGACCCGTGGTCACGAGCTCGATCATCGCGGTCTGCAGGCGCTTCTCCGCGGCCTGGACCTCGGCCACAATCTTGCCGATGGCATCGCTTTGCGCAGGCGGCGTCGCGGGCTTGTCCGCCTCCTGGGCCCACACTGGGGCGATCGCGGCGAGGACCACGCCGCAGGCGCGGATCGCGGTACGGTTCGTGCTCATCGGAGCGATCCTAACCGCACCGGGGTCCGCCCTCATCCCGCTGCTCCAGAATCGCCGGTCGCCCAGCTCCTAGCATGAACCGCTCGTACCCGTCGTTCCTTCAGCTTCCTTCGCCACTCGCCCTCTTGTGTGCGGTGGCAATGTGCGCCGGGACCGCGGCGACGTTGTCGGCCGACGAGGTGCGCCTCACCGATGGCCGCGTGCTCGTCGGCAAAGTCGTCGAGAAAGGCGACACGCTCGAAGTGACGACCCGCGACGGTGTCGTCATCGTGCAGAAGAGTCAGGTCAAGAACCGCAAGTCCGACGGCGAGCTGCGTGAGGAGCTCGTGAAGCGGGAGCGCGACGCCGGCAACACGGCTTTCGCGCACCTGAACCTCGCGATGCGGGCCCGCGAGGTGGGGCTCGAACCCGAGATGTGGCGCCACCTGGACCGGACCATCGAGCTGCTCGACGCCGCCCCTGCCACAGAGCAGCGGACCGAAGCCGTCGGGAACGAGCCCCAGGCCCCCGCGGCCCGCAGCCCGCTGCAGCGGCGCCTCGAGGACTTCCTGGCCCAGCTCGAGCCCGAGCTGCTGGCGCGCAAGTGGCGCACCGCGCCGACGAAGACGCGGGTCCACCAGCTGCTCGACCTGCTGCGGTCCGACACGAGTCCGAGCCGCGAGCGCGCGATCGAAGAGCTGCTCGTGCGCGAACAGACCGCCGACGAGGATCTGCGCCTGGAGGCGCGGACCAACGGCTCCGACCGCCGCCGCATCGGCGCGCTGGCTGCCTTGGAGCGCCGCCCGCTGGCCGGCAACGAACGCTTCGTGCTGCGCACGACGATCCTCGACGGCAGCAGCGACGTGCGCAAGGCCGCCGCCGTGATGAGCATCCCGACGATCGACGGCGACGACATCAACTACCTCGGCGCCGGGCTCATGCACAGCAACCCGAAGGTCCGCGTGCGCACCGCGGAGGCGTTCGGCGAGCTCGGCCACCCCGACGCCGTGAAGCTGCTCGTGCTCGCCGGTCCCAACGCCGGCGTCGCGCTGGCCGCCGCCGACAACGGCGTTCGCGCCCACGTCGCGTTCCTGACGCAACAGGCCTACATCCGCGACTACGACGTCGAAGTCGCGCAGGCTGCGTTCATCGCCGATCCGAAGGTCGATGTGCTGCAGAGCGGCACCGTGCTCGACGTCACGGTGCACGGCGTGCAAGAAGTGCGGATCGTGCGGTCCTACCAGCAGGCTTTGCGCAAGCTCACGCAGCAGGATCCGGGCGCCGATCCGCGGGTCTGGCCCGGCTGGTTGGCCAGCCTGTCTGGAACCTCAGCGGCCCCCACGCGCCGCTGAAGCCCGCAGCGCCGCGCCACACGCGGCTGGGGCTGGGGAAGGTCAACTCGGCGTCGATCTCGCGCTCGGAGCCAGCCGCGCCAGGCAATTCGGCAGAGCGGTCGTCTGGATTGCCAATTGCGGCGGCTGACTGCTGGGACGGCACGCGTTCCCTCGACCGATCGAGCGCCGGGCGACCATCCGGTTATCCCTCGTCGAGTCTAGGGACGAACCCCTCTGCGATGCGGATCACCCCGCTTGGGCGGCATGCCACGCCCTTGTAGGAAGCATGCAGCGGCCGGCTCTGGAGAGCACGGGCAGCGCCCCGGATTGCTCGACCAAGACAGTTGGAGGAGGTAGGCATGACCACCGTGCGGTTTTCGATCGTAGGCGACCGGGACGTCCGTGTCGTGTGCCAGTGCTGCCGCGACCTGGCGGCTCGGCTCCGGTTCTCGGGGCTCGACCTGACCATGATCGCCACCGCGGTCTCGACCCTCGCGCGCTGCATCCTGACGCTCGCCCGCCACGGCGAGATCGAACTACACACCGAGAGTGGCGGCGGACGTGACTGCATCGTCGTGATCGCGCGTGCTGCTGATTGCCCGGGATTCCAGGACCACCTGCCCATGCGGGGCCTGGCTCGGTTGATGGACGAGGTGCAGGTGGAGTCGATCCAGGACCAAACGACCGTGTGGGTGCGGAAGGCCGTCGCATCGCCGCGGTTGTGGAGTCCCACGGCGACGAAACCGGGGCGGGGCACTGCGGCCTCATGATGGCTCGCCGGCTCCGGCGACGATCGCCCAGGCGCAGGAGAGCGCCGCTCCATGCGTGGATCGCCGGAGGCCCGGTCACTCCTCCTTCATCCAGCCCTTGCGCACCGCGTAGCGGACGATGTCAGCGCGGTTGTGGGTGCCGAGCTTCGCGCCGACCTTGGTCCGGTAGTTCTCGATGCTCTTGACGCTGACGCCGAGCTGGCCGGCGATCTCCTTGTTGCCGTAACCCCAGGCGATCAGGCGTGCAACCTTCGCCTCGCGCTCGGTGAGGTCCACGTCCTCGCCGGTCCTGACGTGCAGATTACCCGCCATGCGCACCAGCGCCGCGCCTGCCACCGCCTGGTCGAAGCTCGTGAGGCCGGCGGCAACCTTGCGGATGGCGGCGACCAGATCCTGCCCGGCCGAACGCTTGAGCACGTAGCCGGAAACATGCGCTTTGACCAGCTCGCGCAGATAGCTCTCGTCCTCGTGCATGGTCAGCACCAGCACCGCGACTCGCGGGCTCTGGCGCTGCAGCTGTTCGGCGGCCTGCAGACCGTTCATCTGCGGCATGGAGAGGTCGAGGACGACCACGTCGGGTTCGAGCGCTTGCGCCCGCTCGCAGGCTTCGCGTCCGTCGCCCGCTTCGCCCACCACCTGCATGTCCGGTTGGGCGTCGAGCAGCAGTCGCAAGCCCTCGCGGACGACTTCGTGATCGTCGGCTACCAGGATGCGGAGCTTGTTCATGTCTGGCTCACCACTTTCTCGTCCTCGCCGAGCGGCATGGGCACGCGGACGAACACGGTCGTGCCACTGCCGATGGTGGATTCGACGTTGATGGTTCCGCCGACGAGAGTCGCGCGTTCGCGCATGCCCAGGAAACCCAGGCTGGCCTGCTTCTCGAGCGAATCGAACACTGCCTGGGCGTCGAAGCCGGCGCCGTTGTCCTCGACGATGAGCAGGCCGCATTCGCGGCGGCGCTCGAGCAGTATGCTCACGTGGCTCGCGCGGGAGTGCTTGTGCACGTTGGTCAGCGCCTCCTGCGTGATGCGGAACAGTGTGGTTTCCAGCGGCGGAGCGAGCCGACCCCGGGCGAAACCGTGACTGTGGAAGTCCACGTCCACGCCGGTCTGCCGCGACCAGTCCTGGCCGTAGCGCTCCAGCGCCTTCTCGAGGCCGAGATCGTCCAACGCGGGCGGGCGCAGTTCCCACGCGAGCCGGTGCATGTGACGGAGCATCGCGTTGACCATCTGGCCCAGGTCGGCCACCACGTCGCGGGGGTCCGCGCCGCGTGGGGCGCTTTCGAGTGACTTGATCCGCAGTCCCAGCGCGACGAGCGCCTGGCCCAACTCATCGTGGAGTTCGCGGGCCACGCGGCAGCGCTCGACCTCCTGCGCGTCGACGACGCGGCGCAGCACCTGCGCGTGGGCCTCCTGCGCACGCTTGCGCTCGTCGACCTCGTCGCGCAGGACACGGTTGATCTGCTCCAGTTCCGCGGTGCGCTCGGCGACGCGTCGCTCGAGGTCTGCGTGGGCCGCCCGCAACTTCTGCTCGGCGGTTTTGCGCTCCGTCACGTCGCTGAGGGCCGCGCGGAATCCGTGCGCCGCAGCGCCGCTGCTCGCCGGCATGCTCTGCAGGTGGGCCTGGAACCTCGTGCCGTCTGCCCGCACCATGTCCAGATCGCACTCCCCCTCGATGTGCGAGGCCGACATCCGCCGGCAATGCTGGTAGAAAGCGAGCTGCGACTCCGGGGCGACGAAGCGGGACAGGCCGCGTCCGACCAGCACCCGGCGCTCTGCACCGAGGATGCCCGCGCCGGTCAGATTCGCGCCGCGTACGACGCCGCGGACGTCCAGCGTGAAGTAGCCGACCGGAGCGAACTCGTACAGCTCGATGTAGCGGTCGCGCGCATCCTGCAGTTCCGACTGCATCGAGCGCAGCGTGTCGTTCTGCACCTGCAGGTCGATCTCGTGCATCTGCAGGCTCTCCGCGAGGCGCCGCACGTCCATGGCGGACAGGTGCCTCAGCTCCGCGGTCTTCGTCCGCGCGATCCCGGGCGCGCGTCGGCGAGGCGTGGCTGGCGTGGTGCCGCGCTTCTTCATGCGCCATCTCCCTTGGCGCGCATCCCGCCGTTCTGGGAGACGTCTTCGATCGCGAGCAGGACCATGGCGACGTCGAGCTCCGGACAGGTGATCCGATGGCCGTGCAGCAGCAGCTGCCGGGGCGAAGCACCCGCGGACCCGCGCTCGAGCGCGAAGTCCTTGAACGGAACGCCCTGCGCCGCGATCTTCACGAGCAGTTCGCGCAACTTCGGGTCGGACCAGGCGCCGTCGTGCAGCTCGCTGACGAAGCGACCCTCCGCCGCCTCCGTGCGCCCGCCGAACACCTCGGCGAACGCGCGGCTCGCCGCGACCACGCGCAGCTCCGTGTCCAGCGCCAGCACCGGCTCGCGCGCCGTCTGTACGAAGCCCTTGGCGAAGCGGTACATGGCGCCCTTGTCCTGGAGATCCCGGACGTCGACGAACGTGAGCACCACGCCGTCGATCACGTTGTCCGTCGTGCGATAGGGCAGGATGCGCATCCAGTACGGGTTCCCGTCCTTGCCGAGGACCCTGGCCTCGTGTGTGGTCAGGTCGGCCAGCACGTGCCCGATGTCGGCCATCAGGTTCTCGTAACGCAGGTTGGCGACGAAGTGGCCGATCGGACGGCCGACGTCCGACGCGATGAGGTTGAAGATCTTCGTGCTCTCGGCAGTGAATCGCTTCACGCAGAGGTTGGCGTCCAGGAAGATGGTGGCGATTCGGGTGCTGTCGAGCAGGTTCTTCATGTCGTTGTTGGCCTGCGTCAGCTGCTCGATCTTGCTCTCCAGCTCGTTGTTCACGGTCGCGAGCTCTTCGTTGAGTGAGTGCATCTCCTCCTTGGAGGTCTCCATCTCTTCGTTCGTGCTCTGCAGCTCTTCGTTGGTGGACTGCATCTCCTCGTTGGTCGACTTGAGCTCCTCGTTGGACGCCTCGAGCTCCTCGACGGTCGTCTGCAGGTGCTCCCTGGCGTGTCTGAGCTCCTGTTCCAGCGCCCCGACTTCCGCGCGGCCGCGCTTGCCGGTGCCGCGCTTCTTCTTGTCCGGCGCCTGCGGGCGGGGCGCTGCGACCTCTTCGAACACGACCATCAGGAGTCCTCGCAGGTTCTTCGGTTCCTGCAGCATCTGGACGCTCAGGTTCACGACGTTGCCGGACTCGACGCGCACGCCGGCATGGCGGACCGTCTGCGCCTGGTTCCGGGCCTTGCGGATGGCCGCCGCCAACTCGAACTTCAGTCCCGGGCGCGCCATGTCGACGATGTTCACGTTGGTCTGTCCCGACGCCGGTTCGAGGAAGCTGCCCGTGCGGCCATGGATGTAGAGCACGTTGTCCGCGTCGTTGACGATCACGCAGCACGGACAGTGTTGGGCCAGCAGCAGGCTGCTCACGCTCTCTGCCAGGAGCCCCTGCCGTGCGCGCACCGGCTCGCGCACCGGCTCGCCGCGGTCGGTCTCCTTCTGCTGCGCCGCGAAGTCGGCGAGGCCGGGCGTCCTGACCGCGGACTCCCGCCGCTGGTAGATCTTCCATTTCTGGTCCAGCACGGCGAAGTGATCCTGGAACGCGCCGACCGACTCGGAGGAGCCCAGGAACAGGAGCCCGCCCGGCCGCAGCGTGTAGTGGAAGACCGGCATGAGCCGCTTGTGCAGCTCCTGGTCGAGGTAGATGAGCAGGTTGCGGCAGCAGAGCAGGTCGAGCTTCGTGAACGGCGGGTCCCTGAGCAGGTTCTGCGGCGCCAGGACCACCATCTCGCGCAAGTCCCGCTTGATCCGATAGGCGTCGCCTTCCTTGGTGAAGAACCGCCGCAGCCTTTCCGCACTGACGTCGGCGACGAAGTTGGTCGGATACGCGGCCACGCGCGCCACGTCGATGGCGTCGGCGTCGATGTCGGTGCCGAAGATCTGCATCTTCACCTCGTGCTTGAGCTGCTCCAGGCACTCCTGCACCGTGATGGCGATCGAGAACACCTCCTCGCCCGTGGAGCAGCCGGGCACCCAGATCCGCACGACGTAGTCCTTGGGCTTGTCGGCCAGGAAGCGCGGCAGGATCTTCTTCTGCAGGACCGCGAACGCGTCGGGGTCCCGGAAGAAGCTCGTCACCCCGATCAGCAGTTCCTTGAACAAGAGGCCGACTTCCTGCGGATTGTGCTGCAGCAGGCGCAGGTAGGTGGCGGCGCTGTCGATCTGGTGGACGGCCATCCGGCGCTCGATGCGCCGGCAGACGGTGTTCTTCTTGTACTGCGAGAAGTCGTGGCCGGTGTGCGTGCGCAGCGCCTGGAAGATCCTGACCAGCGTGTCCGGTGCCTGGTCGGCGATCGCGCTCACGCTCCCGCCCGTGGCCGGCGAGCGCTTCGCGTACTGGATCAGCTGCGGCGGCATCCGGTCCGGCGGCAGCACGTAGTCCGCCAGACCGGTCTCGATCGCGCTGTTGGGCATGCCGTCGTACTTGGCGGATCCGGGCTCCTGCACCATCACCATGCCCAGGTTCTCCTTGATCGCCTTCAGGCCCAGCGTGCCGTCGGCGCCGTTGCCCGACAGGATGATGCCGATCGCCTGCCCGCCCTGGTCGACGGCCAACGAGCGGAAGAAGCCGTCGATCGGCAAGCGGATCCCGTGCGACAGCGCCGGCGGCGACAGCTTCATCGTCCCGTCGACGATCGTCATGTCCTTGTTGGGCGGAATCAGCAGCACGCTGTTCGGCTCCACGGCCATCCCGTTCTTGACCTGCCTGACCTTCATCTTGGTGACGCGCCCCAGCAGTTCGGGCATCATGCTGGCGCGGCTGGGGTCCAGGTGCGTCACCACCACCAAGGCCATGCCGCTGTCCGCCGGCATCTGGGAGAAGAACTGCTCGAGCGCCTGGAGCCCGCCGGCGGAAGCACCCATGCCGACGATCGGAAAGGCTCGCGTGCGGCGGGCGGCTTTGGCCGGTCGTTTGGGTGAGGGGACCATGGGGATGCAAGCGACTCCACGACCATTCGGGAGAGGGCGGTGCATCGTCGCGGAACGCGGTGGTTCGAGCAAGGCAAGCGTGCATTCCGCAGGCCAGGTGGCAGCGCGAACGGCACGAACGCCCGGGGACCTGCCGCCGAACCGCTCGCGAGCGACCGGCTGGAGACTGGCCCCCCGCTTACCCTAGAGTCCGGGCCCGCCTCCACAAGCGCATGGAAGCAACCTCCCAGATCTGCGTCGTGGGCCTGGCCGTGATGGGCCAGAACCTCGCCCTGAACATCGCCCGCAACGGTTTTGCGATCACGGTCTTCAACCGTTCGTTCGACAAGACCGAGGCGACCCTCGCGCGTCGCGCTCCCGGCTACCGCATGATCGGCGCGCGCACGCCGCAGGAAGCCGCCGCGTCGCTGGTGCGACCACGCAAGGTGCTGCTGCTCGTGAAGGCCGGTCAGCCCGTCGACGAGACCATCACCACGTTCCTGCCCGTGCTGCAGCCCGGCGACATGATCATCGACACGGGCAACTCGCACCCCGACGACACGGAACGGCGCGCGCGCGAGCTGCAGGGCAAGGGCTTCCGCTTCGTCGGCATGGGCGTCTCGGGCGGCGAGGACGGTGCCTTGCACGGCCCGAGCCTGATGCCGGGAGGTGATCGCAGCTCGTACGACGAGCTCGCGCCGATCCTGAAGAAGATCGCGGCCCAGGTCGACGACGGCCCGTGCGTCACGCACGTGGGCACCGGGTCCGCGGGCCACTTCGTCAAGATGGTGCACAACGGCATCGAGTACGGCGACATGCAGTTGATCGCCGAGTGCTTCGACCTGATGCAGAACGTGCTCGGCCTGTCGCACGAGCAGATCGCGAAGGCCTTCACCGAGTGGAATCAGGGCTTCCTCGAGTCCTTCCTGATCGAGATCACCGCTCGCATCCTGCGCGCTTCCGACCCCGAGACGAAGCGGCCCATGGTCGACGTGATCCTCGACAAGGCGGGCCAGAAGGGCACGGGCCGATGGACCAGCGAGATCGCGCTGCGTTACGGCGTGCCCGCGCCGACCATGCACGCGGCCGTCGAGGCGCGCTGCCTCAGCGCGATGAAGGACCAGCGCGTCGCCGCGAGCAAGGTGTTGCGTGGTCCGAGTCCGCAGAAGGCGGCTGGCAACCTCGTCGACGCGGTGCGCGACGCGCTCTACTGCAGCAAGATCTGCTCGTATGCGCAGGGGCTCGATCTGCTGGCCGTGGCCGATGCCGACAAGAAGTGGGGTCTCGACTTCGGCGAGATCGCGCGCATCTGGAAGGGCGGTTGCATCATCCGCGCGCGCTTCCTGCGCAGCATCCAGGCCGCGTTCAAGAAGCAGAAGCGGCTGGGAAACCTGCTGCTCGATCCGGAGCTCGGCGGTTTCCTGCAGCAGCACCAGGCCGCATGGCGCAAGGTCGTGGCACTCGCCGCCGAACACGGCGTGCCGACGCTCGCGATGGGCGCCAGCCTCAGCTACTTCGATTCGTTCCGCCGCGCTTTGCTGCCGCAGAACCTGACGCAGGCGCAGCGCGACCTGTTCGGCGCGCACACGTTCGAACGCGTGGACCGGCCCGGCACGTTCCACCACGAGTGGCCGTAGGTCTGTCGTCCCCGCAAATGAGCGGCTGCCTGCCCGTGATCACTTCTTCGGCGCTTCGGGCACCGGTACCGGTGGCGACAGCACCTTGGCGGCCTCGCCGAGCGAGGCCTTGGCCCCAGCGAGGGCCTGCTCGAGCAGGGTCATCGACTCGATCCGCTGCTGCAATGCCGTGAGCTTCGGCTGCAGCTCGGCCTGCTTCTGCTCCGCGGCCTTCGTCGCGGCTTCGAGCTCGGTCTGCAACGTGGCGGCACGCGCGTTGGCCTCCGCGAGCAGTCGTTCGCGATCGCGCAGCGTCTGCTCGAGCTGTCGCAGCGGCTGCAGCTCGAGCTCGATCGCGGCTGCGCGCACCTTGGCCGCGGCGAGGTCCTGTTCGGCCATCTGCTGCACCCCGATCTGGTATTGCAATTGGGCCAGCACGGCGCGCAGCTCCGAGCTGCGGCGCACGGACTCGGCGTTCGCGTCGGCGATCGCTGCCAGCGTCTCGGCGCTCGTCTCGCGCAACAGCTCCAGCTCGTGCTGCTGCCGTTCGCGTTCGGCCTTGGCTGCACCGGCCTGCCGGCCGCGCGCCGTGCGCGACAGCGTGGTCTCGCGATCGGTCGCGCAGCCCAGCAGCAGCACGAGGCTCGTACCCGCGCAGCAAACCCGCAGAATGCGTGCGGCGGCAGAGCCCGAGGTTGGTATCTTGCTCGCCCCTGACACCGAACTGTCTCGCCGAGAATCCATGGAACGCACGCTCATCCTGCTGAAACCCGACGCTGTCCAGCGCGGCCTCGTTGGCCAGGTCCTGAATCGCTTCGAAGCGAAGGGACTGAAGATCGTCGCGATGAAGCTCATGAAGATCACGCCCGAACTGGCCGCCAAACACTACGAGGCGCACCGGGAGAAGAAGTTCTACCCTGGGCTCGTGAAGTTCATGACGAGCTCCCCGGTCGTGGCGCTCGTGCTCGAGGGCATCGAGGCGATCAAGATCTGCCGCGCGCTGATGGGCGCGACGTTCGGCGCCGATGCGGCGGCCGGCACGATCCGCGGCGACTTCGGCAGCAGCCGCAGCTACAACCTCGTGCACGGCAGCGACGGGCCCGAGGCCGCCACGCGCGAGATCGGCCTGTTCTTCCCCGAGGGCACCGTGACCTACGACTACGCCGCCTACGGCTGGATCTACGATCCGGTCGAGGAACTGAAGAAGTAGCGACTCATGGCCACGCCGGGCCAGCCTCCGCGCGGCCTGTCCCCCGCGGAGCTCGCGGCCGTCGTGGCCGAACTGCAGGCCCTCGCCGGCAGCGTCGTGATCGACGTCGCGCCGCTCGCGACCCCGCACCTCGGCGACGACCTGCTGCTCGTGCTGCAGCGAGGCGAACGCGGCGCCAAGAGCTTCGTGCATTTGGTGCCTGGCGGCGCGCGCGCGCGCCTCACGACGACGGCGCGGCGATTCGGCAAGGAAGAGTTCGGCCACGGGCCCGCGCGCGACGTGCTGCAGCGCGAGCTGCTGGGTGCTGTGTTGTGGCACATCGGTCAGCCGGCCGGCGAACGCAGCTGCGCCTTCGGCTTCCGCACGAAACACGGCGAACGCCGCCTCGTCTGCGAGCTGTTCGGCGCGCGCGGCCTGTGGGCGCTGCTCGACGCCGAGGGCAGGGTCCAGGCACTGTCGCGGGCCGTCGAGACGGACGCGCGCACTCTGCGGCTCGGCGACGCCTACCGTCCTCCCGCCGGACGCGCCGACGCACGCGCTGCGGCCCCGAGCCGGTTCGAACCGCCCATGCTCGCGGCCGTCGATGCGTTCTTCACCGCGCTCGATCTCGCCGCCGAGGCCGCCCGCGAACACGACGAGTTGCGGCGCGCGGCGCAACGCGCGTTGCAGAGACAGCGCGACAAGCAGAAGGGGATTGGCGCACAGCTGGCCGACGCGGGCCGCTCGCAGGCCATGCGCTCGCGCGCCGACCTGATGCTCGCGTATGCACACACCGTGCAGCGTGGCGCGAAGCAGATGACGGTTCCGGATCCGGAGCGCTTTGGCGAACCATGCACGCTCGAGCTCGACCCGAGCAAACCCGTCGTGGTCCAGGCGCAGAGCCTCTACGAAAAGGCGCGCCGCCTCGACGACGGCCGCGCGATCGCGGAGCAGCGGCTCGCCGAGGCAACGGCTGCGGTCGCTGTGCTCGAGCAGGCGCTGGCCGACCTCGAGGCCGTCCCGCGCGAAGGTGCCCCCGCTGCCGAGCCGCTCGATGCAATCCGAACCGCGCTGCGGCCATTCGGAGTGTTGCCCAAGACCAGACGCGACAGCACACCGAAGGCGAGCGCGAAGCAGACGCGCACCGACAAGTTCCGGCACTTCGTCTCGGCCGAGGGTTACGCGGTGCTGGTCGGCCGCGACAACGAACAGAACGACGAGCTCACGATGCGCACCGCGAACGGCAACGACCTGTGGCTGCACGTCGGCGGCGGCCGCGCCGGCTCGCACGTGATCGTGCGCTTGCCGAAGCAGAAGACGGCGAGCCTCGAGACTCTGCTCGACGCCGCGACGTTGGCCGTGCACTTCAGCAAGGCGCGGGGCCAGGCTCGCATCGAGGTGGTCTACACGCAGCGCAAGCACGTGCGGAAACCGAAGGGCCTGCCGGCCGGCGCCGTGATCCCGGCGCAGACGAAGACGATCTCGGTCCAACTCGACGAGGCGCGGCTCAAACGCTTGCTCGATTCGGCCGGCGGCGACGCCGAGTAGCGCCCTGGCTCAGCGCGGCGACCAGCCGCGCCGGATCTTCTCGCGCCACTCGCGCTCGATGGCCCGCACGCGTTCTTCGGTCAGCGGCACCGCTCGCTTGCGCACCTTGACCTCGCGACCCTCGATGGTCACGTTGACGTCGAACGCCTCGAGATACTCGCCAGGCGGTCGCCGCTCGTGCGACATGAAGCGCAGGCCCGTGAAGAACGGCTCGATCTGCGCGACCTCGTGCGTGGTCAGGGAGTCAGGCTGTTCGTCCGCAAACAGCAGCAACAGGTGTTCGACGAACCACGCGGAGCTCTCGGGTGCACTGCCCGGCGACGCGAACGCGGCCTGCAGCTCCGCGCGCGTCGCGCGTCCGTCGCGGTCCGCGTCGGCCGCAGCGATCGCGTCTTGCAGGACGGTCTTCGGCAGCCACCACAGGCTCCAACCGGACGTGGCAGTCCGCGCCGCGACCCAGTCGCTGAGGCCATACAGGTCGATCGCCGCGCAATCGGGCAGGAGCCAGCCCGGGACGCCCGCTGCATCGAGGAACACCACGGGCACGTCCGTGCGATCGAAGGGTCTGCGGCGCCGCTCCGGCATGTTGCGACGCGCCTCCTGCAGGAGGAGATCGTAGCCGGGCCGCACGGCGACGTAGTGCAGCTGCAGCCAGAGCCGGTGGCGGTCGTACCAGCGCGCGAGCGGCCGCAACCACGCCGGTAGGTGCGGGCCGAGCGCCTCGTACATCGGCGGCGACAGCGGCTTCGTGAGCGCATGCTGGATCCAGCTCCCGGACGCGAACAGGCCCATCGCGAGCGCGGCGGCGATCGGCACACCGGCGCCGACCCGCAGACGCGCCGCCATCGCGGCCGCACCCAGCGTGCAGATCGGAACCAGATGGCTCAGGACCCGGTATTCGAAGCTGTCGCCGCCGACCCACAGCACGTAGTAGGCGACCTGGATGCAGAGGGCGCTCACCGCAGCCACGGCCGGCAGGTTGTCTGCGAAACGCCGGACCAACGCCTGCGGCCCACGCCTCCACTCGACGACGAGCCACGCGATCGCGACCGCGAGCACGGGCCACACGCCGTTCTCGAGCGCGAAACAGAGCAGGTAGCGAAGGCCGGCTTCGGGCCAGGGTGCGCCCACCTTCGCGTAGTAGGTGTTCGGCAGCCATTCCCCGTAGAACCAACGCCGCCACAGCACGTGCGCGCCGACCGCGAGCAGCGGCAGCAGACCGACGAGGACTTCGCGCACCCTTCGTTCGCCGCGCGCCAGCGACACGAGTGCCGCAGCGGCCGTGGCAGCCACGAGCAACAGTCCGTCGGGTCGCGTCAACGCGACCATCGCGGCAGCCGCCGACCAGATCGTGAGCCAGCGCTCCTTGCGCGCCTCGGGTCGCCGGAACGCGAGCACGACCCAGACCGCGAAGCCCAGGTTGAACAGCGCGGTCTCGAGACCGCTCGTCATCCACTGCAGGAACGTGCGGTTGCCGATGACCGCCGCGAGCGTGCAATACGCGACGGCGTCACCGACGCGGCCGCCGTGCTGGTCGCGCAGACCCAACGCCGCCTTCGCGGTGACGGCGAGCAGCCCGAGACTGCACAGGATCGACAGCACGTTGGCGGAGTCCGGCGGCTCGACGCCGAGCCAGCTCCAGGTCGCCCAGAGCAGCATGTTCCAGAGCAAGCTCGTGTAGCCCTCGACGGGCGCGAACGGCGCCGGGTTCCAGACGAGGCCGAGACCGTCGTGTGCGTTCGACACGTAGCGGAACGCGATGAACGCGTCGTCGCACAGCAGCTCGAGGCGCAATGCGCCGAAGACGGCCGCTGCGAAGAGCACGCCGAAGACCGCGATTCGCGTGCGGTAGCCGGTTCGGGTCTGTTCGGCTGTCGTGTGCATCGAGCTCGGGAAGGCGGCGCATGGTAGCGGCGCCTCGTGCCGACGCGCAGCCGCGGTCCGGATCTGGGCCCCACATGTACTCGCACGGCCGCGGCACCCCCGCTACCGTCCCCGCGCCATGGATTGGATCTACCAAGTCGACGCCTGGGTCGCGCTGCTGACCCTCACGTTCCTCGAGATCGTGCTCGGCATCGACAACCTCGTGTTCATCTCGATCCAGAGCGGCAGGCTGCCGCCCGAACAGCGGTCGAAGGCGCGCCGGATCGGACTGCTGCTCGCGATGGCCATGCGCATCGCGCTGCTGTTCGCCATCAACTTCATCATGCGCCTGACGCAGCCGTGGTTCTCGATCGGCGAGCACGCGTTCACGGGCAAGGACATCATCCTGCTGGCCGGCGGGTTGTTCCTGATGTGGAAGAGCACGACCGAGATCCACCACAAGCTCGAAGGCGACGACGCCGACCCGGACAGCGGCGGCCGCCGTGGGGCCACGTTCCGCAAGACGATCTTCTCGATCATGCTGCTCGATCTCGTGTTCTCGCTCGACTCGGTGATCACCGCGGTCGGCATGGCCGGCGAGTATCTGGCGGTCATGATCATCGCAGTGCTGATCTCGGTCGGCGTGATGGTCGTGTTCGTGAATCCGATCTGCGCGTTCGTCGAGAGACACCCGACCGTGAAGATGCTCGCGTTGAGCTTCCTGCTGCTGATCGGCTTCACGCTGGTCGGCGAAGCCTGGGGCATGCACATCCCGAAGGGTTACGTCTACTTCGCGATGGGGTTCAGCATCGGCGTCGAGTGCCTCAATCTGCGCCTGCGCAAGGCCGGCAAGCCCGTGAACCTGCACGGCCCCGAAACGCCAGCGGAGTGATCCTGTGGAGTGATGCAGACAGCGCGAGCGACCGACGCGCGCTACCATCGCGCCATGTTGCGCATGCCCTCTGTCCTTGCCGCCGCCGCCTTTGCCTGCGTGCTCCGCGCCCAGGCCCCGGCACCGGGCGGCACCGAGAGCGCCCTGCCGGACCTCGGCCCGCCCGCGGCGCTGCCCGACGGAGCTCCCCCGCATCTGCAGTTGATCGAACGCAACGGGCTGCGCACGCACGCCTATTGGCTCGCCGACGACGCACGCGAAGGGCGTTTCACGAGCAGCAAGGGGCAACAGGCGACCGCGAAGTACGTCGCCGACCACTTCCAGAAGCTCGGCCTCAAGCCACTCGGCGACAAGAAGGGCTTCCTGCAGATCTACCCGCTGATCCGCACGGCACTCGATCCGAGCACGTCGCTGCAGGTCGGCGATCTCAAGGTTGCGACGAGGTTCGCGGTGCTGGCGCCGCGGCGCGACGCGAAGATCGCGCTCGGCGGCAAGTTCGTCTGGTGCGGCAACGGCACTGCCGACCAGATCACGGGCGATCTCGCGGGCAAGATCCCGCTCGTCGTGTTGCACAAGCTGCCGAAGGCCATGGGGCTGGCCGGCACCGCGATGGCGACCAACCGCTTCGCCGACGTAGCACAGCGTCTGAACAGCCGCGGTGCCACAGCCGGCGTCGTCTGCCTGCTCGACGACAAGACCTCGTACGGCGACGTCCTCACCAACCAGGGGCTGCTGCCCGACCACCCGTTGCTGCGCTACGACGCCAGCGGCGGCGACGGCGGCAACGCGATCCCGCTGTTCGTGCTGTCGGCCGAGCAGAGCCAGCTGTTGTTCGCGCGCGTCGGCATCGCCGTCCGCGACGAGGGCGGGGCCGCGGCGCCGACCAACGACAAGGCGACCGGCAAGCTCGTGATCGGGATCAAGGTCGACGACAAGGCGACCTCGTCCAACGTCGTGGCAGTGCTCGAGGGCAAGAGCCGCAAGGGCGAGTGCGTCGTCTTCTCGGCGCACCACGACCACCTCGGCCAACGGCTCGACGGCGACGCGTTCAACGGCGCCGACGACAATGCGAGCGGTTCCGCTGGCCTGCTCGAGATCGCGGAGGCGTTCGCCAAGGGCGGCGAGCGTCCCGAGCGCTCGATCGTGTTCCTGTCGGTCAGCGGCGAGGAGCTCGGCCTGTGGGGCTCGAGGTGGTTCTCGGAGCACCCGACGTGGCCGCTCGACAAGATCGTCGCCGACGTCAACATCGACATGATCGGGCGCGCCGCCGAGAAGGACGGCAAGACCCTGATGCAGGTGACTCCCAGCCACCAGCACGAGAAGTACTCGTCGATCGTGCGAGATGGCGTGGCGCTCGGAGCGAAGTTCGGCATCACCTTCATCAGCGGCGACCAGTACTACCAGCGCAGCGACCACTACAACTTCGCAGTCAAGGGTGTGCCCGTCGTGTTCTTCTGCGACGGCGAGCACCCGGACTACCACCAGGTCAGCGACTCGCCGGACAAGCTCGACTACGTGCGCATGGAGGCCGTGGCGCGACTCGCGTTCTGGACCGGCTGGCAGGTCGCGGAGCAGAAGGGCAAGCCGAAAGAGCTCGGCGTGCAGCCAACCTGGTGACGGTCACTTGCCGCGCGGTTCCTGCACGACGAGGTCGTCAGCGGTCCCCGCGGCGCCGTCCTGGCCGAGGCTCATGACCTCCCAGCGCTGGCCGGTCGGTCGCTTGCGCACCACGTAGTCGTGTCCCCACGGATCCTGCACGGGGCCCGCATACCACGGCTTGTCCCGCTCGGCGGCGAGCTCGCGCACGGTCGGCACCGCGGCGTCTTCCTGCGCACGGCGGAACGTGCGCGCGGCGGCCGCGAGGTTCTGCAGCTCCGACTTGCACTGCTGGCGCAGCTTCACGAGCGCGCGGTCGTACTTCGCATCGGGCCGCTTCGTGCAGTCCCACGCGACGAGCCACTCGTGTCCGGTCTTCTGGAAGCCGAGCTCGACGAGACGCCGTTCCATGTGCGGCAGGTGGGCGGCACCGTAGTAGATCCCGAGCTTCTTCTTGCCGGCCGCGATCTCGCGCTGCAGGACCTGCAGGCACTTCTCGTTGCGGCCCTCGAGCAGCGTGCTGCCCTTCTCGCCACCGACGGCAAGGGACTCGATCGCCTCGAGCTGCGAGGCGAACACCATGCGCAGCTGGTGGCGGCCCTCACCGCTGCGGAACGCCTTCACGAGGTCGAACGCCGGCGCCGCCGTCGTCTGTCCGTTCTCGGCCTGTTCCTGCTGCAGCTTCATGCCCGACATCATCATGTTGAACATGATCGAGAGGATGGACTCGCCGCGTTCGTCCATGCTGGCCTGGAACTCCTCGGGCGTCATGTCCGCGTGCACGAAGTTGGCCGGCGAGTAGTCGATCTCGTCGAGCTGGAACGTGAGCTCCATCGAGTTCTTGATGCCGTGCTGCAGCATCGAGAGCGGGTTGAAGCCCTCGTCGCGGTCCTTCGTCGGCCGGTAGTCGGCCGGGCCGACGAGCTCGTAGAGCAGCGCATCGCAGGTCGTGAAGCGATCGTTGAGCGTCGCGTAGCAGGTCTGGTCGGCGATGTGCACGGCCGCGAACAGCGTCAGCTCGACGGGACCCTTCTTGTAGGTGGTGATCGCGGTGTCGAAGTGGCCGCCGTCGCCGACCGCGACGAAGCGCGCGAAGTCACTCGGCACCTTGTCCGGAGCGTCGCTCGGCTCCTGGGCACAGAGCGCCATCAGCGGGGTGAAGAACGCGCACAACATCGCGGACTGCATGCCGCGATGATCCGCCGTTTCAGGTCCGAAGGCAACGTCAGGGTCCCTTCGGCACGTAGACGTAGATGCTCTCGTCCTTCGGCCCGACCCAGCACGGCAGGTGTGCGATGAGCTCGAAGTCGCGCCGCAGCGTGGCCAGCACCGAGCCGTCGAGGTCCTTTTCCTGCAACTCCGGCAGCGACACGAGCACGACGAACTGGGCTGCATCGCGCTGCGCCTCGGCGAGGTGCCAGCGCAGGTGGGGTTCGCCGCCCGGTGCGTGGGGCGGGTTCGTCTTCGGGTCGGGAGCGAGCAACCAGGTCTCCACCGGCCACACCTTGAGCCTCGGGTAGGCGTCCACGTCTCCCGACGAGTAGTAGCGCGGACGCAGGTAGTAGTTGCACGTCGGTTCGCTCGTCGCGAGCACGCGCAGCGCGCCGTCACCTGCGCGCGCGCGGGCCATCGCGCAGGCCTCGCGCCAGAGCCCACGCTGACCGTGTTGGGAGCCGTGATACCAGACGTCGCCCAGGCCGTACTCGGCGAACAGCAGCACGGGCAACAGCGCTGCCGCGACGCGCCGCGGGCGCAGGCTGCCGTGAAGGTCGAGCCTGCTCTGGTCGATCGCGGCAGCGAGCCGCGTGCAGGCGAACGCGGCGAGCCACAACAGCACGGGCAGCGCGCAGAACGCGTAGCGCGCGGTGACCTTCGTGACCTGGCTGCCGACGACGAAGAGAACGAAGAACGGCACGAGCAGCAGGCAACCGAGCAGCAGCGTGCGGTCGCGGCCCAGCACGGGCAATGCGACCCAGAGGCCGGCGCCGCCGATGACCAGTACGAGCGGCCGGTAGTAGTAGGCGGCCGTCTGCACGAAGTGCAGCAGCGACGGCTCGCCCTTCGACCTCACGAAGTCCTGGAACGGCGAGTGCTGCACCAGCCAGGGCAGCGCGAGACCCACGACGAGCACGACGACCGCGATACGCGCGAGCGCGCGACGACGCGCCGCAAACCGCCTCGCGAACAGGAACGCGAAGAACCCGGCCGCCAGCATGCCCCCGGTCGTGTGGAACAGCGTGGCAACGCCGATCGCGGCGAACGTCGCGAGCAGGTCGCGCGCGCGCCCCGTCTCGGTGGCGACGAACGCGCGATTCGCCGCAATGGCCGCGAACAGGAACACGAAGATGTAGCCGCGCGCATTCTGGCTCCAGTAGACGTGCCATGGACAGCAAGCGCAGAACGCGGCCGCGAGCACGGCGGCCGAGGCCCCGACGAGGCGCCGCCCGCACAGTGCGATCACGGGCACCGAGAGGATGCCGACCAACGCGAAGGGCAACCGCAGCGAGAACTCGTCGCCTCCGATCCACCCGAGGTTCAGCAGTCCGCGCAGCAACAGGAAGGTCAGCGCGTAGAACACGCGGTCCTCGCGCAGGAGCCCGTGTTCGCCCTTCAGCTCCATCGTCGAATCGCGCCAGGTGTGCGCTTCGTCGACCCAGATCGACCACTCGCCGAGGTTCCAGAGACGCAACACGGCGGCGACCGCCGTGACGAACAGCAGGCACCACAGGTGGGCACGGCCGAACGTCCGGCCGGGATCCAGCTCTACAGCGTGCCTGGGCTCGAGGGCTCGATGCGATGACGGCAAGAGGGCTCCGCGCAGCACGCTCCATTATCGGATTCGCGTGCCGAAGGCGAGATGCCGGTCACGACACGGGGAAGAACGCTTCCTCGGCGAAGCTGTAGTAACGCGAAGCACCCACCACGAGGTGATCGAGCAGGTGGATGCCCACGACGACGCCCACCTGGCGCAGGCGGTCGGTGACCAGACGATCCTCGGCACTCGGCGAGGGATCTCCCGACGGATGGTTGTGCGCGACGACGACGGCCACGGCCCCGTCGCGGATCGCGGGCGAGTAGACCTCGCGCGGATGAACGGGGGCGCCGTCGATGCTGCCCGTGCTGACCACGTGCAGCGACATCACGCGGTGGCGCACGTCGAGCAGCACCGCGAAGAAGCTCTCGCGCCTCGTGCCGCGCGCCGAATCGCGCACGATGCGCGCCACGTCGCCGCCGCGCCGCACCGCCGTGCCGGGTCGCAGCGCCGCCTCCGCGAGCCGGCGCGCGAGACCGAACGCGGCCGAGAGCGCCGCCGCGCGCACCGGCCCCACGCCCGCGGTCGCCGCGATCTCGCGCACGCTCGCGGTCGCCAGCCCCGGCAGGCCGCAGAAGCGCCGCAGCAGCCGCTGCCCGACCTGTTCCGCCCCCTCGCCGCGCATTCCCGTGCGCAGGATCAGCGCGAGGCACTCGGCATCGCTGAGGCGTGGCTCACCGAGCTGGAGGATGCGCTCCCGCGGGCCGTGCTGCAGCGGTGCTCGTTCGTTGTTCCCATCGTGCATGCTGCAATGTGCACCGGGCGCGCGCACGGTTGCAGGGTAACGCTTCATGCCGGCGATATTCCGCGGCACGCGTCGCCGGCGCGCAGCTCCACGAGGAGCTCCAGCAGCGAATCCACGCTGGCCTGGTCGCGCAGGAAGGCCTGGGCGCGTGATCGCCGGGATCGGCCGACCCGCACCGTGACGAGGTCTTCGAGATCGAGCGCGAACACGTCCTCGTCGGTGACGTCGTCGCCGACGAAGAGCGCCGCCTCGGCGCGCTCGCGCCGGCAGAGCGCCGCCATGACGTCGCCCTTGTGCGGCGCGCCGAGCGGCATCACGTTGACCACTTGCTTGCCCCCGACGATGCGCAGCGGCAGACCCAGCGCCGCGATCGCGCGGTTGATGGCCCGCCGTGCGCTGGCCGGCCGGCGGCAATCGCGATAGTGCAGCGACAGCGAATACAACTTGTCCTCGATGTCGACGTCGGGCCACGCTTGCAGCGCGGCGACGAGCTGTGCCCGGGCTGCCGCGATCGTGGGCCGGAACCGCTCCTTGCGCGGACTCGGATCGATGCCGTGGTTGCCGAACAGATACGAGGGACGGACGCCGGCGAGCCGCCCGCGCAGATCGCCGAGACCGCGCCCCGAGATGATCGCGCACCGATACAGCGAACAGACGCGTCCCAGCAGCGCGCGCGTCACGGCACGCATCCGGCCGGCCGTGCGATCGCCGATGATCGGGGCCAGAGTGCCGTCGAAGTCGAAACCGAGCAGCGCCCGGCTGCGCGCCAGGCGCTCGATCACGGGCACCAGCGTCCGCGGCAGCGCGGCCATCGTCACGAGCTCGCGACCGACGAGCGGAACACCGACATCAGGCGGCCGGACAGCCGCTCGCGCCGCCGCAGCTCGGCAGCTTCGATCAGCATGCGGCCGGCCCACCGGTAGACGTTGAACTCCCCGACGTAGCGCCGCATCGATCGCATGCGTTCGGTCTGCTCGGTGACGGGCATCTCCAGCGCAGTCGCCATCGCCTCGCTGGACTGCTGCAGATCGTATGGATTGACCACGAGCGCTTCGGTCAGATCGCGCGCGGCGCCCGTGAACTGGCTCAGGATCAGCACACCGCGCTCGTCGTCGCGCGCGGCCACGAACTCCTTGGCCACGAGGTTCATGCCGTCGTGCAGGCTGCTCACGAAGCAGAAATCGGCGGCGCGGTATTGTCGATACACGGCCGGCGGCTCGTGGTGCGTGCGCAGCAGCCGGATCGGGCGCCAGGTCTCGGTGCCCCAACGCTCGTTGATCGATCTTTCGAGCGCCGCGACGCGTTCGTCGAGCTCGCGATAGAGCCGGATCTTGGTGCGGCTCGGCGCTGCCAGCTGCACGAACGTGAACCGGCCGCGGTATTCGGGGTAACGCGCGAGCAGCTGGTCGACGGCGAGCAGCCGCTCCTCGATGCCCTTCGTGTAGTCGAGCCGATCGACACCGACGCCGAGCAATGCGTCTTCGGGCAGATCGAGCTCCTTGCGCACCGCGGCGCGGCACTCGGCGACCGTGGGCATGCCCTGGAGCCAGCGCACGGGCCAATCGATCGAGATCGGGTAGGGCCGCACGAGCGTTCGCCGTGCCCCCTGCACGATCGCCTCGGTCTCGCGGTCGATCCGGCTCTCGACGTAGGCGTCGACCGAGTCGATGAAGTTGTTGCAGTGCTGCTTGGTGTGGAACCCGAGGATGCTCGACCCGAGCAGTCCCGTGATCACTTCCTCGCGGAACGGGCAGATGCCGACGACTTCCGCGTTCGGCCACGGGATGTGCCAGAACGTGAGGATCGTCGCGCGCGGCAGCCGTTCGCGGATCATCCTGGGCGCCAGCGCGAAGTGGTAGTCCTGCACCAGGATGATCGGATCGTCGGAGTCCACCTCCTCGGTGACCGCCTCGGCGAACTTGCGGTTCACCTTCACGTAGTGCTCCCAGTCCTCGACGCGGAACACCGGGCGCGTGTGCGCGAGGTGGCACAGTGGCCACAAACCCTCGTTCGCGAAACCGTAGTAGTAGCCGTTCTCCTCGGCTTCGCTGAGCCACACGCGCCGCACCGTGTACGACTCTTCGCCCGGCGGCACGCGCAGCCGGTCCTTGTCGTCGACGTATTCGCGGTCGGCGCCGCCGCTGCCGTGCGCGACCCAGGTGCCCGAGCACGCGCGCATGACGGGCTCGAGCGCCGTGACCAGGCCGCTGGCCGGGTGCTGCACGTGGACGACGTTCCCGATGCGCTCGTGGATGTATGGCTCGCGGTTCGCGAGCACCACCACGCGTTCGCCGTGCAGGTGCTGCCGCAGCGTGGCGCGCAGCCGCGCCGGGTTCCAGGTCCCCGCGCCGGCCTCGCTGCGGCGCTCGCTGACGAGCCTCGCCACGAGCGAACGCACGTCGCGCACGAGCGGCTTGAAGCCGCCGGCCGGGCCACCCGACAGCGCCGTGCGCAGGTCGTCGGTCCAACGGCGCCACGCCAGGCGGGCCGCGACCATCGTGATCAGCGCCGCGCCGACCGACAGCACGAAGAACGCCGCGAGCAGCAGGTTGCGCGTCGTCGACTCGCGTCGCGCCACGAAGGTCAGGTCGTGCACGAGGATCACGAAGCCCTGCAGCGGGTCATTCTCGGCGGCCCTGATCGGATTGACGCTGATGTGCACGCGTCCGTGCTCGAGATCCCGGATCATCGACCAGGACTCGGTGTGCGTTTCGCCGTTGTCTTCCGTGGTCCCGAGGATCGTCTTGGCCTTCAGATCCCGCGGGAACTTGCTCGTCATGGCCAGCAGCTCCCCGGTCGGAGAGCACGCGGCACCGCCGAGGATGCGCTCGTCGCGCGTGATGTCCTCGATCACACCGCTCAGGCTGTTCGGATCCTTCCAGTTGCGCAGGATGCTGCGTTTACCCGCGGCCACTGCGAGACGCGTGCGCAGCTCGAGGTCGCGCTCGGACCATGCGCCGATCGTCTGCGCCAGGACGAAGTAGCCCGCGAGCGCCAACACGCCCAACCCGGCGAGCAGCACCACGAGGAACCAGACTGCGCGGCGCATGCTCCCATCATGCACCCCATGGGCACGAGGGCAAGCCTTGCGACCGGACGGACGGCGCGCAGAATGGCGGCGTGGAACTAGCCGACCTCGGTCTCATCGGGAACTGTCAGATCTCCGCGCTGGTGCACCGCAGTGGCGCCATCGTCTGGTCCTGCATGCCGCGCTTCGATTCGCCTCCGGTGTTTGCCGCACTGCTCGACGAGGATGGCGGCAGCTTCGTTGTCTCGCCGGCAGACCGCTCGCTCGGCACCCAGAGCTACCTCGGCAACACGAACGTGCTCGAGACGCGGTTCACGACGCCCGACGGCCAGTTCCGGGTCCTCGACTTCGCGCCGCGCTTCCTGCAGCACGAGCGCGTGTTCCGTCCGACCAAGCTGATCCGCATCATCGAGCCGCTCGCGGGCACGCCGCGGATCCGCGTGCACTGTCGCCCCGTGCTCGGCTGGACCAAGAAACAGCCGCACTCGGACCTGGGCTCCCACCACATCGCCTGGCACGGTTATCCGGCCCAGATACGGCTCACGACCGATGCCGCGCTCGCGCATCTCGACGGCGAGCCGTTCGCGCTCACGCAACGTCGCTACTTCGTGTTCTCCTGGGGTGCGCCGGTCGAAGAACCGCTCGAGCCGCTGTGCGAGAGGTTCCTGCAGCAGACCGTGCGGCACTGGCGGCAATGGGTCAAGCAGTGCGACATCCCGCCGATCTACCAGGACGAAGTCATCCGTTCGGCGCTGGCGCTCAAGCTGCACTGCTACGAAGACACGGGCGCGATCGTCGCGGCGCTGACCACCTCGATTCCCGAAGCGCCCGGCACGACCAGGACGTGGGACTACCGCTACTGCTGGCTGCGCGATTCCTTCTATGCGCTCGGCGCGTTCCGGCTGCTCGGTCAGTTCGCCGAGCTCGAACAGTTCCTGAACTACCTGCTCGACGTGGCGAGCTCGACGAAGCAGCTCGATCTCGCGCCGCTCTATCAGATCGACGGCAAGGCCGGCCCCGCCGAGCAGATCCTCGACGACTGGCGCGGCTACGGCGGCCAGGGTCCGGTGCGGATCGGCAACCAGGCCGCGAGCCACCGCCAGAACGACGTCTTCGGCGAGATGGTGATCGCGCTGGCGCCGTTCTTCCTCGACGCGCGGTTCCGCGAACAGGTCACGGAGCCGGTGCTCGATCTCGTCACACGGCTCGCGCGCAAGGCCGTGCTCGTCGCGGGCCAGCCCGACGCCGGCATCTGGGAGTATCGCGAGAACTGGCGGCCGCAGACCTTCAGCGCCGTGATGTGTTGGGCCGCCGCCGACCGCATGAGCCGCATCGCGGCCCACAACCGCCCGGGGCTCGTCGAGGAGTTCGAGCTCGCGGCGCAGCGGATCCGCGCGCTGCTGATCGCGCAGGCGCTGGACCCCGCGCGAGGCTGTCTCGTCGCCGACTTCGGCGGCAAGGAGGTCGACGCGGCGCTGTTGCAGGCCGTGACGCTGCGCCTCTTGCCGCCCGACGACCCGCGCATGCGCGCGACGGTGAACGTGGTGCAGAAGGAGCTCGACCAAGGCGGCTGGCTGCGCCGTTACCGCACCGACGACGGCTTCGGCGTGCCGACCACGGCCTTCACGCTGTGCACGTTCTGGCTCGTCGAAGCGCTGGTCACGATCGGCCGGATCGACGAGGCGCGCAGTCTCATGGAGCGCCTGCGGAACGTGCACGCTCCGCTCGGGCTGTTGTCCGAGGGCGTGCAGCCCGCGACCGGCCTGATGTGCGGCAACTTCCCACAGGCCTACTCGCACGTCGGTCTGATCCACGCCGCGTTCGCAGCGGCCCCGCCATGGTCGGGATACGCCTGAGATCGGGTGCGGCGCTGCCGCGGCCCCGATCGCCGGCGTGGGTCCTATCCGCCATCGCGTAACGACGTTAGACTGCGTCGGCTCCGAGCTGGACAGTCCATCGATGCAGCCCACGCGCCAGCGCTTCAGTCACCGGCACTTGCTGGCACTGTGTACCTTCCTCGTGCCGCTCGGGGTGCTCGCATTGCTCGGCCAGAGCGAGCTGCGGCGCAGCGGCGAGGAAGCGCAGTCTGCACTCGTGCTCGCGGAGAAAGAGTTCTTGCGCAATGCGAGCCGCGCGGTCGAAGGCGAGTTCGCAGAGCTGATGCCGAAGCTGCTGAAAGCCGCCGACGACAAGCTCGCGAAAGACGGGCCCGTGCGCACCACGCTCGCCTTGCGCCAGGACCCGGAGCATCGGGAGTTCTCGGTGCTGCGCGACATCATCCTGCTCGACGACACCGTCAGCGTGGTGTGGCCCACCCTGGCACCCGCGAGCATGAGCCTCCCGGATCTGCGCGACCCGGGGCGACGCGGTACCGACAGCACGATCGGCGGCACCCTCCTCGCCTCCCAACTGATGCTCCTGAAAGGCGAACCTCGGGAAGCCATCAAGCTGCTCGAGCACCTCATCGCGGTGATCGAGGAGGGCAACCCGCCGCCCCAGGGCACCACGCCGCCCCAGGGCACTCGACGGTTCGAACTCGAGAACGAGCTGCACGCGCGCTTCCACCTGGCCACGGCGCACAAATCACTCGGAGAGATCGACGAGGCCCGCGAGCAGTGCGCGAAGGCGCTGCGGCTCGCGGACCCCGTGCGACGGAACAACAACCTGAGCCACAGCGCGAGGGCGATCCTGCTTACGACCGAGTGCATGCTCGCCGAAACGGGCACGACTGCCGACCGGCTCAAGCTGCTGAACGCCATCGCGCAGAGCGAACGTTGGTGGCTCTCGGACGACCTGCTGTCGTCGGTCGCCAACCGGCTCGCCGACAAGATCGGCCCCGCGGATCCGGAATGGGGCAAGGTCGAGACGCTGCTGGCCGAGAATCGCCAGCGCGCCGCGACGCGCGCGTTCGTGGCCGAGAATCACTATCTCGCGTTGAATCTCGAGCTGCGCAGGCGTCGCAGCCTGCAGCCGAACCCCGACGAGAGAGGCAGCAACCAGGACGAGCGCCTGGTCAGTTCGTTCGCAGGAGTGGCGTCGCTGCTGTGCGTACGCAGGGCGACAGAAGACGAGAAGGAGAGTCTCCCTCGAGGGTGCACCGACGTCGGGCTGCACATCGATCTCGGCAAGATGCTGGAGCCGGTCGTGCAGCGGTTCAACGGCAGCGGACGCGAGTTCGTGCTCGCGATCTTCGACCCCGACGACCGACCGATCGTGTCGCCGCCAGCCACGACGCCGGCCGGGTTCGAGTCGCAGTCGACCGAAACCAACGGCCTCAAGCTGTGCGCGTATCCGGCGGACGCTCCCGATTGGATCGCCAAGAACGAAGCCGCGGCGCGCACGCGCACGCTACTCGTCGTCGCACTGTTCGTGACCGCGCTCGGCGGTGCTCTCTGGTCGTGGCGCTCGGTCTCGCGCGAGGCGGAGCTGGCGGCGCTGAAGATCGATCTCGTGTCGCGCGTGTCGCACGAGCTCAAGACGCCGCTCGCGCTGATCCGCATGTATGGCGAGACGCTCGGCATGGGCCGCGCCCGCGACAGCCAGCAAGCCCAGCAGTTCGGCGGCATCATCTCGCGCGAATCCGAGCGGCTGACGATCCTGATCCAACGCATCCTCGACTTCTCGCGCCAGCAGGCCGGCACGCTGCAGTACTCGCCGCAGACGATCGAGCTCGGCCCGCTGCTGCGCAGCCTCTGCGACGCCTACACGCCGCACCTCGAAGCCAGCGGAGCGATTCTCGTCGAGACGCTGCCGCCGGGCATCTTCGTGCACTGTGATGCCAACGCGTGCGAGAGCGCCGTCGTGAACCTGCTCGAGAACGCGGTCAAGTATGCGCGCGAGGGCGACTGCGAACACGAGATCGAGCTCGATCTCTGCTCGCGCGCGGACCTGGCTGTCATCGAGGTGCGCGACCACGGCCGCGGTATTCCGCCGGCGGAGCTCGACCGCGTGTTCGAAGGCTTCTACCGCGCGAGCAACGCGGGAGAAGTTCGAGGCGCGGGTCTCGGTCTGAGCCTCGTGCACCACTTCGTCACGTCGCACGGCGGCAACATCACCGCGCATGCGCGCGAAGGCGGCGGCACCGTTTTCCGCATGTCGCTGCCCAAAGCCGCTGCACCTGCCACGGCCCCCCGGGCCTCCGCGGAACGCCCCACGACCGAAGGGACCTCGACCCAGAGAACATGACCAACCTGACCGACACGAACATCCTCGTCATCGAAGACGAGCCCGACCTGCGCGCCGGCCTGCTGCACAACCTCGAGCTCGAGGGCTACAAGGTGGAGACGGCGGCTGACGGCCGTGAAGGCCTGCGCAAGGCGCGCGATGGTCGCGCGGCGCTGATCCTGCTCGACCTGATGCTGCCCGGCATTCCCGGCCTCGAAGTGCTGCGGCACCTGCGCGAGACGGGGCACGAGACGCCGATCATCATCATCTCGGCCAAGGGCCAGGACCGCGACAAGGTGGCTGGACTCGAGCTCGGGGCCGACGACTACCTCACGAAGCCGTTCGGGCTCAGCGAGCTGACGGCCCGCATCCGGGCCGTGCTGCGGCGCACCCAGACCGGAGCCAAGGCCGGCGTCGGCGAGCGCCATGCCGTCGGCGGCGTGATGCGCTTCCCCGACCTCGTGGTCGACTGGAAGCGGTTCTCGATCGTGCGCGACGGCGTCGAGACGCAGCTGTCTCGCTACGAAGCGGAGATCCTGCGCATGCTGATCGAGCATCACGGCGAAGTCGTGAGCCGCCAGGATCTGCTGCGCAAGGTCTGGGGCTACGTGCACCTGCCGACCACGCGCACCGTCGACAACCACATCGCGCGATTGCGCAAGAAGCTCGAACGCGATGTCGAGAACCCCGTACACGTGATCACCGTGCACGGCCTCGGCTACCGTTTCGAGTCCCCGCTGCTGTCGGAGGAACCGTGATGGTCCTGCGTTCCCCGTGCGGCGTGTTGCTGCTGGCCTTCCTGTGCAAAGGCCCGATAGGCGAGGCCACGGCACAGACTGCCCGGCCCGAGCGCACGCCGACTCCGATCTCGACGCCGACGAACCAGCCCGAGCGAAGCCCGACGCTGCACGATGCCTGGCTGTTCGAGGTGCTCGACCTCGACATCAAGAAAGCCGTTGCTGCCTATGAGAAGGTGGCTGCCGACCAACGCCCCGGCAACCTCGATCGCTGGGTTGCCGTGGCGCGTCTCGCGGAGCTGAAGCGGCTCGGCGTCGACGTGACGTTGCAAGTGGACCAGAGGGAGGTTCCCGAGCCGCTGCGCGCCCCACTCGCCAACATCTCGGCGCCGCTGCCGGTGGCCGACCTGCTGCAGCGAATCCATGGCGTGCCGGCCGAGGTGCTGCAGCGCATCGGCACCGAAGCCGGTCGCTTGCCGCCGCTGCACCCGGTCACCGCGCTGGCCGAGGACTGGCGACTCGCGCAGATCCCCAGCAATCGCGAACAGAACAACCGCCGCGCCGGCGCCAACCTCAATTCCGACCTGGTGAACCAGTTCAACGCGATCGACATCGTGCGCACGGAACTCGGAGGGTGGCGATCGCAAGCCGCTGTGCGGCGAGCCATGTGGTTTCCCAACTGGCAGCCGCCGAAGCTCTCCGGCGACTCGCAGCCCTACCTCGAGAAGGTGCGCACCAACCTCGAGGCCTGGCTACGCGACACCGAGCAAGCGCAGCTTCGAAACGCGCTGCGCGAACTGCAGAGCGCCCTCAACGAGAAGGCAGCCGATCCGGCGGCTAGCCTGGCCTTGATCGCACGCCTTCCGATCTTCGCAGAGAAGCTGCTCGGACTGCCCGCACCGGCGAGCCGCTGAGGCGCGTAGTTTGTCATTGCCGCAACGCGTTCCTCGAAGGGCTGAACAGCCACCAGCCGCCGCTGCGGCGATGAGGACGGGCACTCGGAGAGCTGACCCCGCGCAGTGTTGCTAGCAGACGGTGCGCGCCGAGGTCACTTCGACCCGCCCGACGTCGCGACCATCGGCTCGCCGGTCTGCGGATCGGTGCCCTTCTTCTTCGACTTCCCGGCCCAGGTGTCGAACCACGTGCCCTGGTAGATGTCGAGCGGCATGACCTCAGGCCCGGACGGGTGCAACTCCGCGGCACCCCAGAACAGGCACATCGGCAGGTCGACGACGTGCACGACGCCATAGATGAAGTGCTCGAACGCGTGGTAGGTGAACGTGAAGGGGAAGGCGAGCACCTCGACCACGCCACCGGCCTCCATGCCGGAGCGCACACTCTGGGCCGATGACGCGCCGTCGGTCGCGCCACCGTAGATCATCAGCAACGGCGTGGCGGCGCCGAGCACGACGTCCTTGCCGGCGCGGTTCAACGTGCCGCACGATGCCAACGTGGTCGCGAGGAGGGCAGAGACGGTGAGGAGAGGGCGGTTCACTCTGGTTCCTATGTCGAGACGGCGACGCGGCGTGGGCGCCAATGACGGCGCTGCTTCCGATCGTCGCAGTCGTTGGGTTCGAAAGAGAGGGGGACTGGTGCCAGATGCAAGCGCGGACGCCCCGCTACAACAAGCCTTGTGGCCCAAAAAGCCAGCACCATGGCCATCCCCGCGGGGGTCGGCTAACCTTGGCCGCTGCAATGAGCGACTTCGGCGCCGATGTCTTCGACCAGGACCGTCCCAAGGCACCGAAGCACGGCGCACCCCCGGAGACGCTGGCGCCCCCCGTGACGAACGTGGCCCCGAGCCAGCCAGCCCGCGCGCCCGCCGCGGCTCTCCCGGAACCAAAGCACCGGGCGGAGGCCGTCGCGCTGCCGCCGGTGCCGGTACCCAGCGCAGACCCACGCGACGCTCGGCCCGTTCGCGACAAGGTCTGGCGCGAGCCCGACGAACGTCTCGAGCCGGCGCCGAAGGTGATTCCGAGCCTGCCGCCGCGGCGCGGGCCTGCCGACCACCACGGCGCGCCGCACAAGGAGCGACACACGGAGTTCCGTTCCACCCACGAGCCAGGCGAACCCCGCCGGCAGCGCGCGTCCCCTGCGCGGGAGCCGGTGCGAGCGATCGAACGCCCTGCGTCGCCGCCGGCAACGGCACCACGCACCGTGGGTCTGCTCGTCGATCTCGAGGGCCTGCAGGCCGAAGCCCGGGCGCAGCAGGGTGAGCTCGCGATGCATCGTCTGCGCTCCGGCCTCGGCAGCGGCCGCACCGTGGCCAAGGCCCTTGCCATCGCGAAGAACGCCGGCGCAGCGCCCAGTGGCTTCGATCTCATCGTCTCGAGCGGCGGCTTCGCGGCGGGCGTGCAGTTCGCGGCGGCAGCCGTCGAGTTGCTGCGGCTGGCCCCCGTGCTCGTGATGGCCCCCACCTCCGATCCGATCCGCAAGCTCGCAAGTGCGCTGCGCGCCGCGGGGCACACCGTGGAGCTGGCGGGCTTTGCTGCGACCGAGGCTTCCACGCGCCGGCTCGGGCGCGACTGTCTCTTCGTGCCCTGAGCCCAACCGCAGCGGAACCGCTATAGTGGCGCACTACGAGTGACGAAAACGCCGGAGGCGCCGACCTGCGGAGCGCCTGCCGGCCCCTGGCATGATGTCTCCTTGGACAATGTTCGCGACCCTGTGGTTCGCAACCGCGGCGCTGCTGGCGCAGACGTCGCGCGGCACCTCCCCCAGCGAAGATGCGCCGCCGTCCGGCGCCGCGGGGGAGACCTACACGGAGTCGAGGAGCCGCAGCCTGTTCACCTCGTGTGACGCCAACAGCGACGATCGCCTCGACTTCTTCGAGGCCAGCGCGGCGTTCGACTGGCTGCGTGGCAAGAAGGACCACGCCGGCTTCGCGCGCCTCGACCAGGACCGCGACGGGTATGTCGGTTGGCCCGAGTTCGATCGCTGCTTCCAGGCCACGGTGAAGCGCGGAGCAGCCTTCCGCGTCGACCCCTGCCGTCGTCTCGTGGAGCAGGCACCCGAGCAGCAGAAGGCAACTCCGCCGACGCCGCTGCAGGTGTTCCTGCAGCTGCTCGACAGCAATCGCAACGGCGCCCTCGATCCCACCGAGATCGACCAGATCGCGCGCCTCGGCCTCGTGAGCCCGCAGGCCATCCAACAATTGCGCAACCTCGATGTCGATCGCACGGGCCGCGTCGAAGAACCGGAGCTCGCACCCTGGTTCAAGCAGCAGAAGATCGGGGCGCTGTTGCCGCCCGGCATGCTCGCAGGTGGACCGCCAGCCGCGGTCCTCGGCGACGAGAACGGCGACGGCACGCTCGACGAGTCCGAGTTCACCCACATGCTGCAACGCCTCGACCCGAGCCTCGGCCGTTGGGCAGCGACCATGATGCAGCGGCTCGATCGCAACCAGGACAAGCGCCTTGACCAGCAGGAACTGTCGAGCCCCGAGATCGACGCCGCGAAGGCTGCTTCTCCTGCGCAGTTGCCGAAGCCCGTGTTGTTGCCGACAGAAGGGCCGGTGCGGTAAAGACAAGGACAGTGATACCTGCCACGACTGGGATACCTGCCACGACCAGGCGCATCCGGGCCACGCTGCTGTCGCTTCTGCTGCTCGTCGCAGCCGCGCCGGTGCGCGCGCAGGAGTTGCTGCCGCTCGAAACCACGGCACTCGACCACAAAGCCGCCGGAGACATCGGCAGCGCCATCACCGTCCTGCTGACGCTGGCGACCGACACCGCGCGCGAGGCCAACGACGAGGACGCCGCAGCGCGCGTCGAGGCCTGGGCCACCGAAGCCTCGCGGCTGTTGCGCATCCGCAGCACCGCGGGCCAGCTGCAGCAGCTCGATGCCCTGCGCGAGAGCACGCTCGCCACGACCTTCCCACTGCTGCGCGACCGCCTCGGCATGGCCGGTTTGATCGCGGCCGGACCCGGCGAGGACGCGGGCCGCCGCGCCGAAGCACTCGGCTTGCTGGATCGGTTCTGGCTCGTCGGCCCGTTCGACAACGAACGCGGCGTCGGGTATCGCAGCGCTTTGCCACCCGAACTCGGCTTCGACGCGACCGCCGAGTGGAAGGGCAAGCAGCGCGCCGTGCACTGGCGACGCCTGCCGCCGCTCACGGGCTCGCACGCACTGGCGCTGTCGCGCATCGTGCACCCGCACGAGCAGTCGCTCGTCTACGCGGCGGTTGCCCTGGTCGCCGAGACCAACACGACGGCGGTGTTCGAGCTCGGCTGCACCGGCAGTTTCCGCGTCTTCTGCAACGGCGTCGAGGTCGGCAGCAGGGAGGTCGAACGCACGTTCGCGTATGACCAGGACGCCGTCGTGCTGCCTCTCGCCGCCGGCCCCAACCTGCTCGTGTGGAAGCTCTGCCACCAGGAAGGCGTCGAGTGGCAGGCCGCAGCGCGCCTGCGCGCGCTCGACGGCAGTCCGCTCGGGCGCGTGCGGGTCTCGACCGAAGCCGACGACCTGCAGGCAGCCGCGAAGACGGCGCCGGTCGCCGCGGAAGCGCTGCCGGCGCCGAGCCTCGGTGCTCGCACGCACTGGCAGATCGGCAAGGTGAAGGGCGCCGATGCGCTGCGCCTGGCCTGGCTCTGGCGGGCGCGCGCCGCGGATGGCGATCTGAACCGCCGCGACCAGGCCGCCGCGCTCTGCGCCACGACCGAGCTGCCCCGGCTGCCCGAAGCGCACATCCTGTCGGCGATCTCGCGCGAGAGCCAGGTGCGCAGCGCTGCCGACCGCGACGACAACGATGCGCGGCGGTCGCTCGAGCAGGCGCTGGCGCTGAACCCCGACCACGTCGAAGCGTTGTTGCGCCTCGCGAAGGTGCTGCGTTCGGGCAGCGGCCTGTTCCGGCAGGCGCGCGAGCTGGCCGATCACGCGCTGCGCATCAAGCCGGGGCACTCGGCCGCCGTGATGATGCGCGCCGCCACCTGGCAGGACGAGGGTGTGTCCGGGCTCGCCGAGGTCGAGGTGCTCGCCGCGGCAGCGCTGCCCGAAGCAGCGCCGGAGCTGTTGCGCACGGCTGCGGACATCGTCGACGACCGCGAGCCAGCGCGCGCGCTCGAGCTGCGTTCCAAGGTGCCCGCCGCGAGCGGCACCGAGAACGACGTCGTGGCCACCGCGGTACTGCTCGCGCGCACGGGCAGAGCCGACGCGGCGATCGATCTCCTGACCAGGACGCTGAAGGCCGACCCGTTCGCGGCAAAGGTCTCCGAACAGCTCGCCGCGATGTTCCTGGCTCGCGCCGAATATGCACAGGCGCTCGCCGTCTGCGAGAAGTGGCTGGAGCTCGCGCCCGACGACAGCGCGATCATGGTGACGGCGAGCCGCTGCTGCCGCCTGCTCGGCGAACGCAGCGCCGATGCCGGCAGCCGCCAGCAGGAGCTGCTGCGGCAGGCCCTGTCCGTCGAGCCGAACCGCCGCGACGACGAGCGCTACCTCGAGTATCTGGTCGCCGCCGAACACGGGGACCCCAACCCCTTCTACACGCCGTATCGGCACGAAGCGCAAGCGCTGATCGCTGCCGACGCGGGACCACCGGCCGATGCCGCCGCCGCCAAGGACCCGCTGCATTGGATCCTGCGCCAGCGCGTCGTGCGCGCCAACGGCAACGGCACCACGAACACCTACCAGCACGAGATCGTGCGCGTGCTCACCGAACAGGGCGCGCGCCAGCTCGCGCGCTACCGGCTGCCCTGGTGGCAGGGCGAACAGCGCGCGCGCCTGCTCGCCTGCGCCGTGTATCGCAAGGACGGCACCGTGCAGCGGCCGGCATTGCAGGGCTCGAGCGTCTCGATGCCGGAGCTGCAGCCTGGCGACGTCGTCGCGGTCGAAGGCCGCATCGACGACACGGCTCCGTCGTTCTTCGGCGACTACTTCGGCTACGTGCACGAGTTCAAGGCGCCGGACGGCTCGCCCGTGCGTTCGAACGAGCTCGTCGTGCTCGCCGACCCGGGCCGCAACTACCGCCACCAGGAGTGCAACGGGGCGCCCGCGCCGGCGCAGACGACGCTCGAGGACGGCACGCTGATGTTCCGCTGGCAGATGAACGACCTGTCGCGGGACGTGCCCGAGATCCGCCGCCCTTCGCGCCGCGAATTCGATCCGATCGTGCGCATCACGACCTACCGCGACTGGGATCACTTCGCCTCGTGGTGGTGGAACCTGATCAAGAACCAGCTCGAGGTGACGCCGGCGATGCGCGAGAAGACAGCACAGCTCTGCGAAGGTTGCACGACCGCCGACGCGAAGATCGCCGCGATCTACCGCTTCGTGACGACGGACGTGCGCTACGAAGCGTGGGAGTTCGGCGTGCACGGTTACAAGCCCTACAGCACGCCCGTCATCTACGAGCGCCGCCACGGCGACTGCAAGGACAAGGCGCTGCTGCTCTGCGCGCTGCTCGGCGAGATCGGCGTCGAGGCTCACCCCGTGTTGATCTTCGCCGACGAGCGGCGCAGCCTCGACGACCTCGAGCTCGCGCTGGTCGAGCAGTTCAACCACTGCATCGCGTGGTTGCCGGCCGCGGGCAGCCGGCCCGAGCAGTTCCTCGACGGCACTGCGACCTGGCACCCGACCGACACGCTGCCCGACATGGACCAAGGCGCGAAGGTGCTGATCGTCGACAACGGGCGAGCGGTGCTGCGCACGGTGCCCGTGACCACACCCGAACAGAACGCGGAGCGCGAGGAGTTCCAGATCACGCTGCAGCCTGCGGGGCAGGCACAGCTGCGCGTCGAGTATCGGCCGATCGGCAACGAGGCAGTCGATCTGCGCGCGAGGCTCGCCACGGAGCCCGCGCGCCGCAACGAGGTCGTCGAACGGCAGCTCGTGCACACGTTCGGCAAGCTCTCGCTGGAGTCCCTCGACTGCAGTGCCGTGCTCGACCTCGCAGCGCCCGTGCAGCTCACCGCGGTCGCCGCGCTGCCCGAGCTCGGCAACCGCACGGCCCAAGGCTGGCAACTGCCGAGCACATGGGGCGAAGAGGACCTGCAGGATCTGGCCGGCGAACCCGAACGACGCACCCCGCTGCTGCTCGGCGTGCCGCGCGGCGCGAAACGCACGGTGCGCTACGTGCTGCCGCCCGGCCTGCGTGCCGCCGATCTGCCGCAGCCCGTGCAACGGCAGGCGCCGTTCGGCAGCTTCACGATGTCGTGGCGCACCGAAGGGGATCAGGTCGTGATCGAGCGTTACCTCGCGTTCACGGCCTCTCGCATCGCGACCGGCGACTACACGGCGTTCCGCGACTTCGCGGCCGCGGTTCACGCGGCGGACACACAGCTCGTGCTGCTCTCGAAGGACAGCCGCCGATGAAGGTCGCCCTCGCCCGGACCCGCGCTCTCTGGTGCATCGCGCTCACCCTCGCCGCGCCGGTCCGCGCGCAGGACGAGACCCAGGCCCTCGCGGCCGCGATCGTCAGGTCGCTGGCGCCGAGCGCGGACGACCCCGACGCCACGGCGCGCGACCTCGTGACGACGGCACTCGCGCACCCGCGCTCGCCGGGCTCGAGCTTCCTGATCGAGGAGGCCGGCTACCTCGTGCGCTGGCTCCAGGATCCGAAGAGCCTGCGCGAGCTGCTCCTTGCCGACGGCGCCCCACGCCAGCACGGTCTCTTGGCCCACACCTGCGCGGATCTGCGCTGGACGCTCGACCGCGCGATCCTGGGCCTCGATCGCGCGGGGCCGCCGCCGCCCGCGAACTACGCGACCCAACTGCTCGTCGCCGGTCCGTTCGGCGACTCGGGTGACCACTTCGCCGGCGTTGCGTTCGCGCCCGAGCTGCGCTTCCCGGCGCTCGGCTCCGAGCTGCCTGGCCGCTACACGGTCGCGCGCGTGCGCGTCGTCGAACGCCAACGCGAGTCGCGCCAGTTCCGCCTCGGTCCCGTCGGCCGGCCGCGGCCCGGCTGTTATTACGGCCTGCATCGCATCGCGGCCTCGGCCGACACCGACGCGTTCCTCGTCGTCGTGCACGAGGAGGATCACCAGATCTTCGTCGATGATACCGAAGTGCTGCGCGTGGAAGAGCAGCTCGGCACCGAGCCGCAATACCACTGCGTCGGCCTGCACCTTCCGGCCGGCGAACACCAGGTGCTGGTCAAGACGTGCTCGAACCACGACGACCAGCTGTCGCTGCGCTGGCTCGACGCCGAGGGCAACTCACCCGCGGGCCTGCGCGAAGTCGCAGCTGGCGAGCCGCTGGCAGCGGTGCAGAAGCGCGCTACGCCCAACCAACAGACCTTCCTGAGCCCGCGCGAGGTCTTCGGACGCGCCGCGCGCGCCGAAGCCGCGCCGGCCGCCGTGCGCATCGCGGCGCTGCACCGCGCACAGCGCGACGGCGATCACGATCTCGCCGTCGGCCTCGCCGAGCTGCTGCGCAAGGACCCGCCTCGCGAGCCCGGCGAAGCGCTCGCGTTCGCGCGGCTGTTGCGCTCCGTGCGTCTGCCCGACGAGTTGCGCAAGGCCGAAGCGCGTGCGCTCGAGGAACGCGCGGTCGCGAGCCTGCCCGCCGAACACCACACGGCACGCCTCGCCAAGGCGAGCCTGCTCGACGAGCAGGACCAGCGTGAGCAGGCCCTGCGATTGCTCGCCGAGTCCCGGCCCGGCGGCCCCGAGACGTTCTCGCGGCGGCTCGCGCTCGTGCGCAAGCTGCACTTCGACGCCGAAGTCGTGCCGCTCCTGCAGGCCTGGGCAGCGGCGTGCCCGCGCGACCCGCGCCCGTTGGTCGCGCTCGCCAGCGAGGGCGGCGCCGCGCGCGACGCGCGAGCCGTGCTCGGCTGGCAGCGGCAGGCGCTCGCGGTGCGCCCCGATCAGCCGGGCCTGTTGCAGCAGACCTTCCGCACAGCGCTCGATCTCGGCGAGTACGAAGCCGCCGCCGAGCTGCTGCGCTCGATCGCACCTTGCTTCGGCGCCGCGCCGACGGTTTCGCACCTGCGCGGCGAGCTCGATCTCGCGCGGCAGCAGGGCCTGCCGGCGGTGCCCGAGCTCATGCACGCGATCGCGGCCCACCCCGACGTCGACGCCGACACGCTGCTGCAACTGGCCACGCTCTGGGCCAAGAGCAACGACCCGACGCAGACCGTGGCCTGCTTGCGCCGCTCGTTGGAGATCGACCCCGACCAGCCCCAGGTGCGCGCCTGGCTCGCACAGCTCGCAGAGGGGCAACCCGACGACGCCGAGTTCGCGCGCTTCCGCGCCGACGTCGACGCCATGCGCACCGCGTTCCAGCCCGGCGAACGCGAACGCGGCGCGTCGACGACCTTGCTGTTCGACCAACGCATCGTCGCGTTCCGACCCGATGGCAGCTGGCTCGCGGAGTCGCACGAGCTGCGTCGCATCAACGACCACGCGGGCGTCGAGGCCTTCCGCAGCGCGAGCTCACTCGCCGGCGCGAGCGAAGTACTGCTCGTGCGCACGATCGGCGTCGACGGCCGCAGCTACGTGCCGCACCGAGTCGAAGGCGAGTATGCGATGCAGCGCCTCGAACCCGGCGCCTTCGTCGAGTGGCGTTACCGCGAGCGCGGCGGCGCCCCCGACGCTGCCCCCCTGTCGACCCCGGCGTTCTACTTCGGCTCCACCGACGAGCCGTGCCAGCGCAGCGAGCTCGTGCTGATCCTGCCCAAGGGCGGCCCGGGCGAACTGCGCACCCGCGGCGAGCTGCGCACGCACGACTTCGACGCCCCGACCGCGACCCACGACCTGCCCGACGGCCGCAAGGCGCTCGTGTACACGCGCACCGACATCAAGGCACTGCCGCAGGAGCAGCACCTGCCGCCGCCTTCCGAGCTGCTGCCGTTCGTCGAGTTCGGCGAGGACACGCCGCCGTTCGCGACGCTGCGCGAGCACAGCACGCAGTTCTTCGGGCGCACGCGACCGCTGTCGCCCATCGCCGCCGCCGCTGCGCAGATCTTCGCTGGTCTCACCGACGACCGCGCGCGCCTCGACGCGGCGTGGGCCTGGTGCCAGAAGACGATCGAGAAGGGACCCGCCGACACCGCGGTGGACGTGCTGCTACGCAAGAAGGGCAGCCGCTTCCTGCTGACCGTGGCCTTGCTGCGCACGGCACAGTTCGACGTC
>Ga0111539_10000466_pt1 | contig 50937 bp, 42 predicted proteins | sample RhiMethybrSRZTD1_FD_79667 | JGI IMG/M metagenome (GOLD analysis project Ga0111539, IMG submission 79667) | Populus rhizosphere microbial communities from Tennessee, USA - Rhizosphere MetaG P. TD hybrid SRZTD1 (version 2) (version 2) | ecosystem: Host-associated > Plants > Roots > Rhizosphere >... | reverse complement strand
GATTGTCATCACGCAGTCGGGCGAGACCGCCGACACGCTGGCGGCGCTCCGCGAGGCCAAACGCGAGGGGGTCTGCAGCATCGCCGTTTGCAACGTCGTCGGCAGCATGGCCACCCGTGAGACCGATGGAACCGTCTATACGCATGCGGGCCCTGAAATTGGGGTCGCCTCGACCAAAGCGTTCACGACCCAACTCGTCGCGCTATATCTGTTGGCGTTGAGGCTCGGCCAGCTGCGCGGAGCCCTCTCGCTTGAAGCGTCCAAGCCGCACGTCAATGCCCTGCTGCAGCTGCCGACCCTCCTCGAACAGACGCTGAAGCTGGCACCGCAGATCGGCGAGATCGCCGCGCGGTTTCATTCCAGGACCGATTTCTTGTTCCTCGGCCGCGGGATCAACTATCCAATCGCCCTCGAAGGCGCCCTGAAGCTCAAGGAGATCTCGTACATTCATGCCGAAGGGTATCCGGCTGGCGAAATGAAGCACGGCCCGATCGCGCTCATCGACGAGGAAATGCCGATCGTCGCCATCGCGCCTCACGACCACGTCTTCGAGAAAATGATCGGCAACATGCAGGAAGCCAAGGCGCGCAGCGGATCGGTCATCGCGCTCACCACGCACGGCGACAACAAGCTCTCATCGATTCTCAGCGCCGAGCACGACGTCATCCTCGAAGTGCCGGCCGCGCCGACGCTGCTCATGCCGATCGTGATGGTTCTCCCGCTTCAGCTGCTCGCGTACGGCATCGCGGTCCGACGCGGATGCGACGTCGATCAGCCAAGGAATCTCGCCAAGAGCGTCACCGTCGAATGAAGAGGTTAGAGGTCGGGGGTTAGAGGTAAGGGAGTCGGGATTAGGGAGCAGAGATGGACGATGCTAAGCTGGATCGTCCCTGACCTCTAACCTCCAGCCTCTGAACTCTGGCTCTCGATGCAGTTCTTAGACGCTCTGAATCCCGAACAGCGTGAAGCCGTTCTTCACCTCAAAGGTCCGCTGCTCATCCTGGCGGGGGCCGGATCCGGGAAGACGCGCGTCATCACGAGCCGCATCGCCTATCTCGTCGGCGACGGACACGCCGAGCCTCACGAAGTCCTGGCGGTTACGTTCACCAACAAAGCAGCCGAGGAGATGCGCGCGCGGGTGGAGGCCCTGCTCGGGTCGGATTGCGGGCGCATGTGGGTCTCGACGTTTCACTCACTCTGCGCGCGGCTCCTGCGCCGTGAGGCGCCGGCAATTGGCCTCTCTCGCGATTTCGTGATCTACGACTCCGCCGACCAGCTGGCTGTCGTCAAGCAGGCGTTGAAGGAGTTGCATATAGACGACAGCTTCGTTCAGCCACGAGCGGCGCTCTCGCGGATCAGCCACGCCAAGAACAGGATGGAAGGTCCCGACACGGTCGCGGCGTCGGCGGCGGGCTGGAGTCAGAGGGACGGAGAAATCGCCAAGGTCTACACCTACTACCTCAACGCACTCAAGGAGTCCAACGCGTTCGATTTCGATGATCTGCTGCTCAAGACGGTGGAGCTCTTCGAGCAGTCCGCCAGCGTTCGTTCGAAGTACTCGGAGCAGTTCCGCTTCGTCATGGTCGACGAGTATCAGGACACGAACCGCCCGCAATACCTGCTGATTCGCCGGCTGGCCGAGGCCCACCGCAACCTCTGCGTGGTGGGCGACCCCGATCAGTCCATCTATAAGTGGCGCGGAGCCGACCTGCGCAACATTCTCGACTTCGAACAGGACTTCGGCGAAGCCAAGATCGTCAAGCTCGAGCGCAACTACCGATCGACGCAAATCATTCTGGACGCCGCTTCCGCAGTCATCAGTCAAAACCGCAATCGCAAGGACAAGCATCTGTGGACCGACCGCAAAGGCGGTGCGCGGATCCTCTACTTCCGCGGCAGCGATGAACTGGAGGAGGCCGACTTCATCACCCGGACTGCCCGAACCGGTCTGGCGGAAGACGTCGACGCGACCGTTGCGGTCCTCTATCGCACCAACGCCCAGTCGCGCACGATTGAGGACGCGCTGATGCGCGAAGGGCTGAGCTACAAGATCGTCGGCGGCGTCAGATTCTACGAGCGGAAAGAGATCAAGGATGCACTCGCCTACATGCGGCTCGTCATCAATCCGCACGACGATGTCAGCCTGCGGCGAGTCATCAATGTTCCAGCCCGTGGCATCGGCAAGGGCGTTATGGAGGCGCTGGAGCAGTTTCGGCCTGACGGCGAAGCGAGCCTCGACGAAGACCTTCCGCTGCTCTCAGCGGGCCTGCAACCGGCGCTCGCGGCCAATTCCCTGTGGGCCCGTCTCGTTCATGGCCTCCAGGGACGGGTGTTCGTCCCGCGGGCAGCGGCGTCGCTCACCGTGTTTCGTGATTTGATCGTGAAGCTGACCGAGGTGGCGAGACAGGAGTCCGTCTCCATCGCCATCGGCAAGATGCTGGACCAGAGCGGCTACCTGCAGGACCTTCGCGATGACCGTACAGAAGACGGGGAGGCGCGGATCGAGAACCTCGCCGAACTCGTCTCGGCTGCGCGTGAATACGAGGGACGAGAGCAGGAGCCTTCGCTCGGAGGTTTCGTCGACCGCCTGTCGCTCCTCTCCGACGTCGACGAGGAGCAGGGCACCCGGGATGCCCGCATCTGGCTGATGACCCTGCACAGCGCGAAAGGCCTCGAGTTCCCCACGGTCATTCTGGCAGGACTCGAGGATGGGCTGTTCCCACATTCCCGATCCAAAGACGATGAAGAAGAGCTCGAGGAAGAGCGGCGGCTTTGTTACGTCGGGATGACCCGCGCCAGACGTCAGCTGGTGTTGACGGGGGCAGAGCGGCGACGTGTGTTCGGCGAGTATCAGGCCAGCCAGCCCTCACGTTTCATCGACGAGATCCCCCCAGACCTCATCGACCGCGTCGCTCCATCGGTTTCGTCCTATCAGGGCCACTATCCTCATTACGAATTCCGCACCAACCCGTACGGGCGCGGCCGCGGCGGTCGCGCTCGTGAACCGGAACCCACCTACGCCTACGAGGACGAAGACCAGACGACTGGTCTGACACTAAGGCCGGGCATGCGGGTCCGCCATCCGCAATTTGGCGTGGGCAGCGTGATTAGCGTCGAAGCGCTGGAGGGCGATACCAAGCTCGTGGTGCGCTTCAATGCCGTGGGTCAGAAAACACTGCGCGCCAAATTCGCCCACCTCGAGCCAGCCTGAAAAAGAGCGGCGCGGCAGACGCTACTCGTGAGGCCGTTCCTCCTGAATGGCCGTCACGATCCAGCGCCGCGCACTCTCGGAATCCCCGCGCAGCACGCCGCGCTCGAGCGTCACCGCCATCGTCTCTTGAACGGTCTGTCCGTCGCGCAGCCTGACCCGAGCCGCAATCGTGACGTGCTTCCGGTCCGGACGTTCTATTGTGACGCTGGTGATCTCGAAGTCGTCGACGATACCGCGCTCGAGCGGTTCAAATGTGACAGTCGCGAGTTTTCCGAGGGCGGTGTTGTCGCGCAGCCTGGCGGCGGCGAAAAACTGATCGAGAATGGACTGTTCCGGCGGAGCCGTGCAGGACGCGAGAACGGCGATCAGGCCGATCGCGGCAATTTCACGCGCCCGTGGCATCGGGCGCTTCCGGCTCCTCTTCTTTTTCCACGAGTTTGGCGATCGAGACAACCTTGTCCTCGCCCTCGATGTCGATCAGCCTGACGCCCTGGGTCGCTCTGCCGATGGCGCGGACGTCGTTGGTCTGCATCCGGAGGATCATGCCCTGCTGGGTGATGACCAGAAGCTCATCGCCTTCCTGCACGTACGCGACGCCAACGACCTGGCCGTTGCGCTCGCTGGTCGCGATGTTGATGATGCCGACACCGCCGCGAGACTGGACGCGGTACTCGTCGATTTCCGTGCGCTTTCCGTACCCGTGCTCCGTGACCGTCAGCAACGTGCCTCCGGGTCGCACGACTTCCATGGCCACGACGTAGTCATCCTCTCGCAGGGTGATGCCGCGAACACCATACGCGGTACGCCCCATCGCGCGAACGTCGGTCTCCGCGAATCGGATCGCCATGCCGGCATGTGTGCCGATGAACACCTCGGCGCTGCCGTCCGTGACCTGAACGGCGATGACGGCATCGCCCTCCTCGATGCCCATGGCGATGATGCCGCCCGCTCGAGGGTTGCTGAAGGCCGACAGGGCCGTCTTCTTGACCACGCCCTTCCGCGATCCCATGACGATGAAGCTCGTGTCGTCGAACTCTTTCACGGCGAGCAGTGCCGCGATCCGTTCACCTTCTTCCATCGACACCAGGTTGGCGATCGACTTGCCCTTGCCGCCGGGTCCCACGTCTGGGATTTCGTGGACTTTGAGCCAGTAGGCGCGGCCGCGATCGGAGAAGATCATGATGTAGGCGTGCGTCGAGGCCACGAACAGATAGCTGACGAAATCCTCGTCGCGCGTGCGCATCCCGATGCGCCCTTTGCCGCCTCGGCGCTGATTCCGGTAGGTCGTAATCGCCGTTCGCTTGATGTACCCGGTGTTGCTGACCGTGATTGCCATGTCCTCCTCGGCAATCAGATCTTCGATATTGATTTCACCCGTGGCATCGATGATCTCGGTTCGCCGGTCGTCCCCGTACTTGTCGCGAACCTCCTTCAATTCGTCGGCGATGATCTGCATCAGCAGGCGTTCACTCGCCAGAATCGCTCGCAGCCGCTCGATGGTCTTCAGCAGCTCGGCGAGTTCGTCGAGGATCTTCTGACGTTCGAGGCCAGTGAGGCGTTGCAGCTGCATGTCGAGAATCGCTTGCGACTGGATCAGCGACAGCCCGAACTGCGTCATCAGGCCGTCGCGGGCCTCGGGCACGGTTTTCGAACCACGGATCAGCGTGATGACCGCATCGAGGTGATCAAGGGCGATTTTCAATCCCTCGAGGATGTGGTACCTCGCTTCGGCTTTCCGGAGCTCGAACTCGACCCGGCGCCGGACGACTTCCTGGCGGAACTCGACGAAGCTCTCGATCAGCTCGAGAAGATTCATCACCTTCGGCCGACCGCCGACGATGGCCAGCATGATGATGCCGAAACTGAGCTGGAGCTGCGTCTGCTTGTACAGATTGTTGAGCACCACCTCCGGCACTTCGCCGCGCTTCAGTTCGATGACGATGCGCATCCCCTCCCGATCCGATTCGTCTCGCAGATCGGAGATGCCGTCGATCGCCTTCTCTCGCACGAGCTCGGCGATGCGTTCGATGAGCTTCGCCTTGTTGACCTGATACGGGATTTCAGTGACGACGATCGATTGACGGTCGCCTTTCTTGTTGGTCTCGAACTCCGACTTGGCGCGCATCAAAATCGACCCGCGCCCGGTCATGTGCGCCTGAACGGCGCCCTGGCGGCCGACGATCTGCCCGGCGGTTGGGAAATCGGGGGCCGGAATAAGACGGATCAGGTTGCGCAGCTTCTCCGCGGTAGTGACGCGAGTCGTCGCGTCGGCAAAGTAGGTGTTCTCGATTAGCCAGAGACAGCCATCGATGACTTCGCGCAAGTTGTGCGGTGGCACGTTGGTCGCCATGCCGACCGCGATGCCTGCCGATCCGTTCACGAGCAGGTTGGGGAACGGCGCCGGCAGGACCGTCGGTTCCTCGGTCGTCTCGTCGTAGTTGGGGACGAAGTCGACGGTCTCCTTGTCGAGATCCGCCATCATGTCGTCGGCGAGCGCCTGCAGGCGAGCTTCCGTATACCGCATCGCCGCGGGAGGGTCGCCGTCCACTGAACCGAAGTTCCCCTGGCCGTCGACCGCCGGATAGCGCATGTTGAAGTCCTGCGCCATCCGCACGAGGGTGTCGTAGATGGACTGGTCGCCGTGAGGATGGAAGTTCCCCATCACCTCGCCGACGATCTTCGCGCACTTGCGGTAGCCTCGCGTCGACGCCAGACCCATCGTCTTCATGCCGTACAGCACACGGCGGTGCGCGGGCTTGAGGCCATCCCGTGCATCAGGCAGCGCTCGTCCAATGATCACGCTCATGGCGTAATCCATGTACGAGCGCTTCATTTCGTCTTCGATATTGACGGGGTGCTGAGCGGCGGCGAATTCGGGCATGGGATTCAGCGGTTCAAGGTTCTCGGTTCAACGTTCCCGGTTCGGGTTCAAGGTTTGGGTTCCAGGTTCACGATTCTCGGTTCAGGGTTCGGGCTCTTTCAACGAACCTGAACACGAACCGAGAACCCCGAACGTAGAACCGAGAACCTTCCCTCACACGTCCAGGTTTTTGACGTCCAACGCGTTGTCTTCGATGAACTTCCGGCGGGGCTCGACCTGATCGCCCATGAGCGTCGTGAACATCAGGTCAGCCTCCGTGTGGTCTTCGGCCCGTACCTGAAGCAGCGTTCGCACTTTCGGGTCCATCGTCGTCGCCCACAGCTGCTCGGGGTTCATCTCGCCGAGGCCCTTGTACCGGTTGACCGCAACGCCCTTCTTGCCGGCCGCGATGAAGAATTCCACGAGCTCATCCAGCGACCGAAGGGACACGTCCGGTTGTTTGACGTTCCTGGCGGCCGGCGCGCCGTCCTCCGCGTCGTCGGGAGCCTGCGCGGTGGTTGAGATAATGAGCTCGCCGTCAAGCGCAGGGATGTCGCGGTGGTTCGCCAGCAGGGTTCGATACTCACCGGCGGTGACGAAGTCGACGCCGATCGTGTGCTGACGCGGATACCCGACCGACCGGTCTTCGACGTGCAGCAGAAAGCGGTTGTGTTCCTCGTCTCGCTGCACGGTGACCGTCCGCATCGGGGTCGTCAGCGCCAGGGCGAGACCATCCAGCTTGTCCTTGTCCGCGAAGAACTCGCGATCAGCGCCTGCCGCGAGCAGCGCTTCGACAATTTCGCGTGGATGGCCGCGGCGCTCGACCACCTGGAGCAGCTTCTGGTGGGCAATCATCCGGTGCAGGAGCCGCTCCAGCTCCGCCCCGGAGACCTGAATGCCCTTGGCCGGAATCCGCACGACCCTGGCTTCCGTTGCGCGCTTGATGAGAAACGCGTCGAGCTCCCGTTCGTCCTTGATGTAGGTCTCGCTCTTGCCGCGCTTTGCCCGGAAGAGTGGGGGCTGCGCGATATACACGTAGCCGTGCTCAATGATCTTCGGCAGCTGCCGGTAGAAGAACGTCAGCAGCAGGGTACGGATGTGCGATCCGTCCACATCCGCGTCAGTCATGATGATGATGCGGTGATAGCGGAGCTTCGTCAGATCGAAATCCTCGACGCCGATCCCGCAGCCGAGGGCGGCGATCATCGTCTTGATTTCATCGCTGCCGAGCATCTTGTCGAACCGCGCCTTCTCGACATTCAGGATCTTGCCCTTCAACGGCAGAATCGCCTGAAACCGGCGATCGCGCCCTTGCTTGGCCGACCCGCCCGCCGACTCGCCTTCGACGATGTACAACTCACTCAACGCCGGATCGCGTTCCTGACAGTCAGCAAGCTTTCCGGGAAGAGCGCTGCCGTCCAATGCACCCTTCCGGCGCACCAAATCGCGTGCCTTGCGCGCCGCTTCGCGCGCTCTCGCCGCATCGATGGCCTTGCCGACAATGCGTTTCGCAACCGACGGCGTCTCCTCGAGATGAGCACCGAGCTTGTCGTTGAGGATGGCCTCGACGATGCCCTTCACCTCCGTGTTGCCAAGCTTCGTCTTGGTCTGGCCTTCGAACTGCGGATGCGGGACCTTGACGCTGATGACAGCCGTCAGCCCTTCGCGGATATCCTCGCCGGTGATGCTCTCCTTCAAGTCCTTCGCAAGGTTGTTCTTGGACGCGTAGGAATTGATGGTCCGCGTCAGCGCCGCGCGGAAACCCGACAGGTGCGTGCCGCCCTCGTGCGTGTTGATGTTGTTGGCGAAGGAGTAGATCGTCTCGGCATATCCATCGTTCCACTGAAGCGCGATCTCGGCATCGATCCCGTCACGCTCGCCGCGCATGTAGATCGGCTTCTCGTTAACCGCAGCTTTGTTCGTGTTCAGATGCGTCACGAACGAGACGATGCCGCCTTCGTAGTGGAACTTGTGGGTTTTCCCGTCGCGCTCATCGTCGAGGGTTATAACGATGCCGCCGTTGAGAAATGCCAACTCACGCAGGCGCTGAGCCAGCGTGTCGAAGCTGAATAAAAGGGTTTCGAAAATCTGACTGTCGGGCTTGAAGGTGACTTTGGTACCGCGACGTTTGGTTGTGCCCGTGACCTCGAGGTCCCTCGAAGGGGTGCCGCGCTCGTACGACTGCTGGTAGGCCTGGCCGTTGCGCCAGATCTCGACGTCGAGTGTCTCGGAAAGCGCGTTGACCACCGACAAACCGACCCCGTGCAGCCCGCCCGACACTTTGTAGCTGTCGTTGTCGAACTTGCCGCCCGCGTGCAGCACCGTGAGGACCACTTCCGCGGCTGACTTGCCACTCGCGTGGAGATCGACAGGAATACCGCGCCCGTTGTCGATCACCGTGACCGAGCCGTCTATGTGGAGGGTGACGTTGACTTGATCACAGAACCCCGCGAGGGCTTCGTCGATCGAGTTGTCGACGATTTCGTAGACAAGATGGTGCAGGCCCGCAGGACCGGTCGACCCGATGTACATCGCGGGCCGCTTGCGGACGGCTTCCAGCCCTTCGAGGACTTTGATCTTGTCGGCGGAGTATTCGGCGACGTCTGACGCTGTTCCCTGTCCATTCCCGGCGTTCTGGGCATTGGTTGCATCGGCGACAGCGTCGACTTTGTCGACATTGTCGACCGGGGGCGTCGGCGCCTCGAGAGGGTCCTTGTTCTGGATCGTGTCGTTCTGATCAGTATCGTCCATCAAACTCGCATCGGCATGATCACGTACGTGTACTCGTATCCGTCTGCGCCCACGGGCGACATGACGGCTTGACTGACCTCGTCCTTGAGGTCCAGCCCCACGGTATCGGTCGCGACTACCGAGAGAAAGTCCAACACATACTGGGCGTTGAAGCAGATCTGCATCGCCTGCCCTGAATAGTCGACCGGCAGGGTTTCTCTCGCTTCCCCCAATTCTGGGCTGCTCGAACTGACGTCCACTTTTCCTTTTTCGATCTGAAACTTGACGGCTCGGGACCGCTCATTCGAGAGCAGGGCAACACGCTTCACCGCATTGGTCAACCGATCGCGTTCGAACTCAATGTGCTTGTCGTTTCCTTTGGGGATGACCCTCTCATACGCGGGGAACTGGCCGTCGATCATGCGGGAGACCAGCGTTCTCCCTCCGACATCGAAGAACAGATGGTTCTCCCCGTGTTCGAACGTGATGTCGCCGTCACTTTCAGCGAGCAGCCGAGACAGCTCGCCGAGCGTTTTCTTCGGGAGGATCGGCTTGCTCTCGTCGCCATCCTTGGCCGCCTTGCCATCACGTTTCGCCGTGACCAGAGCCAGCCGATGGCCGTCTGTGGCCACGAGACTCATTGAATCGGTCCGCAAGACGAACAGAGCGCCGTTCAGAAAATAGCGGGTGTCCTCGCCGGTGATCGCAAACTGGGTCTTCGCGACCATCTCCTTGAGCGCGGCACGAGGCAGCATCGTGACCGATTTTCCAGTCGCCGCCGGTAGCGTCGGAAAGTCTTCACGGGGCAGCGTCTGCATCCGGGATTCAAAGCGGTCCGCCGCCACCTTCACGCCGTTTTTCTCCTCGAAGATCCGGATGTCGGTTTCGGGGAGAGATTTGACGATCTCGTAGAGTTTCTTCGCCGGCAACGTCAGCGCTCCCGGTTTCGTGACCGTCGCTTCGCAACGACTTCGCAGCGCAACTTCGAGATCAGTTGCGAGAAAGTGCAGCTCGTTGGCTTTCGCCTCTATCAGCACATTGGCGAGAATCGGGATCGTATTTTTCCGCTCGACGATTCCCTGAAAAAGTTGCAGTTCTCGCAGAAGGTCGTTCTTGCGGACGACAAATTCCATAGATGTGCTGACCTCGAAAAACGGCGGGGGTATCGTCCCGCAATCCCCTCAGGAAAGGAGAGATTTGAGACTAGTAAATTATATAGGAATAGAGGGCGTGTTGAAAAGTTTGCTGTGCCTGTTACCTCTTATTTTTGAATAATTTAGGTTGTGCAAATTATATGGATGAAAACCAGCCGATCAGCGTCCCTGCCCAACTCACGTAAACCCTCACAAATTTTCCGCAGGCATCCACAGGCTGAGGTGTGGAAAACACCGCGTCCTACCGGAATCCCTCCAGAAAGTGTCCGATCTGGGTGTTGAAATCAGGGTCCTTCTTACGCAAGTCCTCGACCTTTCGAATCGAGTGAATGACCGTCGAGTGATGCTTGCCGCCGAAACTCCGCCCGATCTCTGGCAGGGACGCATGGGTCAGTGATTTACAGAGATACATCGCGATCTGGCGTGGCATGGCGATCGACTTGGAGTTGTTCCGCGACTTGAGTTCCACCATCTTGAGGTTGTAGTAGTCGGCGACGAACTTCTGGATGAGTTCAATCGTCACCGCTTTTTCTTCATGTTCGAGAATGTTGCGGAGCACTTCCTGCGCGAGAGGAAGGGAAATCTCCTGCCCGGTCAGCGAGGCATACGCGATCAACCTGATCAGCGATCCTTCAAGTTCGCGGATGTTCGACTTGATTCTCCCCGCGATGTAGATGGCGACATCGTCCGGCAGGGGAACGGCTTCGGCGTCGCCTTTCTTCTTGAGAATCGCGATGCGCGTCTCGAGATCGGGCGACTGAATGTCCGCAATCAGGCCCCATTCGAATCGCGACCGGAGCCGCTCCTCGAGTTGGGGAATCTCGTGTGGCGGGCAATCGCTGCTGATGACGATTTGCTTTTGGGAGTCGTACAGAGCGTTGAAGGTATGGAAAAACTCAGTCTGGGTGCCTTCTTTGCCGGCGATGAACTGGACATCGTCAACCAGGAGCACATCAACGGTCCGGTAGCGTTCGCGAAAGTCGATGATGCGATCGTAGCGGACCGCGTTGATCATCTCGTTCATGAATCGCTCGGCCGAGATGTAGGTGAGCTTGAGATTCTGATCGTGGCGAAGCACATATTGTCCGACCGCATGCATGAGGTGCGTCTTGCCCAACCCTACACCGCCATAGATGAACAGCGGGTTATAGGAGCGGGAAGGCGCTTCTGCGACGGCCCGACACGCGGCATGGGCAAATTGATTCGAGGACCCGACGATGAAACTGTCGAAGGTGTAGCGCGGATTGAGACCCGCCGGACCAGGGGTGGCGATCTCGATGGGAGGGGGCGCCAACTCGAAGGCGACCGCTTCTTCAGGACTGAGCGCGACCACGCTGGCGTCTGCCGGACCTTCCGCGACGAAATCCACAGCGAGATTGCCTTTCTTGACCTCGGCTAATGCCTCGCTGATGACCCCCGAATAGTGTTTCGTGAGCCAGTCTTTGAACAGCGGGTTGGGTACGCGGACGGTGACCGCCACACCGTTTTCTGCGATGAAGCTTGTGGGTTTGAACCAGGTGTAGAAGCTGTGACGATTCACCTTGGTTTCGACGCGGGCGAGAATCTGATCCCAGAGATTCATTTCGTTTAGGAAAAATCAGCCTTCATCTGCCTTCGCCCCATCAGAAGCACAGTTTTTCGGGCTTTCAGCGATACCGACACTCAAAAAACGCCGATTTTTCGGCCTCCGAGACTTTCGCCCTGCTCAGAATCCTTGAAAACTCTGGCCAGAAGCCGAGCAAAGCCACGGATCTGCTGGAATTTCCACAGTTTTTTCCACAGGTGTGGAAAACTTTGGGAAGAGACCAAACGTGCATGGGGCTGGTTGGAGTTTGACGGGAGTTCTCGGGGTCTGTCGCTCCGGATTTCGAAGAGGCCGACTCTAACACAAACGGACTGGCATTGACACGTTCGGAAAGGCTTCGTTACCATTGACGGTTCGTTTTCCTCCGAAGGGATCCCATGAAAGGTAAGCGCACGTTTCAGCCGAACCGGCGTCGGCGCAGCAAAGCACACGGCTTCCTGGTACGCATGAGCACCAAGAACGGCCGCCTGGTCTTGAAGCGGCGGCGCGCCAAGGGCCGCAAACGTCTGACCGTCAGCAGCGAATAGCGTTCGTTCACCCTCGCGAGGCTGTGGGCGGAATGCGGTTCAGGCCGAACGAACGGATTCGCCGCCGATCCGAATTCCAGCAGGTGTACGAGCGCGGGGTTCGGATTCATGGCCGTTACAGCACGCTCTTCACCCTCCCCAACAACATGCCGTTCGGTCGGTTGGGGATCGCCGCCACACGAAAGCTCGGGGGAGCGGTTGATAGAAATCGGGCAAAGCGACTCATTCGAGAAATCTTTCGGCGAAACAAGCTTGCACCTGGCTTCGACGTGGTCGTTGTTCCGAAGCGAGAACTGCTCAAAGCCAGCCTGAATACCCTTGAAGAGGATTACCGTCACATTCTTGGGCGCGGCCTTCGTCAGAGCCGCAAGCTCAGCTGAGGTCGTTGCTCGTGGTCTCCTTCGGGGCTACAAGGCGATCATCTCGCCCTACTTTGCCGGGTCTTGCCGGTTTCTTCCTTCGTGCGCCGACTATGCTGACGAGGCGATCGCGCGACACGGTGTCGTGCGAGGCAGCTGGCTGGCGGCACGTCGGCTCGCTCGCTGTCACCCCCTTTGCGCAGGCGGGCACGACCCTGTTCCCCCAGGCCCTCTTGTTGAGCGCCATTCTGAACGGACAGCCGAAGCCTAATGGAACGACGCGTACTGCTGTCGATTTTTCTCAGTTTTCTGGTGATCTACGCGTGGCAGGCGCTGTTCCTCAAGCCGGCGCCCAAGCCTGGCGCGGCAACTGCCCCCGTGGGCGGCAGCAAGGCTTCACCAGCGACCGTTCCAGGAACCACCACTCCTCCACCCGATTCGGCGTCACCGCCTGTGCCGGCGCCGACCGCAATCGAGGCTGCCTCGGTGGTCGGAGAGTCCGTTGAACACGACATCAAGGTCGAGACGACGGACGTCATCGCGGTGTTTACGAATCGGGGCGCTCGCCTCAAAAGCTGGCGACTGAAGCGCTACGTTGATTCGCGGCAGGAGCCGCTCGAGCTGATTGCGAAGGACCTTCCGCCGAACCAGCCGCTCCCCTTCTCGCTGCGGGTCGCTGATCCGAGTGTGACGACTCGGTTGAACTCGGTCCTGTATGCCGCTAGCGGCGCGCCCTCTTCGACTGCCGCAGGCCCCGTGCACCTGCGGTTTGAGTATCAGGACACCGCCGGATTGCACGCGGTCAAGGAATTCGATCTCGAACCCTCGTCGTTTGTCCTGGGATTCCGCACCAGCGTGAAGGTGGCGGACAAGCCGCTCATCCCGACGATCCAATGGGGACCAGCCCTTGGTGACAGTGAGCTGCAGTCGCGCTCGTTCGTCAAGCCTGGTGGACTGTTATCCGAGGCCGGCAAAGAGCAGCGCCTGCCAACCGCCACGATCGTGAAACAGCCGGTGCACGAAGGCGAGTTCAAATTCGCCGGCGTCGAGGACCACTACTTTCTGACGGCGGCTCTTGATCCGGGCCGCTCGAAACTGACCTTCGAGCCGCTGGCCATTCCGCCGGCTCCGGGCTCGACGGCGGCCGCGCACGACCTGATGGCGTACTCGCTCGAGCCGTCCCGTGCCGACCAGCCGTTGAAGTTCTACGTCGGTCCGAAAGACTTCGACCAGCTTGCGCTGGTCGATCGCGATCTCGTGCGGGCGATCAATTTCGGGATGTTCACGATCATCGTGGTCCCGTTGCTCCGGTCGCTCAAGTGGATCAACACCTACGTCGGCAACTACGGATGGTCGATCCTCGCGTTGACGGCGATCATCAACCTGATCATCCTGCCGCTCAGGCACAAGAGCGTCGTGTCGATGCGCAAGATGCAGGAGATTCAGCCCGAAGCGAAGGCGATTCAGGATCGCTACGCGAAGCTCAAGACGACCGATCCGGCCAAGCAGAAGATGAATCAGGAGCTGATGGCGCTCTACAAGGAGCGTGGGGTGAACCCCGCCAGCGGCTGCGTACCGATGCTGCTGCCTTTCCCGATTCTGATCGCGTTCTACAGTCTGTTGACGACAGCGATCGAGCTGCGCGGCGCTCCCTTCATGTTGTGGATCCACGACCTGTCGCTTCCGGATCCGTACTACGTGACGCCCATTCTCATGGGCGCGTCGCAGCTGTGGCAGCAGTGGATTGCGCCCGCCGCCGGCGTCGATCCGATTCAGCGGCGGATGATGATGATCATGCCGGTGGTCTTCACCTTCCTGTTCATCGGCTATCCTTCCGGTGTCGCGCTCTACTGGCTTGCGTCGAACGTGTGGGCGATCGGCCAGCAATACGCCACGAACTACCTGATTGGACCACCGAATATCCGGGCCGTCCGCTCCGACGCGGCCGCCGAGCGCCGGATGAAGCGCGTTGGTGCGAGCAAGACGGACGCGGCTGCACGGGAGAACTGAGATGGCAGATTCCACCCAACCGATCGTCGCGTTCCTGCAGCGGTTCACGGCAGCCATGGGCATCGACACACCGATTGACGTTGAGGAAACGGCCGACGGCCCACGCCTCAACCTGTCTGGCGAGCAGGCCGAGATTCTCGTCCGCCACCGAGGCGAGCCTCTGAAAGCGCTCCAGCACGTGGTCGACATGGCGTACGGACGAGCCCTCGAGGATGGGCGGCGGATCTTCGTCGACGCGCTGGCCTACCGGAAAGGCCAGGACTTGGAACTGCGCCAGATGGCGAAGTTTCTCGCCGAGAAGGTGAAGACGACGGGTCTGGATCAGCAGCTCGGCCCGCTCAATCCCTACGAACGGCGGATCGTGCACCTGGCCGTTGCCGAAGTCCCGGGCGTGACGACAGAAAGCATCGGCGACGCGTTTTCCAAGACCGTTCACCTTTCTCTTCGAAGGTAATCCCACCGGCGTCAGAACGTGTTCTCAACCTCGGACACCATCGTTGCCATCGCGACGCCGCCGGGGCGCGGAGGGATCGGCATCGTGCGCGTCAGCGGAAGCGACGCGCGTGCGATCTCGGCCCACTTGATTGGCCGCGATCAGCCGCTCGAACCCCGCCACGCCACCTTCGTGGAAATCAACGGCGTCGATCACGTCGTCGTCACATATTTTCAAGCGCCGGCGTCATACACCGGCGAAGATGTCGTCGAGATCAGCGCTCACGGGAGCCCGGTCGTCCTCAACGGCATCGTCACCGCAGCGCTTGGCTGGGGGGCCCGCCTCGCGGAGCCGGGAGAGTTCACGCTACGCGCGTACTTGAATGGACGGATGGATCTCATGCAGGCAGAGGCCGTCGCTGATCTGATCGAGTCTGTGACGCCGCTCCAGGCGCGCGCGGCGTTCGATCAGCTTCAGGGCACGCTCACTGGCGCGATTGGCGAGATCGATGCGGCCCTGTTCGACCTCATCGCGCGGCTCGAGGCTTCAGTCGATTTCCCGGAAGAGGGCTATCACTTTGCCGATCCGAGCGTGCTGGCAGAGGCGGTTGACGCTCTCGTCGATCGCACCAACGGTTTGCTCGCGAGTGGGCGGCGCGGACGGCTCGTGCGCGAGGGACTCCAGGTCGCGATCGTCGGCCCTCCGAACGTTGGCAAGTCGAGTCTCTTCAACACACTCGCAGGCGCGTCGCGCGCGATCGTTGCCTCCGTGCCCGGGACGACGCGCGATCTGGTCACTGAAACGGTCGATCTCGATGGCCTTCGCGTCACGCTGATCGATACGGCGGGCCTGCGCCACACCAGCGACATCGTTGAGTCGGAAGGTGTGGCCCGGGCGCGACAAGCGGCGGAGATCGCCGACCTGACTCTCGTAGTCGCGGATCGATCGCTACCGCTCAACGAAGACGTGCAGCATACGCTCACGGAGATGGCTGGAAGAACGACCGTGGTGGTCGCGAACAAAGCCGACCTTCCCGGGAAGTGGTCGATTCCAGATGCGCTTGACGTGTCGGCGACGAGCGGGCTCGGACTGGATACTCTTCGACGTCGCATCGTCGCACAGCTCGGGATTGAATTGGTTGCGGACCGTCCGCAGATCACAAACATCCGCCACATCGCCCTGGTCGAGCGGGCTCGTGACGCGCTGGTTCGGGCGAAGGCGGCGCTCGAAGACGGACGGGCACTCCCGGAGGAATTCGTGCTCGCCGATCTTCAAAGCGCGCGGGCCGCGTTTGAGGAAATCACAGGCCGTCGGACACCAGACGATGTGCTCGCCCACATCTTCGAACGGTTTTGCATTGGAAAGTAGGCCCGACCTTCAGGTCGGGCGTCGACCCTGCTGTCCGTCGCGGTCTGAGCCGTTTGATTGATATGAAACGATTCGACGTCATCGTCATCGGCGCGGGGCATGCGGGCTGCGAGGCCGCATACGCAGCGGCTCGCCTCGGGGCACACGTGGGTCTCTGCACGCTTTCTCCCGAGACGGTGGCGCACATGCCGTGCAATCCCGCGGTCGGCGGGACGGCGAAGGGTCATCTCGTTCGCGAGATCGACGCGCTCGGCGGCCTCATGGGTCGCGCGATCGATGCGACCGGCATTCAATTCAAGCTGCTCAACCGGAGTCGTGGTCCGGCGGTCTGGTCCCCGCGCGCGCAGGCGGACAAGCGGCTGTACGGCGAGTGGGTTCGAGCGGCACTTGAAGCCGAACCGAATATCGAGTGGCTCTTCGGAAAAGCCGGTCGGGTGATGACAGAACACGGCCGGATTGCCGGCCTCGCGATGGAAGAGGGCGATGCCTACGGTTGTGCGGCGCTCGTGGTGACAACCGGAACGTTCCTGAACGGCCTCATCCACATCGGCCCTGAACAGCATCAAGCCGGACGTGCTGGCGAGCCGCCTTCGAGGGAGCTCGCCACGTCGATCAAGTCGTTCGGCTTCGAATACGGCCGGCTGAAGACGGGCACTCCGCCTCGCCTCGATCGCGCGAGCATCGACTTCGATCGCCAGGTCTCGGCGGGCACCTTCACGCGAGAGCGCGGAGACGATCCGCCGGTGCCGTTTTCGTTTCTGACACCGGGCATCGAGCGCCCTCAGATCGATTGCTATCTGCTGCACACCAACGATCGCGTTCGCGATCTCGTGCGCGCCAACATCGGACGCTCCCCGCTTTTCAATGGACAGATTCGCGGGATCGGTCCGCGATACTGCCCTTCGCTCGAAGACAAGATCGTCCGGTTTCCCGACAAGGAGCGTCACCAGATTTTTCTCGAGCCCGAAGGCGTGGATGCGCGCGAAATCTACGTCAACGGATTCTCGATGAGCCTTCCGCGCGATGTGCAGGCCGATCTGGTTCATGCACTGCCCGGCCTCGAAGACGCCGTCCTGCTCCGGCCTGCCTATGCGGTCGAATACGATTTCATTCAGCCGACGGAGCTGACGCGGGCGCTCGAGACCAAGCGCATTGGTGGGCTCTTTCTCGCGGGGCAGATCAACGGCACGTCGGGCTACGAGGAAGCGGCGGCGCAAGGCCTGATGGCTGGCGTCAATGCCGCGAAGCGCGTGAGGGGCGCGCGGGCGTTCCTCCTCGGTCGCGACGAGGCGTACATCGGCATTCTTGTCGACGACCTGATCACGAAGGGCTGCCTCGAGCCCTATCGCATGTTCACCTCGCGCGCTGAGCATCGACTGCTGCTGCGCATCGACAACGCGGATTTGCGGCTCACGCCGCACGGCCGCGATGCCGGGCTCGTGGATGACCAGCGATGGGAGCGCTTCGAGAAGCGCAGGGACCGTCTCGCGCGAAATCTCGAGACGCTCGATCGTGTGTTCGTTCGGGCGTCGTCTGGAGATCGCGTGGCCGCAAGCCAGTTGCTCCGGCAACCCGAAGTGCGTCTCGAACGGCTCATCGCAGATGGTTTGCTGCTCGAAATCGATCCGGTCTCCGGCCCGGTCGATCTCGCCAGCGCTGAGACAACGGTGAAATATGCAGGGTACCTGCGGCGACAAGAGAGCGAGATTGAACGCGCCCGCCGGGACGAACGCCGGCGAATTCCGCTGGGCTTTCCTTTTGAGCGCGTTCCGGGTCTCTCGAAGGAAGTCGTGCAGCGGCTGACTCAGGTTCGGCCCGACACTGTCGGCCATGCGCTCCGAATTCCAGGCGTGACGCCAGCCGCAGTGGCAGTGCTTTCGGCATTCGTCGGACGGTTGACGCCCGCGGCCCCGTGACGAACGCGCTCCTGAGTCGCCGTATCATGGACCGCGTCGGCGCAGCTGGTCTGACGCTGACGCCAACCGAGGTTCAACGGCTTTCCGACTACTACGAACTCCTCGCGAAATGGAACAAGAGGATCAACCTTACTTCCCTTCAGCTCGACAGTATTTCCGACTCAGCCTTGGACCGACTGCTCGTAGAACCAATTGTATCTAAAGGACTTATTGGAGTTGTTCGGGGTCGATGGTTCGACCTGGGATCGGGTGGCGGCTCCCCTGCCGTGCCTCTGAAGATTCTGGTCCCGGAAGTCGAGCTGACCATGGTGGAATCCAGGTCTCGGAAGAGCGCGTTCTTGAGAGAGGCGGTGCGACGGCTCGATCTCAACAGGACGTCAGTGTGGACCGGTCGAATTGAGGATCTCGGCCAAGCTTTCCCCGTTGGAGTTGCTCAGCTCGTAACCGTCCGCGCCGTAAAGGTCGATGCCGCACTGGTTGAAGTGACTGCTCTACTGTTGGGCCGCGGCGGTCAGCTTGTGACATTTGGCCCAGTCGCTCCCCCGGATATCTCGGCGTTTCCCTTTGAGCACCTCTCTTCGAAGAGCCTGCCTTCTGGCGACTCAGCAATTCACGCGTTCACGCGGACTTCGTGAACGTCTCCGCAGAGCGTTGGGGGAGGGGCGCAGCGCCCTCTCGCTTCCAGTCTGAAGCCACGTTCTTTTGGTCGTGTCGGGGCAGAACCGTCGTGACCTGATGTTTCACGTGGAACAAGATCGATCTCACTCGCCGGGACCAAAACCGCCGTCCAATCGCTCGAAAATGCTTTGACCGCGGCAACCGAGGAGCATACTCTAGTCCGTTCCTCACGATTCCGGCGAGCACCCAGCGATAGGGCATATACCACAAGTGGCTCGAATCATTGCAGTTGCCAACCAGAAGGGCGGTGTTGGCAAGACCACGACTGCGATCAATTTGGCGGCGGCGCTCGCATTGGCCGACCAGCGAGTCCTGCTCGTGGACGTCGATCCCCAAGCCAATCTCACAAGCGGTGTCGGGCTCAAAGGGAAGTCCGGGGCGGGGGGCACCATGTACGATGCGCTCACGACCGTCGAGCCCGGCATCGACGCAAAACCCTTTACGATGCCGACGAGCGTCGACCACCTCGAGGTGATGCCGGCCGACCGGAACTTGACCGGCGCCGAGATCGAACTGGTGCCGCTCGCCCGGCGCGAAGAGCGCCTTCGTGCGCTGCTCGCAACGACGCGCGATCGATATGACTACATCTTCATCGATTGTCCGCCGTCCCTCGGCCTGCTCACCCTGAATGCGCTGGTCGCGGCCGACGCCGTGCTCATCCCGCTCCACGGTGAGTACTTCGCACTCGAAGGGCTCGCCGATCTGGTGGGCACGATGCGCCGCGTGCGCGAAGCGCTCAACCCCTCATTGGACATCGAAGGCGTGCTGCTGACGATGTTCGATGATCGGACGAATCTCGGCCAGCAGGTCGCGAAAGAGTTGCGGGACTACTTCAAGGAAAAAGTGTTTCGGACCGTCATTCCCCGAAACGTCCGGCTCGGCGAAGCACCGAGCCACGGCATGCCCGTGATCCTCTACGACGTGAAGTCGCGCGGGGCGGCGGCGTACCTTGCTCTTGCGCAAGAGTTACTTGAACGCGGCGCCGCCACTGCTGCGTGATACCGGACACACCATGGAAAAACGTCCCGCTCTTGGCAAAGGTTTGAGTGCGCTCATTCCAGATGCGCCTGAGCCGCGCCTTGCAACAACCGACGTCGATATCGACCGGCTGTCGCCGAACGCCTTCCAGCCTCGCGGGCGCATGGACGACGCCAGCCTCGACGAGCTGGCGCGGTCCATTCAGGCCAACGGCATCATCCAGCCGATCGTCGTCCGCAAGACTGGTGATCGATTCCAGATCATCGCTGGCGAGCGCCGTTGGCGCGCCGCACAGAAGGCGGGTCTGCTGCGTGTCCCCGTTGTCGTCAAGGAGGTGGCGGCGGGCCAGGAACGCTCGCTGCTGGAGATGGCGCTCGTCGAGAACATCCAGAGAGAGAATCTCAATCCAATCGACGAAGCGCTCGCATATCGCCGGCTGGCGGACGAGTTCCGCCACACCCAGGAGCAGATTGCTGCGGCAGTGGGGAAGGATCGCGCCTCGGTCGCCAATTTCCTGCGTTTGCTGAAATTGCCACAGGAGGTCCGGGCCGAAGTGGCTTCGGGCGCCCTCTCGATGGGTCACGCGCGGGCGCTGCTGGCCCTGCCGAACGAAGCCGATCAGCGAGTCATGGCGCGCGACGTGCTGACCCGACGGCTTTCGGTTCGCGAAACAGAATCACTCGTCAAGCATGCGGTCGAGAACAGCGGACCACCAGCGGTGGAACCCGCCGCCAAACCTGTCGATGTCCATACTCGGGCGGCGGAGGAGCGGCTTCGGCTCGCATTCGGCACCCGCGTCCGGATTGTTCGTCACGGAAGCCGCGGGCGCATCGAAATTGACTTCGTCTCGGAAGAGGAACTGATTCGCATCTATGAGCAGCTCACAGAGACCAGTGCGAATCCCTAACTTCTGGTCAATAATCCCGCATTCGTGGTATAAATTCCCGCTTGTGAAAACACGGAACAAGCGAGCCCTGTGACCAGCCGAACCGCCGCTCTCCGTTATGCTCGCGCGCTTTTCGACGTCGTTCTGAAAGAGCAGGGCGACCTGTCGGGAATCGAGGCGCAGCTTGCCTCGTTTGCCGACCTGTTCACCCAGCACCCCACGCTTGCGAAGGTGCTGCTCAATCCTGCGGTGCCGACTCCGCGCAAGCGCGCCGCCGTTGTGGAACTGACGAAAGGCGCAGGACTCTCACCGGTGCTGGACAAGCTGCTGGTGATGCTGGCTGAGCGCGATCGCCTGATCCTGCTGCCCGATCTCGTGGCCGCGTACCGCGAGCGCCTCGCCGATCATCAGAAGATTGTGCGCGCAACCGTGACGACGGCGACGCCGCTGAACGCTGAGCGTCTCGAACAAATCCAACGAAGCCTGTCGCAGGCGACCGGCCGGGCCGTCAGATTGACGGCGCAGGTTGACCCCTCGCTCATCGGCGGGTTGGTGGCGCGGGTCGGCGGGACCGTATTCGACGCCAGCATTACCACGCAGCTGGAAAAAATGCGCCGGCAGATCGGCGACTGAAGAATTTGGAAGTAGGAATTCACAATAAGGAATTCAAGAGTCAAAGTGGGAATTCGACGTCAGGAATTGGGAAATAGCCGATGAACATCAAAGCCGAAGAGATTTCCAAGATCATTCGCGAGCAGATTGGCAGCTACGCCGTGGACGTGGACGTGGCCGAGGTCGGCAGCATCGTGTCGGTCGGCGACGGGATCGCGCGCGTGCACGGCATCGAGAACGCCATGTCTGGCGAGATGCTCGAGTTTACGCACGGCGTGTTCGGGATTGCGCTGAATCTCGAGGAGGAAAGCGTCGGCGCCGTGCTCCTGGGAGAGTTCAAGGAGATCAAAGAAGGCGACATCGTCAAGCGGACGGGCCGCATTATTTCGGTCCCGGTCGGCGAGGAGATGCTCGGCCGCGTCGTCAACGGACTCGGTCAGCCGATTGACGGCAAAGGGCCGATCACGACGAAGCAGTTCTCGCCGATCGAGCGCATCGCCCCTGGCGTTGTGGAGCGCCAGCCGGTGAAGGAGCCGCTGCAGACGGGCCTCAAGGCCATCGACGCGATGGTGCCGATTGGCCGTGGGCAACGCGAGCTGATCATCGGCGACCGTCAAACGGGGAAGACCGCCGTCGCCATTGACGCGATCCTCAATCAGAAGGAAACCGGCGTCATCTGCATTTACAACGCCATTGGTCAGAAGCAGTCGACCGTCGCGCAGGTCGTCCGCACGCTCGAAGAAGCCGACGCCATGCGCTACACGGTCGTGGTCGCCGCGACCGCATCGGATCCGGCGCCGCTCCTTTATGTGAGTCCGTATTCGGCGTGCACCATCGGCGAGTTCTTCCGCGACAGCGGGCGTCACGCGCTCGTGGTGTACGACGATTTGTCCAAGCACGCGCAGGCGTACCGGGAAATCTCGCTGCTTCTGCGGCGGCCACCCGGCCGGGAAGCGTATCCCGGCGACGTCTTCTACCTGCATTCGCGCCTGCTGGAGCGTGCGGCCAAGCTGCGAACCGACCTGGGTGGCGGCTCGCTCACGGCGCTTCCGATCATCGAGACCCAGGCGGGCGACCTGTCGGCGTATATCCCGACCAACGTGATTTCGATTACCGACGGGCAGATCTTCCTGGAGTCCGACCTGTTCCACCAGGGCGTGCGCCCGGCGATCAACGTCGGTAACTCGGTGTCACGAGTCGGCGGCTCGGCGCAGGTGAAGGCGATGCGTCAAGTGGCAGGCACGCTGCGTTTGGACCTCGCGCAGTATCGCGAGTTGGCCGCCTTCGCGCAGTTTGGCAGCGACCTGGACAAATCCACGCAAGCGCAGTTGACCCGCGGTGCCCGGCTCGTGGAGATTCTGAAACAGCCGCAGTACGAGCCGCTCGCCGTCGAGCGCCAGATCGCGATCATCTTTGCCGGCACCAACGGATACCTGGACGCGATCGCTCTTGGGGAGCTTCGCGAGTTCGAGACCGACCTCTATCGACACATCGAGTCACGGTATCCGCAGCTCTTCCGCGGAATCGCGGAAAAGAAACAGCTGGACGATGCGCTGAAGGCGTCATTGAATGCCGCCGTGAAGGAATTTGCGACCGACTTTGCGGCCAAGAAGGCCGCCGCAGCCTAGCGACGAAACATGCCGTCACTGATCGATCTCCGGCGCCGCGTGCGCGCGGTGAAGTACACGCAGCAGATCACGAAGGCGATGAAAATGGTCGCCGCGTCGAAGCTGCGCCGCGCCCAGGAGCGGGTTGTCAACGCGCGGCCCTACGCGGCGCTGATGCAGCGAGTGCTGCGGAGTGTCGCGTCACGCGTCGATCCGTCCAACCATCCCCTCCTCGTGCGGCATGAGCCCCGTCCCGAGAGCAAGACACTCGTGATTGTGGTGACCGGCGACAAAGGTCTGTGCGGGAGCTTCAACACCAACGTCATCAAAGGGGCGGGGGCGTACATCGCGTCGAGCGACCAGCCTTGCGAACTCGGGCTGGTCGGGCGCAAGGGCCGCGATTTTTTCGGTCGTCGCGGCTTCAAGGCGATCTTCGAGCAGGTGAACATTTTTCAGAAGCTGCAATACGAGGACGCCCAAACCATCGCGCAGATTGCGGTCGAGGCGTACACCTCGGGAGCGGTCGATCGCGTCGTGCTCGCGTATAACGAGTTCAAGTCGGTCATGACCCAGCGCTTCGTCGTCGATCAGCTGCTCCCAATCTCGCGGGAAGAGGTGGAGAGCAGGTCGTCGAGGACCGGGGCATCTCCCGGCGAGGCCTACGCCAGCGTCGACTACCTCTACGAGCCGGCACCGCAGGAAATCTTCAATCAGCTGCTGCCGCGCTACGTCGAGGTGCAGATCTATCGCGCGCTCCTCGAATCGAACGCCGCCTTCTTTGCCGCGCAGATGACCGCGATGGATACGGCGACCAAGAATTCGGCGGACATGATCGCCAGCTTGACGCTGTACATGAACAAGGTGCGTCAAGCCGCGATTACGAGAGAAATTATCGAAGTCGTCTCGGGCGCCCAGGCACTGTAGTGATGCGCCCGACCTGAGGGTCGGGCCTACGATCGTGAGAGCAACATGGCTGAAAAACGGATTGGAAAAATCGTTCAGGTGATCGGGCCGGTCGTCGACGTGGTGTTCGAGGCCGGCCACCTGCCGGAGATCTATAACGCGCTGCGGATCTACTCCGAGGGCACGGCCGCCGGCACCATCGACGTCATCGCGGAAGTCGAGCAGCATCTCGGCGAAAACCGCGTCCGTGCAGTGGCCATGAAGCCGACCGACGGCATGCAGCGAGGCATGAGCGCCGAGGATCTTGGCGAGGCGATTACCGTGCCGGTCGGGCCTGAAACGCTGGGGCGCGTCCTGAACGTACTCGGTGAGCCGGTCGATTTTCCCGACCGATCGGTGCAGTCGAAGGAGCGGTGGCCGATTCATCGGCCGCCACCGACGCTCGAGCAGCAGTCGACCGAGCTGAAGATGTTCGAGACGGGCATCAAGGTCATCGATCTGCTCGAACCCTATCTGCAGGGCGGCAAGATTGGCCTGTTCGGCGGCGCTGGCGTGGGCAAGACGGTTGTGATCATGGAGCTGATTCACAACATCGCCTTGAAGCATGGCGGTGTGTCGGTGTTCGGCGGCGTCGGTGAACGCACGCGCGAAGGGAACGACCTCTGGCTCGAGTTCCAGGAGAGCGGCGTGATCGACGTCAACGATCCGAGCAAGTCGCGCGCGGCCCTCGTGTACGGACAGATGACAGAGCCGCCAGGCGCCCGCCTGCGTGTGGCGCTGTCCGCGCTGACGGTGGCCGAGTATTTCCGCGATGGCGAAGGCAAGGACGTACTGCTGTTCATCGACAACGTCTTCCGCTTCACGCAGGCGGGATCCGAAGTCTCGGCGCTCCTGGGCCGCATGCCGTCCGCCGTCGGCTACCAGCCGACGCTGCTCAGCGAAATGGGCCAAATGCAGGAACGCATCACGTCGACACAGAAGGGCTCGATCACGTCGGTGCAGGCGATCTATGTCCCGGCCGACGACTACACGGACCCGGCGCCGGCGACGACGTTCGCGCATCTCGATGCGACGACCAACCTGTCGCGCGCCATTTCCGAGCTTGGCATCTACCCCGCGGTCGATCCGCTGGCGTCCACGTCGCGGATTCTGGACGCCCGTATTCTCGGCCACGAACACTACAACGTCGCGCGATCGGTGAAACAGATTCTGCAGCGCTACAAGGATCTGCAGGACATCATCGCCATTCTCGGGATCGACGAGCTCTCCGAAGACGACAAGCTGACGGTCTCGCGCGCGCGCAAGATCCAGAAATTCCTCTCACAGCCCTTCTTCGTCGCCCAGCAGTTCACCGGGCTCGATGGCAAGTACGTCACCATCGGCGACACGATTCGCGGCTTCAAGGAGATCGTCGAGGGCAAACACGACGCCGTGCCGGAACAGGACTTCTACATGGTGGGCACGATCGAGGAAGTTCTCGAGCGGTTCCACAAGCGCGAAGCGGCTTAGAATTTACAATTAGGAATTAGGAATTAGGCAGGAGTGGCACTCCCAACCCACCTTCAACTGCAGATTGTCTCGGCCGATCGGTCGCTCGTGAACGAGCAGGTCGACGAGGTCGAGATCCCGGGCGCCGACGGCTACTTCGGGGTGCTGCCTGGCCACACGCCGCTGCTCGCGCTGCTGGGCGCCGGCGAGCTTTGGTACAGACAGGGTCAGGACAAGCACTACCTGATGATCGCGTTCGGGTTCGCCGAGGTGCAGCCTGAACGCGTGACGATCCTCGCTCAGATAGCCGAGCACCCACACGAAGTCGATGTGGCCCGGGCGCAGGCCGCATTGAAGCGCGTGCAGGAGCGTCTGGCGGCGCCGACGCCGGACATGGACTTTGAACGGGCCCGGATCGCGATGATGAAGTCGCTGATCCGCCTGCAGGTGGCAAGTCGGGCTAGAATCCGTTCGTAATTGCTTGCCAACCTTGCTCAGCTCTTCCGCTACCGCGGCCTGATCCAGAGTCTCGTCGTCCGCGAGCTCAAAGCGCGGTATCGCGGCTCCGTCCTGGGCTTCCTCTGGTCGTTCATCAATCCGCTGCTGCTCCTGGGCGTGTATTGGTTCATCTTCACAACCATCCTTCCCAATCGTACGGAAGGCCTGCAACCCTACGCCCTCTTCATGCTCTGCGGGATCCTTCCGTGGACCTGGTTCGCGGCGTCACTGACAGAAGCATCGAACTCGCTGATTGCGGGCGGCAACCTGATCAAGAAAGTCCTCTTTCCGGCAGAAGTGCTTCCGATCGTGAGCGTGCTGGCAAACATGATTCACTTCCTCTTGCCGCTGCCGCTGGTCGTTGCTCTTCTCGTCTTGTTTCAACGCGCGCCAGAACTTCCGGGGCTGTTGTGGCTTCCAATGGTCGTCCTGGTCCAGTTCGTGTTCACGGCGGGGCTGGCGTTGGTGCTCGCCGCGCTCACCGTGCACTTTCGCGACATCCGCGACATTCTGACCAACGTCCTGATGTTGTGGTTCTTTTCAACCCCGATCATCTATTTCTACAAACAGCCTGAGATTACCGGGTCCAAGTTGCTCATCGATCTCAACCCGGTGGCCCACCTGATGATTTCGTATCAGGAGATTCTCTTTCTCAGAGGCGGCTTCGGGCACTGGAAATGGCTGCTGGCGCTCGGCGTCGCGTCGATCGGTGTGTTCCTCGCGAGCTACTGGCTGTTCGATCGGCTGCGTGACTCGTACGCGGAGGTCGTGTGACTCCGGCGATTGAGCTCGTGAACGTCTCGAAGGCATACCGTCGATACACGGGCCGGCAGTTTGCGACGCTCAAGAGCGCGCTCCTGCAGCGCAGCATTCTTCGCGACCTGCAGCCAAGCGAGGTGTTTCCGGCACTTCGCGACGTCTCCTTCACGGTGCCGAAAGGGTCGACCTACGGCGTCATCGGGCGTAACGGTTCGGGGAAGAGCACCGCTCTCAAGGTGGTCGCGGGCATCACGAAGCCGACGAGCGGCACCGTGCGCGTCGACGGCCGGATCTCGGCGCTGATTGAACTGGGCGCCGGCTTCCACCCGGAGATTTCGGGCCGCGAGAACGTCTTCATCAACGGCATCATGCTGGGACTGACGCGGCGCGAAATCGAACAGCGCTTCGACGAGATCGTCGAGTTCGCCGAGCTGCAGGAGTTTATCGATGCGCCGGTGAAGACCTATTCGTCGGGGATGTACATGCGCCTCGGGTTCGCGGTGGCCATTCACGTCGACCCCGATGTCCTGCTCGTCGACGAGGTCCTCGCGGTTGGCGACGAGGGGTTCACCCACAAATGCCTGGACAAATTTGCGGAGTTCAGGCGTCGTGGCAAGACGATCCTGATCGTGACGCACTCCCTGGCGGTCGTCGAACGCTTCTGCGACCAGGCGCTGTGGCTGGATCGGGGACATCCGGGTGCCACCGGCGATCCGCGCCGTGTCGTGGATGCCTATCTCACCGCGGTCGAGAAGGGCGAGGACCAGCTGCTGGCCGATACTTCGGAAAAGGCGGTCGCTGCCGAATCCAGCCGATTGCAGCCAACTGGCGCTGCCGCCGGCGACGCCGCTTCACCTCAGAACATGTTCCAGGCCGTCGAGGGCCGCTGGGGCTCGCGCGAGGTGGAGATCACCGACGTGGCGTTGATTGACCCTACCGGCGAACGCTCCTTCGTCTTCCACTCTGGTGAGCCGATGTCAGTCCGGTTGCGGGTGCGGGCGCCTTCGCCGACCGACGACTTCGTGTTTGGCGTCAGCCTGTTCAACGCCGACGGCGTCTGCTGTTACGGGACCAATACCTACCTCGAGAATCTGGAACCGGAACAGCTGACAGGAGAGGCAGAGGTCGGCTTCAGCATCGAGAACCTCGACCTCGTTGAAGGTACCTACAAGCTGGACGTGGCCGTGCACAAGCGTGATGGCTATCCCTACGACTACCACCGGCTCTTGTATACGTTCCGCGTCAAGTCGCGAACGCATGATGTCGGCATCTATCGTCCCCGTCATCGCTGGACATTCTCGCCCGGTGTACGGTTCAAGAGTGCGGATCAGCAAAGCGGGAGTGACAAGAAGACGCACGATCGGTCGTAACTGTTGTGTGAGCCCAGCCGCGAGGTGAAGATCCGCCAATGGAACTGAGTGAGGCGCTGACGCTCGTTGATCATCTGCGTTCGGCCGGGAAGACAGTCGTCTTCACGAACGGCGTCTACGACCTCCTGCATCCTGGTCACATCCGATATCTTCAGAGCGCACGAAAGCTGGCGGACGCGCTGATCGTCGGAGTGAACTCGGATCGGTCCGTGCGCTCCATCAAGGGCACAGGTCGTCCGATTAATCGGGATGCCGAGCGCGCGGAGATCGTGGCTGCCCTCGAGTGCGTTGATGCAGCCGTCATTTTCGACGAGGACACACCTTTCGAAATCATCGCGGCGCTCCGGCCGGATGTGCTTGTCAAGGGAGCCGACTGGGCCGAGGATGCCATAGTCGGACGTGACATCGTCGAAGCCCGTGGCGGCCGCGTGGTCAGAATGCCTGTGGAGCCCGGCTACTCCACGACAGCTATCCTCGACAGGGTCAGGAACTCCGCGTGTCCACCTCTTCCCTGAACCTCAGGGCGACGCTGAAAACAGCCATCGCGCGCAGCGGATTTGATGCGCCCGCGCGTGTGGTATCAGGGCTCACGCCCGCGGCGAAGGCTCTCTACGTGGCGGCTGCCTCCCAGGGCCTGCCGCATGGCACCGTCCTGTACGTTGTGCCGGGCGACGGCGACCTCGAAGAGGCAGTCACGAATGCCGTGTTCTTCGTGTCCGCGTTGGAGGGTCTCTCGGATGTGGCCGCCGAGCGGGCGATTCTCTCGTTCCCGTCGCACGAAGTCGATCCATATCGTGGAATGGCGCCGCATCTCGGCGTCACCTCCGCCCGCGCGCGTGCGCTCCACGGCCTGGTCTCGGGCAGCGCGCGGGTCATCATCGCCTCTGCAGCGGCGTTGCTGCCTCGCGTCAGCGCGCCGGAGCGTCTCCTGCAGGCCTCCATCGAGCTGAAGCCAGGGCAGGAGATTTCACCCGCCGATCTGGGCGCGCTTCTGGTCGATGCCGGCTTCAGCCGAGAGGATCCCGCCGACGAGCACGGCGAGTTTGCGATTCGTGGCGGCATCCTGGACGTGTACCCCCCTGGCGAACCGTATCCAGTGCGAGTGGAATTCATCGGCGACACGATCGAAACGCTGCGCACCTACGATCCCGGGACCCAACGATCCATTCAACCGATCGACCGCGTGTCGATTGTGCCGTTGCGCGATGTGCTTGCTGGACGCGACGACGAGGCGGCCATCGACCGATCCGCGACGTTCTTCGACTACCTCGCGCTCGCCAATGCCTCTCGCATTCTCGTGTCGGAACGCGACGAGGTCGACACCAACGCCAAGAAGACGATCGACCAGTTTCAGCATTCGTACGATGAAGCCGTCGCCAAAACCTCGGTACGAGTTGTCCCACCGGCGGAGCTTCTCGTCGACTGGCAGGAGATCGTGGCGAAGCTTGCGGCCGCGACGAGCGTATCGGAGCTCGGACTAGACGATGGGAGTGAGCCGGCTCCGGCGGGTCAGGCCGCGTCCACGGCGAGGGTGCGCAGCCAGCCCACTGTCGAATTCCACAGCCGCGTGGGCGACTGGGTCGGCGACATCCGTCGACGGCGCGCCGACGGCGAGACGGCGCTGTTTGTCGCGGCGACGCCCGGTCGGGCCGAACGAACGATCGAGGTGCTAAAGGAGTACGAGATCCTGGCCGTGCCGGTCGACAGAGCCGACGACGCCCAGTACGCGGCGGTCCTCGTTGTGGTTGGCAAACTGTCCCGCGGTTTCAGTCTGCCGGACGCTCGCTTCACCATCTACGCCGAAGGAGACGTCTTCGAGGAGGAACGTCGGGCACCCGAACGGCGGCGCTCGGCAACCAAGGCATTTCTCTCGGACCTTCGCGACCTCAAGATTGGCGATCTCGTCGTGCACGTGGACCACGGCATCGGCGCCTTCGCCGGCCTCAAACAGATCGGGGTCGGGGATAGCATGCAGGAGTTTCTCGAGCTCCGGTACGCAGGCGAGGACAAGCTCTTCGTACCGGTCGAGCGCCTCGATCTGGTCCAGAAGTACACCGGTGCCACGCGCCCGGCGCTCGATCGCCTGGGCGGGACCTCGTGGGAGCGGGCCAAGACGCGCGTCAAGAAAGCAATGCGCGACATGGCCGAGGAGCTGCTCAAGCTCTATGCTGCGCGTCAAGCGGTCCCAGGCCACGCGTTCAGCCCCGACTCGCACTGGCAGCAGGAGTTCGAGGATGCCTTCGAGTACGAGCTGACGCCGGATCAGCGTTCGGCCATCACCGAGATCAAGCACGACATGGAAGCGCCGACGCCGATGGATCGTCTGCTCTGTGGCGATGTGGGATACGGCAAGACGGAAGTCGCGATGCGCGCAGCGTTCAAGGCCGTGATGGAAGGCAAGCAGGCCGCCTTCCTGGCGCCAACCACGATTCTGGCCTTCCAGCACGAGAAGACGCTGAAGGAGCGCTTCGCTGGCTTTCCCGTGCGCATCGAGATGGTCAGCCGCTTTCGCACAAAAAACGAACAGAAACAAACATTGACCGACCTCGCAGCGGGCAAGGTCGATCTGATTGTCGGAACACATCGCCTGCTGTCGAAGGACGTCGTCTTTCGCGACCTCGGCCTGCTCGTGGTCGATGAGGAGCAGCGTTTCGGCGTCTCGCACAAGGAACGAATCAAGCAGCTCAAGAAGAAAGTCGACGTCTTGACGATGACGGCGACGCCGATCCCGCGGACGTTGAACATGTCGCTCATCGGGATCCGCGACATGTCCATCATCGAGACGCCGCCCAAGGATCGGCTGTCCATTCAAACCAATGTCGCGAAGTTCGATCAGCAGATCATTGCCAGAGCGATTCGAACCGAGCTGGATCGCGGCGGTCAGGTGTACTTCGTCCACAACCGTGTCGAGTCGATTTTTTCCATCGGCGACCTGGTGCGGCGCCTGGTGCCGGAAGCCCGAATCGTCGTCGGCCACGGTCAGATGGACGAGGAGACGCTCGAGAACGCGATGCTCGATTTCGTGGGCCGGAAGTTCGACGTGCTGCTCGCGACCACGATCGTCGAGAACGGCCTGGATATTCCGAACGCCAACACCATCATCATCAACCGGGCCGACCGCTACGGTTTGTCGCAGCTCTATCAGCTTCGCGGCCGCGTCGGCAGATCGGATCGACCAGCCTACGCGTATCTCCTCATTCCGCCCGAGGACAATCTGTCGCCAGTCGCCAAGAAACGACTGGCAGCGATCAAGGAGTTCAGCGACTTGGGAAGCGGGTTTCGCGTGGCGGCGCTCGACCTTGAGATCCGCGGAGCCGGGAACCTGCTTGGCGGCGAGCAGAGCGGACACATCGAGGTCATTGGCTTCGAGATGTACATGAAGCTGATGGAGCAGACCGTTCGCGAGCTGAAGGGCGAGGATCTCGAAGACGATGTCCGGGCGAACGTCAATCTGAGGGTGGACCTCCGAATTGATGAGACCTATGTGCCGGACATGAACCAGCGCCTGATGCTGTATCGCAAGGTTGCCGCTGCCCGGCGGGAAGAGGAGCTCGACCGGGTGCTCGAGGAGGCGGTCGACCGATATGGCCCGCTTCCGGACTCGGTGCGCAACCTGGCCGACTATGGCCGGATTCGCGTCATGGCCGACCGGCTCGGCATCGAGGCCATCGACCGTGAAGCCCGTACCGTCGTCTTAAAGTTCAGGCCGCAGGCCAAGGTTGATCTGGTGAGGCTGATTTCGCTGGTTCGCGAACGACCCGAGCTCACGCTGGTTCCACCCGGCGCCCTCAAGCTGAACCTGGACGCGACGGAGAGACGGGGTCCTGCCAGCGCTCAGCCCTCAGCCAACCCTCAGCTCTCAGCCCTCAGCCCTGGGAGAAGTGAGCAGGTCCCTCAGCCCTCGGCTCACGTCCCACGACGGGGATCCTCCTCGCGGCCCCAGGTGGCTCCGTCGTGGTGGACGGCTCGCGCGCGAACGGGTGAGGTGAAGCCGGGGTTCACGAAACAGGAGATTCTGCGCCCCGCGAAGGTGGATCCTCGGGCCCATGGCGGCATCTTCGAGCGGGTCGGCGGTTTGTTGAGCGATCTCATCGATCGGATGTAACATATTCTGTCGTAATCACTTCTAGCCCTGCGGGTGTTCACTATGCAACGCATCACCGTTCGAGCTTGTGTCATTGCGGTTCTCGGGATCTCGGCATTCCTTGCTGCCCCACGCGCCGAGATCATCGAGCAGGTGCTGGTGAAAGTGAATGGAGAGATTTTCACCAAGACCGAGCTGGAGGCACGGCAGGTGTCGACGCTCCGCGCCCTCGGTCAGGCCGACGCCGCCAGCAAGCCAAACGACGCCCAACTCCGGAAGATGCTCGACGACCTCACGCCGCAGTTGATGGTGAACATCATCGACGAGATGTTGCTGGTTCAGCGGGGCAAGGAGCTCGGCTACACGCTCAGCGACGAGCAATTCAAGACCATCCTCGACAACATCAAGAAGGAAAACCAGCTCGATACCGACGCCGCCTTCCAGGCTGCCCTCAAACAAGAGGGCATGACGATGGCCGATCTCAGAAAACAGCTGGAACGGCAAGCGATGATGACCAACGTCACCCGGAACGAAGTGCAAAACAAGATCACCGTGTCCGAGGACGAAACGCGAAAGTTCTATGAGGCCCACATCAAGGAGTTCACCACGTCGCCGACCGTGACGCTCCGAGAGGTGATGATTGGCGCGACCGCGGGGGCAGTGGAGGCTGAGGCGGCGGCCAGACAGAAGGCCGAAGACATTCGCGCGCGCGCGCTGGCTGGCGAAAGTCTCGAGAAACTGGCTGCGGAGCTCTCGGACTCGCCCTCTAAAGCCAACGGCGGCCTCATCGGTCCGTTCAGCCTCGACGATCTGTCAGCGGAGGTGCGCCGAACGATCGAGTCGTTGAAGGTCGGCGAGATGACGCCGGTCCTCCGTGCGACGAACGGTTATCATATTCTTAAGCTCGAGTGCTCCACACCGAGAGACGTCAAGCCCTTCGAGGCGGCACGCGACCAGGTGAGCGAGCGCGTCTACGAAGACAAGCATCGGACCGAGTTGCGGGCCCATCTCGACAAGCTTCGGCAACAGTCGATCATTGAGTGGAAGAGCCCGGATCTCCAGAAGGCGTACGAAACCGGCCTCGAACGGATCAAGAATGGCACGGCGACACCGCCCTCGTAGGCACGATCCCGTCGGCCCAATCTCGTAGGCCCGAGCTTTAGCTCGGGCCCGTTGGGTGTGTCGCGTGTTGCCTAAGCTGCATGGACGATCCGTCAACCTCCGGCCCGCCTTCGACCTCGATTGAGTGGTTCGCGATCTGGACCCGCTCGCGTCATGAACAGATGGTGCGGGAGCAGCTCGAACGGAAGCACGTCGAGGCCTTTCTCCCGACGGTGCCGCGTTGGAGCCGCTGGAAGGATCGCAAGAAGAAGATCGATTGGCCGTTGTTCCCGGGTTACTGTTTCGCGCGCTTTGACCCCGAACACTCCCTCTCGGTACTGAAATGCTCGGGCGTGGTCAACATCGTCTCTTTTGAAGGAAGGCCGGCACCAATTCCCGCCTACGAGGTCGACAGCATTCGCGTTCTGGTGAACAGCGAGCTGCAATTCGATCCGTGTCCGATGATTCAGGAAGGGATGATGGTGTCGGTGGTCCATGGGGCGCTCCGCGGAGTGGTCGGTCGGCTGGTGCGGAAGGAACCCCAGAAGGCGCGCCTCGTTCTGTCCGTGGATCTGATTGGCCAGGCGGTGTCAGTGGAAGTCGATGCGGCGGATGTGAAACCCTTTTAGTCCGATGAAGATTGGTTCGCTCGACTTATCGTCGCCGTTCGTGGTCGCGCCGATGGCCGGCATGACCGACACGGCGTTTCGCCGTCTCGTGAAGGCGCACGGCGGCTGTGGCCTCGTTGTCACGGAGATGGTGAGTTCCGAGGGTCTAATACGGGGCATCGATCGGACGCTCGAATATGCGGAGTTCACCGAAGCCGAGCGACCGATCTCGATACAAATCTTCGGCGGCGATCCGTCGAAGATGGCGGCGGCGGCGCAGATCGTCGAGGGCCTGGGTGCCGACATCGTGGACGTCAACATGGGCTGCCCAGTCCCGAAGATCGCGAAGCACAATGCCGGCTGCAGCCTGATGCGCGAGCCGACCCACGCGGCTGCGGTGATCGCGGCCATGGCGAGGAGCGTGAAGATTCCTGTCACGGTGAAAATGCGAGCCGGCTGGAACGAGACGGAGCGCAATGCGCCGGTGCTCGCGCAAATGGTCGAGGATGCCGGAGCGGCTGCGGTGGCGGTTCACGGACGGACGGCGGCACAGAGTTACAGTGGCGCGGCGGATTGGGATCTCGTCGCGCAGATCGCCGACAGGCTCTCGATCCCCGTGCTCGGCAGCGGCGACTGCATCGAGCCGGAGCAGGTGCTCGAGCGGCTGCGCAGCGGCGTCGATGGCGTGCTGGTCGGACGCGGCGTGCTGCGGAACCCCTGGGTTCTCGCGCAGGCCGCCGATCTCGCTGCCGGGCGTGTCTCCCGCGAGGTCACACCCGCTGACCGCGGACGGTTTCTTCTCGAGTACATCGAGTTGTTGCTGAACGAGCGCGTCCACGAGCCAGGCCCGCGCACGCTCGCATCTTTGCATCACCCCATCACGTCACTCCATCACCCCGTCACCCCGTCACTCCATCATGCCCGCTGGGTGGTGAACAAGATTCGGGCGCTGGCGTCGTGGTACACGAAGGGCCTCGACAACGGATCGCACCTCCGGACGGCGATCAACTCCTCCGACTCTCTCGACGAGGTCCGCGACCACGTTCATAAGTTCTTCGCGCTCGAGTTCGTGGCCATCTGATCCGCACACGGCTGCTCGGCAAGCACCCTAAAGGTCGCACCCCCGAGTGACGAAACCTTACCTGAGACTTCTATTTGGCGACACGTCTATTCGTATTTGGACGACGGGTTCTGGCCTTGAATATTGGCGCCTTGACGCTCACGTGCGCCTGTGGGCGAACGTCTGAACAGAAGGCGATCGAACCCGTGTACGACAAACAGACCGGCCGGCTGGAGCTGCTGAAATTCGACGCCAACGGCAACGGCAAGACCGACACGCTCAGCTACATGGACGGGTCGCGAATCCTTCGAATCGAGATCGACAAGGACGAGGACGGGAAGCCCGAGCGCTGGGAGTACTACGACGATGAGCAGAAGCTCGTGAAAGTTGGCTTCTCACGGTCGGGCGCCGGAAAGGAAGACGCCTGGTCCTTTGCCGCACCAGATGGCACGCCGGCGCGAATCGAGATCGCGACGATGGCTGACGGTAAAGTCCGGCGAACCGAGTACTACGAGAAGGGCGCGATCGCCCGAGCCGAGGAAGACAGCGACGGCGACGACGTGATCGACAAGTGGGAAACCTACGACAACGCCGGACCCGAGAGCCGACTGGCGTCGGTGGCGTTCGACCTCCATCACCGTGGAAGCCCGGACCGGCGACTGACGTATGAAGTCAGTGGCGCAGTACTCGTTGAGGTGGACCCGGACGGCGACGGCAAGTTTGTCCTTCCCTGAACAGTCCTTCTGATCGGCGGTTTCATGTACAAGGATGCGGGCGTGATCCGAAAGATCTTGGCGTGGTCGATGGTCGGTGTGCTCTGGCCGGCGTTTGCGGTCGCGCAGTCAGCGCCAGACGCTCCCGATCCCGAGACCGTGCATGTGCGCGTTGGTCCTTTCTGGATCAGGCCAACACTGGCGTTGACTGACGTCGGCATCGACACCAACGTCTTCAACGTGGCCGAATCCGATTCGCCCGAAAGCGACTTCACGATGACTTTCACCCCCGCAGCCCGGGTGTGGATGGGCCTTGGGTCGACCTGGATCAGCGGCGACGTCACGGAAGGGCTGGTTTGGTACAAGGAATTCTCGAGCGAGCGCTCGGCCAACACCAGCTTCAACCTGGGCTGGTTCGTGCCGCTCTCCAGGATGACGCTCACGGCGAGCGGCAAGTGGACTAGAACGCGTGAGCGTCCGGGATACGAGATCGATGAACGCGCGGACCGCTCGGAGCGCGGATTCGGTGGAACAGTCGAACTACGGGTCCTGTCAAAAACCTTCATCGGCGTCCGCGCCGATCGGCGATCGGTCGACTTCGACGAAGGGGAAGTGTTTCTCGACACGAACCTCCACGACGAGCTGAATCGCACGCAAACCACGGGATCCGTGACGCTTCGGCACGAGCTGACACCACTCACAAGTCTGACACTTGACGCGTCGCGGATTCAGGATCGGTTCGACTTCTCATCACTTCGCGATGCTGATTCCACCCAGGTGAGCGCTGGCGTTGCGTTCACGCCGGATGCGCTGATCAGCGGCTCCGCGAAAGTGGGTTACCGCGACTTCAACCCGATCGACAGCAGCCTGCCGGAGTTTCGGGGCAGCATCGCGGCGGTGAACCTGTCGTATGTGGCGGGCGACACCACAAAATTCGCCTTCCAGGGCGGTCGAGACGTGCAGTTTTCCTTCGACGTCGATCAGCCGTACTACCTGTTGACGGGTATAACCCTCTCGGTCACGCAGCAGCTCTTTGGTCCGGTTGATGTTGAGGGGCGGCTCACTAGACAGCGGCTCTCGTATCGTGATCGGGAAGGCGCGAGTGTGGAGGTGGCGGATCGCGTCGACCGGGTCCGCATCCTTGGCGCCGGAGTTGGCTATCGCCTGCGCGAAGACCTGCGTATGGGCTTCGACGTCGATCATCAGAAGCGCGATTCAGAAGTTGAGGGCCGGAGTTACAGCGGCATGCGCTACGGCGGCTCAGTCACGTACGGCTTCTAGCGGTACTCGTAGAAGCTTAGGCTGCTCGTAGCGCGGGACTTTTAGTCCTGCCGTACTCGTAGCGCAGGACTTCAGTCCTGCTCGCCGCAGACCTAAAGGTCTGCGCTACTAGTACGCAAGCGCAATCACTCTACCGAACGCTCGTGCAGGGGCGCGACGTCAGTGACCCGTCGCCCTCCGCGGAACACGATCCGGCGATCGATCGCGATCGACTCCCGCCGATCACTCGCTGGGAAGCCCGATGTCAACAAGGCCGGCAAAGAAAACGGGATGAGCTCTCCGCGTTCGTAGAACGCGCCAGCCGCCTGCGCTTCGCGCGCGAGGACCTGGTCGTGCGGATGCGCGTAGATCACGATGCGAACGCCAGGATTGACGAACTTGGCCAGATACGCCAGGTGAATGCCGTTGAAGGCCGCGAGCCGGGTGTTCGAGATGAGGAGAGCCGCAGATCGAGCGATCAGATCACCGCGCGCCTGCTCGAACGCCGAGTGACAAACCACCGAGTAGCCGGCCCGTTCGACCGTCACGCCAAGCGTCGTCGCTAGCCGTGCGTCGCGGTCGACGATGAGCGCACGATGCGGCGCGGCGGTCGACACTCTGCCGCATATCCTCGCAGAGCTCAGCCGTGAAATCAACGGCAGTGTTAGAGAGTTGATTGGTTTCTAGGCAGGTCAGTTAGCAGTGAGGGGCGGCAAGTAGTCTTTGATGCGGGTCAGGTCGCGAGGTTTGAGCAAGTACTTCGCGCCCACCAGCGCCGCTTCCTGCCGCAGAACCGGATCATCGAAGCCCGAGACGACGACGATGACCGTTTCGGGATGCGCCTGTTTGGTCAGATGAACCAACTGCAGCCCATTGTAGTTGCCGAGTCGCACATCCACGATGAGCGCGTCAGGTCCGGGTCTGGTTTTCTCGAGTTGAGCCTTCGCTTCCTCGAAGCGGCGAAATGCGCTTGTGCGATAACCCCACTTCAGCAGGAGGCGCTCGAGCACGTCGAGCACACTGTCATCGTCGTCGACGACCATCACGAGGGGTGCAGGAAGAGGATCCTTCATCGCGGTCCTGTAGCTCGCGGCCCTTCAGGCTCGCGACTCGAGCCCGTCAGGCCGTTATTCGAGCCTGAGTCGTGCGATTCTCGGTCAGACGACCGCGGCGGTGGATCGAGTCGAATTCAGGGGGACGCGTGCCACGCGGTAGTGCTTGAACGGAAGGTGGCACTCATGCTTCCGAAGGAAGCTCAGGAAACGCTTGTAGTCTTCATCGGGCATCCCGAACAGACGCGTCAGGAGCCGATAGTTACCGCTGGTATTCTCCAGGCCTATCTGGACGATTCCTCTGAGATCTTCCCGGGTCAGATCGCGGGCCATGAATTCTGGATAGACGAGCGACCAGAAGGTCTCGCGACGTTCGAGCATCTGCGCCACCATTTCTTCGGCGATCGGGCGGCGGGCGGGTTGGGCGGCAGACGCCGTTGCAATTGCCGCGACCGGCCGCGCGGCGCGAGGCAGCACGTCTGAGGGCAAGCCGGAAGGGGTGATGACCTGCCCGTTGGCTTTCAGCACAAGGCGCTCGACGACATTCCTCAGTTCGCGCACATTACCTGGCCACGGATGGGCGGTCAGGACCGCCATCGTGGCCGAATCGACTCGCGGTGCGGCGACGCCATGTTGACGACTGCAGGTCTCGAGAAAGTGCTCGATGAGCAGCGGGATGTCGTCCGTGCGCTCACGAAGCGGCGGAATGCTGAGTCGAATGACGTTCAGCCGGAAATACAAATCCTCGCGGAACGCGCCGGACGCAATCTGCGTCTGAAGGTCGCGATTGGTGGCGGTCACGAGACGCACGTTGACGTGTGTATGCGAGCGCGCCGCGCCGATGCGCTGAATCTCGCCGGTCTCGAGGAAGCGGAGCAGAACAACCTGCATACGCATGCTCATTTCCCCGACCTCGTCGAGGAACACCGTGCCATTCTGAGCCTGTTCGAGGAGACCAGCCTTATCCCGGTAGGCGCCCGTGAAGCTGCCGCGCGTGTGACCGAACAATTCAGACTCGAGCAACGAATCCGGTACGCCCGCGCAGTTCACGGTGATGAGATTGCCGCTGGATCGCTGGCTTCGTTGATGAATGAGGCGAGCGACGACTTCCTTGCCGACACCGGTCTCGCCGGTGATGAGGACCTTTGCATCGGAACGCGCAGCGCACTCGATGTCGGTTTCGATCGCCTCGATGGCCTTGCTCTTACCGACCAGCCGAACTTCGGGGCGAGAACTCGGGGCTGGCCGCATTCTATCGAAGGACATAGCTACCTCATCGAAGCAAGTCGCCCATCAGAATGCCAAGAAAGGCAACCGGGAAGGAGACATCGTAGCAGAGTGCCTCCCCCTACAGTCAACGTACAGGGTTGTAACATTTACAGTTTTTCCCACAACCTTGTTTACAGAAGTGGTGATTCTTCAGGTAGTTAAGATCTTTTGTGCGGGTCGACGCTCGACGCTCGAGCATTTTGAGAACTTCTCCTGAAAGCAGACTTCCTGAACCCGAGGAGGAGATGTTTTTCGACTCCTCCACACCTCACAAAGTCTTCTGAAACGCGAACTTTGTTCAGCCGTCCGACGGAGCTGCGGCGATTTCTTCGGCACGGCCAGTTCCGGTTCCTGCCTGCGAATCTCCTGCAATTGCCTCATAGATATGGAGATACTGTACAGCTTCGGTCGTTTGGCCGATGGGAGATGTCCTTGCAGTTTCCGCCATCGCTCAGACTTTTAAAGTGAGTCGTGCGCAGCGACGTCGTCCAACTTCGGTGTAGTGAGCAATTGATGAAGGAAAACGGTCACGGTCAGCTCATCGGTGTCAGCCCGGTGATTACCGAGCTCAAGGCGGAGCTTGAACGCGTCGCGCGATCGGACGCCAAAGTCCTGATTACCGGTGAAAGCGGCGTCGGCAAGGAAGTCGTGGCCCGCGCGATCATGATGGCCAGCCCCCGCTCCGAGCAGCCCTTCGTGCCGGTGAACTGCGCGGGGATACCTGAAACACTGCTGGAGTCGGAACTCTTTGGCCATGTCAAAGGCAGTTTTACCGGCGCCTATCGCGACAAACCAGGGAAGCTCGAGACCGCCTCTCACGGAACCATCTTTCTCGATGAAATTGGCGAAATGGCGCTGCGGATGCAGGGACTGCTCCTCAGGTTTCTCGAGACCGGGGAGATTCAGAAGGTCGGCGCCGAACGTGTCAGCATGGCGGTGAACGTACGCGTCGTTGCGGCGACCAACCGTCACCTCCGCGATCTGATTGCGCAGGGCCAGTTCCGCGAAGATCTATTCTATCGTTTGAACGTGATCCACTTGATTGTTCCGCCGCTTCGCGAGCGACGAGAAGACATCCCGGTGCTGATCGAGCACTTCCTTCGGCGCTACGTGGGCAGCCCGAACGGCAACGGGAATGGTAATGGCAACGGTCACGCCAAAGGCAACATCAACGGACAGGGCGTGAACTATCTCGTTCGCGAGATTTCGCCACAGGCAATCGCTGCGCTCCGGGAGTACGCCTGGCCTGGCAATGTTCGTGAGCTCGAGAACGTGGTTGAGCGGCTGGTCGTCACCGGGCGTCGCGAGGTCGTTCAAGTGGAGGATCTGGGCCCCGAAATCCGCACCCAGCTTGTGAGCGGCACGCGTCCGAGGAAGGAGCGCCGGCGCACCGTGGCCGACGAGTTGTTCAAGAAGCTCACCGAAGAGCGCGAGTCGTTCTGGAGCACGGTATACCCCCTCTACATGAACCGCGAGATCACCCGGGGTAACGTTCGAGACCTCGTCCACAAAGGGCTCGAGGAAGCGCGCGGGAACTACAAGATCGTGCTTCGGCTGTTCAACATGGAGGCGCGCGACTACAAGCGATTCCTGAACTTCCTGCGGAAGCACGACTGTCAATTACCGTTCAAAGAATACCGCCAGTAGTCGGGCAATACGGAACATGACCATGGCACAACCTCAGACTATTCTCTCTCCGGAAGTCCGCGTCCCGCGTGCTCAGGCTCCCGGTCACGACCTCGAGGCCATCAAGCGGACGTTCGCCGAGGAGGGGTACGTCATTTTCAAGAATGTCGTTTCGAAGGAGCGACTGTCGCAGCTCCGCGACAAGCTTCAACAGGAATTCGATCGCGCGAAGAGCAGTGGCGGGCTGTTCTCCGGTGGCGGGCTGATCAGCGGCCATTTGAACTGCTTTCCGGGTGAGGAGTCGCGGTTCGTTTACGAGACGCTCGAGCAGCAGGGCATCATCGACGTGGTCAAGGCGCTGTTTCCTAAAGCCACGCGGCTGCCCAACGTCGGCTGCAACTTCAACCTGCCCAACAGCGTGGCGCAGCACTATCACATGGATCGCAACTTCCTCGATCATTTCATCATCGCGAATGTCGCAGTGGTCGACACAGATTTGACGAATGGCGCCATCGATCTGGTGCCAGGCACGCACAAGAAGTTCTACAAGTTCTGGCGCTTCGCCGTGGAACGCCCGCACAGGGCAAGCAAGCGCATGCCGATGAATCAAGGGGACGTGATGGTACGCGACTCCAATGTTTGGCATCGTGGCATGCCGAACCACACGGCGGTGGCGCGGCCGATGCTGGCCTTCACATGGGAGGATGGCGGTACGTTGCACTCCGATCCCTTCAACCAGGAAGGCGGGAAAATCGTTTTCAGGCAGAACTGGTTTCGGCCGACGCGGGTGGGTCGGCTGCGTGAGCGGACGTTCGTCGCCGCACCGATCTCGTATTCGGCATACCGGTTTGTGGGTTCACTGCTTGATGGCACAAAGGGGTACGACCACTAGCAGTCTCGCATGGACAAGCTTGTACTGCTATCGGTCATCATCGGAAGCATCGCGATCCCCGTTTTCGCGGCACGCGACGCGAACGCGGTGCGTGCCTTCAAAAAGACGGTCGTGCTGACGCTCGCCTTCAATCTCTTTTATCTGTTTCTCGTGCGCTTCATCTACCCGCGTCTTCTTTGACCGGGGTGCCCGATGACAGCCCTGAATGCAGCATCTCGAAAGACCGGTGTCCTCTTCCTCAGTTCCGCCGAACATCCGGGCGCCGACACGTTCATTCACACGCTGATCATGCGCAACTTGGATCGCTCGCGCTTCGACGTCCACGTTGCGTGTTCTGCCGGCCCACCGAATGCCAGAACTCCGGCCTATCAGGTCCTTGTGACGATTCCGGACCTGCATCTCCGCCCCGCCAATTTTGGTCCCTCGCTGTCGGCTCGGTCGCCGTTCGACAAGGGCATCCAGCTACTGGGCGGGGCAGCCACGCTGGCGAGCTTCATCGGACTGGCTCGTTACGTGCGCCGCCATCAGATCAGCGTACTCCATTCCACTGATCGCCCTCGCGATGCGGTTGCCTGCGCGATGGTGGGGAAACTTTCGGGTGCGAAGTCGATCATCCATGCGCACCTCAAGTGCGCCGACTGGATGGGCCGCCCTTTGCGCTGGGCGATGGGTCAGGTTGATGGGCTCATTAGCATCTCTCAATTCGTGTCGCGCTCTCTCGTCGACAATGGCTACTCCAGCGAGAGAACGCACGTCGTCTTGAACGCGATCGACCTGCCCGCCTGGAACGAGCGTCTCGATCCAGCGCCGGTCCGTCGCGCTCTTGGGATTTCTCTCGACGCGCCGGTCATCTCGTGCGCGGCCCGTTTGTTTCGCGGGAAAGGGCAGGACGATCTCCTTCGCGCCCTGCCAGCTGTTCGCTCGGAATTTCCCAATGTGCGCGTCCTCATTATTGGCAGCGACGACCGAGAGGCCATGCGGACCAGTTTCATGGCGGAATTGAAGGCGCTGGTAGCCCAACTTGGCATCGCGGACAACGTGATCTTTACCGGTCAGCGTTCCGACATGCCAGCACTGATGGCGGCGTCGGACGTCTTCTCGCTGCCATCCCTTGAGGAACCGTTTGGCCTGGTCTTTCTCGAAGCGATGGCGATGAAGAAGCCTGTCGTGGCCCTCGATAGCGGCGGGGCGCCGGAAGTGGTCGAGCACGGAAGGAGCGGGCTCCTGAGCCCTCGAGGAGACCTGAACGCGCTGTCAGCGAACTTGCTGACGCTGCTGCGAGATCCGACGCTCCGCTCGCGCATGGGCGAGCACGGCCGGCAGCGGGTCGAAGCACGTTTCACGGCCGATCGAATGGCGGAGGATACGGCGAAAGTCTACGAATCGGTCCTTGCTTCCGGCAGAGTCGACGCTGCCGCGCTCGCTGGAGATTTCGGTTCCTGACCGGCTTCCCCGAGCTCCCCTTTGAAGTCTCCTAGATGTTGCCGGCGCGCAGGTCATCGACGAGACGCTGGCTGGCGCGTGCCGAGAGTGCCATCGCGGTGAGGGCTGGATTCTTCTCCGGGCCAGTGGTGAACGCGGACGAGTCCGCAACGACGACGTTCGACACGGCGTGCAGGCGACCCCAGCGATCGAGCATGCCGAATTCCGGGGACGAATGCATCCGGCACGTGCCCGCGTAATGTACCGCTCCGCCGACAGGCTCGATCAGCCACAGCCGAGTACGCGGCCGAAGGTTCACCGCATCCAGCAAGCCGATCAGCCGATCCCGGGCCGCAGCCAGGGTGTCTGCCGCTTCCGGCGGGTGATGGATATTGAGTGTCAGCCCGGGAGTGCCATCAGTTGACGTCTGCGACGCGTTGAGGGCCACGAAGTTCTCCCTCGACGGCGCCATGGTGCCGAACACGTTGAATCCGCACGAGTTGAACCGGCCGGGATGCCCGGCGCGGATGCTTCGCAGCAGGAGGCCGATGCCGGACCATTGTAAACAGGCAGCGGCGTACAGGGGACTCGTTTGATGGAGCGGCGATCGCGTGATGCAGGCTGCAGGCTGAAACCCGATTGGGGAGGCGACCTCGATCTCGAGTTTCCCGAGCGGGTGGTCGTGAAGGTACCGACCAAGCACGCCATGTGTGTTCCCGAGACCTTGCGGGAAGTCGCGAGAAGTTGACTGTAGAAGGACCTTCGTTGTGTTGATAGAACCGGCGGCGAGCACCACCGCCCGACAGCGTAGGCGGTGCGTCGCGCCAGTGCGCGCATCGCGGACGATGACCGCCTCGACGCGTCTTCTGGCGCTATCCCACTCCAGCTGGGTCACCCGCGCGCCAAACCGAATGGTGAGGTGCCCAGAGCGGCGAGCAGGCTTCACCAGCCGCACGAAGGAATTGAACACCGTCCCGCTTAAGGTCAATGTCGTTCTTCCGCCGTAAACGTACGGAACCGGCGCGACGCCCTGGCCTTGGCGGTGGGCCGCTTTGACGATCGGATCCCATGTCCGCCCTAGCGTCCGGGCGTCGGTGATTTTTCCGGCCGGCAACTGCGGTACGCTAGTTGGGGAGCCGGAGATGCACAGAAGGGGCTCGACCCACTCGTACCAAGGAACCAGGTCGTCGTAGTCGATGGGCCATTCGTACGCTTCGCCGGCGCGCTTGGCATCGAGAAAATCGTCCGGCGAAAAACGCGGAACGGCGCAGCTCCACTGGTTGGTCAAGCCGCCTGGGGAGAGATCTTCGTACACAACCGCGTCGGGATCACCGGTGATCGTGAGGGCGTCGGTCCGTGCCGGCAGCGCTCGACAGAGGCGGGCGACGGTGAAGCCGCCGATTCTCGCTGTGAGTCCCCAAGCTTTGTGCGCCGATCCGGCCTCCAGCAGGGTCACGTCCAAACCCGCCCTGGTCAGCAGAAGCGTCGCGGCGGCGCCGGCAGGGCCACTACCCACGACAACTATCGAATCGTCCCGCTGGGAGTTTGACGCGCTGTCCAAGTCCACAGAGATTAGCATTCTTGATCACTCGCTGACGGCAGGCCGAGTCTACTGGCGTGCGCAAACGTCGGTGAATGCGCGCAATTTCAGGCGGCTGTGACTCACTCCCGCGAGCCCAACATTCGCACCCGTCGTCTCGGCCGGACCGAGCTGAAGGTCTCGGAATTCGGTCTTGGGTGCGCGCGCATCGGCGGCATTTTCAAGCGCGAACCGGCCGAGTTCGTCACGCTCCTGTCGACCGCCTTCGACGCTGGCATCAGTTTCTTCGACACGGCCGACATCTACAGTCAGGGCGAGAGTGAGACTCTGATTGGCCGCGTCTTTCGTGGTCGTCGTCGGGAGCAGGTGGTGATCGCGAGCAAGGCCGGCTACATCCTACCGTCAAGGCGCAGACTCATTGCGGGCGTCAAGCCACTCGTGCGGCCGCTCATTAGGTTGCTCGGCCTCAAGCGTCGTCACGTGGCCGGCGCTGTCAGCGGGTCGCTTGGCCAAGATTTTTCACCCTCGCATCTTCGGCGTGCAGTTGAGGGTAGCCTTCGTCGCTTGAGGACGGATCGGCTCGAGCTCTTCCAGCTCCATAGCCCGCCGTTCGAGATCGTTGCGGAAGGCGGCTGGATCGAGATCCTCGAGGCACTCAAGGCGGAAGGCAAGATTCGGTATTTTGGTGTTTCGTGCGACAGCGTCGAAGCCGCGCAAGCAGCGCTCGGCCATTCGGGAGTGTCATCGGTGCAACTGGCTATCAACCTGCTGGATCGCAAGGCCGTAACGGTGCTCCCGCGCGCGCATGAACAGGGCGTCGGCGTCATCGCGCGTGAATGCCTGGCAAACGGGTTGTTGGTCAAGGATGTTTCCGCCGTTGATGTGACGAAATACACACGGTCCGAAGGCGAAGCCACCGCCAAGGCCAAACAGATCGAGCTATATCGAAGGACCGCAGCCGAGAGCGGACTGACACCGACGCAGCTCGCACTTCACTTTGTCTCGCAGTTGGAAGGCGTATCGGTATCGCTGGTTGGTGTGAGCAGCCTTGATCAGCTCACTTCACTCCTGTCCAAAGACTTTCCCATCCCGCTTGCAAGACATACCATTCCGCACTTTCCGTAACACTGGACTCCCGTTCGTGACCGGTTGTGCGTGTGGAACGCCCTAGTTGTCGGCAATGAATGGTTTCTTCGAGGCGAAAGAATCTCTCGGAAGGAACCTTAGTGTGTTCCTATCGAGGGGTGTGGCCAGTCCTATCGCGAGGCCTTGGAGGAAGCCGAGGATTCGAGAGAGGCCCTTGGGCCGCCGGAAGCAAATGAGATCGACCAGTGGCGGGAGCATTGCGTGCGCGAGGAACTCCCAGACCGGCACGATCATGGGCGCCACATGGCCACAGCGAAGCAACTTTGAGCAGACCGCGCCAATCCCCACCCAGTCTCGCTGGGCGTGTGCGCGTCCCTGGGCAAACGTGCGGTATCCGTGGTGCACAATCACGACGTCGATGGCCTCGAAGACCGACCACCCCGCCAGCAGCACTCGAAAGGTAATGTCCCAGTCGTCGCCGGCCGGAAAGGGTCCGCCCGGTCCAATGGCTTCGTCGAAACCGCCAAGTTCAAGAATGACGTCGCGCCGCACCGCCATGCCGGCACTAATCCCGTGCCCCCAACACGTTTCGGCAACCGAGCGAACGAGGCGACTCTGCGAGGGCATGTACGTAGGAACGTAGCCGGTGGTGGGATCGTGTGGGGCGGCGCAAACCGAACTAAAGGCAATCGCGGCGGTTGGGTGCTCTCCGATTACCCTGACCATCCCTGCGAGCCACCCCGGTGGAGCCTCACAGTCATCGTCACCGACGAGGACAATCTTGCCGCGAGCAAGCCGAAGCCCTTCCTGGAGCGCCGCGCCGGCGCCGCGAGGTGCGGAACGGACGTGTCGAAGCCGAGGGTCCACGGCGCATTGGCCGAGCGCTGCGACGGACTGGGCGCCGTCCCCCTGGTCGATGACGATCAGCTCGAACGGTTCGACGGATCTCTGAGACAACAGCGAACGCACCATGCGTGCGAGCGGCTCAGGGCGGTCACGGGTGCAAATGACAACGGTAACTACGTCCATCTTTCAGGTCCCGCGCCGGCCGACGAGTGGGTCGCCCATACCAAATGGTCCTGTAAAGAAATCATAACGGATCGGGGTGACCCGCGAAGGCGCACGTAAACATCATCGCTCGTTCACCCCAACCGGCGCCAGAACGTGGTCGAATCGACGAGCGCAATCTGAGAATATTCAGGTGACTCGGCCAAGACACGGGCGAGCAAATAGTGTCCGTCATGGCCAGGGGCGTACGTGCGCTCGGAAGAATTATGAAGGCCGAGAACGCCGCCCACCTTGAGAAACGCCGCCCAGTCTTGGTAGGCAAGTCGCACACCGTCCGGAGACTGGTCGCCATCCATGAATAGCAGATCCACGGGCACCGACCATCCGGCGGCGGCAGACGCTGCCGTTCCCTGATGAACCCGAATCCATTTCTCGACGCCGGCGCGGGCAAGATTGGTGTCAAACCGTTCGCGGAGGGACGCGTGGCTACCGTCGGAAATCGCCTTGTAGATCGGCGCCGAAAAACTGTCGCCTGAAGCGTCAAAGGGATCGACACAGTGAACGACACCGCTACCGCGCTCCTTTCGAGCACCAGCCAACACGACAGCAGACCTGCCGAGAAATGAACCAATTTCGACGATGACGGCCTGAGCACCTGCGTTATAGGAAAGCAGTGCCAGCGTCAGGCTTTCGCGCCGAGTGAGCCATCCTGGAATCGCTCTCGCCTCGGCCACGTAGCGACCCAGGTTTCCGTACCGCATTCGGTAGATCGGGCGGGTTAGCCGTGGAAATGCGTGCAACGATTCCAGCACGGCTCTGAAACGCAAAAGACCATATTCACGCTTCATGGGTCGCACTGTTGTGTCGACGCATTCGGGGCCGCGCTGCGAACCTCAAATTCTGCCATTATAGGGACACGGCTAGGAGGCACGAGGACGGGGCCTAAAGTCGTTCATGAGACAGACATTTCGTACGCGTTGGCTGCGGAGCGGTCCAAGAGTTCCCAGACAACTATACGTGAATGAATGAGTTAGGCCGATTGCGTGCGCCGCTCCCGCACGGGTTGAGTGTTTGCTGGTACTGGAAATAATGAACACCATATTGTTCGATTCGGGAATGCCCGATCACGTTCGCCGGGAGGAGTTGTACAAGGGCCAGCTTTTCGTGTACGCGCCGACGCCTGGCTCGCTGGCGCTGGTGGCGCTCGCCCGCGCGCTGATCCACGACGCATTCGGAGCGCTCGATCCAGAAACCGCGCAGTATCACATGGCCGTCGAGGAATATGCCGCCACTCTTGCCGAGCTCAAACCAAAGTTCATCCACCATCCAGACTCAAAGAAGATCATTCAGAGGATGCTGAAGGAGCGCGGCTGCGACCTCGAGAGGACCTACTTCGACGTGCCCCGGATGCGAACCGCGACGAGCGACGACTACCTGACGACCGGCATCGCCTACGCGTTTCATCCGCATCGGGACACTTGGTACTCCGCACCGCAGTGCCAACTGAATTGGTGGATTCCGATTTATGACATCGAGTCCGGGAGGTCAATGGCGCTACATCCGCGCTACTGGGCGCAGCCGGTCCGAAATAGCTCACACCTGTACAACTACGCCGAGTGGAACGAGAAGAGCCGCTTCAATGCAGCGCAGCACATCAAGAGCGACACCCGCGTGCAACCGAGAGCCGAGGAACCTGTGGAGTTGGATCCGCAGATCCGTGTGGTGATGCCCGTCGGCGGCCTGTTGATCTTCTCCGGTGCGCAGCTTCACTCGACCGTCCCGAATATGACCGGGAAAGCGAGGTTCAGCATCGATTTCCGCACCGTCAACATCGACGATGCTCTCGAGATGCGGGGGGCGCCAAACGTCGATTCGAAGTGCACCGGCACCACCATGAACGACTACTTGCGTGGAACCGATCTCGCCCACTTGCCGCCGGATCTCATTGCCCGATACGACACGTCGCCGTTGCCGAAATGACCCGACGGTTCGACAAATCGCGAGCGCTCTCGGACAGATTCCATGCCGCGATTCCCGGCGGCGCGCACACCTACGCCAAAGGCGACGACCAATATCCGGAGGATACGGCCCCGATCATCGTCCGCGGCCAAGGTTGCCGGGTGTGGGACGTGGATGGGAATGACTTCATCGAATACGGATCGGGCCTCCGAGCAGTCACGCTGGGCCACGCACACGAAGGAGTGAATCAGGCAGTTTGTCGCGAGATCGAGAACGGCGTGAATTTTACCCGCCCGTCGATCCTCGAACTCGAATGCGCCGAAGAGTTCCTGGCCTGTGTGAGCGGCGCGGAGATGGTCAAGTTCGCAAAGAACGGCTCAGACGTGACGACAGCCGCCGTGAAGCTTGCCCGCGCGTTCACGGGCCGCGATCTCGTGGCGATTTGCGGCGACCACCCCTTCTTGTCGACTGACGACTGGTTCATCGGCACAACGCCGATGAATGCCGGCGTTCCGGCTTGCATCCGTGCCCAGACAGTGAAATTTCGCTATAACGATCTGGCGAGCGTCGATCAATTGTTTGCAGACAATCCCGGCCAGATAGCCTGCCTCATCCTGGAAGCCGAGAACATCACCCCTCCGTGCGACGGATTCCTGGAGGCGGTCCATGCGCGCTGCCGGCGGGAGGGCGCGTTGTTCGTGCTCGACGAGATGATCACCGGCTTTCGCTGGCACCTTGGAGGCGCTCAGGCGTTTCACTCCATCACTCCCGATCTGTCGACGTTCGGAAAGGCACTCGGCAACGGCTTCAGCGTTTCCGCGTTGACTGGACGGCGCGATGTGATGGAGCGCGGCGGCATCCGGCACGACACCGAACGAGTCTTTCTCCTGTCGACCACGCACGGCGCCGAAAGCCATGCCCTTGCGGCGGCGAGGCAGGTAATGCAGATCTATCGTCAGGAGCACGTAGTCGAGACACTCTGGCGGCAGGGTCAGCGGCTGGCCGACGGTGTGCGCGCCGTCGTGTCCCAACTCGGGCTCCAAGACTACTTCGGCGTCGTCGGCCGTCCGTGCAACCTTGTTTATGCCACCCGCGATCGGCAGAAGCGGCCGTCTCAGGGGTTTCGAACGCTGTTTCTTCGAGAGATGATTGTCCGCGGTGTCCTGGCACCCTCGTTCACTGTAAGTGCCGCGCACACCGACGCGGACATTGACACCACGATCGACTGCGTTGGGGAGGCGCTCGTTGTCTACAAGCATGCCTTGGAAGAAGGACTCGAGGGCAATCTTCGTGGTCGGCCCGTGAAGCCAGCCCTTCGCGCGTTCAACTAGCGAATTGCCGTAAACCGGGTTCGTGGATGGACACTAGGTCAGCAACGACCCGGCCGTACCGCGAAAATTGGCGGTTCGTTGCTCAGGACGGCGCGTCCTCGAAACGTCAACGCGCAAGAAACCGGTCCACCGCCGGCCAGAGTACGTTCCGCTCGCAGCTCGGCGCCTGATGTCCGCACCGCCCGTCGAGCTCCACTACTTCCGCTCGTGCTGCACGTGCGAAATCAAAGGCAGGTTTGGGATTCACTTCGCGGTCCTGCCACGTACTGACAACCATCAAGTCAGCGTGCACTGCTGCAGCTGACCGCTCCATCGAACCTCCAAACCCTTGGAGGATGTCAAGTGCCGCGATCGCCTGCGCTTGACGGATGTAATTGACTGGATGGATGCGCAGATCGTTCAACGCAGTTCTCGGCTTCCACTGCGCCAGCGAGTTTCTGGCCCTCGTCCACGCCGGAACTCGCAGCGACCCAATGGTGCTCTCCCACCGGACCCGATCGTCGGGCTGTGACTGGGGCGATCCAACGATCGAGATCCCTTTATCGATGAAATCCGGATGCGCAACCACCCATTCAAACACCTGCATGCCGCCCATAGAGATGCCGACGACCGCACGTAGATGGGTGAGCTGGAGTGCGCGGATCACCATTTGGTACTGGCTCTCGACGATATCGCCGACGGTGAACACCGGAAATTGTTCCGCCGGCTGCAGACGGCTGTTCGAGGGCGATGACGAGACGCCATTCCCCAGTGGGTCGACTATCACGACGAAATACTTGGAGCTGTCGACGAGCTTGCCAGGACCGATCTGCCAGGCCATCCGCCAGCTTGTCCCTTGAAACCACGGCGTTACCAGCACCGCATTGGATCTCGCCTCGTTGAGCCGGCCGAATGTGCGGTACGCGATGAAGGCGTCTCTGATGACTTCTCCACTTTGGAGACGGAAGTCGCCCAGACGCACTACATTCCGCCTTGGTGGCCAGAGCGGCCAGCT
>Ga0111539_10000464_pt1 | contig 51026 bp, 43 predicted proteins | sample RhiMethybrSRZTD1_FD_79667 | JGI IMG/M metagenome (GOLD analysis project Ga0111539, IMG submission 79667) | Populus rhizosphere microbial communities from Tennessee, USA - Rhizosphere MetaG P. TD hybrid SRZTD1 (version 2) (version 2) | ecosystem: Host-associated > Plants > Roots > Rhizosphere >... | reverse complement strand
CGTCACCACGGCGCTCCTCGGCATCGTGAGCAACGCGCTCACCCTGGTGGGGATCATCGGGGTCATGCTGTATCTGAACTGGCGGTTCACGCTGATCTCGCTCGCCGTGGCGCCAGTGCTGTTCCTCGTCGTGTATGCCTTCACGCGGCGCATCAAGAAGGCGTCGCGCGAGGTGAGAAGCAAGGAGAGCGACCTGATCTCGATGGTCGAAGAGGTCTTCTCATCGATTCGCGTGGTCAAAGCCTTTGCCCGCGAAGACTACGAGGAGCGCCGATTCGAGCGTCAGAGTCTGGAGAACGTCGAGGCGGCGCTGCTGGCCAGGAGTGTCAAATTGAAGCTCGCACCGGTCGTCGACATCATCGTCGCGACCGGGACCTGTCTGATGCTGGCGTACGGGGCTCGTCTGGTCATCGCCGGGCAACTGACCGCTGGTGCACTGGTCGTCTTTCTGCTCTACCTGGGAAAGATGTACAAGCCAATGCGGGATCTGTCGAAGATGGCGGACACGGTGTCCAAGGCCAGCGTGGGACTCGAGCGGATTCGGGAAGTGCTCGAGACAGAAGGCGGGGTGCGTGACCTGCGCCACGCGCGTCGGGCGACCGGATTCAAGGGCGCCATCGAGTTCGCACACGTCTCGTTCGGATACAGTCCGGATCAGGTCATTCTCGACGACGTCAGCTTCGCGATTGCGCCGGGGCAGGTCGCGGCATTCGTGGGCCCGACGGGAGGAGGCAAGACTACCGTCATAAATCTGATCGCACGCTTCTACGATCCCGTGTCCGGCACGGTGTCCATCGACGGCACGGACATCCGGCGGTTCACGATTCGATCGCTGCGCGATCAAATCAGCTTTGTGTTGCAGGACACATTACTCTTCCACGCGCCGATCTGGCAGAACATCGCCTATGGCCGCCCGGAAGCGAGCCGCGCCGACATCGTTCATGCAGCAGAACTGGCCAACGCGCACGAGTTCATCACGGAGATGCCCGACGGGTACGACACGATGGTGGGTGAGCGCGGCGTGACCTTGTCCGGAGGCCAGCGCCAGCGCATCGCCATCGCGCGGGCGGTGATTCGTGATGCGCCGATCCTCGTGCTGGACGAGCCGACGTCAGGGCTGGATGCACAATCGGAGCAGTCAGTCTTCGAGGCGCTCGACCGTTTGATGAAAGGCAAGACATCGATCGTCATCGCCCACCATCTGAAGACGATCCTGCACGCCGACACCATCTTTGTGGTCAAGGACAATCACGTCACCGAGCGCGGCACCCACGACGAGCTGCTGGCGGCCGGGGGGTTCTACGCCGAGCTGTACGGCATCCAGTTGGGCGAACCCGCCATTGAGCCTGTGAGCTGCGCGTAGGTGCACGCAGTGCCCGGCAACGTGCAATTCAGAACTGACCCCTGGACACGGGAGGGCGAGAATCGCTCGAGCGAGCAACGCTCGAGATGATGAAACACTACTATCGCCTCCTCGTGATCGGGCACCAGCTCGTCGATGCGGTTCTCCTGCAGGCGCTCGTGGACTCCCAGGACGGCTCGTTCACGATCGAATACGCCACGAACCTTGCTGATGGCCTCGCACGGCTGCGATGCGGCGGTCTCGCCATCGTCCTGCTCGACCTTGCCCTGCCAGACAGTCCTGGCCTCACGGGCTTCCAACAGGTATTTCGGGCGGCACCGGACGTGCCGATCGTCGTGCTCAGCGCGGAAGACGATGAAGAGACCGCGAGGAAGGCCGTGCAACTCGGCGCCCAGAATTACTTCTTAAAGGGGCATATCGACGGGCATGCCTTGCCGCGCGCGCTGCGTGCGAGCCTCGACCACAAGGCGATAGAAGAGGCGCTCTTCAACGAAAAAGAGCGCGCTGTCGCCACGCTCGATTCCATTGGTGACGCCGTGATCAGTACGGACCTCTCCGGCCGAGTGACCTACGTCAACGCCGCCGCAGAGCGGATGACCGGCTGGCGGCTGGAGGAGGTGGCAGGCCAGCCTCTCGAGCATGTGCTCTGCATCATCGATGGCGTGACGCGCCAGTCCCGGCCGAGCAACATGGACCTGGCGGTTCGTCTGAACAAGAGCGTCGGGCTGACATCGAATCGCGTGCTGATTCGGCGTGACGGAGTCGAGTGCCCAATCGAAGATTCCGCCGCCCCCATCCACGATCGGCGCGGGCAGGTCACGGGCGCGGTGTTGGTGTTCCACGATGTGAGCGCGGCAAGGGCCATCTCGCTCCAGTTGTCGCATCTCGCGGCGCACGACTCGTTGACCGATCTGCCGAATCGCATGCTTCTGCATGACCGACTCTCCCAGGCGATCGCGTCGGCGCGTCGCCAGCGCCACCGCCTCGCGGTGCTGTTTCTCGATCTCGACCGATTCAAGAACGTCAACGACACCCTGGGCCATGGGGTTGGCGACGGGCTGTTGCAGTCGGTGGCCCAGCGCCTCGTGGAGAGCGTTCGGCGATCTGATACCGTGAGCCGTCAGGGCGGGGACGAATTCGTGCTGCTGCTCTCGCGGATTGACGAGGCCGACGATGCCGCGACGAGCGCGCAGAAAGTGATCAAGGCGCTGGCGGTGCCACTCGATGTGGGTGGCCACCAGCTTCAGGTCACCGCGAGCATCGGCCTGAGCTTGTACCCTGATGACGGTCAGGATGCAGACACGCTGATCAGGAATGCCGACATCGCGATGTACCGGGCGAAAGAGCACGGGCGCAATGTCTACCAGTTCTACACGCCCGATATGAATATCCGGCGGGCCGCGAGGCAATTTCCCGCTACTGGTGACGTTCCGTTACGTTCCACTCATCGGCCCAAGACCGCAGTGCGCCGGAGCACGGCTCCGCGGGTCTAGTCCAACGTCGCCTCAGACTTACACGGCCGAGCGTCGCTGCTGGGCGAGCCGACGCGGTCTTCTTAAGCGGCGCTCTCCTCGGGGACCTCTGAGATGAGCGCCTCGGTCGTCAGCAGTAGTGACGCGATCGACGAGGCGTTCTGCAGCGCACTGCGGACGACCTTGGCAGGATCGATGACGCCGGCCTTCACCAGGTCCTCGTAGACCTCAGTCGCGGCGTTGAAGCCTTCGTCCAGCTTCATATCTCTGACCTTTGACACGACGATGGACCCCTCGGCGCCGGCGTTCGCCGCGATGTGCCGCATGGGCTCTTCAATGGCACGGCGGACAATCTGTAGCCCGACGAGCTCGTCGCCGGTCAGCTTCAGCCCGTCGAGCGCCGTGCCTGCCCGCAACAGCGCGACGCCACCACCTGCCACGATGCCTTCTTCGACGGCGGCCTTGGTCGCGTGCATGGCGTCTTCGACACGTGCCTTCTTTTCCTTCATCTCGGTCTCGGTGGCCGCACCGACCTTGATGACGGCCACACCGCCCACCAGCTTGGCGAGCCGTTCCTGCAGCTTCTCGCGGTCGTAATCCGACGACGTGTCCTCGATCTGCGTCCGGAGCTGTTTGATGCGGCCCTCGATCGCGGCCTTCGTCCCGACGCCCTCGATGATCGTCGTGGTGTCCTTGTCGATGGTGATCTTCTTGGCCGAGCCGAGATCGGCGATCGTGAGGCTCTCGAGCGTGACGCCGAGGTCTTCGGTGATCGCGCGACCGCCGGTGAGAATGGCGATGTCTTCCAGCATCGCCCTCCGGCGGTCGCCGAAGCCGGGCGCCTTGACGGCGGCAGCCTTCAAGGTGCCGCGAAGCTTGTTGACGACGAGCGTGGCCAGCGCCTCGCCCTCGACGTCTTCGGCGATGATGAGCAGCGGCCGCCCAGCTCGTGCCACCTGCTCCAGCACGGGCAGCAGATCTTTCATCCCGCTGATCTTCTTCTCGTGAATGAGGATCGCCGGATCCTCGAGCACGATCTCCATGCGTTCGGGATCGGTCACGAAATACGCGGACAGGTAGCCGCGGTCGAACTGCATGCCCTCGACCACTTCGAGCGAGGTCTCGAGCGTCCTGGCTTCTTCGACGGTGATGACGCCATCCTTGCCGACCTTGTCCATGGCCTCGGCGATGATCGTGCCGATCGCCTGGTCGCCATTCGCCGAAATCATGCCCACCTGCGCGACCATGTTGCCCGACACCGGCCTGGACATCTTCTTGATCTCGTCGACGATGACCGTGACCGCCTTGTCGATGCCGCGCTTGAGATCCATCGGGTTTGCGCCGGCGACGACGTTCTTCGCCCCCTCGCGATAGATCGCCTGCGCCAGAACGGTGGCGGTTGTGGTTCCGTCACCCGCCGTATCCGAGGTCTTGCTCGCCACCTCGCGGACCATCTGCGCGCCCATGTTCTCGAGCCGATCCTTGAGGTCGATTTCCTTGGCGACCGTCACGCCGTCCTTGGTGATGGTGGGGGCGCCGAACGACTTGCCGAGGATGACGTTGCGTCCCCTCGGGCCGAGCGTGACCTTGACTGCGTCCGCGAGCTGGTTGATGCCGCTCAGGATGGCGTGACGCGATTGCTCGCCGTAAACGATCTGTTTTGCCATGGATGCCCGCTTCTATTTGCTGTCGACAATCGCGAGGACGTCGTCCTCGCGCATGATGAGATAATCCTCGCCGTCGATCTTGATGTCCTGGCCCGCGTACTTCCCGAAGAGGATCGTGTCGCCGCTTTTCACGTCTGGTGTCTGGCGGCTGCCGTCTTCCTTGATCTTGCCCAGGCCGACGGCGAAGACCGTGCCTCGCTGCGGTTTCTCTTTCGCGTTGTCGGGGACGATGATGCCGCCGACGGTCTGTTCGCCGTCATCCACACGTTGAACGATCAGGCGGTCGTGCAGTGGTGTCACGTTCATGTGACCAGCGTACGAAAGCTCAGGAACTGCTGCAGTTCACAACAGGACAGGCAGCGGCCTGTGCAGAAGAGCACGTCAGGCAGAAGCGCGAGCCGGGTAGGATGGGCGCCGATGATCCGATCTTGGAGAAATGAGTTTGTGATGTGGAGATGGCTGACGGGTTGGGGTTCGATCGCCCTCCAGAAGGCAGCAGACGATCAGGCGGCAAGTGATCTGCGGACGGAAGTCGTGTCAGGTAAGTATGGGGTGCTCTATAGATACTTGGAGCACCGCTACGCCGACGTCATCGTTCTGACGTTTGGGCAGATCGAAGACCTTCTGGGCTTCGCGCTGCCCCAGCTCGCTCGTACCCAGCAGACGTGGTGGACGCTGGGGGCCAACGTGGAGGGGGCGCCGCATGCGGACGCCTGGACGCTCGCAGGCAGGACGGCCGCACCGAATCTCCAGTCGAGGGTCGTCATCTTTACGCGCAGGCCCACGGTGAGACCGGCCTCCGCTCGTCTTAGTCGTGCAGGACAACGCTGAGCAGGGAGTTGTTGATCCGGATCGGGCGCTCACCGTCGTACTCGATGAAGCCCAGCTTCCTGAACTTGTTGAGGAAGAAGTTCACGCGCGAGCGCGTCGTGCCGACCATCTCCGCGAGCGTCTCTTGCGAGATCTGGGGTACCTCGCGGGTCGGCTTGGCCTGTTTCCCGTATCGCGCCAGCAGCAGGAGCGCGCGCGCGAGCCGCTTCTCGCTGGAGTTGAAGAGCTGATCGATCAGGTCCTCTTCGATCCGGATGTTGCGCGTCAGGATGTGTGAGATGAACCGGTCGGACATCGCGTGTTGCTTGTGCAGCAGCTGCGCCATGTGTCCCTTCTCGATGCGCAGGATCGCACTCGGCGTGACTGCCGTGGCGCTTCCCATGCGAAGTTCCTGACCTGCCAGGCATCCCTCGCCGAAGAAGTCACCCGGCCCCAGCATGGCGACCACGGCCTCTTTGCCGGTCTTCGACAGCACCGACAGCTTGACGCCGCCGGACTGAATGTACCAAACATGCTCGCAGGCGTCTCCTTGAGTGAAGATCGACTCTCCACGCCTGTAGGGCACGACTTTCCTCGCCACCCCCGCAGAATCGAGAAACCCCTGGACGGTGAATTCGGACGCCGTCATAGTTCTGGCCTTCGCCTTCACCGACTTGCCTGCAACGACGGGACGGGCACCAGGTTCCACCAGTCAAGTCTGACACCGAGCAATGGGCTGAGCGTGTGCACAACAGCACACCGTAGTCTCCAAGCTCTTCACCGGCGTCGGCGTTCATGGTCGGGATCGACGTAGGTGAGGACCGACCGCCGGTCCGGTTTGACGCGCAGGGTGATCGTGAACCCGCCGTGCTGGCTCCGGTGGCTGCGCTCGAGGCCAGCGCCAGGCGCTCGGCCTGAATGGCGACTCTCGTGGGTACTCTGGGAGGGCGTCTCGCGGCACAGATCGTCCCGCTCGGGATCTTCAACCGTCATGGCTTCCTCTTCCTGCCTTCCGTGCCGGGACATCCCGAAATGTCGATGGGGCGTTCCAGGCGGAGGGAAACGAAGAGATTGCAATGAACGGATACAGCATGCTGTTCACTTCTGAACAGCTGCCACTGAACCTGCGGCTCAGCTCCGGCGACCGCCGATCAGGAGACGACGCAGCGTCCGACTCACACGCGCCCAGGACGACCCCTCACGCGCCGGGCGCCGTTCACTCGGCGCTCCGCCGCCCTCTCGCTGACGTGCAGCAATCGTCGCGGCGTCCATAGTGCAGGGTGTGTCTGAGACGGCGATCGGGGGCGCCGCGAACCTCGTCAGCATCCCGGCCTCACGTGCGCCAGGAATCATCGGCGTTCTGAAGCCGTAGGCGCCGTCGTGTCTGGTGGCCACATGTCGTGGCGCCTGCGAACTGCCGCCGTCGTCGTCGAGCCGCGCGAGGTCGATGTCGTTCGGCTCTTCGATCTCGATTGCGACCGCCCGCCGGGGCCTTGCCGTCATCTATGTTCTCTGGGAAGCGCGGTACTCGGCGAGCCACTGCGCGCTCATCCAACCGAGGTTCGCTGGGTTCACGCCGCCCGGAACTCGCAATCGTGAGCCGATGACGATCGCGGTCGCGGCGATGAGAAGGACGATGATCAACCACATACCTGTCGGATCCAGCAGACGTCGTGAGCGCTGGGACGATCGTGTCAGCCTTGCGACCGTGCGTCTGTACGTTTGTGTACATCTCGCCGTGTGCTGTTTGGAACAGTCGCTGGCTCGCGCATGGGCTACCGTCTCTTCCACGAGTGCGTCTCGTGTCATGCGAGCCGCTCTCTCCCCCCAAGTGATTCGTGGTGGTCGAGTGATTCGTCGTGGTCGCCCCGCCCGAGCCGCGCTGACGAGGTTTCACCATGCTTCACGGCTTCATTGCCACTCACCGGCAGGAGATCATCTCGCGCTGTAAAGCGAGGGCGGCGGCGAGGCTGTCAGTTCCCAACGAACCCGAGATCTACGGGGTGCCGCTGTTCCTCGAGCAGCTGATGGAGGCACTGCAGCTGGGCCTCGCATCCAACCCCGAGATCGGGGAGAGCGCGATCCAGCACGGCCGTGAGCTTCTCGATAAGGGGTTCACCGTGTCGCAGGTGGTGCACGACTACGGTGATGTCTGCCAGTCGATCACCGAGCTGGCGACCGAGACGGACGCCGCGTTCAGCACGGCGGATTTCCGCATGCTGAACCGGTGTCTCGACGATGCGATTGCCGGAGCGGTCACCGAATACGGGCGCGAACGGAATCAGGCCACCCCCCCCGACATACGGCGCCGACCGATTGGGATTCCTCGCCCACGAGCTGCGAAACCTGGTCAACACGGCGATCGTGTCGTTCGAGGTGCTCAGAACCGGGAACGTCGGAGTCGCGGGCAGCACGGGATCGGTGCTCCATCGCAGTCTGTTGGGATTGCGAGGGCTCATTGGCCAGTCGCTCGCCGAGGTCCGTCTCACTCACGGTCTCGATCACCGGGAGCCCATCCAAGTATCCAAACTCATCGACGAAGTCGTCGATGCCGCGGCGCTGCATGCGGACACCATCGGCATCCAATTGACGGTGCTGCCGGTTGACCCGGACCTCGTCATCGATGGCGATCGGCAAGTGCTGGCTGCGGTCATCGGCAATCTCGTGCAGAACGCCTTCAAGTTCACGCAACCGCACACGGCGGTCATCGTCCGCGTGTGCGCCACCGCGGAGCGTCTGCTCGTTGAGATTGAGGATGAGTGCGGCGGCCTGCTGCCGGGCGTGGATCCCGAAGATCTGTTCCACCCGTTCGAGCGGCACAGTCCGGACCGCAGCGGCCTTGGCCTCGGACTCGCGTTCAGCCGATGGGGCACCGAATCGAACGGTGGCCGGCTCTATGCGCGGAGTGTGCCCGGACGAGGATGTGTGTTCACCGTCGATCTGCCTCGAGTGATTGCCCTCTCCGATGTCGCCACGGCGTGAGCCAGTTGCTCAGAGCCGCTCCAGCCAGTCCCGCAACAGGTAGGCGGCCGCGTTCTCGTCGGTTCGATCGAGGCTCACCCAATGCGTGCCGCTCAGCGAATCGTTCGGTCCGCTGCGGGTGCGCACGGTGACATCCGAACCGTCGAGCGCGATGACGAGCGCGCGGCGTCCGTTGGTGAGTGACGCGACAGTGACACTGGCGTTCTCGCGGTTGACGGTGTCTTCAACCAGCGTGACCGCTTCGAGACCGGCGCCGTCGTTGTAACTCGCCACCAGCGATCTCATCGCCGCAACAATGGCCGGCCACCGCTCGAAGCACGCGGCGTGCCGCTGGCGTTCGACGTCCGTGGCCGCTTGCATCTGGACTGCCGCGGCTCTATCACGGTGTCTATGCTTTTCTCCAATGTGACGAGACCAGTCCTCCGCCGTGGTGTTCACCCTCGCATTCGTCACGGACGGAACACTTTCTTGTTCGTTGTTCGAGTCTGCTCTTCGGCCTGCCGCTCGTCGTCCGCACGTTTCTTCGCGAGGGCCGCTTCGCGCACCGGCGCCTCGCGGGCGTCCATCGTCAGCGCTGTCGCCCGAGCCTTGCGGGCGACCACCTCCAGCGGCAACGACGTGATCACCAGGGAGAACGATTCGGTGTATCGAGTGCGCCGGAGGGCCACATGCACATCCGCCTGCCGCCACTCGGCGAGCACGGCAACGGGGTCAACGGCATCCGCCCTGGACGGCGCGGAAGGGCTCGCCGGAGCACCATAGAGCTCCGTGAGTGCGGCAATCATGTCCGCGTTCGTCAGACCGGTCGTCCGGCTGCGGTCGTACTCAACGGTCATCCGGAACAGTTGGTCATCGACGAAGCTGAATACGATCTCATTGATCGAGTTGCGATCGGCGACTGGCATTCCGGACATGTAGCGCGGCTGCCACGCGACGTCCTGGAGGAGAGCCGGCCGAGTGTGAAGAGTTTTTAGATCGCGATCAGCGGTCCGGGTCACGGCGGTGACGGCCGCAACCGAGCTCCCGAGATCGAATTCGCGGTAGCGTGAGAGCTCGGCGGCTGACGCGGTCCATACGCAGACGACAATGCAGGCAGCCAAAAGGCCACCGCGGCGGATCATGACGGACATGGGGGCCCAACTTTCAAACGGGCTTTGATGAGGGCTGACCGCTCGGCGGGACTGCGGAAGAACCAGTACTCAGGAAAGCAGTGCAACTCCAGTATGGGTGCACCGGGTATTAGACACAAGACAATTCGCGGATGCATTACCTGGCGTCGGGTAACAGGCCGGTAACACGCGCTTTGTATCGTCGGATTGCAATGCCTTCCCAGGACTGACAGACTCATCGGTCGAGGTGGCGATTAGGCTTCGAACGCCCCGTGTATGGCCGGCAGGCAGGGGAGGGCTCGACGGCAGCGTCTGGCTGTTCGTCCTGCTTGCGCTGCTGACGGTGTTGCCCGCGGCCTGCGTCCTCTGGTTCATGAACGACGCATTGGCGCGAGAGTCGGCGGCGTCTCACCAGCGTGTGCTCGAGGCGTACCGCGGACAGCTGCGTCTCGTGCGCTCCCGCCTCGACCCGATCTGGAAGGCCCACGCCGCGAGTCTCGACGCTGGAGCGGGGAATGCCGAGCAGCGGTTCGCGCGTATGGTCACCAGCGAGGTCGTCGAGGGCGCGATTCTCCTCGGGCCGGACGGAATCGTCGAGTACCCGACGCGTCACGCGGCGCAAAGCCCTGACACCGCGGCCATCGAGCAGCAGCTGGTGAATGCCGCGCAGGCCAAACCTGATGCACGCGCGCCGATCGTGGCCGCCATCGCCGCGCGCCTGAACGACTACTCGGCATCGATGCCGGCCGCCGAACGGCTGTCGTTCATGACGCGACTGCGCGCGCTGTCGCCGAACGTGTCGCTGCCGACCGAGGCGGCGTTGCGCCTCTCGCTCGAGATGCTCGACGCGGAACGCCCGGCGCCGGTCGGTGACGTCGTTCGTCAGACGGCCAAACCGGACGTCTGGGCATTGACCTCCGCCGACAGCCGCGTCATCGCCTTCTATCGCATCGGCCGGGTCGAGGAGATGATGCACGACTTCCTGCATCAGGTCGCGCCGAGCGGCATCATCTTCCTGGCCGTCCCGCCCGACATGCGCGCGGACTCGGAAGCCATTGCCGCTGGATCGTGGCTGCCTGGTTGGCAGCTGTCCTTCATGCCGATCGAATCATCTGAGTTCGAGGAAGACGATCGGCAACATCGCGCGGTCTACGTATCGGTTGCGCTGGCCGGTATCGGCGTGATCGCCATCGTCGGCATCGTCGCGGCGGGATCGCTGCGGCGTCATCTGCGGCTGACGCGATTGAAGACCGACCTCGTCGCAGCGGCTTCGCACGAGTTGCGCAGTCCGCTGGCCTCGATGCGCGTGCTGGTAGACGGGCTGCTGGCCGACGATCCACTCGACCCGAAGAAGACTCGCGAGTATCTGGAGATGCTCGCCGTGGAGAACGGCCGCCTGAGCCGGCTGATCGAGAACTTTCTGACGTTCTCCCTGCTCGAGCGCAACCGCCACCGCTTCGTGTTTGCGTCCTGCGAGCCAGCGGCCATTGTCGCCACGGCCGTGGACACGGTCCGCGACCGCGTCCCGGACGGTTGCGATCTGCGGGTCGAGGTGCCGCCGGCGCTGCCGGCGGTGATGGCCGATGCGGACGCGCTGCGCACGGCGCTCATCAACCTCCTGGAGAACGCGATCAAGTACACGCCCGCCGACAAGCGCATCATCGTCAAGGCTGCTCAGGATGGGGAGGGTTCGATTGTCTTCGCGGTTGAAGACAACGGAATCGGCATTCCAGTCCGCGAGCAGCGGCGGATCTTCCGGCGCTTCTATCGCGTCGATCAACGCCTGTCGCGCGAGACGAGCGGCGTCGGCCTCGGCCTGAGCATCGTCGAACTGATCGCGCGCGGTCACCACGGCAGCGTCACGGTGCAGAGCGCGCCAGGCGCAGGCAGCACGTTTACGCTGCGTGTGCCGTGCGCGGACCTCGGGCCGAGCGCAGGGACGCCCGAAGGGAGTGCTGCGTGACCGTCCCGCGCGTGCTCCTGGTCGAGGACGAACCGGCGCTCGCTCGCGGCGTCTCGGATACGTTGCGCGCGAACGGGTTCGACGTGATCGTGGCGACCGACGGCGAGCGCGGCCTCGACGCGGCATCGAGCGGCGCGGCTGATCTGATCCTGCTCGATGTGATGCTGCCCAAGATCAACGGCTACGAGATCTGCCGGGCGCTGCGCGCGCAGGGCATCGACGTGCCGATCCTGATGCTGACCGCCAAGGGTCAGGAGGAGGACGTGGTACTCGGCCTCAACCTCGGCGCCGACGACTACATCACCAAGCCGTTCAGAATGGGCGAGCTGATCGCTCGGGCGCGCGCGTTCCTGCGCCGCCGGGGACCGGCGCCGACGCGATTCTCATTCGGCGACTGCGAGGTGGATCTCACGGCGAGGAAGGTGAGGCGCGCCGGCACCGACGTCGATCTGACTGCCAAGGAGTTTGCGCTGCTGGCCTACTTCGGTGCGCGGCCCGGGTGTGCGCTGTCGCGCGACGTGATCCTGAATGCCGTCTGGGGCAACGCCGTCTTCGTCACACCCCGCAGCATCGACCGCTGCGTGACGACGCTGCGCGCCAAGGTCGAGCCCGATCCGCACCGGCCGATCTACATCCAGACGATTCGCGAGATTGGCTACCGCTTCGAGCCGAACGGGCAAGAGTAGGGCAGTCCTTGTGGACGTGCCTTCATCGTGTGGCTCTTTCGAGCGGAGGCGCACACTCCAGCAATATCGTGCTCTGCTGACCATTGCAGGGGGCCGGGCGGTAGAACGTCAGCATGCGCCCGCAGATGATGACGCTGACCCAGGCAGTGAGCGAGACCGCGGCGATGACTTTGGCGCGCCGGGGAGGATTGAGCGACGCGTTCGCACTGAAGACCTGGCGATAGCTGGAGAGGTAGAACGTCGCCGCGTTGAGGCCGCCGATGGTGATGAACAGGAACTTGAAATGAAATGACGGGTTGTAGATGTATTGATCGGGCTCGGTGAGCAGGAACATGACGCCGCTCGAGGCGTTGATTACGAAGCCGAGGATTCCCCACGGAATCAACCGATGCATCGCCGCGATCGGCACGCGTTTCGCCATCCCCAGCAGCCGCAGATCGAATGTGCCGATGCACCCGATCAGCAGGCACAGGCCGAGGAAGTGGATGCTCTCGACGATCGGCCAGGCCCAGGCGGTGCGCATCAGGCCCGCCACCGGCGAGTGGGCGATGATGTTGTTGACGAGCCAGACCTGGATGTCGTGCAGCATCAGCCGAGCGCCGTCAGGCGGTGATAGGTGTAGGCGAGGAAGCGGCCGGCAGTAATTGCACCCACCCAGCACACCAGCGACACGATCGCGAGCCGCTGGACGACCGGCGAATCGGCCCGCGCGTCGCCGGCTGCCTCGTCGAAGACTCGCCGTCCGATTCGGCGGAACAGCACCAGTCCGGCGGCAATCAGCAGCAGCTTCAGATAGAAGACCGGATTGGTGAGTGCCTTGGTGGGATACCCGATCAGGAGCAGGACGCCGGAGATCGCGTTCACCCAGAACGCCACCCACACCACAGGTATGAATTTCCGCATCTGCGCGATCTGCACGTCGGGCGCGACGCCGAGAATCCTCAGGTCGAGCGCCAGGCAGATGCCGACCGCGAATCCCATGCCGATCGCGTGGATGGCGAGGATGCCGGGGAAGGCGAACATCGACTCGGACCCGACGACCCACTGACTGAGCGCAGTGGATTCCAACCAGATGAGGAACGGATCGATATTCACGTGAGCAGAGGATGAGTCAGCGATATTACCGGATTGTTACGCCCGGTAGGGCACGTCCTTTTGGACGTGCCTACTTGAGCGTCTTCAGGAGCTCGGCGTACTTGGCATCATACGGGTTGAGCACGTCAGGTCCCGGAGGCTCCGCCGCCGGGCCGAGAATGTGCGGCGGCGCGTTGCGATCCTTGAAGCGTGGCCACGTCGGCAGGCCCTTGCCGTTCGGGTCGCCCGTGCGCGCGAAGTTCACCCAATACGACGACATCTGATCGGCCATCGCACGATCCTTCTCCGAGGCCATTGCCAGCTTCGGCGACGTCGAATCGGGATACACACGCGGCGCCCACAGATTGTTGAGCGCGTAGACGATTTCCGCGGCGTGCGTCGCCTTGAGGTCGCGCGCGCCGGGCTCGATCGGCCCCTCGTGCGTGAAGAGGTACCAGTAGGCTCGTTTGCCGATAGCGGTCTGCCGCTCGTTGAACAAGCGCATCGCCCACATCATCGTGTCGCGGAACGCGACGTTGCCGCCGAGCGCGGTGTGCTCGTCCTTGTTCGACCCGGCGATCACATCGACCGCGTTCTGCTTGCCATTCGCAAACGTGATCGACAGATCCTCTGGAACGATCCAGCCGTCGATGATCATGCCGGACCCGCGCAGAGTTTTGACGACGTCTTCCGTCGAGCGCGCGCGCAGTTCTGCAAGCGACGGCAAGGGTGGCGGCGGTGGGGGAGGTCCAGCCGGTGCTGCTGCGTCGCCACGGCCACGTCCGCCGCGGCCCAGGGGCGCCGGCCGCTCAGCCTGCGCACGCGGAATCATCGGCCCCATGCCGAGTCCCATCCACGCGCCGCTCTCGCTGATCGCGCGATGGAAGAGACCCTTGGCCACCGGTGAGCCCACGAGACCGCCGACCATCGCGGCGCCTGCGGACTCGCCGAAGATCGTCACGTTGTTCGGATCACCACCGAAGGCCGCGATGTTCGTCTTCACCCACTGCAGCACGGCGATGCTGTCGGCAAGCGCCTGGTTTCCCGATGCGTTGCGGCCCGACTCTGCGGTCAGCTCTGGGTGCGAGAAGAACCCGAAGGCACCCAGTCGATAGTTGAAGCTCACAAAGACGACGCCCTTCTTCGCGAGGGCTTCTCCGTCGTTGTGTGGGCTCGACCCGCCGCCTTCGCTGTAGGCGCCGCCGAAGATCCACACCATGACCGGCTGCCGGGCGCGGTCATTGTTCGCTGACGTCCACACGTTCAGATACAGGCAGTCCTCGCTCGTCTTCGGCGAGTCCGGCAGATCGACCGTCACATTGTTGGGCATGCGAGTCGGTTGGGCCGGCTGCACGCAGACGTTCCCGAACTGATCCGCCTTGCGAACGCCCTCCCACTTGGCGACCGGCTGGGGTTCCTTCCACCGCAGATCGCCGACCGGCGGCGCGCCGAAGGGAATGCCCTTGAACGCGCGCACGCCCGATTTCAGCGTGACGCCCGACAGTCTGCCGGATGCCGTGGTGACGGGATCCGAGATGGCGGCAGGCGTGGTGACGGAGTAGGCCGCGACGACCGCGGCGGTGATGGCGAGTGTGAGCCTCGTCTGTGTCATGCGCGCCTACTTGGACTGTCCGCTGTCAGACTGTGCCTTCGCACGCTCCGCGCGCGAGGAGTTGATGTAATCGCGAATCGTGCGATTGCCTTCGTGACAGTTGTACTCCCACCACTCGTAGCTGTTATCGAGTCGCAGCGGGTAGCGCACCGTATAGGGCTGCACCATGACGACCGGATCCTCGATCTTCATCTCGTAGAGGATCGTGTTGTCGTTCAGCCGCGTCAACCGCTCGGTCGTCTTCATCTGGTCGCTGACGGGGAAGCGGTTTCCGGCCGGGGAGCCGAAGACGCCGATGTTGGTGCCCGACGGTCCCTCTTTGTAGTTGGTCGTCGTGATGACGAGCGTGTTGCCCTCCCAGCGGCCGCGCGGTTCACCCATGTAGTGTTTGTGCACTGGCTTCAGCGGTGCGCGCCCGTCCGTGTACACGATGCGATCCTCGTGAATCATCTCGAGACTGAGCACGACCATACCCGGTGCCTGGAAGATCTCGATGCCGTTGTTGTAGCGATACGGCATCATCGACGAGGGCATGCCGCGCGTGATGCAGCGATCCCAGCTGTCGAAATCCTCTGGCTGGTCCCAGGCCTGTACCTCGGTTGGCGACAGCGACCAGCTGCTCTTCATCAGCGCCGAGCGGCGCTTGCCTTCGGGTGTGAACTCGGGAAGCTTGCCGTTCGACGGATCCACGATCATCGAGGTCTGTCGCTCCGGGAACGTCGGATCGGTCACGCCGCCCTGAAGCGCGGCGCCGAAGTTGCCCTTCGCCAGCGCCTGCGTCGCCGCGTCTCCGGTCTTGCGGACACCAAGGGCGCGTTCGACTTCGGCGGTATAGACCGCCTCCGTCTTGAACAAAGGAATGTTGTTGGGATCGCATGGCGGCGCCGCTGGCGCAGTCGGTGCAGCCGCCGGGGCGGGGCCGCCGCGGCCAGGTCCGCCAGCACGCGGGCATGAGCGCACGAGGTTGAGGCCGTGGGCAATCGGCCAGATTCCGGTCAAATCGGGATCGCCCCAGGCGGTCTTCGGATGAACCCAGCCCTTCGGCGTCTCATTGAAGTGATTGGCCTCGCTCGGTGCGACGCCCGGCGACTGCGCGGCCACCGTCACGGCGAACACGGCGGCAGCACCGGCCAAAATCAGCAGGGATTTCGCAGTACGAATAGTGGATGACATGCCTACGATTTTAGCAGGCGTGCGATCGTCACTTCGTCTCGGTGGCTACAGCGGTCCTTTCCTCGATTCGCCCTGACATGTGGCCGCCGACCTTGCCGTGCCACCACGTCCCGGAGTACGTGTCGCCGTAGAAGAAGAGCCGGACGGTGAACGTGCCGACCCCGGGAATCTCGGTGTCGGTCATCATGATCATCGGCGTGTCGCCGACGAATCGCATCGGGATGACGATCGGAATGTTGCCTTTCACGCCGCAGCATTCCATGCCGGCGTTGAAACGCCAGAGATTCTCACCCACCTTCTCGACGCTGCTGATGTCGTAGCGATCGCTGCGCGGCCCGCCTCGGCCATCCTGACCGCGGGTCTCGCGCCCGAAGAACGTGAACGTCCCGACCAGGCTCACGTCTCGCATCCGTTCGGCGAACTGGCGCTCGACGTCGGTCAGTGCCGCCGTGTCATACGCGGCACCGACGCGGACGAAGCCGACGACCCATCCGCCGGCGAATGCCAGGAGGACCACCACACAAATGGCCATGAGTCCAAACGTGCGTCGTATCAATCCCATGATGCGTCCCTTCCGAGGATCCGTATACTACGCCAATGACACGAATCGTTTCGCTCGTCGTCGCCTTCCTGGCGCTGGCCGCGGCTGCGTCTGCGCACCACGGTGCCGGCACGTTCGAATTGAACAAATCCGTCACCTATGTGGGCAAGCTGACCAAGCTCGAGTTCTTCAACCCGCACGGGTGGCTGTACTTCGAGGTCACGGGGCCTGACGGCAAGGTCACGAAACACCGCTGCGAGATGCGCTCCGCGCACGTGCTGCGCCGCTCTGGCTGGAGGGAAGACCTGTTCCCGATCGGCGAGAGCGTCACGATCGAGGCCGCACCCGATCGTGCCGATCCGCAGTCCTGCTACCTCAACACGATCCGGTTCGCGAACGGCTCGCACATGGACCGCTATGGTCAGTACGTGAGCACCGGCAAGAACAAGGTCGAGGAAGTCCGTGGTCCGCTGGCGCGCCGCGGCGGCGGCGCTCCTACACTGGCGCCGACTGCGCCTCGCGCCGCGCGTCGCGCGAGCGGTGAGCCGAACATCAGCGGTGACTGGGCCCCGGAGCAGGTCGTCATGGCGGATCCGCGGGGCACCGGCGGAGGACTCGTGCCGCTCGGTCAGCTGAGTGAGTTCAAGCCCGGCGAGCGGCGCGGCGGAGGCGGTGGTGGAGGCGGTGGCGGTCGAGGCCGCGGACCGGCCGGACCTCGCACCTACGCTGGAACCGAAGTCACGCCCGCAGGCGAGGAGGCGGCGGCGAAGTTCACGCAGAAGGACAATCCGCGCTTCAAGTGCGAGACGACCAACATCATGTTCGATTGGGCGTTCGACGGTCCCGTGAACCGCATTCAGCAGAACCGCGACAACATCGTCATTTTCTACGGGCAGTTGAATCTGCGCCGGACGATTCACACCAACACGAAGACGCACCCGGCCAACGTGACACCGAGCCGCGCGGGCCACTCCTACGGCTACTGGGAAGGCGACACACTGGTTGTCGATACGACGAACTTCCTCCCCGGCTTCCTGAACTTCCCGGTCCCGCATAGCGACAGGCTGCATGTCGTCGAGCGCTTCACGCTCGATCCGCAGTCGATGAAGCTGACGCGCAGCTATACGGTCGAAGATCCGATGTACTTGAAAGGGCAGGGAAAAGGACAGGACGTCGTCGAGCCGGCCGATCAGCCGTACACGCGTGACAACTGCAAGGAGCAGCAGTTCGTCGACTACTCCAAGCAGGCCGGCCGCTGACGATTACTCGGGATTGGCCTGTGGCCTGCTCAGCTTGACCTCAATCCGCTTGCGGTACTTCACCGGTACGCCTTCGAGGCGTGCCGGTCGATACGACCACGTCTTTGCTGCGGTCAGCAGGACCCGGTTGTAGAGGGGTTCCACCGTTTCGAGCATCGTCGCCGTTTCAACGGCGCCGTTTGTATCGATCACGATTTCAATCACACCTTCGCGGTCGAACGTGACGCGGCCGGGGAACGGCGGCAGATTCTGGCTGATGACGACCGGTGGCATCACGTTCTTGTCGTCCTGCGTGTAAATGATCGGCTCGCGAGGCACGGTCACCGCCGCCGGGGCTGCCGCCACGGGCACTGGCACGACGGGGACTGGCGGCGGTGTGAGCGCTCGAACCGTGAGGTCGTTGAAGCCCGAGGCGAGGACGCGCAGGTCGGACAGTGGCGCCTGCTTCGCCGCGGTCGCAATATCGGGATCGGAAAGTGCCATCAGGACCTGCGTGAAGCCGTCGGCAGCCAGCTTCATCTCGCCGCGATCGAACGCCGCCTTGGCAATGACGTAGCGCTCCTGGATCAACGCTGGGAGCAGCCGTTTGCGCGCGTCGCTGAAGACGGCGCGCAGCCGCGGCGGGACGTCTTCCATGTTCGGGCGATAGAGCGGATCGCGCGAGACCATCGCTTCGATCGACTTGTTCGCCTCATCCGTACTTCCGATCGCTACCAAGCAGAACGTGCGATATAGCTCGATCGATTGTCGCTCTTGCGGCGACGGGCTGGTCGCGAGCAGCGTATTCAACATGATCAGCGCGCCCTTGTAATCGGCGGAGGCGTAGAGCTGACGGGCGTTGGCGAGCGACGAGTCCTGGGCAGAACTTGGGAGTGACGCTGCCAGGAGCATCGCCATGGTCCAGGTGGCTACGACGATCGGTCGGGCATGTCGCGTCATTTCGACCTCAGATCGACTCCAACTTTGAGCTGCTCACGCGTCGTGACCGTCACCGACAGACGCCGTTCACCGAGCTCCGGGTGACGGAACAGCACTTCGTGCGTGCCGATCGGCACCGTGTAGCTGCCGATCGGAGTTTCGCCGATGCGGGTGCCATCGACGAAGGCTTCGGCCCATGGGATGGCGTTGAGCGCCATGGAGCCGCGCGGCAAGTCGAGTCGCATCGTGGACGTCTGTCCCGCGGCGATTTGCACGGCACGCCGTTCACGATACCCGAGCGTTTCGTTCACGAACTCGAGATCGTGGCGCCCGACAGGCAACATGATGCGCTCGAAATCGCTGCTGCCGATGACACGGCCGTTCTCGAGCACCTGTACATTGGTCGGCACGTCGAGACGAACCCAGCCGGCGGCCCCCGGCCGCTGCGCAGCGCCCAACGACACCACCAGCGAGGCGGTCCGGCCGTTTTCGATGATGACGCGCTCGGTCTGCGTTTCGCCGTTCAGCTGCATGACCACCGTATGCGTACCGGGCGAAAGATCCGGGACGCTGACCGGCGATCGTCCGACGACGGTGCCGTCCACGGTCACCAGCGCGCCAATCGGATCCGTGCGGACGAGCAACTCGCCAGACGCCTGCGGGGCGCGCGCGAACTCGAGGTACTGCGACACTTGGCCACCCGCGGTCAGCGTGATCGGAATGCGGCGGCGCTCGGTATCGGTGCGCAGCTCGACGACGTGCTCGCCCGGAGGCAACTCGACGCCAAGTGGGGTGACCCCATGTGGCTTGTCGTCAATGAAGACCGAGATTCCAGGCGGCAATGTGGTGACCGAGATCGTGCCTGTGGCGGCTGTGCCGGCGCCGCGGAAATAGAAGAACGCTCCAATCACCGCGACCAGCATCACGAGGCCTGCGGCTGCGGCGACGATCTGCATGCGACGCGAAGTGAGAACGGGCGTCGCACTCCGCCGCTCTTGGGCGTAGCTGGGGATGGCGCTCGTCAACTCGGGCAGCCGGAGGTCATCCGGCGCTGGCTCCGTCTCGCGGACGGGTTCGCGCGCGAGTATTGACTCCCGCTCCGTTATGGGCTCGCGCTGCGCAACTGGCTCGCGCTGCGCGAGAGGTTCTCGCTCCACTAGTGGCTCGCGCGCCACTATCGGTTCGCGCTCCGCTATTGGTTCGCGGTCCGCTGCCGGTTCACCCTGCGGGATCGCCTCGCGCATCGTCACCGACGGCGGTTCGATTTTCATCGATTCGGGCGCAGGCTCCAGCGCGGGCGCGGGACTCACGTCATGCGAGACAACGACCGTCGCCGGCTCGACCGGCGGCAGCGGTTGATTCGTCTCCTCGGCCATCTCTGGCTCCGACTTCGCCGAACTTCGGCGCGACGGATAGCGCGCAAGGAAGGCTTTCATCGCCTCGAGGCGGGGACCGAGGTCAGGCTCGGGCAGCACGTCGGCCGCCGCATAGCGCCCGAGGAAGACCTGCAGCGCCCCGAGTTCGACCACCGGGTTCTCAATACCGAATGCCTGGTCCAGCATTTCCCGGGCATCGGTTGGTGAGGCAAACGATTCCCATTGATCGAGCTGCAGCGCCTGCGTCAGCCAGTCCTTCGTGCTCGACGGCAACGGTTCGACGATGCCAGCGACCGACCGCATCGTCGCGCCCTCGATGAGATCGGCGAGACGCTCGGGATAATCCTCTGGCGTCAACGGCCGCCCGAGGATCAGTGCCAGTGTTACGGCGCCCACCTGGGTGACGTCGGTGCGCGCATCGAAGACGGTCGGCGATCCGGCCGCGCCCGGCAGCGCGACGGCGAGCTCCCGCCAATACCGCGCGCGCGTATGTCCCAATTGCTCGAGCGCGGCGCCAAGCACGTACTCGACGACGATGAGACGGCCAGCCGGCGTGAGGATCAGACGTTCGAGCGCGATGGCGCCATTGCCGACGTCCGGCGCGGCGCTGTGCAGCGCGGCCGATGCCAGCACGAGCTGACGCACGAGGCACCGAACGGCGTTGAACTCCAGCGCAAGCCCACGCTTCTGCGTCTCGGCGAGCAGGGTAGACAGCCTGATGCCCGCGACGTAGTCCGATGTGACGAGCAGCGCCGACGTGCGCCGGTCTTGCTCGATTGAGCGCACGCGGCCGTACGAGTCGTGACGGAAACCCGTAAGGCGGGCCGCGCGCTCGCGAAGGGCGAAGTCGAAGGACGACACCGAGCTGAGTACGGAACTCAGTTTCAGCACTTCGAGCGGCTCGCTGACCGCGCCGATAGCGTAACGGCGCTCACCGAGTCCGTCTTCGAAGGTCAGTTGTGTCGGTTGTGGCGAAGAGACGGGGATCCCTACAACTGCGGCATCCATAAGTTTTGTGATCCTGGGCCGCTCTGCCAATTGCGTGCCTATGCTACCACTTCGCGTGTCGAAGTTTACCCAGTTTGATCGTGGGCAAGTGTCCGGAAAGATGGCGGACCCACCATGTAAATTCTGGTGTGTCTCGATCAACGACGTTCATAATCTTCCAGCTCGGCCATTGAGCTCGCTATGACCTATACATTGCCCGCGATCGGTAAGCCGCCCGATCCTCCACCGCTCGACAAGATTGCCGTCGAAGAACATGTCGAGGTGCTCGGACTGACCGCGGCTCGTCACGGCAACGAGGACCTGCAGTCCCTCGTCAAGGCGATGGACTACAACGCCGGCTGGATGGACATCGTCGGCGCGCGGCTGCGGGATTTCGGCGCCGACCGCCTTGCCGGCATGGATGCCAGCGGCATCAGCGTGTCCATCCTGTCGCACACCGTTCCGGGCGTTCAGGGCATCGTCGATCCGACAGCGGCGGTGGCAGCCGCCCGCGAGATCAACGATCGCCTGGCGTCCGAGGTCGCCAGGCAACCCACGCGTTTCGCGGCGTTCGCCAGCATCGCGCTGCAGGATCCCAACGCCGCCGCGATCGAGCTCGAACGCGCGGTCACCCGACTTGGGCTGAAGGGCGCGATGATCAATGGCTACACCAACACCGCCGATCCGCAGCGGGTCGAGTATCTGGACGACCCCAAGTTCCTGCCGTTCTGGGAAGCGGCCGCCGCACTGCACGCGCCCATCTATCTCCATCCGCGACCGTCGCTCGACCAGCGGATGTATGACCGTCACAGCGAGCTGATTGGCGCAACCTGGGGATTTGCGCCGGAGGCGGCGACACACGCCCTTCGACTGATCTACAGCGGCCTGTTCGACCGATTCCCAAGCTTGACGGTTGTGCTCGGCCACCTTGGCGAGACGTTGCCGCATTTTTCGTGGCGCATTCAGCACTGCTTCGAATACAACCCGTCGGACAAGAGAGTCGAGCGCCGGTTGCAGGACTATCTGTGCGAGAACTTCTACGTCTCGACGAGCGGTCTCTTCAGCGACCAGGCGCTCATCGGCGCGATGCTGACGATCGGCGCCGATCGCATTCTGTTCGCCTGCGACTATCCGTACGAAGTGATGGAGCCGGCTGCGCGCTGGATCGAGCGAGCGGCGATCAGCGAAGGGGATCGAAAGAAAATAGCCGCCGGAAATGCGCGGCGGCTATTCAAGATCGCGTAACGCGTGTCCGCGCGGGCTGAAGCCCGCGCTCTACGGTGTCACTGGCCTGTGTCGCAGGCTTCGGTGATGCAGATCGACTCGAGCGTGCGGCCCATCGGCGGCGCCTCGAAGCCCGCCTGCGTCATCAGCTTGCGGAGCAACGCCCCGGTTTCGGGATGGCCAATGGCCGACTGCACGCCCACGCGCACGAGACCGTCCGCATAGTCCACCGGCTGCCAGGTGTGCACAGCCAGCTTGCCGCCGCGGTTGTCGGTGTTCCCGTAGTCCCGGACGTCAACGCGCGCGCCGTGATCGAACAGGATCTGTACGACGTCAGAACGGCCCTTGTGAGCGGCGCCGTGCATGGCCGTGCGGCCGGTGTCGGCCTGCAGATTCACGTCGAGTCCGAGATCGATCAGCATCTTCACCGCTTCGAACGTCGCCTTCTGCGACCATTCGTAGGTGATGCCTTCGACCCAGCCAATCCCTGCCGCCACGTGCAGCGGGCTGACGTTGAGCATGGTGTTGATCTTCGGGTCGGCACCGCGTGACAGCAGCAGCTTCATCAGCTCGACATCGCCCGATTGCGACGCTCGCAGGAAGGCGGTCGCGCCGTTTTCGTCCAGCCACTGATTGGTGAAGACGGTACGCGTCTCGGTACTGTCCTTCAGCCGCGCGTTGACGTTGGCACCCTTGTCGAGCAGGAGCTTGATGAACTCCAGGTGGTCCATGTCACCGCGGCGAACCGGGTAGTCGCCGTTCTCGATGTTGCGATTGTCGGTCGCCAGATACAGCGGCACCCATCCGCCCTTGTTCGCCAGATTCGGATCCGCGCCGCGCTCGAGCAGATACGCGCCGAGCTTGTAATAGCGGTTCTGCGTGGCGACGAGCAGCGGGCTCCAGCCGTAGTTCGACGTCTGGTTGATGTCGGCGCCGGCGGCGAGGAGCACCTTGACGGATTCGATGTCGTTGGCGCGAGCCGCGTAGATGAGCGGCGTCAACGCGCCGCCGTCGTTGGGCGCCTGGCGGCCCCGCACGAACCCGAACGCTGCCGCGGCGTCGTCCTGCTGGTCGTCACCGGCCGCACCGGTCGGAACGGCTCCGCCGCCGCCACCGCGGCCGCCGCCGTTGGCACCACGCCCGCCGTTGCGCCCGCCGCGTCCGTTGTTGTTGGGTTGACCGTCGTCCCGGAGAATCTGCGAGACCGGATTGCCTGCGGCAAGGGCTGCGCCCTGTGCCGCGACAGCCTTGCGCGGGTCGTTGGCCTTGCCGAGGGCCGGGCCGCGTCCGCGTGGCGCCGGATTCGACTTCGCCTTGATGTCAGCACCGCGGTCGATGAGGAGCTTCACGGCGGCGGCGTGGCCTTCGTCAGCGGCCCACATCAGGGGCGTTGTCCCGCGCTGTGTTTCTTTCGCGTTCACATCCGCGCCGTTGTCGAGCAGCGTTTTGATAGCGTCCACGTTGCCGGTCCGCGCTGCGACCATCAACGGCGTGCGGCCGAGCGGCAGCTTCTCGTTTGCATCGGCGCCCGCTTCGAGCAGCGCCGCGATGATCGACGCATTGCCACTGATGCCGGCGAGCCAGAGCGGAGTCGAGCCTTCGCGGTTGGCCGCCTTTGGATTCGCGCCAGCCCGCACGAGCAGGCCGACCATCTCGCGGTCGCCGCGATAGACCGCCCAGTGCAACGCCGTCGCGCCGTCGTTCTGCGGCGCGTTGACGTCGGCCTTCGCGGCAATCAGCTTCTGCACGGTGGCTTTGTCGCCGCGCATGGCCGCATCGGCGACGTCGCTCTTGCCGGCCGCCGTTGCCACGGAGCCGACCAACACGGAGAAGCCACAAAGAACACAAAGAGCACAAAGGGCTTTAAGGTTCTTCACAGCGCCTCCAGACGGCCAGTGCTGTCGCCGATCGTGTCCTGGTGGATATCGAACTTGTCCAGGACGCTCAGGAGCAGGTTGCCCGTGGGCACGGTCTTCGTCGGATACGCGATATGGCGGTTGCCTTTCAGCTTGCCATTCGCACCGCCAATGAGGACGTGCGGCACGTCGTAGTGCACGTGCTGGTTCGAGTTCCCCATGTTGCTGCCGTACAGCACCATCGAGCGATCGAGCAGCGTGCCGTCGCCTTCCTGCTTCTTCGACAGGTTCTCGATGAGATACGCCAGCATCTTCACGTGGTACTGATTGATTTTCGCCAACTCGCCGATCTGCCGCGGATTCTCGCCGTGATGCGAGACGCCGTGGAAGCCGGCGGTTGGTGCCGCGCTTTCCGGATACGTCCGGCCGGTCAGGTCGCGCGCGAAGAGCAGCGTGCCAACGCGCGTGATGTCGGCCTGGAACGCCAGGGCCAGCAAATCGAATTGAATCTTGATGTGCTCGTCGAAGGTCTGCGGCACACCGGTCGGCATGAAGTTTTCCGGCGCGACGGTGGACGCCTTCATCGCGATCTGCAAGCGGCGCTCGATTTCCCGGACGTTGGTGGTGTAGTCGTCGAGGCGCTGGCGATCCGATGCGCTGATCTTCGGACGCATGCGCGAGAGACTGCCGTTCAGCGAGTCGAGGATGCTGGCGTCGCGCCTCCGGCGAGAGGCGCGCTGTTCAACGGTGCTGCCATCGCCGAACATCCGCTCGAAGACGACCTGCGGATTCAGCTCCATCGGCAGCGGTGACGTTGGCGACGCCCACGAGATCGTGTTGGTGTAGGTGCAGCTGTAACCTTCGCCGCAGTTACTCGAGTTCGCGCCGGGATCCTCGACGGCCAGCTGCAGCGACGGGATGAGCGACTCGGTGCCGATCTTCTGCGCGATGAGCTGGTCGATCGTCGTGCCGTTGTAGACGTCGGCTCCGGCCGTCTTCCTCGGTTTGTTCGCGCACATGAACGCGGCCGCGACCCAGTGGTCGGCGCCGGTCACGCCGGGCGGTGGTTCGGCCGATCGCGAGTGCAGGCCGCTCAGGATGACCGTCTGATTGCGGAACGGCTCGAGATACTTCCAGTTGAACGGCAGCTCGGCCGGCAGCGCGCCCTCCTTCTCCGGCACCCAATAGCCGGGCGCCATGCCGTGCGGCACGAAGCAGCCGACAAAGCGCGGCTTCGGCGCGGCTGCCGTCTGCGCCAGCAGCGTTGCCGCCGGCACCATGGCATCGAGCAGTGGGAGAGCCAGCGTGGCACCCGCGCCACGAAGAACGGTCCGCCGTGAAATGTGCTTCTTGGTCAGAAACATGAGACCTCTATGAACGCGATTAACGCGCGGCGCGCTGCTCCGAAGGATCTGCCGACTTCATATTCATCTGGAACGCCGGGCTCTTGACGATGCCGAGAATGACGGACGAGAAGCGATAGTTGCTCGCTTCCGCGTCCTTCACGATCGCGCGGACAAGCGGCATGTCGCCGTACTCAACGCCGCGACCGAGACCATAGGTCAACAACTTCTCGGTGACGACGCGCGCGAACTGTGACTGGTACTTCACCATCGCATCGCGCAGGGTGTCCACGCCGGAGAGCTTCGTCCCATCGACCAGCACACCCGACGCATCAACCGGCTGGCCCTCGTCCAGTGTTCGCCATGCCCCGACCGCGTCGAAGTTTTCCAGCGCGAGCCCCATCGGCTCGAAGCTTCGATGACAGGTCGCGCACGCGGTTGCCGTGTGATGCAGATCGAGAATCTGTCGCATCGTCGGCGTCTTCACGTTACCGGCCGCATCGGCGGCGGCGATTTTCAACGACGTGTCAACGCCGGGCGGCGGCTGCGGCGGCTCGATGCCGAGGAAGGTCGTGAGGAACCACTTCCCGCGCATGACCGGTGACGTCCGCGCGGCAGACGACGTCGCGGTCAGCATCGCGCCCTTGCCGAGCAGGCCGCGCCGCATGTGCAGCTCCGGCGTCAGCGCGACGCGGCGGAACTGCGGACCATAGATGTTCGGAATGCCGTAGTGCTTGGCAAGGCGCTCGTTGACGAACGTGTAGTCAGCCGTCAGCAGATCGATGACGCTGCGATCCTCGCTGACGATGCTCGCGAAGAACAGCTCGACCTCGCGTTCGAAGGCCGAGCGCAGGTTGTCGTCGAAGTCCGGAAAGATGTTGACGATCGGTTCGCTGGTCTTCAGCGAACGCACGCTCAACCACTGACCGGTGAAGTTCGAGATCAGCTCGTCGGCGCGCGGATCCTTGAGCATCCGCTTGACCTGCTGCTCGAGGACGGCGGGCGTGCGGAGTTTGCCCGCGGCGGCCAGATCGATCAGTTCATCGTCGGGGATGCTGCTCCACAGGAAGAACGAGAGCCGCGAGGCGAGCGCGAGATCGCTGACGCGATACGGTTTGCCCGCAACCGCGGTCGTCGGCTCCGGCTCGCCGCGATACACGAACTCGACGTCAGCGAGGATGCGCTGCAGGGCCGCCTCGATACCGTCGTCGAATGTGCCCTCTTCACTGCGGCCGGTGCGGTAGAACTCCATGAGCGCGTCCATGTCCGAGGCGGTCACCGGACGCCGGAACGCGCGCTTGGCGAGCGTCGAGACGATGGTGCGCGCGCACCGCTCTTCTTCGCGCGCGGTGGCGCCCGAGCGCGGCTGGCACGTGAAGATCTTCCGGCGGCTGGCGGTGTCGCTGGCGCCCTTTGCCCCGAATGGACCTTCGATCGTCACCTGCCCGACGTGCGGGTAGAACTGGAAGCCGGGGATTTCTCCCGGCGTATTCATCGTGCGCAGGAACGGCCGGTTCAACTCGGTGCCTGGCAGATCGTTGGTCTGAATGAACGTGACGCCAACGGTGTGCAGGCCGGCCTTCACCGGGATCTTCGGCGTCGCGCGTCCGTTGCCCTGCGTGCCCTTGATCTCCTTGTCCCAGTCGAACAGCTTCACGCGCTCGCCGTCGATCGTGACCTCGAGCTGCTCGCCAGTGATCTGACCGAGCACGGCGGTGAAGTAGCCGGTGATGCCTTTCACGCGGAACGTGTAGTCGCCGTCGGCGGGGAACTGATGCTTGATCAGAATGCCGCCGCGCGTGCCGAAGGGCAGACCCTCGACGTGATAGTTCTGCGCCGTGTCCGCCGGCACTTCGTAGACTTCCTGGCGCGGCGTGTTGATGTCGCCAATCGCGAGCCGGCTGATCTTGCCCGCCGCCGAGAGATAGGCTTCCATCAGCGCCGGCGACATCGTCAGCGCCGCGGCGATGTTGTCGAAGCCGCGCGTCGAGTCATCCGACGGCAGGAACTTGGCGGCGTCCACCTGCAGCGCGAGCAGATCGCGAATCGCATTGGTGTATTCCGTGCGATTCAAACGATGAAGACCGGGCGCCGGTAAGTGGGTGACGGTCTTGGCGTCCAGCTCGTGCTCCATCCACTGGACGAGCGACTCCATCGTCGCCGCGTCGGGACGAGGCAGACCGGTCGGGGGCATCTGCACCGCACGAAGCTTGCGAACGATCCGCTCACCGAGCTCGGCGTGGTTCCCAAAGGTCGCGAGATCGAGCTGAGCCTGTTCGAGCACGAGCCCGCCGGTCTTCATGCGTGCGTTGTGGCAGGTGAGGCAGTACTGATCGAGCAGCTTGCGAGCACCCGCCTGATCGAGACCCGCCGGCGCCGGAGTCGCCGCGGCCGCTCGTGGTTGCGGCGCAGGTTTCGCCTGGACCGCGGGCGCCGGATTTGGCTTTGCGGGCGGCGCGGCAGGAGCAGACTGCCCAGCAATAATTGCCACCGACCAGACGGCCAGACACCCTGCCACAAGAAGTCTTGGATACACAGATCCCCCCGAAGTTGATTTTGGCGGCTTCGCCAATAGAGTCAAGGACCTTTCTTAGGGGGGAGATACGCCGCCGGGGTGGCGATTCGTTTCTCGATCTGCGCCGCTAAGTTGCTGAAATCGTGAGGGAAAGACGTCGCGAGCACGGCAGGTCGGATTTCTGGCAGTATGTCGTCTTGGTGAAAGGAGCCACCATGCGGCGTCTGGCGATCGTTGCGGCAGCCGTGGGAGTGCTGGCGGCGGGCTCTGCATCTGCGCAGGAGTGGGCAACTTATACGAACCGTATCGATCGGTTCGAGGTGAACTTTCCCGGTCAGCCGGCCGTGGAAGAGATTAAGTGGCCGTCCGAGTATGGCGCCGTCTTTCCTGGACGCGTGTACTCCATGGCTCAGAACGGGAGCCGCTACTCGATCACGGTGATCGACTACACCGACGCCGAGCGCATCCATGCGGCGCGGACCAATCACACCGAGGCCGACAGCCTGCCGATCTACTGGCAGGTGGACGTGCAGGCCTCGATTGCCTACGCCGCCACGAAGTTCCGTCAGCGGCCGGGTGTGAAGGTCACCTTCGACGCGTTCCATTACATCGACCTGGTGTCGGGCCACCAACTGCAGATGACCAATCCCGATCAGTCGCGGACGTTTGCCGGGATCTATCTGCACGAAAGCCGCCTCTACATTCTCGAGGCGACCGTGCCGGCGCGAGCGCCGCAGCCGGGATTGTTTCAGCAGTCGCTGACGTTTCTCGACGCCGCAGGGAAGAAGGTGCGCTATCCGACGATCTATTACAACCGGCTGACGCCGGCGAAGAACGCATTTGGCCCGGAGCAACCGCGATGACGAGACTCGTGCTCTTCCTCGTGCTCGCGGTGCCCCTCTCGGGGCACCACTCGCACGGTAACTACAACATGACCGAGTACACGATCCTGAAGGGGGTCGTGAAGGAAGTGCACTGGATCAACCCGCACACCTGGATCTACATCGAGGTCAAGGACGACAAGGGCGAGCCGACAATGTGGGCGCTCGAGGGCGCCAGCGTGATTCAGGTCGAGCGGCGCGGATGGACGAAGGACATGATCAAGGTCGGCTCGACGATCGGCGTGCGCTGTCATCAACTGCGCGATAAGAGCAGCGGGTGCCTGCTCGGCTTCATCACGCTCGAGGGTGCTGCTGAAAAGATGTTCGACTAATGCTGAATGCCGAATGCCCAATGCCGAATGCCCAACGTTTTTGGTTTGAGTGTTTTTTCTTCTTGAGCATTCTGCATTGAGCATTACGCATTGAGCATTTACACACCCGAAGCCGACTACGTCGTCGTCGGCGCAGGCTCGTCGGGTTGCGCGCTCGTGCATCGCCTCTCGCTCGACCCCTCCATCCGGATTCTGCTGCTCGAAGCCGGCGTGTCCGGTGAGACAGACCCCGCAATTCTGGCGCCCGGGCAGTGGGTCTCACTCATCGGCTCGTCGTACGACTGGAACTACACCACTGACCCCGAGCCGGGGTTGAATGGGCGACGGATTGCCGTCCCGCGCGGCAAAGTGCACGGCGGCTCGAGCGCGATCAACGCCATGGTGCACATTCGCGGCAGCCGCTCGACCTTCGACGGCTGGTGCGCACGCGGCAATCCTGGCTGGGGCTACGACGAAGTGGCGCCGTTCTTTGAACGTAGTCACCAGCAGGCGGTGACCCAGGACGGCGATCCGCACGACAGTCATCTCGCATTCCTCGAGGCGGCTGCCCAACTCGGATTCGACGTCAATCGCCAGCACGACTTCAACGGTCCAGACCCGCTGAACGTCGCAGGCTTTCTTCCCAAAAACATTTTGAACGGACGACGTCACAGTAGTGCCGCGGCCTTTCTCGAGCCCGCGCGGCGTCGGGAGAACGTCGAGGTGTTGTCGGCGGTCCACGCGACGCGACTGTGGCTGGAAGGCCGGCGCGTCGTTGGCGTCGAATACGCTCGCGATGGTCGGCTCGAGCGCGTGCGGGCGCGGCGGGAGGTTGTGCTCAGTGCTGGCGCCATCGACACGCCGAAGCTGCTGATGCTGTCGGGCATCGGCGCGGCCGACGACCTGCGCATGCACGGAATTGCCATCACCGCCGATCTTCCAGGCGTGGGCAGGAACCTTCAAGATCATCTGAAGTTGTCGATGCGCTGGAAGGGCAAGACGACGATCGCAGGTTCCACGATCGTCGCGAGCCTGTTCACGTCTTCCGCCTCGGAACGCGGTGACTTGCAGGTGATTGTCGGCCGTGGTCTCGAGCAGCCGGACCACATGGTGACGATCGCCATCTCGCATCTGAAGCCGCGTTCGCGCGGCTCGGTCGCACTCGGCAGCGCCAGTGCGACGACCCCGCCGATCATCCGCGCGAACTATCTGACCGAGGCACACGACGTCGCGGTGGTGGTCGAGGGAATTGCTCTCGCGCGGCGCTTCGGCGAATCACGCGCCTACGATCGTCTGCGCGCAGAGGAGATCGAGCCCGGCCCGACGGTTCACGATCTCGCACAGTTCGCCCGCCAGAAAGCCGATTCCATCTACCACGCCGCGGGCACGTGTCGCATGGGCCCCGCATCCGATCGCAGCGCCGTCGTCGATCACGAGCTCCGTGTATACGGCATCGAGGGCGTGCGGATCGCCGACGCGTCGATCATGCCGGAGATCGTGAGCGCACCGACGCACGCGGCATGCGCGATGATTGGCGAGAAGTGCGCAGCGTTGATCGCTGACGCTCAGTGATCTCCTGATGGTTGCGCAAAGGTGTGAAGGCCAACGCGACGCACGTTGTGTAGCAACTTTTTCCACTTGATGGAGAAAGAGTACTCAGTGCTTTCATCGCGATGCGATCGCGCGATCACATGCGATCGAACGGACTCGTCAATTCGCCAAACAATTTCGCGAGTCGATCACTACGGACGTGCTGGAGTTCAACCGGCACATGACTTGCGATTGCGAGTGACGTCCCTCGTCTGACTGGCCGCCGGTGGCCCCCAGCAAGAAGTAAGGTTCATGGCGACGAAGAGCACCATCACTCCTCGAGAAGCGCTACGCAGTTCACACCTGCATGGAGGAGTCGTTGCGGATCGCAGGCGAAGAACCGCCCGGCCCATTCGTACGATCTGCGCGTGGTGCCCGGGGCACGACCAGCCTGCTGCGGTCTTAGTGGACGTCCCGCTCGACGAACGCGGGCTCTCGCACGGCATCTGCCCGTCCTGCCGCTCACAGTTGCGCGCGGATTCATGGACGCTCGTTCGCGGGTCCGCCGCAGCGTTCTAGCGCACTGGCGCTGACGCTTCCTTCAGCACGCTGGTATCGATGAATGCCGCAAGCGTCGCGCGCGCACGCGGCGCGCGTTTCTGATTCTTGGCCACCCAGATCTCTTCCTGCTCCATCACGTCGAGGAGATCCTTGGGCACCGCAAACGGCCACGCATGGTGCTCCCAGGCTCTCGACACCAGATCGGCCGGCTGGCCGATCGTCTTCGCCACGAGCGGGAAGTGCGGCTGCGGCTTGGTCTTCAGGTCATGACCTGCAGCTAACAGCGCACGCACGAACTCGACGAGCTGGCTTCGCCGACGCGCGTCGTTCATCACCTCCGCCGTCGAGTAGAGGCTGAACAGCTCTCGATACACACCGTTGTTCGGAAACACGACCGCGTCGCCTCCGAGCAGCTCCACGGCTTTTTGCGACTCCGGCTCCCACATCGAGAGCGCATCTGCGTCTCCCTTCGCCAGTCCGGTCGCCATCTGCTCGCGCGGCACGCTGACGATGGTGACCTCCGACTCGTTCAGGCCGGCGCTGGCGAGCGTACGCACCAGGAAGTAGTGGGCTGACGTATCTCGCGGCGTGATGACGCGCTTGCCCTTGAGATCAGCCAGCGTCGTGATCCCGGCGGATCGTTTGCCGACGATGCGATACAGACCCTCGGCGACGGTGAAGAGCAGTCTGACGTTTGGCGAGCCGGCGAAGAGCAGCTGCGTCTCGGCATTGGTCGCCGCGTGCGCGCTGCTGTTGGCCAGGTTGCGGACGCCGCCATTGATGACATTGACACGCGCACCGATCGGACCGCTGTCCACCACGTACACCGGCGACCCTTCCATCGTCGTCGTGCTGACGGCAACGGTGAACGGCGCATCGGCGGTGAGCGGAGGGGCCGGCGGATTCGGATTACTGGCCTGACCGAGAACGACGAGCGGCAACAGCACGAGCGTCGCGCAAAGCGCAGTCAAATGTTTCATGAGTGGCTGCATTATGCCTCGAGGGCAATCTGGGCTCGAAAACCGCGTGCTAGCATGGCCCGCCATGATGCCCTTCGACTCACGCTCAGGGCACCCCGAGCAATGCCGAGGGGTGCGCACATCGCCGACGCTGTCATTCATCGTCTGTGGTCTGGTCTTCTATGTGGTGACCGTTGCGGGTCAAGTCACGCCGTGGCAGCCACCCGATGCGAGCGGGAACGGACAAACGCCGATCATGCCCGTGCATCAGGAACCGCATCACCGGCAGGTGTTTCAACGAGGACCCATGCGGATCCTCGATCTGCAAGTTCCGCCGGGTGACGTCTCGTGGTTTCACACACACGAGTGGCCGGTCTACTACCTGACGACATCCGACTCGCCAACGGTGAGCCAGAATCTCGGTGAGGAGTGGGGCGCCGGAAGGCGCGGCCGCGGAGCGCCTCCTGCCGCTGGTGCTGCGCCACCCGCTGGTGCGGCGCCTGCCGCTGGTGGTCCACCGCCCGCGCGTGGGCCGGCGACGGGAGTACGAGGCCGGCCGCGGCTCATGAGCGATCTCAGTTACGCCGAGCGGCCGAACACGCACCGCATTCGCAATGATGGTCCGACGCTGTTTCGCGCCATGGTCATCGTGAACGAAACCGCTGGTGGTGACGAGGCCGTCACCGAGCAGCAGGCGGGTTTTACCGAGAAGCCAATCTCGAGCAACAAGTGGTTCCGCGCGTACCGCATCGTCCTCGCACCCGGCGAGAAGACGCCGCAGCACGAGCACAAAGCGCCGGTGGTGATTCTGCAGGACACCGCCGGCAAGGGCCTTGGCGTGGGGGGGATGACGTTCGAGTTCAACGAGCCTGGACAGTGGGCCTACTTCGATCCCGGCGATCGCCATCAGGTGAGCAACACGGGCGACGGCCGGCTCGAGCTCATCGAGGTAGAAGTACGACGGTGAGCCGGATCTCCGACGCTCTGCACCTTCCGAAGTGAGATGACGACACTGTCCTGGATTCGGGTGGGAATGGTTCTGCTCGCGATGGCACCCGCACGGCTCGCGCACGCGGCCGGCCCTGAGCCAAGTCGAAGGGCGCCCGCCGAGGCCGGGGCCGAGCTGCAGAATCGGACGATTCAGGCCTTCGATCGCTACGTCCGTCTCACCGAAGCGCGCCTCAACGGCGGCGGCTCGTTCCTCTGGATCGATGGCCTTCCTGACGCCAAGCGCCGTGAAGCGCTGGAGATCGTGCGCCGCAAGGAGTTGTCAATCGAGCGACCGGAGACGAAGGACAACGGCCGCGAGATCGATGTCCCCGGCGGCATGATCCATCACTGGATCGGCACCGCCTTCGTGCCGGGCGCATCGATCGACCAGGCGCTCGCGCTGCTCCAGAACTACGACGCACACCAACGCATCTACGCGCCGACGGTGGCCGCGTCCAAGCTGCAATCGCGAGACGGCGACCGCTTCAAATTCTTCCTCCGTTTCGTCATGAAAAAGGTCATCACCGTGGTCGTCAACAGCGAGCACGATGCGGTGTTCCGCAGACCCGCGGCCGACCGCGCAGAGGGCTGGATTCACAGCACGCGCATTGCTGAAGTCGAAAACGCTGGAACGCCCAGCGAACGGGAGAAGCCCGTCGGCAACGACGGCGGATACCTCTGGCGGTTGAACACCTACTGGCGTCTGCAGGCCCGCGACGGCGGTCTCTATATTCATTGCGAGTCGGTGTCGCTCTCCCGCGGGATTCCCGTTGGCTTGGGCTGGGTGGTCGGACCGTTCGTGACCAGTATTCCTCGCGAGTCGCTGACGTTCACGCTCGAGACCACTCGCCGGCAGCTCGACTTGGGCGCCGTCGCGCGCAGCGCGAAGGCGGCGCGCGGTGCACACTAGACGCGGTGACGAAGAAGCACGCACGCACGAACCTGCGCGGCGCCGACACCGAGGTGCTGCAGATTGTCGCGCTCCAGTCGGGAGACCCGGCCCGTATTCGGCGCGTCCTCGATCCACGAAATCCATTGAGCGCGTCGCTCGTTCCGCACGTCATTCCACTGCTCGGTGTCCGCAAGGTTGCCGGCAGTGCGATGGTGGCGCTTCAACTCGTGGCCGATCAGCATCCGGGTGCCCTCATCGACGCGCTGCTCGATCCGTCACGGGACGCGGCGGTCCGCCGTCGTCTTGCCAGAGTGCTGTCGGTCTGCCAGTCGCAGATCGTGGCCGACGGTCTGTTGATCGCGGCCGACGATCCACTCGCTGAGCTGCGCGCACAGTGCGCGCGTTCGCTGTTTCGAATTCGGCGCCGCTATGCGGACGTGAGGTTCGACGCTGAGCGCATGCTCGATTTAGCCCGTACCGAGCTGGCGCGCGACGCCGCGGACCTGCGTCATGTCTTTACGCTGTTGTCGTTTGTGGTGCCGGTCCGGTCGCTGCGTGCGGCGTACCGCGGGCTGCGCGGCGATGATGCCCGCGCGCGAGGGACTGCGCTCGAATACCTGCACGGCATCCTGCCCAAAGACATGCGAGCCAGGTTGTTGGGGAAGTTCGAGAAGGGGAGTTAACCCACGCTGACCGCCTTCCCGAGGCACATACGGCCTGGGTTGGAGGCGGTCAGTGGAGAGCGGCTCGCACCGTATGCCGGGCAAAACCGCCACACGTTGACATAGCAAACGTAGTGCCGTCCCAGGACTGCACGATTTGGCGTGCCTTTTTGCGATCTACCGTCAACGATGTGGCGCCAAGGCGTCAGGCCTGTGACCTTTGGTGTCGTCGGTTCGGCGACTTCTGTGTTCGCGTGTTCCCACGAGCGCAGACTCGGTGCGTCGGGCGAAGGCGGGCCGAATGTGAGAACATTCAACAGTCACGGTCCGTCGTAAGCAGGTGGCCCGCCCGCACTAATCTAAACAGACACTCTCTGGGGGATTCGATGAAGAAGGTTTACGCGATAGTGGTGGGATTACTGCTTCTGGCTGCCCCGGCGTTCGCGGCGGACGTGGACGGCAAATGGACGGGAACGGTCAGCACGCCGATGGGCGACCTCTCGGTCCAATACGAGTTCAAGGCCGACGGCGCGATGCTGACGGGTACGACCCTTGGCTTCGACGGCGCCCCGGTTCCGATCAAGGAAGGCAAAGTCGACGGCGACAAGATCTCGTTCAAGGTCACCTTTGACTTTGGAGGCATGACGCTGGACCTCAATTACACGGGCGTCGTCACGAAGACCGAGATCAAGATGACCGGCGACTTCATGGGCATGCCGTTCGAGTTCACCGTCAAGAAGGCGTGAAACAGCGATTGATCCTCGCCGTCGCCGTCCTCACGGCGACGGTTGCCGCCGCTCAGCAACCGGGCAAGCATCCGGTCAGCGGTCGTGTCTACGCCCAGACGATGGGCGTGCAGGGCGCGCCCTGGCTGGATCGTGCCGAGCGCGACCGGGAAGAGGATCCTGACCTCGCCATCCGCCTCCTGAAGATTCAGAAGGGTTCGACGGTGGCCGACGTGGGCGCCGGATCCGGCAACATCACCATCCGGCTCGCCAAAGCGGTTGGGCCGATGGGGAAGGTCTACGCCAACGACATCCAGCCGGGGATGCTCGACATCCTTCAGAAGAACGTCGCCAAAGCCAAGTTGATGAACGTGGTCCCGGTGCTTGGCGCCATCGACGATCCGAAGCTGCCGGCCGAGTCCATCGATCTCGCGATCATGGTGGACGTCTATCACGAGTTCTCCGAGCCTCAGAAGATGCTGCAGCGGCTGCGCGAGTCGCTCAAGCCCGGCGGCCGTCTCGTGCTGCTCGAGTATCGCGCCGAGGATCTGGAGGTGCCGATCCTGCGCGAGCACAAGATGACCAAGGCGCAGGTGAAGCTCGAGGTCGAGCACGAAGGCTTCAAGCAGTCGCGTGTCTTCGACGATCTACCCTGGCAGCATTTGTTCGTCTTTACCCGCCCGTAGAGCGGAGGCTTTCGCCTCCGCGTCGAATCTTCGGATAGTCGTGCCGCCGGTTGGCGTCAGGCACATCGGACGGCGGCGGTGACGACAGCATGATCACCGTCGGGAACGACTGGGTCTGCCCGCCCTCGAAATCGCGCGCCCATTCCTTGTGGTTGTAGACACAGACCGGCAAACAGATCGAACAGTAGGAGAACTTCGCGAAATACGGAAAGCAGCGGCCGGTGTCCACAACGTAACGGTCATAGCCCAGATGATCCTTGCCCGCCTCCGGACTCCGCTCGTCGGGGATGGCGCCGGGCGGACAGTATTTCCGGCACGCGCGGCACGTGTCACAGAACTTCGCAATGCCGGCATCGATCGGATGATCGATCTCGAGCTCGATCGAGGTGATCACGCTGCCCATCCGAAAGAGCGGTCCGAGCGTCGGATGAATGATCGAGCCGTGCCGTCCCAACTCGCCGAACCCCGCCTTCAGCCCGATGGGGATGTGGAGCAGGTCGCTGTCGCCAATCGGATGTTCGACCGTGCAGGCGTAGCCAATCGAACGAATGTATTCGGCCAGTTGAATGACGGTTTCACCGAGCGTGAAGTAGATGCGCAGGCACTCGATCGCTGAGGCCTTCGACGGCACGACCTGGAACTCGCGCCACCGCATACGCTGACCGACGGCGATCGCGTACTTGTCGGTGATGACCCGTCCACGATAGACGTCGCTCGGCTCGATTTCACAGATGCCGACGATGTCGGCGCCGAACTCGAGCGCTTTGTCTTTGAGATGGCGTGCAGCTTCGCTCGGCGACGCGAAGGTCCGTCGAGCGGCAGCCACCTCGCCGGCGAAGCGCGGGTATTGGTGGTTGTAGATCTCCTGCAGCAGGTCGGTGACTTCGGGAATGTTGATCGAGCGGCCGCCGACCGTCGCGTACCAGTCGTCCCATGCGAACGCCGGAGGTGAATTCACGGCCAACTCCCCACAATGCTATCGCTGGATCACGGCGGTGTAGCCGTGCTGGGCCACGTATTTTGCTCGCTCGCGGTAGCCGGCGAGATCAGTCGGCGTCAAGGCGCCGAGACCGTCCACGTAGCGATTGAACATGCAAAACGCGGCGGCGATGAGCACGGTGTCATGGATTTCGATATCGGTTGCGCCTTCGGCTCGCGCGCGTGCGATGTCCGATTCGCGCACCTCACGGCCACTGCGCTGTACGCGGGCGGCAATCGCGAGCAGGGCCTTCATCTTCGTCGAGACCGGCGCGCTGTGGGCGTCGCGCGCGACGGCAGCCATGGTCGCGCCGTCGTCGGCGAGATGACATGCGGCGACGGCGGCATGACTGTTGTGACAGAAGTCGCAGTCGTTCAACGACGACACGTACGCGGCGATGAGTTCGCGTTCACCGCGGCTCAGTGAGTTCGGCGCGTGCAGCAGCACGTCGGCCAGCGCGCTCATCGGAGCGGCGATTTCAGGACGAAAGGCGAAGAGCGAGCGGATGCCGGGGATTCCCTCAGGTACAGTGATATGGGCCACGAACGGACTGTATCGGCCTGCTCACGCAGGGAGCAATAACATTGAGATACTAGGCCATGCGCAGGGTGTTGTCGGTTGGAATCGCTACGGTCATCGCGGCGACGATCACGGCAGGCCAGTCGCCTCAGCCGTCGTTCGAGGTGGCGTCGGTGAAAGAGAACCGGGAGAATCGCTCGGCCACCGATGCGGGGGGAATCACACCGCTCACTCCCGGCCGACTGCGCATCATCAACACACCGCTGCGCTTCATCCTCCACGATGCGTTCGACGTGAAAGACCACCAGCTGATTGGCGCGCCTGGCTGGGCCGACGCCGCGGGTTTCGACATCACCGCGACCTATCCGGCCGATCCGCCTCGCACCAAGGACGACATCCGCGCGATGTTGCGAACGCTGCTCGCCGATCGATTCGGATTGAAGACACATCGTGAGACGCGAGAGATGCCGATCTACGCGCTGGTCATGGCGCGCAAGGACGGAGCGCTTGGTCCCCAACTCGTTCGGTCGACGATCGATTGCGAGAAGTGGATCGCCGAGAAACGTCCGCAGCTTGGCGCTGGCAGTCCGAGTCCAGTCGCGCCCGGCGGCAAACGGCCGGTCTGTCAGCTGCTGGCAACGCGACGCTTCATCACCGCGGGCACACAGACCATGCAACAGCTGACCGGGCCATTGCAGGCGTTCACGGGACGTCCCGTTGTCGATCGCACGGGACTCACCGGCGCCTTCGACTTCGACCTTCAGTGGACGAGCAGTCCGGTCCCGCCGGCGCCTGGCGCCAGTCCACCGCCCGACGATGGGCCATCGATCTTCGTGGCGCTGCAGGAGCAGCTCGGTCTGCGCCTGGAGGCGGGCCGCGCCCCGTTCGAGGTCGTGGTCATCGACGCCATTCGCCGGCCGACGCCCGACTAGCCCTCCTCTTTACATCCCACACGAAGCGGGCATAGACTCCTGTCGGCATCACACAGGAGCCATATGGACAGCCGCTCGACGATCCTGCAGGGCACGCTCGATCTGATGGTGCTCAAGACGCTCGACGCGATGGGACCGATGCACGGCTACGGCCTGGCGCGGCGCATCGAACAGATCAGCGAGGACGCGCTGCTGGTCAATCAGGGCACCATCTATCTCTGTCTCATCCGCCTCGTGCAGAAGCGGTGGATTTCGGCGAAGTGGGGAACGTCGGAGAACAACCGCAAAGCCAAGTTCTACGCGATCACCAAGGCCGGACGCCGCCAGCTTCAGGCCGAGGCCAGCAATTGGGAGCGGTTGTCCGGCGTGATCGGCCGGCTCCTTCGACTCTCGCCGGGCGCGTAAGCCATGCCAGCCACTCTCTGGCGGCTACTGTCGCGACTGCTGGCGGTGTTCACGCATCGCCGCGAGGATCGCGACCTCAATCAAGAACTGGACGTGCACCGTGCGCTGCTGGTTGACGAGTACCGCCGGCAGGGCATGTCCGACAGCGAGGCCCATCGCACCGCGCAGCTGACGCTGGGCAATGCGACACAGCTGCGCGAAGCGCATCGCGAGGTGCGAGGCGCGCCGCTGCTCGAAGAGCTGCTCCAAGATCTTCGCTACGCGCTGCGCGGGTTCCGTCGTCAACCGGGTTTCACCGCGATTGCGATAGTGACGCTCGCGGTCGGCATTGGAGCAAACGCTGCGGTCTTCTCGATCGTCAACGGCGTGCTGATGCGTCCGCTGTCGTATGCGGACCCGGATGGACTGATGTCGGTGACCAGGGGCGGCCGTCAAACTCCCGGACAGGCGCCGCCGCTGCGCTGGATCTCGCTGAGCCGCTGGGAGACGATGAAGGAGGCGCGGACGTTCGAGGCCGGTGTGTATCGGCCCGCCTACGAGGACGTGATCGTCGGCGGGCGCGAACCCGAGGTGCTCCGCGCCGGCCGCTTCTCGGCGAATGTGCTCGCCATTCTCGGCGTGCAGCCAATCCACGGAAGGCGCTTCCGCCCGGAAGAGGATGCCGACGGCGCCGCACCCGTGCTTCTGATCAGTGAACGGTTGTGGATCAGACGATTCGGCGCCGATCCGTCTGTGGTCGACCGCACGATCACGGTCGGTTCGGTCGAGCACACCGTCGTTGGCATCCTCCCGGGCGGCTTTCAGTTTCCCGCGCGCGACATCGACGTGTGGTTTCCGCAGCCGGCCAACGTGGCATTCGTCGCCCGACAGTACCACGGGTGCTGCAGTCCGCTGATGGGCGTGGCGCGCGTGCGCGCCGGCGCGAGTCGTGCGCAGGCCGACGCGGAACTGTCGGTGCTGAATGCGCGATACGAGCCGCCCGACCAGCGCCGGGTGGATGCCGGTCCCGCCGTGTTCGCCCCACTCAAGGACGACATCGTCGGGCCGATCGACACGATGCTGTGGATGCTGCTCGCGGCCGTGGGGTTCGTGTTGCTGATCGCCTGTGCGAACGTGGCGACGCTGTTGATGGCGCGCGCCACGGCGCGGATGCGGGAGTTCGCGATGCGCACGGCGTTGGGCGCCGGCCGCGGCCGCCTCGTACGTCAGCTGGTGACCGAGAGTCTGCTGTTATCCCTGACCGGCGGCGCCCTCGGGCTGCTCATTGCCTACACCGGTGTGCGCGCGGTCGCGACGATGACGCTGTTCGACCTGCCGCGTGCCCACGAGCTCGGCGTGAACGGAACCGTGCTGGTGTGGACGACGGTGATCGCGTGCGCGACCGGTGTGCTGTTTGGAACCTTCCCGTCGCTCCAGCTGCTGAATCCCGCCGTGATCGACCGCCTTCGCCAGAATGGCGCGACCGAAGCAGAGGCCCAGCGCGGCAGAGGGCTGGTCGGCGTCGGCACGCGCGGCGCACTGGTGATCGTCCAGGTGGCACTGTCGCTGGTGCTGCTGATCGGTGCGGCGCTGATGGCGCAAACGATCGCCAGGCTCACCCGTGTCAATCTCGGGTTCCGGTCCACGGGTTTGCTCACCGTTCGCGTGCCGTTGCCGGTCAGCACCTACGACACGGCAGGGAAGCGAACCCGATTCTTCGACGAGCTGGTGACCCGCGTCAGCTCCATTCCCGGCGTTCGTGGCGCCACCGTTGTCCGCGCGCTGCCGACGACGACCGGCGCGCTCGCGACCAATCTCCAGATCGAGAGCCAGCGGATCCCGGATCCCGGACACGTCGGACAGATGCTGCACACTGTCGTGCCGGGATATTTCGAAGTGGTCGGCCAGCGGCTGAAACAGGGACGGACCTTCGCGCCACGCGACAACGCGGCTGATGCGCCGCCGGTGGCGATGGTCAACGAGACCTTCGCGCGAAAGTTCTGGCCGGCGTATCCGTCCGGTGCGACACCGGTCGGCGATCGGTTGTTCATCCCGATTCTGCCGAAGCCTTCGTGGTCACTCGAGATCATCGGCGTCGTTGCCGACGTGCGTAACGGCGGGCCGACGCGCGGTGCCGACCCGCAGGTCTACATCCCCGAGCGGCTGTATCCGCCACAGGTGGCGTTTCTCGCGCTGCGTGCCGACGGGGATCTGCGCCGGACCGTCGAGGCGATCCGCGGTCACGTCCGCGCGATCGATCCGAACCAGGCGATCACCGACGTGCGCATGATGGACGAGATCCTCGAGCGCTCGACCGGTCAGCAGCACCTGGCTGCGCGCGTCCTCGGTCTGTTCGCGGTCGCCGCACTGCTGCTCGCGGTGATCGGGCTCTATGGTGTGATGGCGTATTCGGTGGCGCAGCGCACGCAGGAGATCGGGATCCGCCGCGCCCTCGGCGCCGGACATCGCGAAGTGCTGTGGATGGTCATCGGCCAGGGGCTGCGCGTCACGCTCATCGGCATCGCCGGCGGGGTTGCCGGCGCCTACGCCAGCACGCGGTTCCTCGAGTCGATGCTGTTCGACGTGAGCTCCACTGACGCGGTCACGTTCGTCGTGGTGCCCACGGTATTCGTGCTCGTGGCGCTGATTGCGAGCCTCATTCCTGCCGCACGCGCCGCGCGGATTGATCCGATCGGCGCGCTGCGAGTCTGAACGATCGCGCAGGCTACAGCCTGCGCTCTACTTTCCGGACTCTGCCACCAGCATCCGGATGGTGCCGTCCTGACGTGAGGTGACGAACAGTTCGCCGTCGCGGCTGCGGCTGATGTGCAGGTCCGCCCGCGTCACGGCCGCGCCCATCGTTCGCTCGATGAGATCGCGCAGCGTCACGTAGACTCGCTCGCCGCGCGAATTGCGAGTGAACAGCTGAATCTCCTCGACCGGCGCCGTGGTCTGCGGGACGCCATCGTCAGCTTTCTTCATCGCCGCGAGATCCGACGCGAACAACCGCCCGCGTTGGATGTCGCCGAACACGAACTTGCCGCGCAGTGCCTCGATCTTCCCGTGATACGCGAAGCCGCCGGAGATGGCCTGACCCTCGTTGTGATCGTAGATGGCGACCGGATAGGTGAACTCGTCCTTCTTGCTTCCGCCGAGGATCTCGGCTGGCAGCGCGAACAGCTGGCCGAGATTACCGCCGGGCCGGATCATGCCGTTTTCCCAGTAGCCCTCGCGCTTCATCCAGCCGTAGTTCTCGCCGTTGCGGACGATGTTGACCTCCTCGATGTTGTTCATCCCGATGTCGCTGGCGTACAGCGTGCCGTCGGTGAGATCCCAGGACAAGCGGTGCGCGTTGCGGAAGCCGTAGGCGTAGATCTCGCCGAGCGTCTTGGGGTCGTTGTCAGCGGCGAACTTGTTGGCCATCGGGATCGTGTAGTCGCCGAGCCCCTTGACGCCCTTCGTCTCCGACGGGCTGCGCGGATCGAAGCGCAGGATAGCGGTGATCACCGAGTCGAGCCGTTGCGTCTGGGTTGGATTGTTCGCGTTCGGTCCACCACCATTGCTGAAGCCCAGATCGCTGCCGCTCGTATAGAGCAAGCCGTAGTCGGCGCTGCCTGGCTTCGCTGTTGGATTGAAGCCGACGAACCCCATCGGATGCGTGAGGTTCATCACCACGTGCGCCACGCGCAGCAGTTCGCGCCGCGTGCCCTCGAAGGTGTTCGCGGCGGGATTCTTCGCCCGCCACTCGGTGATCACGTTGTGGTAGGTGACGTCCTTCGCCGTGTAGCCCGGCGGAATGAAGTTCGGTGTCGAGGGGTTGCCTTCGGCGCGTTCGCCGTGAACCGTGTAGAAGAGCCCGTTCTTGGCAAACTCGGGATGGAACTCGAAGCCGATCAGACCGCTCTCGAGCCGGTTGTAGATCGCGTATGGAAACAGCTTGGCGAAGTCGAGGAACACGCTCGGCTGATTGTTCTTGTCGAGCAGATACAGGAACCCGCGCGAGTCGTTGGCGAAGCGGCGGCCGTCGGGAAGGTCGCGGACGAATTGCACGCGTGCCCATCCGGCAGGATTGACGTCCTGATCAAGAGGACGCACGCCACGCGTGTCGGGCAGCCGTACGACATCGCGGATTTCCACCATCAAGCCGCGCTTCTCGACGGGCGCAGGAAGCGGATCAGTGATTTGTGCCTGGACGAACGCGATGGCGAACGTCAGTAGTGCAAGAGCGATGACATGAATTCGAACGCGCATGATGCCTCCGCGGCAGCCCGCGCGGGCTGAAGCCCGCGCTCTACTTCTTCTGTACCCGTGCCGTGGACGGCGGCACGTGGCCCTTCAGTCGCATGTAGACGACGATGTTGCCGTAGTGCTCGTTGTTGTGCGTGGTGTTGAACACCAGCACCGATCCGCGGCTGGCCTGTGTCTTCGCCCGCCCGAGCATGGTGACGATCTGATTGAAATTCGCGTCGGTCGTGCCGGTGTAGACCTCGTCACAGTACGCCAGGGCGTCGTTGATGCCTTTGACCAGGGCCGCCTTGTCAGCGACCCGCTCCCAGTTCTCCTTGCTCGGCATCTGTTCACCCTTCGCCTGCGAACAGAACAGGAAGTTGGCGGTAACCACATGGCCGATCAGCTCGGCGAAGCTGCGCACTTGTGGCGTCGGTTTGAATGCGTACTCCTCGGCCGGCATGTTCTGCGCAGCCTCGGCGAGATTGCGGCGAATGGTGGCATGCATGGCTTTGACGACGGACGCCATCGACCCCGAGAGCGCTTCGTTGAACCCGGCGTCCGTGGTTTGCCCAGCGGCCGAGAGCGGCGCGCAGACGAGACATAACGACAAGACGGCCTTCCGCAGCATGAGGTGATCTCCTGTACGCAGCGGATATAGTAATGCGTTCAATTCCCAGATACGAAAGGGCGCTCTATGCGGCTGGTGCGATTTGGCGGCGCGATGAGCCTCGACGGTTTCATCGCCGGTCCCAACGGCGAGCACGACTGGATCGTCATGGACCCCGAGATCGACTTCGCAGGGATCATGAGCCAGTTCGATACGTTCCTGATCGGCCGCAAGACCTTCGACGTGATGAAGGGGATGGCTAACGCCGGGAAATCGTCGAAGGGCATCACGAACATCGTGTTCTCACGCACGCTCAAGCCGAGCGACTATCCGAAAGTGCGGATCGAGTCCGACGCCGCACGCGTCGTCAAAGATTTGAAGACGAAGCCGGGGAAGGACATCGCGATCTTCGGTGGTGGTGAACTGTTTCGCAGCCTGCTCGACGCCGGACTGGTCGATCGCATCGAGATGTCGGTGATCCCGGTGCTGCTCGGCACCGGGATCCCCGTGTTTCCACCGCCGGGTCGCGTGACACTGAAGCTGCGGTCGCAGCGCGTCTACACGAAGACGGGAACGATTGGCGTCGAATACGAGATTGTGAAGAGTTCCAGCGGTTCAAGGCGTTAGCGACTGCATCTCGTTACAGTCGATCCTGCCGGTGATCACCGCCTGTGTCGTCTGCCAGCGGGAGCCGACAACAAAGCCGGCCCACTTCGATTCATTCAACGTGCACGTCGCCGTCTTCTTGTCATCACGCTCGAGGTTGACGACGTAGCGCTCGCGATGCGCGCCCTCACGCTCGCAGCCGATGCACACGCCAGCTTGGGCCAGGCGGACTTCTGGCCAGCGTCGAGTCTCGAGCAGCGCCGCGCCGCGCTCCACTTCAGTGCGCGCGACCTGCCACCGGTTGACGGAATAGTGGCAACGGTCGTCGTAGACCGGCACGTCGCGGTACTTGGTGCTGCAGCTTTCCGACTCACTGAAGGTGCCGTCGCCGTTATCCGATCGCACGGTACGGCAGTCTTCTCCATCGGGGACTTGATCGTGCGAGCGCACCTCTCGCGTGCGGCTGATACGGTATGCGTCGGCCGGAATGGCGTCGCACCAGTCGCTCGCGCTGGTCGGCGCGAAGCGCTCGACGTCGATGCTGCGCTCCCAGTTGTGGCCGACAACCGTAAGCTGCACCTCGTCCTTCCAGAAGATGGCGAGGCCAATAAGACCGAGCAACAGACCGACGACCAGGAGGCCAATGACGCCCGTCTTCGACAAACGACGCGGCTCTTCTGGCTCCGCGGCCAGAACACTCGTCGCCGCGCGCTCAGCTCGCGCATCGGCTTCGGTTTCGCCCTGGAAGACCTCCCCCTGCGCGCGCTCCTGAGCGTGCCGCAGCGGCGCCGTTTTCGCGCCCTCCTTGCTCCCGCCGCACTGTGTGCAATGCGTTGCGTTGTTGGCGTTCGGGCTTTGGCAGGCTGGACAAATCCAGTCAGCCCCAACGTAGACGTGACCTTCGACGGCGACCTTCTCGGCGTCGGAGGGAAAGTAACGCCAGCCAGGATCCTGGGCGCCGCCGCAGTTCGGACAGTGCTTGTGGGTTTTGGCCAGGAGCTTCTTGGTGCCGCAGAACTGACAGTTCCACAGCATCTCGTAAGTCCCGGCCATACAGAGCCCTCGGTTCAGCGCGCCGCGGCTTCTTTCGAGTAGTCAACAAACTGTTGGTCCTTGCAGCTGTCGCGCGTGTACGGCTGATCGGCCGGCTCGACGACGTCCTGTCCCTTGCCTTGACCTTTCAGGTACACCGGGTCCTCCACCGTATAGCTGCGCGTCAGCTTCATCGTCTGCGGATCGAGCGTGAAACGCTCGACGACATGCAGCTTGTCGCTGTTGGGGATCGGGAAGTTCAGGAAGCCAGGCAGGAAGTTGGTTGTATCGACGACGAGCGTGTCGCCCTCCCAGTAGCCGTACGAGTGGCCGGCGCGGCTCGGCGTCACGTTCGCCGGGTGAGTCTTCGTGTTGGTGTGAATCGTCCGGCGCAGATTCAACTGCCCGTAGAAGATGACGATGTTGTCGCGGTTCTGCTGGATGCGATTCACGGGACCGTCGAACGTCCAGTCGAAGATGATGTTGGTCGTCTGGCACATGAAGCGCGGGTTGTCCTTCTGTGTGAACTTTGCCGCCGCTTCGTCACCCGCGGGCGTGACTTCGGTTCCAGCGTAGGTGCGAGGTCCGGCCGGTCCACGGCCTCGACCGCCACCACCTCGGCCGCCGCCGGCGCGAGCAGCGCCGCCCTCCGCGGGCGTCTCGGTCGCGATCCTGCTCAAGGGAACGAGCGCGCCGCCGCGGCCGCGCGGATCCGCCATGACGACCTGTTCGGGCGCCCAGTCGCCGCTGATGTTCGGCTCACCGCTCGCGCGACGCGCCGCGCGCGGAGCCGCCGCCGCAGGCGCACCGCCGCCAGTGTTCGCGCCGCCGCGACGGGCCAGGGGACCGCGGACCTCCTCGACCTTGTTTTTGCCGGTGGCGACATACTGACCGTAGCGATCCATGTGCGTGCCGTTCGCGAACCGGATCGTGTTCAGGTAGCACGACTGCGGATCGGCGCGGTCAGGCGCCGCTTCGACCGTCACCTGCTGACCGATCGGGAACAACTCTTCCTTCCAGCCCGAGCGGCGCAGTGTGTGCGCCGAGCGCATCTCACAGCGATGCTTCGTCACCTTGCCGTTGGCGTCAGTCACCTCGAAATAGAGCCATGAGTGCGGATTGATGAACTCGAGGCGAGTGAGCTTGCCCGTATAAGTGACGCTCTTCGTGAGATCGAACGTGCCGAAGCCGTGATGCGCGGACGCCACGACGGCTGATGCGACGACGATTCCGACGACAGCGATCGATCGAATCATGTGGTGTCTCCCCCTGTGTCTACTTCTCGGTACTGTCGCGGCCGTCTCTCGGCGCGCCGGTCCCTGACGATCCCAAGAACAGCTTGCGGCCGTCCGGGAACGTGACGTCGCGGCCGTTGGCGCGGTTCGAGCCATTCTTCGCGCGATAGCCATCGACAACGATCTCCGTGCCCTCGGGCAGTGACGCCTTTGTCAGCCCGCGGCGAAGTAGCGTGTTCGGCGTGCCGCCTTCGATCATCCACCGCACGGTCGAGCCATCGGCGTCCTTGACGTCGATGTGAATCCACGTGTGCGGGTTGATCCACTCGACCTTCGCGACGGTGCCGCGCAGTTGAATGGGCTTGTTCGAGTCGAACTCCGCCGCGAAGGAGTGATGAGCCGAGGTCGTGATTGCGCCAACCGAGAGCGAAAGCGCCGTCGCAAGAACAACGCGATGAAGATTCATGGTTATCTCCCGGCTCCCGCCTTGGCTCGTTCTTCCTCGCGCGCGCCGCTGAGGATGCCTTCCATGCCGTAGTTGCCCTCATGGCACGCGTACTCGAACATGTCCTCGCCGGTATCCACGAAAGGAATCGCCAGCGTCCAGGGCTTGGTGAACGTCGTGGGATCTTCGATGGTCACGCGGTAATCGATCTGGCCTGATGCGACACGCGTGAAGCGCTCGACGAGGTGCATGTTCTCGGCGGCACCGCGATACAGCACCTTGTCGGTGAAGTTCGTGGTATCGACGACGAGCGTGTCGCCCTCCCAGCGCGCGACCGAATCGCCCATCCACTGGCGGATCGCGGTGGAGATGTGCTTGCGGCCGTCGGTGGGAATCACCCGAGTGCCGCCGAGCATCTCGATCTGAATCGCGACGAACCCGGGGCTCTGGGTGATGCGGTAGTTGTTGTTGTACGCCGTCGGGCTCATCGCGGCCGGCATGCCGCGCGTGATGCAGCGCTCGAAGGTGCTGCGATCGAGCCAGCTGTCGGTGCCGCGGCCGTTCGCGCCGGCGCCACGGAAGGCTGGCCGCTTGCCCTCGTCGGCCGCGCGGAGTTTCGCGGCCTCGGTTTGCGTCGGCACGCGGCCGTCCGGCGGATCGATCACCAGCGACGTGCGCGGCGTCGTCACCTTCGTGCCGCGGTCCCACCAGAAATCGTTGTAGGCGCGCTCGACATCGGCGCGCGTGCCCTTGTTGCGCCCTTCGTCGCCGTTGCGCTCCTGCGCGCCCTTCTCGAGTGCGGCAACTTCGTCACGCGTGAAGAACTCGCGCCCGCCGACGTTGGCCGGGCGCTCGAATGGCGTGATCGTCCGATTCGAGAACGTCCCCTGAAGGTCGGGTTCGCCCCAGGGCGTGCGCGGCGGCGTCCACGCTTTGGTGGCGGCGCTCGCGGCGTTGGCCGGCGCCGTTGATGTCTGCGCCAGCGCTGCGCTCGACGAGAGCACCACCGCGCCGGCCAGGGACAGTACATAAACACAGCGTTGAGAGTTCATAACCATCCTCGTGCGCGTCGAGCGTCTCAAAAATCGATTTGCGCAGTGAGCTTGGCAAAGCGTGCCGGCAGGATCGCCGTCGGCACGAGCCAGTTCCCGTTCGGAATGAAGCTCTGATTGTAGCCGTTCGGCTGCACGGCGCTCGAATTGAGCGCGTTGTAGAGATCGACGCTGAACTGCGACCGGAGTCCCGCGAACCGTACGAGCTTGCCGATTCTCAGATCGATCTGGTTGATCCGATTGCCGAACACCGTCCCCGGTTCGACCAGGTTGACGGCGAGCGTGTTGATCGCGCCGGTCGGCGTGCGGCCGAGACCGGCCGTGATCGCCGCCGCCGACGTGTAGTTGGCCGCCAGCGACGCACCGGGCAGACTCTGGAACGCCGCGCTGACCTGCACGTCCACTCGCGGAACGAGATACGACGCGAGGCCCTTCACCTGCGTTCGAAACGGCGGCTCGACATGACAGTACGGATTCAGAGCGGCGGTTTCCGGCAGCTGCACGCGGATCTCGCAGCTGTCGGTCGTCGTCCGGCCGGTGCTCGTGCCGCCCTGCAACGTCAAGCCATTTCGAACGCGAGCGGTGAAGTTGACCTCGACGCCATTCCACGCCTCGCTTCGGTGTCCGTAGTTGTCGGCGCTCGTGAAGTAGTTGTCTTGCTGGCCGAACTTGTCGGCTCTGACGTTGTAGAGATCGGCGACCGGGTAGCCGCCACTATTGGGCAGCCGAGAGTCGGCCGGCGCGATGATGCTGAAACGATCGAAATCGCTCGGCAAAAACGCGCGGTTGTCGGTTACGAAAAAGTTGCCGAAGGCCCGGTGGAAGTAGCCAACGTCCACCGAGACGCGTGGAAACAGTTCCTGCTGAACCTGAACGCCGAAGTTCCAGTCGTAGGGCCTGATGCCCCAGCCGCTGAGAATGGCCGGGTCATATGTCGTAGTGATGGCCGCGGTCTGTCCGAAGGTCGCAGAGCCCGCGCCGCAGGAGTCGCCGCCGGACGTGCGGAGGTCCTGCGCGAGCATGCTGGTGAGGTCGCAGTCGACACGATAGTTCCCGTTCGCGTCATTCCACGTCCGCGCGCCGCTCGAAAGCGTGATGCGATTGAGCGGATTGGTGAGTGCGCCGGTGATCGAGCTGCCATCAGCGGCGGCGAGGTACTTCCCGAGGTTCACCTTCAATGCGGTCCGCCCGTTGCCGAACAGGTCATAGACGACTCCCATGCGCGGAGTGAAGTCCGAATATGAGGTGCCGTCCTGGGCGGGAATGATTCGCGGTACCGCGATAAAGGGATTGGGACCGATTTGCTGCTGCGGAAAGAAGCCCGACGTGTGGTCGAAGCGAAGCGCGCCCGACAGCGTCACCCGTCCTGCGGTCCACTGGTCCTGCACGTAGAAGGCGTCCGTGCGGAGCTCGGTGTCAAAGCGCGCGGGTCCGGCGGTTTGCGTAAACGATGCCGGCGCGCCGTTGTTGAACGAGTAGGTGAGCCACTGGTCGTTCAATCGGGCATTCGGGAAGTGGTTCACGATGAACTGTGCGATGTAGCCGGCCTTCGCACTATTCCGCCCGGTCACGAACGAGGCGGCCGCGCGCCAGCTGTAGACGTCGCTGTCGGCCAGGTACGGCGTGTTGCCGCCGGCGGCGTTCGATCGATACGACAGCCCCTGGATGCCGCCGTTGTTCGCGCAGCCGGCCGTGCACAGCTCCTGCACCGGAATCATCCGGCTGAAGTTCGAGATGTTCGGCTGCACGCCGTACTTGTCGATCCGATTCGAGCCGACGCCGGCCTCGAGCAGGAGCCGATGGGTAATCGGCGAGGTCCACGTGATCTGCTGCACACGCGGCGGCGCATGATTATTGCCGCGCGCTTCCGGCGCTGTCGTCGCGTTGCCGCCGCTGTCACACGACGTGCACAGCCGCTGCTCGTCCCAGTAGAAGTTGAATTTGTTCCGGGCCGTCGCCTGCAGCGTCAGTCGCACGTTCACGCTCTTCCAGGTGCCATCGTCGGCGGCCTGCTCGGTACCTCTCACGTAGTTCCACGCGTTGACGTCGTTCTCGTTCGCGTTCCTGAAGATCGAGACCGTCTTTCGATTGCCCTGGTGGCGGACGGCGCTGAAGAACCACAGCTTGTCCTTGAGGATCGGGCCGCCGACGGCGCCGTTGACGTCCCAGATCTTCTTCATCAGTTGTGGTGCGGCAAGCCCAGACGCTCTGATTTCGTCGGTGAAGTTGCTCGTCTGGAAGTTGTCGTTTGCGCCGTTGGCGAAGAACGAGCCTGAGAACTTGTTGCCGCCCTGACGAGGGACGAGATTCATGGCCGGACCGCCGACTTCCGACTCGCCAAGCCCGCCCGCGGTGGTGAACACGACCTCCTGCGCATTGCCGACGTCGGCGACCGTGTATGACACGCCGGTGCCATTGAGCGATGCCCCGAGCGAGAGGCCGTCCACCGTCAGTCGGCCTTCATTGCCCGGCCCACCGCGCATGGCAAACGTCACGGTCACTGGCCCCGCAAGACCGCCCACATCCTGGTTCCCGGACACCGTGACGCCGGGAATCAACGTCACCAGGCTGTGATAGAGGCGAGCCGTCGGGATCGCGGCGATCGTCTCGTTCGTCATCGTCGCCTGCTTCTTGGCGTTGACGACATCGACGATCGGCGACTCACCGGTGACGGTGATGGTTTCCTCGACGGCACCGACTTTCAGATCGGCATCCACGCGCGCCGCGAACGATCCTGTGAGCTCGATGTCCTGACGCTCCACGGTGTTGAATCCCTGGAGCTTGAACGTGACGACGTAGGTGCCGGGTCGAAGGTCTTCGATTCTGTACTGGCCACTACCGTCGGTGATGGCCGTGCGCACCTTCTCGATCAGCGCGG
>Ga0111539_10000460_pt1 | contig 51154 bp, 47 predicted proteins | sample RhiMethybrSRZTD1_FD_79667 | JGI IMG/M metagenome (GOLD analysis project Ga0111539, IMG submission 79667) | Populus rhizosphere microbial communities from Tennessee, USA - Rhizosphere MetaG P. TD hybrid SRZTD1 (version 2) (version 2) | ecosystem: Host-associated > Plants > Roots > Rhizosphere >... | reverse complement strand
TCTCCTCGGCCTCTCGTCGCAGATCATGGGGCTCGCCGTCCTGATGGTGGGGATGCGGGCGAACACAATCGCTGTCAGCGCGGGCCTCGCCATCGTCGGCATGGGGACAGCATTGTGTCTGACGCCGATCACCTCGCTCGCGATGACGGCGGCCCCCGCCGAGCGCTCGGGAATGGCATCAGGTATCATGAGCGCACAGCGCGCGCTTGGTTCCACCGCCGGGTTCGCCGTGCTCGGCTCGATCCTCGCGGCCACATTGACGGCGACCCTCAGCGCCAACCTCGCCGGTGCGCTTTCGGATCCGATCGAGCGCGAGGAAGTCGCAGCGGCGATCATCCGGAACGCGAACCCCCGCGCTTACGCTGTCGTGATCGGGCCCGGCCGACCGATCCAGCATGTCGACGCCGCCACGCAGGAGGCGATCCTTGTGGCCGCCAAGAGCGACTTCATCGAGGGCATCCGCTTCAGCCTCGCGACGGCCATCGTGTTCCTCGCCCTCGTCCTCGCCGCCGGCTTTGCCTGGTTTCCCCGCGACAAGGGTTCCATCGCTGGCGCCGAGCGTGAGCCAATAGCGCTCGAGTAGTCGTAGGTCGTACACGGTTGACCGGTGACGGTGGGGCGGATCTTGCGAGGTTCAGTCAGCCTTCTATTCGCGCTCATCGAGGGCGAGCCGCGCATGTAATGGAGCTCGGGCCGATAGGTATCGGCAAATCCGTTGCGCAACTCTCGCCACGCTTGCGCGATTGTCGCAATGATCGGCGGCCAACCGACCGCATTTATTGACCCGACCGGGAGCGCCGACCGATTTGATGGCACGCAGATCATCACGAAGCCTCCCGCAACCGCAGACGAGGTTGCTGCTACTGCGCGACCGATCGCGTCCGCGCCTGCTGTCGGGGCAACTGAGTAACTTCCTTCCGTACCTCTCCGATGTCGTTTGCGATCCACTCTTGTATGAAATGTATCGGGATTCAGTGGCCTACTCGCCTTGGAAAGCCGCGGGGCCGCACGAGCGATGGCGCCGAAGACGGTGGCGCGGCGGTTTGCAAATAGCCCGTCGCTTCGTGAGCGAATTTTTTCGTCCGGGACAGGATGCCGGCGCGGATCATCGCACGCTCCAACTAAGCGAATATACCCATCGGGCAGAGGTTGATTCTCAGTTCCTCGCGGTCGGTGAAAACGACCAGTCTTCGCGGTATTCCAATCCATATTTGTCGGTGAGTGCCTTGTACCTGTCCGCGTAGGAGGAATCAGTTGTAGCAATCTCCCTCCCGAGAGCAGCCCTCTCTGCGAAAAATTTCTCGAGCCCTGCAGGCGAGATCACAATGGCGTAGCGCGCGGGTCCGGTCCCGACAGCCTTGAAAGTGTGTGGAATCCCTCTGGGCCCGAAAACAGTCGCACCAGGCCCGGCTATAAAGGTGCGCTCGCCGCGCTCGCCTATCCGAAACTCTAGCTGTCCTTCGAGAACCAACCAAAATTCGTCTTCTCGACTGTGCCGGTGCGGCACGGGACCAGGCGTCCCCGGCTGAAGAACGTTCTCGGCGAAAGAAAACGCTCCAAGCGTGTCATCGCCTGTGACGCGCCACCCCGGAGTCCCCCCGGCGGCGTATTCGGTTCTGCGTTCTGCCGACTTTGCTGAGCAACGGCGGCGCCAAACAACAGGACCGAGCAGAGACCAAGAATGATCCGGTACGAATTCCTCACTCGCATTGGCGCCCCCCAGTGCCGTTATTCCAGGCAGGCAATCGGCCGCGTCTTCATCGTGCCCGAGGTTCGGCAGCTCCAATTCGGCAAACCCCGTGGCCGAGCTCGTGCGTCGACAAGAACAGCATGTTGCCGATCACGAACTCGACCAGGTCACTGTGATGTCGTTGGGACTATCGAAGCGGTCAGCGACGGACCGGTTGTCGGGTCACTCCGGCAATCCTGCCTTGCGCAGGCTCTCAATGAAGCGGACGCGATCCTCCGCCCGCCGGAGCGGCGGCGCTACCCGGTCAAGATTGCCAAGCCTCAACGCGGGGTCGACCTCGCGCAAGCAGGCCATCGCCGCCCGCGCTTCGACCATCCGATCCGAAAGAGCATTGGCCGTCGCCACCGCCCGCAGTGCCGTGGGCCAGTTCGGTTGCTCATGGAGGGCCTTGGTCGCCCACGATATCGCCTCGTCGTAACGACCGGCAAAGACATGCGCCAAGGCCATGCCGGTTGAAGCAAAGTAGGTCAGCGGATCAAGCGGGCTCAGCCGCATAGCTCGCTCAAAATGTTCAATAGCGCTTGCGTACTCGCCAAGGTACATGCGTACCCAGCCGCTCGCATTCCAACTCGCCGCCAAATTCGGGTTCAGCACCAACGCCCGGTCGATGTACGCGGCGCCAGCTTCGACCTCCTTAGCCAGATAAGCTAGGCTAAGGCCGCCTGACCATAGCGCGGTCGGATCATCCTTGCCCAGCGCGACCGCGCGACGCGCCAGCCCCACGGAGTCCGCGATCTCACTCTCGCGATCAACCATCCAGCCATGGCTGTTCCTGAGCGCGCCCGACCACGACGCCATTCCGTAGGGAGAGGCGTAATTGCGGTCGAGTTCCGTCGCACGCACGAAGAACCGCACCGCTTCCAAGAGGCTGTCTCTATTGTGCAGATGAAAACTGGCCATTCCGCGCAGGAAGTAGTCGTAAGCGTCGAGGCTCTCGGTCGGCTTCCGTCCCGCACGCTCGATCTCCGCGCGTTGGAGCCGAGGCTCAATGGCCCCCACCACCCTCGCGGTTACCTGATCCTGCAGCTCAAATACGTCCTCCAGGGCACCATCGAAGCGGTCCGCCCAAATGTTTCCGCCGGTTGTCGCATCAATGAGCTGCCCGGTGAATCGAACGCGATTTCCTGCCTTGCGAACGCTCCCCTCGAGCACGTAACGCACCCCGAGTTCGCGCGCGACCTGTTTCACGTCGACGGCCCGGCCCTTGTAAGTGAAGCTGGAGTTTCGCGCGATGACAAACAGCGACGGAAAGCGTGACAGCGCCGTGATGATTTCATCGGCCATGCCATCGGCGAAGTACTCTTGTTCAGGGTCCGCGCTGATGTTCTGAAACGGCAGAACGGCGATGGATGGTCTGTCCGGAAGCGTGGGGTTCGAGGAACCGGCGGCCATGGGAAAATCCGCGGCCTGCGACGCTGCGGTGAGGGCACCTTGGTCCCGGATGCTGGCCGGGCCGACGAACCGATAGCCTCGTCTGGGCAAGGTCTCGATCCAATTCTCGCCGCCAGGCTCCTCCCCAAACGCCCGACGTAGCGCTGCGATCTGCACTGCGAGGTTGCTCTCCTCGACAGTGAGGCCGGCCCACGCGGCTTCCATCAGCGCATCCTTGGAAACCGGGATACCCGGTCGCTCCACGAGCACGCGCAGCAATGCGACGGCCCGGTGGCCTAGCGAAACGGGCTCGCCGCCGCGGAACAATGTGTCCGTCTCTGCATCAAGGCGGAACGGACCGAGGACGTACGTTGCTGCCATCTCCCGATCTAGGCCCAGTTCAGAAACGCTTAAGAACTTTTTCAGTGCAGTTTCATGACTTCCGGCCGGTCCGGGCTCAGTTTCCTGTGGCCTGATGACGGACGCTTCGCATCATGGTGCGGATCGTGCGCCAAGGCAAGGAGATCGCCCGGTATTGGGACCTCTGGGAGAAACTCAAATGCGCAAGATCAGTTTGGTCGCCGCAATTGCGTTAATGCTCGCTGGTGTCGGAGCTTGGGCCACCTCGACCACTCAGGCGCGTATCGACGTGCCAGCCGGCGCACAGATCAATCCGTTGCAGATCACGATGGGCGCAGGACACCTGCGTGCTGCCCATTATGACGATTACTCCCCGGCGACGTTCAAGGTGATGGAACGGCGGTTGCTCAAGGCGATCATCAACCCGGCCATGGTGACTGCCTGGATCCTAGGGCTGGGGGTCGCGGTGGGGCTGTACTGGATTCTGGTGTTCAGTTGAGCGTGCCCGGGCCTGTTGGCCGCGAGGCGCCACGGATCGGGCTCACCGGGGTGGCCGAGATCGAAATCGGAGAACGAGGCGTCGCGGCCGAACGCGTTGGATACGACCTCAACTTGGCGTCCGACATATTGTGCCGCGCCTTGGCCTTGCACTGAGCGCGCGAAGGGCGCGCGCTTAACTTCCAGTCATTCTGGGATGCCAGCGAGAGTTTTAAAATGTCCATCACACTCACAGCCAGAGAAGCGCGTCCCGCAAGCGGTCTAATTCTTCTCACCATGTCGCTCGGTGTGCTGATCGCGCAGATTGACACGTCTGTCGTCAATCTCGCGGTCAAACCGATCGGCACGGATTTGAAGGCCAGCGTGACTGAGCTGCAGTGGATCGTTGATGTCTACAACTTCGTCTACGCAAGCCTGCTTCTCACAGCCGGAACACTCGCCGATCTGTACGGACGGCGTCGCATCTTTGCGCTTGGGATCGCGCTGTTCACGTTGGGGACGGTGGTGTGCGGGCTAGCGCCCGACGTGCCCACCCTCGTTACTGGCCGCGCCGTAGCCGGTCTTGGCGCTGCCCTGGCAGTGCCGGCCTCCCTTGCGATCTTAACCATCGCCTATCCGGACACAAGGGAACGCACCCGCGCGCTGGGAATCTGGGCGAGCTGCTACGGGATTGCCATTGTCATTGGTCCGACCGCCGGCGGCGCGCTTGTCGATGCGTCCGGCTGGCGCAGCATTTTCCTTCTGATCATTCCCTTCTGCCTCGTGACGCTTGTTTTGGTCATGACCGTGGTGCCGGAATCGAGCAACCCGCAAGGCCGCCGGCTCGATCTTCCGGGGCAGGCGCTTGCGATTGCCTCGCTCGGCAGCCTTTCACTCGCAGCGATCGAGGGGCCGCGCTGGGGCTGGGCTTCGACCGGAAGCGTGGCTGCGTTTTCGCTCTCGGTCGTGGCGGCGGCGCTGTTTCTGCGCCGCCAGGCGGGTGCAACGGATGCGGTGGTCCCGCTGCCCATGCTGCGCAACCGCGTGTTTGCGGCTTGCCTTGCTGTGGCTACCGCGATGAACTTCGGCGCCTACGCGCTGCTGTTCCTCACCCCCCTTTATTTCCAGACCGCGCGCGGCGCTTCGGCACTGGATGCTGCAATCGTGCTGCTGCCGATGTCCCTGAGCTACATGGCAACATCGCAGCTCTCAGGCCGCATTGCTAACAAACTCGGGCCTCGCGTTCCCATGACGGCTGGCATGGGGCTGATGGGACTCGGCCTGCTCGTCCTGGCCCTGATCCCGCTCAACGACAGCCTCGTACTGATCGAGATCGGGTTACTCGCCATGGGTTGCGGGCTCGGTCTCAACGTCGGACCGATGAATGCGGTGGCAGTGGCCAACGTGCCGGCGGCCCGATCAGGCACCGCATCGGGTCTGATCAATACTGCCCGCATGATCGGTGCAACGCTCGGCGTAGCGGTGCTCGGCGCGGTGTTTGCAATGCATGTAGCGGAGGGTGGAGGCACGCAGGGCCTCGCGACCGCCTATTTCGCCGGTGGGATCGGCGAGCTGATCGGAGCGGCCGTGGCGTTCGCGTTCATCCGCTGTGACTCATTGCGCCGGCCGGCGCAATGAGGCGGGAGTGAAAAAGCGTGACTATGTTTCAGTTTTGAGGAAACGCCCAGAGAGAACTGCCATCGAACTGGCAACGCCGATGACGGTGCGGCAGCGCAAATACGGGGAGAACTACCGCGAGCGCGTCGCGGGTTGATACAACGGCTGGCTCCACATCCTGCTGATCTACACCATCGGCTTCACCGCGCTGTACGTCTACATCGCCAATCTCCACGATGTGCGCTGGTGGGACTGAGCGTGGCCGCGAGAATGTAGCCTGCAATCGCCTTTCCCTTGCGTCCGTTCTGCAGACGGGCCGGGATCGCCTGGAACAATTCGGGGATGAACAGGAACAACGGACCTGCGACGACCCAACTGCATCGAGGCGAAAACAACCGCCAATCGCGAGGAGGCGAAAATGCATAAACAATATGAAGAGGAGCCACGGCGCATCGAACATGAAGACGATGCCACTATCACCTTCACCATAGCACTCCGTGGTCCTCATGCTTGGGAAATACTGCTGGAAGACAGTCGCCGCTACCACAGCATCAGCCATGGGTGGGCCACTGATGATCCGCACGATTGGGAAAATGCCATCGCGCCCGTGTTGCGTCGGTTCTTCGTCAAGAACTAACGCCGCCTAGGAATCTTCCGGTCGAGTCAGGGGAGCCGGCGGTCTAGGGCCGGGCGTTAGTCGCTGGAGCCGCGCCGGAGAGCGGCGCCCCGGCGTCCTTTGCCTCAGATGTCAGTGAGACCCCTGCGAGCATGTCCAAGATGACGCCCGCCGGACCACCATCCCGCGCGCTCGCCATCGATCGGGCGCGTGAGGGCGCCTGTGATCGTCTGCGGAGGGCGTGACTTTCCACAACGTAATTCGCGGCCAGTCTTGGTCACGCGCGCAGTTGCGCCGAAACAGACAATACAAAGTCGATCGCGAGCGAAATCGGCACGAAACGGAAGGGAGCTACTCCCAGCCTAACAGGCGGACAACCTGGTTTGCCGGGGTCTGCCCCGAGTGCCCAAAGAACGGCAATAGCAGCCAGGATCCACTTCTATAGATCGCAATGGGGTTACCAATAACCCCATAGTCAACCCCCGAAAGACGAGAGGAAAAAATGACCAAGCAATGGGAATCAGAAGGGTGGCGCATCGAACATGAAGACGATGCGAGGATCACCTTCACCATCGCACTACATGGCAAGCATGCTTGGGAAATGCTGCTGGAAGATAGTCACCGCTACCACAGCATCAGCCATGGGTGGGCCACTGATAATCCGCGCGACTGGGAAGATGCCATCGTGCCCGTGTTGCGCCGGCTCTTCGTCAATGGTCGCCTGGGGGTTCGCGACAAAGGTTCCCAAGTATGATCCGCCGGACTGTAGCTCCGCTAAGGTTCCCCCTCTGTAGCCCCGCAACACGCGCGGTAACCAATCTGAACGCCGGCCGGGAGTATTCTCGCCGAGTGGCGGAGAGAGAGTGTGTGTGTGTGTTCGGTGAGCCGTCGCTTCAATCACGGCTTCGATGCGCTCGCGGCGTGAGCCTTCAGCGACCGCGCCCCGCGCCAGGACAGCCGCCAAAGTCTCCGCATCCGTGTCGACAAATCCGATGGAAGGATCTCGAACGGGTCGTCGCGACGAGCGCCGTTGATGACCCCGCGTCGCCACGTCAAATTCGCTGTGGCGGCGCGTCAGGTAGCAAGGCGGAAAATTCGGCCGGCATCTGCAGCATATTCGGCGCGGTGAACCGCTCGACGGCGGAAGCGCGACACATTTCATACGAAATCCAACGCAGGCGACATCGGCAAGAAACGGAAGGGAGTTATTCGTCACCCGGGCCCGCCGAGCAGCAATCACTCGCAAGACAAGGGACAGGAATCGAGCGACCGCTGGCAGCGCAGCGCAGCGTTGAGACGCCTGTGCGGCCTGCAGGCAAGGCCAACGCAAGGAGAGACCGATGAGCGACACAGTTTTTCCGATCCAAAGCGCGCGCCAAGCTTCCTGGCACGGCGAATACAGGTCCTCTCAACTGACGAGCGACAACATGAGTCCCGCGCCGAAGTACAAAGTGGTCGCGGCCGGCATGATCGGCAACGTGCTCGAGTGGTATGATTTTGCGATCTACGGCTACTTTGCAACCGCGATCGGGCGCCAGTTTTTCCCGCATCAGGATCCGCTCGCCCAAATTGTTGCTGCGTTTGGCGTGTTCGCCGTCGGTTATCTGATGCGACCGGTGGGCGGGGCGCTTGTCGGCCATATCGGCGACCGGTTCGGACGGCGCGCTGCGCTGACCTTCTCGGTCGCAGCGATGGCGATCCCGACCTTTCTCATCGGGTTGCTGCCGGGCTACGCAACCATCGGCCTGGCGGCGCCGATCGCGCTCACCCTCCTGCGGATGGTGCAGGGGCTTTCAGTCGGCGGCGAATACACGAGTTCGGCGGTGTTTCTGATCGAGCACGCGCCGGAAGGCCGCCGAGGCTTGTTTGGTGCATTGGCCTGTGCAGGGGCCACGGGCGGCATCCTGCTCGGCTCGGCCGTGGGCGCAGCGTTCGCAGCAGTCCTGCCGGTCGAGGTCCTCGATGCCTGGGGCTGGCGCATCCCGTTCCTGCTCGGGCTCGTGGTGGGAATCGTCGGCTACTTTCTGCGCCGGCATGTGCAGGAAGGTGCGCCGGCGGAACGTCCCGCGCGGGCCCCGATCGTCGAGACGATGCACGATCATTGGCGGGTCGTGCTTGCCGTCGCCGGCTTGTCGGTGTTCTTCGCCACCAGCTTCTACGTTACATTCGTCTATCTTGTGACTTGGATGCAGACTGCCGACGGGATTGCTCCCGCCCGGGCGCTGGAAATCAATTCGTTCAGCATGGCAGCGGTCCTGCTGATCACGATCGCGTCCGGCTGGCTCTCGGACCGCGTCGGCCGCAAGCCCCTTATGTTGCTGTCGACGATGCTTTGGCTCAGCACGGCGGTGCCCTTGTTATGGATGATGCATCATCCCAATGCGGAACTGGCACAATGGGGACAGCTTGGCCTGGCGCTTATCGTTGGCTTGTTCGCTGGTGCCTTGCCCGCCGCAATCGTCGAGATTGCCCCGCCGCGCGTTCGCTGCACGACGGTGGCGCTCGGCTACAACATAAGCCTCGGGGTGATCGGCGGACTGTCCCCCCTGGGGGCCGCCTGGCTGGTAGAGCGCACTGGCGATCAACTTGCGCCGGCATTCCTGATCATGGCGACCGCAGTGGTCTCGCTTGTGTTCATCCTGCGTCTGCCGGAAACGCACCGCGCATCATTTGCGGGCGCAACCGCGATAGCGCATTGACTTCGGATTCTGGCACCAGCGCTACATCAGGTACTGCTCGGTAATCGCCGTGCCGAGCCGGTTGTTGGCGGAGACGAACTCGCCGATGAATTCGTGCAGAACCCTGCCGAGCTTTGCGATTGAGCCCGCGGGATGCCGTGCGTGACCCGCTTCCGGCCCTTAGCGAATCTCACGCCCAGCGCATGCCCGTTTGCATGTCGGCTATTGGGCGGATGAGCGGAACTGTTACAAGTGGGATCAATCCGTCAATTTGACCCACAGCGGTCATCGAGACATCGCCGAACGAAACGTTATGCAACGTGGCGCCGGTGAGGGTCTGGTCGACGTTTTTTCAACTTTGCTCGCCAAGTAAAGGTGCGCACCGTACGCAGGAGCTGGATGGGACTGTACGGCTTGGTAACGTAGTGGTCGCAACCAGCGCTTCGGGCTTTCTCCTCGTCGCTCTTCATGGCGAATGAGCTCACTGCGATGATGGGCGTGCCTGCCAGCCTCACGGAGTTGATGCACTTCCCTAGGGAGCGCAATAGAATCAATGATTTAGCTGGCTTTAGGCGGGGCGAAGAACGAGCCGATCCAAGATCGATCAAAGATAGAGACCGCCCAGCAACATTTGTCAGCCCCGCCGGCGCGTTTTCCTCGCGGGGGCTACCTCGGACCCCCGGCCACTTTCGAGCGCTCCACACGGACGGTTTTTCTCCAGGCAAAATCAGCGCCCGTGGTCGGGCCGGAGCTGGGCCCGCGCCCAAGCCGGCCCAAACAGCGGTCCTGTGGGCCGTTCGTTGCATCGGGCGACGTGCGGGCAGGGGGCGGCTTGCTCGGGCCAGGTGGAACCGTCCGCTTCGGCCACGGTTATCCGTGATTGCGGGGGCTCCCGGAGATGCGGATGATCAAACCGGCAGAGGAATTTCGTCGGTACGCCCTTGAGTGCCGCGGCATGGCACGCGATACGCCTGATCGGGAGAGCAAGGCCACTTGGAATCGACTTGCTGACCGATGGGTCCATTGCGCTGAGTTGGAAGAAGGGCGACCCGCGCCGCAGCGCAGGGTTCCCCGGTATCGACAACCTGACGAGAGGCGGATTTATCGGAACGCCTCTTAGCCCCCAGGCCGCCTCAGTTAACGGGGTTCTTCCGCGCAGTCCCACGGCTGGGACCTCCTGCGCAGTCCCACGGCTGGGACCTCCTGCCCGGCCGTTCTCGTTCTTCCTCGGGCCAGCCTGGATTTCCGCCAGGCACGCCCGGCTGCAGACGTGTTCCCTCCGGTTTGCCGGCCTCGGCGGCGCTAGCCGTTTCGTAGCAACGTGGGGAACCAGTGCTGAGGTGCCACGTTACTCCTCTCGCAGGAATCTGCGGGTTTCAGTATTATGAGCAAGGTGGATGAGTTCCGGCGCCATGCTGCGCTGTGCCAGCGGATGGCCGACGAAAGTATGGGCGCATCCGATAAGATCGAATGGTTGACCCTGGCGCAGGCTTGGCTGGCCTTGGTCCGAGCCGGCGAGTCGGGTTACATCGACGTCGCGCCCTTAACCGGCCAACTGGAACCTACGTCGTCGCACCTGACCGAAGCGTAAGGGGCTTTTCCTCCGCGGGCGTACGGAGACCCCAACGGAGGGCCGTCCGTGGGGTAGCGGTTCCGGACCACTGCCCGGAGAACCAACAAAAGTCGAAGAACCGACAAAAGTCAGGGAACCAACAAAGGGCGTTGTTCGTTTGATGGTTGGGCATAATTGGGGGGCGTAATCGACATGGGGAAGGACCCAATCCCATGGAGAACGCCTTATTTCTACGTCGTCGGGCGGAGTTCTGCCTGCGGCTGTCTCGTCTTTGTCCAGATGCTCTGGTTTTCGATCATCTGACGCGCAAGGCCGCTCAGTACCACGAGGAAGCTCTAAGGGCCGAGTTCGAGGTTGAGCTTGATCCCAGGTGAGCGTGGGCGGGTTCCGACCGCCCACTGAGAGCCCCCACGACGCGCCGTCGTGGGCATCCAGATGGGGCATTGCCCGGATCCTCCCGGGCCTGCGCGGTCTTGGACCAGCCCTGCCGACCTTGTTTTCCGTCTCGGGGCTACCTCCCGCTAAATCGCCCTCCTTGGCCCTGACGGCCGCTTCCTGGGGCATTTGAAGGGAACCAATGTGATATACGGTTGTATGTCTGCGGGGGCGACCTCGGCGTTACAAGACAATTGAGTTTCACGAGCGATAACGGCCGGAAAAGCCCAGATCGCCCAGGGAGGCAATCTATGCCCGCATTCAAGTCGGGTGGCCTCGACTACGAAGCATCAGCAGTTGCCTCCGAGGCGTTCTCTCGGTCCTGGCATTTCGTCGAGCGGGACGCGGTGCTCGCGGGACACGATCGGAAGACACTGCAGGCGGACACGCACTGCGCCTTCAAGAAATCATGAGCCCGAGCGGATGGGAGCGCGACCCACTGCGCATAGCCAACCTGGCGATTGGGTCGAGTGCGCGATGAGATGTGGAAGTCTCAGCCTTAACTCGCGCGCCGGAAAGATTTGCGTCTTAAAAGGCCCGTTAGCGTCTGACTAGCCCTGGCCGGAATCGGCCTGAGAAGACTGCAGCAGTTAGAAAACCCAAAGCGAGTGACAAGGGTGGACGCCTGAGCCATCGCTTCCTCTTCTCGTGGACAGCCACCGGGTGTTAATGTTCTTGCACAGCCGCTAGCGGGACGTGCCGAAGTCTCGAATTTTCAATTGCGGCGTGGATGCCGTCGGCCGGCTTTCACTCGAATTATTAATCAGATTGTCTCTTTTGCGGATGGGCCTCGGCCCCGCATTGGTTTGGGAGGGCACGATGAAGCTTGTGCGGCGCCGATTCCTCCATGTGGTAGCAGCTACCGCGGCACTTCCGGCGGCGCCTTACCTCGCTAGCGCGCAGACCTATCCAACGCGGCCGGTACACTTGATCGAAGGCTTTGGCCCCAGTAGCGCACCCGACGTCGTAGCACGATTGATTAGTCAATGGTTGTCGGAGCGACTTGGGTATTCATTTGTCGTCGAGAACCGCTCAGGCGCTAGCGGCAATATTGCCACCGACGCGGTCGTGCGGGCCTCACCCGATGGTTACACGCTGATCCTGCTTACTGCGGCAAATGCCATCAATGCCACGATGTTCAAGCTCAGCTTTGACCTCATTCGTGATATCGCGCCGGTCGCGAGCATTGTTCGGGTGCCGCTTGTCATGGAGGTTCACCCCTCAGTGCCGGCCGAAACCGTGCCGGAATTTATCGCGTATGCCAAAGCTAATCCCGGCAGGATCAACCTGGCGTCAGCTGGAATCGGGACTACGACCCACGTGGCCGCCGAAATGTTCAAGCAGATGGCTGGCGTCGATCTGTTTCACGTGCCCTACCGCGGGGCACAAGTATTTCCCGCTATGCTCTCGGGAGAGGCACAGGTATATTTTGGTCCCCTTCTCTCATCGATCGAGTTTGTCAGGGCCGGCAAGCTTCGCGCGTTGGCCGTAACCACCAGCGCGCGGTCACATGCGCTCCCGGACGTTCCGACCGTGGCCGAAACCTTGCCCGGCTACGAGGCAAGCGCATGGTTTGGCATCGGCGCCCCGATGAAGACACCCGCAGCGATCGTTGAAAGTCTTAACAAGGAAGTCAACGCCGGTATCGCGGACAGCAAACTCAACGCGCGGTTTGCCAACCTGGGTGGCGCCGTGCTGCCAGGCTCGCCCGCCGATTTCGGCAAACTCATTTCCGATGAGGTCAGGAAGTGGGGCAAGGTGATTCTGGCGGCCAACCTCAAGCAGGGGTGAATGGCAGGAAACCGCGCCACAGGGTTTTGATTTGGGCTACCTCGGCTCAGGGCGAGATGCTCAAGGCTCTTCCTGAAGCGACGTCAGCCTGAAATGGACATCCCGTTGTATCGCGTTCGTTTGGCGCTGCGGTCTGATCCGTCGTAGAATAGACTGTCCATTGGATTTGCGGGGGCCCGATGGTGCAAGAGCGGCCAGTCCGGGTCGAGCGCAGGTTGTCGGCGATATTGGCCGCCGACGTGGCTGGCTATTCGCGGCTCATGCACGATGACGAAGAAGCTACCCACGCCAAACTGAGCGCGCTGCTGACGCAGGCTATCCATCCGGCAATCGCTGAACACGGGGGCCGCATCGTAAACAGCACCGGCGATGGCTTCTTGGCGGAGTTTCCAAGCGCGGTCGAGGCGGTTCGGGCTGCGATGAAGTTCCAAAGCCGTATCGATGAACTCACGATCGCAGACGGCGAAGATACGCGGCTTCAGTTTCGCGTCGGCATCAATATCGGCGACGTAATTGTTGATCCTCGTGATATCTTTGGCGACGGCGTAAACATTGCGGCGCGTCTTGAGGGCATTTCGGCCCCGGGCGGCATCTGCATCTCGTCGTCAGCCTACGATCAAGTCAGGGGCAAAGTCGGCGTTGAGTTCGTCGACTTGGGCGAGCAAAGCCTCAAGAACATCGCACTTCCGATCCGAGCCTATGCGGTTGTCCGGGATGGAGCCGCCCCGGCCACACAGGCTGAGGGCACCCGGCCGGGACCGCTTTTACCGCCGCGTCTTTCCATGGTTGTACTGCCTTTCGCCAACCTCAGCGGTGATCCCGAGCAGGACTACTTCGTCGATGGTGTGACCGAGAGCCTGACCACGGACTTGTCGCGCATCTCAGGCTCATTCGTGATCGGCCGACACACCGCGTTCACCTACAAGGGCAAGGCGGTCGACCTTAAGAAGATCGGGCGCGAGTTGAACATCCGCTACGTGCTGGAAGGTTCGGTGCAGCGTGCGGGTAATCGAGTTCGGGTTAACGTGCAGTTGATCGACGCCGCAACCGCCAATCACCTGTGGGCCGATCGCTTCGACAAACCCATCGCCGATTTGTTCGATATGCAGGACGAAATCGTGTCGCGGCTCGCCAACACACTGAACACCCAACTCATCGAGGCTGAGGCGCGGCGGGCGGAGCGTTCGCTGCATCCAGATGCGATGGACCTGTATTTCCAGGGCATGGCTTGGTACAACAAGGGGTACACCCCCGAATACATGACCCAGGCGCGCGGCTTTTTCGAACGAGCGTTGGCAATCAATCCCCAAAGTGTCGGAGCCCTGGTCGGCATGGCACGCGTCGATGTATTGATGGGGTCTGCCGCGCTCACTGACGACCGGGCCGCGCGCTATGCGGCAGCCGAACCAAATGCGATCAAAGCACTTTCGCTCGCCCCGGACCATGCTCGGGCCCATTTTGTCTTGGGTTGGGTGTACGTTTCTACAAACCGCGCTGCCCAAGGGATCGCTGAATGCGAGCAGGCGTTAGCGCTCGATCGCAATTTGGCGGTTGCTCATGGCGTTATCGGTCAAGCCAAATTTTTTATGGGTCGCGCTGCCGAAACCGAAGGTCATATACTCGAGGCCTTCCGTCTTTCCCCTCGCGATATCTTTAGCTACAGCTGGATGCGAATTGTCGGCTGGTCCAAGATGCAGCTGGGGGCGGATGCCGAAGCCGTCAGTTGGCTACGGCGAAGCATTGAAGCCAACCGCAATCACCCGCTTACGCATTTCCAGCTCGCCAGCGTGCTGGCGCTGCTTGGGTCGTTGGACGAGGCAAGGACCGCCGCGCAGGCGGGGCTGGCGCTCAATCCGAACTTCACCATCCGCCGCTGGCGCGACACCAAACCAAGCGACAATCCGGCGCACCTTGCTGCGCGGGAGCGGTTCGTTGAAGGCTTGCGTTTAGCTGGCGTGCCGGAGGGGTGATGACGGAGATGGGTCTCAACCGGTAAGTCTCGCAGTGAGCATATGTCTTCCGGTTTGCACCCGACAGCGGACCTCCGCTCGCGCCCTCTAGGAAAGTTGCGCGCATCCGCATTGCGTGGGTGCTCACAACGCGTTTCGATTTTCAACTTCCTGGCCGCGTGCTGTTAGCTGCGAGCGCACCCAATCTGCAATCACCTTGGCGCAGTCCTCATGGTCGTAAATTCCGTGGCGCAGTGACCTTGCGAAGGTACGCCGGACCAAGGTGACGATCTTCGATGGACTAGTGGCATCGGGCGTGGAGTGGATATTGATTTGACACTCCAGGGGACTTACGGCGAGTTCGCGGCCATACCATGATCGCCCAAGGAACAGCAAGCCGAACAGTATAATTGTCAAAGGAAAACATCCCAGGAGGACGAAAACAAGAGGCCACTTCGGGAGCCAAGGTAACAACCCCATCAACCGGGCTGTCCTTACACTGAACGCCAGCACCAAATAGAAAGAGAAGTACGACGGCTATAGACCTCGCCGCCAAATAGTTGAGAATGGCGCCGAGCGATAACGTTAAGGACGCTTCGTCATCAATCGCTCTGATTACCAACAGTCGTTGCGTTGACCATAGCCCGCTTAATCGCGTCGCGTCCTCAAGCGCAACGAGCTGATTTTGTCTGGCCGGAGCCCTCCAGACAACCCACCACCGGCCCATAATAAGAACTAAGAAAGGAGTACCTGCTACCAGCACCGGTAAGAGCGGCTCGAGGGGCACGAAAATGAGCGATAGAAACCATCCTAACAATCCTAGCAAAAGGAACAAAATGGGGCCCATCACGAAGATCGTCAGCGCCACTCTTATATAGAAGGGCCTGCGACCGAAATCGGCCGGGTGAACTTCCATAAACGGAGTACCTAACGTTACAACGAGCGGGTTCACACTCTCTACGCATGACGGGGAAGCCTTGCCCTGCTTCAAATGATGAAGCGCACGGAGTGCGATATTGCCGCCGTGACTGTGGGCGATGACGAGTTGAGTAGCCTGGGGATGTTGAGCGTGTTCACCCGATAGATGTTCCGCGAGAACTTGAGCAGTCTTGTCTCTGACGAAGATCGAGTTTGCACCCGACCAAAGTAGAGGCGTGATCTTGTGCGGAACGTCGCCGAGTTCGGTTCCGAGGCGGGCCAAAAAAGGACTCCCTTCCTCAAACCAAAAAATGAGCGGCCCTCGAGGTTGGCGCCGCACCAGCGCGCGCACCCAATGTTTGAACCGGACAATTCTGGGAAAAAGTCCGCGGGGCCACGTTCCATGCACGAGCGTAATGAGAAGCTGTTGCCGGACTTCTGACATGGTGGCCGCCTTGAGCTTCGCGAACTGCGCTCGCGGCTGAACGGCATCGTAGCTTGCTGGGCGCAGTCGGTCTGCCGCACGCCCTAACCTACCACAACTTGGCCGGCTGGTTCGAGTTGTCTTCGCCGATGCGCTCTTGGAGTAGAGTCCCTCTGGGGGCGCTGTAACTGCATCGTCAGCCTTGCCGGAGCACTTTCTCGCGGAAGACTATCTCGGGACGCCGAAATACCGATCGCCACGTCAGGCCCCTGGACAGTTGCAGCAAATACCTTCGGCGCCGCGCTAAAGGGTCGATACTCATGAATTCTTGTTGCCCCAGTAATCGCGACATATCATAATTCGGACCGACGCGTTTCGCACTATACCGTGTGGACGGATTCCGATAAACGGAGCAGGACGGGTTACCCCGGATTAGTCCGGCTTGGCGCCGGAGAACTTGACCACCTTGCCCCACTTCTCGGTTTCATCGGCGATGAGCTTCCCGAAGTCGGCGGGCGAGCCCGCAAGCACCGTGCCGCCCATGTCGGCGACCCGCGCCTTGATCTTAGGATCCGCGAGCCCCGCATTGATCTCCTTATTGAGCCCGTTGATGATTTCGGCGGGCGTGTTTTTAGGTGCGCCGACACCCTGCCACGCGCTCGTCTCGTACCCGGGCACAAAATCGCCCACCGTCGGGAGGTCCGGCAGCAGCTCCGAACGCCTTGCACTTGTCACCGCCAGTGGCCGAAGTTTGCCAGTCCTGACATGCTCGATGGATGCCGGCACGGTGCCGAACATTGCCTGCACGTGGCCCCCGAGCATGTCAGTCAGTGCAAGTGCCTCGCCCCGATACGGAACGTGGACCATGTTGACGCCGGCCATCATCTTGAACAGTTCGCCCGACATATGGCCTGCCGTTCCGGCGCCGCCCGACGCCATGTTGACCTTGCCTGGGTTGGCCCGGGCATAGGCGATGAACTCGGAAACTGTCTTCGCCGGGAACGATGGGTTTATCACCATAATGAAGGGGATCGACATGATGCCGGAGACGGGTGTGATGTCGCGGAGGAAGTTGAAATTGAGTTTGTCGTAAAGCGTCGCATTGATCGCGGACGACGCGCCGATCAGGAGCAGGGTGTATCCGTCCGGCGGCGCATTTACGACCACCTCCGTACCAACATTGCTGCCGGCTCCCGGCCTGTTTTCGATGACAAATTGCTGGCCGAGACGCTCCGACAGCCATTGGCCGATCAGACGAGCGTTGATGTCGGTCGATCCGCCGGCGGCAAATGGGACGACGATGCGTGCCGGCCGCGATGGATAGGCATGCGCCTGCGCGATCAGGGATGCGGCCGGCAGGGCGGCAACGCCGGCGGCTAGATGCAGAAATCGGCGGCGGGGAAGTTTCGTCATGCTCCCTCCCGAGCGCAGGCATCTGGTACGCGCAAGTGGGCAGAATAGTCAGGACCATTGATCTGTCCAATTCATTTATGGTCTGATTATCGATGAGAATTCGGAATAGTTTCCGATGAACCTTCGATTTCTGCGCACGTTCGTCGCAATCGCCGACAACAACGGTGTTGCACGCGCCGCCGCTCGCCTCAATCTGACTCAGTCCGCGGCGTCGCGGCAAATTCATGCGCTCGAAACCGAGCTCGGCGTACGGCTATTCGACCGCGTCGGACGAAGCATGAAGCTGACCTCACAGGGCGAAGATTTGCTGGTCCGCAGTCGTCGTCTGCTGTCGGACGCCGAGTCACTTGGCGAACGAGCTCGCGCGCTCAAGTCTGGTCATACCGGTGTGTTGCGGATTGGTGGTGCCCCCCAGATTATGGAAAATCTCCTTGCGGACTTCTCGCAGCGTTACCGCAAACGTCATCCGGGCGTAGAGGTTCATTTTGTCGAGGACCAAGGCGGTCGCCTGTCAGGCCGCCTTGAGCGCGGCGATATGCATGTTGCTGTTTTGCCAGAGGGTGACGATCGTTTTTGTTGCCGCCTACTCTATCCAATGATCATGCTCGCCGTGATCCCGCAGGCACATCGGCTGAGTCGTCGCGTTGTGCTCGACGTGGCGGATTTAGCTGATGAGCCGCTCCTGCGACTCGGCCCCGGTTTCGCGTCATATGAATGGTTCAATGCCGCATGCCGCGCCGAGCAGCTACGGCCGCGCGTGCTGCTCGAAAGCATAGCTCCTCATGCGCTGATTGCATTGGCGAGAACCGGCCACGGCATTGCTCTAGTTAATTCCGTCGTGCGAATTCCATTCGAGAAAGTTCGTGCGGCGGTAGTGGTGCACCGCGGAATGCCGATTGGACGATGGACAGTCGTCGCGTGGGAACGGCATCGGTTTCTGCCGCCCTATGCGGTGCAGTTCGTCGAGGAATTCGTTGTGCGCTGCCGGCGCGATTATCCGGGCCGGGAGTTGATCCAAAGAGCTCCGGCAATACCACGACCGGGTGGGTCAACCGCATAATCGCAGCAACCATGTCTGCATGGGATCAGCAGCGATAAGTCTCAGACCGAGCAAATCTGGATTTCGGCACGTCCCGTCTCCCGAGCAGCTTTTGGGACAGAATATACCGCCCTCCAAGCTTGAGAAGGGGTGGAAAGCACACGACCAACGGGATTCCCGAATCGGCATTTCAGTGATTCATGGGCGGTCGGCTCTTGGAGGACCGACCATGCTCACCGCCATGACGGAATAGGACTGGACGGTTATCTTGCGCGTATTCGAGGCATCGCGTTCAAGGCGTGGTGACAAAGGGTAAGATGATAGAAGGTTCCTATCAGCACTACACTATTTCGTGGTCCACAACATCACATGGCGGGCGCTTCCCGCCGAGTTCGGCAACTGGAACAGCGTTTGGAAGCGGTTCTGGCGATTGAGCAAAGCCGGCGTCTCCGCGGCTTTTTTCGAAGCACTCACCGCGATGAGTGACACGGCCCATTTGGTTCAAATGTTTGACTCCACGTGGTGCGCGCCCACGTCTCGGCCGCCGGCCACGAATGAAAAGTGGCGCGCGCCGTTGCCCCCCATTCGCCTCGTTGGTAGAATTTTCGCCTGAAATTCCTCGACGGATCGTCGATTTCCAATTGCTCGGTGGGCGAACGTGAGCGAAACCTGGCACATCACCCTTGTGCACGGCACGTTCGCCAGGAACGCGGCCTGGATGCGGCCGGGCTCGGCGATGCGCGAGCATCTCGAGTCCCGCCTGCCCGGGCGCGTCGTGTATCACCGGTTCCGGTGGTCGGGCTGGCCGAGCCACCTGGCGCGCGACCGCGCAGCGCGTCGCCTGCGCGCAAGGCTCCTGAAGTGCGTGCAGAACAGCGAGACCGCGCACCACTGCGTCATCTCCCACAGCCACGGCGGCAACATCGTGTGTTACGCCTTGCGCGACGCCGCCGAGCTCGTCGCGCGACTCGACTGCATCATCACGCTCTCCACGCCGTTCTTGTTGGTGCGAACCCGCAACCTCAGCCTGTTCGGCTCACTGTCCCTGATGGGGAGCATGTTATTGGCAGGATTCGGCGCCTTGTTGCTCGGGATCAGTTGGGCGCTCGGGCCGTCGACGCCAGGCGAGTTCCTCGACCTGATGCGCGAAGTGAGCGTGAATCAGTGGTCCTACAAGCGCTGGATCATGGTACTGATCTTGATATCGATTGTCGTGGTCGTTTGGGGAGCAGCGTCCGTCCTCGCGCGCTGGAAAGCCTGGCTCGACGCGACGCTCGCAATGCCGACCTCATCGGCGAGCGGGTGCTCATCGTCCGCAGCTTCGCCGACGAGGCGACCGCGCTGCTGGTCGCCGCCCAGTTCTTCGAGATCGTGGTGAGCATGTTCTGGGATCGCCGCGGCGCCGTGGATCGCGCATTGCTGTCGTGGGGGAGCTGGGTTGTCGGGCGGCTGGAGAATGCACTGGAGCAAGGGCCGGGGACCCGTGTCGGCGTCGTCCTTTCCCGCTTTGTTCGCGCATGGGCTTTGCTTGGCTTTGCCGGGCTGCTCGTGCTCATCCCTGTGTCATGGTACTTCCACTGGACGCAGCCGGACGCCTACGCGGCTCTCTTTCTCGGGCCCTATACGCCCGCCGCCAAATGGATCTGGGGCGGTATCGCGCTGTTAGCGGCTCCATTCGTGGTTGCGTTCGCGGCGCTCGCGGCGGTAATTGTGGTCATCCTTGCTTGCGGCGCCACGATCGGGCTCGTCGTCGTCGTGGCTAACATCTGCCTATCGCTGGTCATGCTGGTCGTCGTGCCCGAGCTCGGCCCGATGGCGTTCGTCATGGCGATCTCCGCCGAGCCGGTGCCGGGCGCGGGAACCTTCCGCGTCCTGCAGATCAGGCCGCAGCACAAGATCGGCATGGTCGAGACGCGATTTCACTCGACGACCTATGCGGACCTCGCGGCACTCGACGGCATCGCGGACTTCACGCGCAGCGGGGGAACGTGCTGGAAAGCCTACGCCAACCTCCGTCGAAATAGGCGGCGCGTGCGCGCTGGCGCGACGGCATCGGCGATGTGGACGTTGAGGCGACACCGGAGGGGGCTCGCATGACGGGCGGGAACGACGACAATCTTGGCGAACTGGTCGCGCAGTCGCTGGCGTTCCAGCGCAAATGGCAGCGGCTCTCGATGACGGCCTATACGGTGAGCACCGTCGGGATTCTGTTTTGCACCACGGGCGGCACCTACGCCGCCGCCAGCAACAACTCGCAGATCGCGGCGGCGCTCGCCGCGGTATCCACCATCCTGATCGGTCTCGAAAAGAGCCTGCTGTTCCGCGAGAAGTGGAAGTTTCACCTGGCGATCGCCACGCGGCTATCCATTCTCCAGACCAAGCTCCGCTTCGCGGGCGCGGATACCAAGGCGCTCGGCGACGAATACGCGGCAATCCTCGACAGTTATGCCAATTCCATCCCGATCGCGGGGCGCGAGGGGCAGTAGCCCATTGCGAAGCCCCCTCGACCCTTCGAACGCATTCACATGGCTGAGCGATCCGTTGGACACGAGCCGGCCCTGGCGAGCAAGTTCTTGCTGTTGGTGGGGTCGAGGGCGAGGCTCGCGATGGAGATAGACGCCTGCTTGTCCGTCAATGGAGTCCAGCTGGTGCCGCCGTCGTGCGCGACCCAGACGCCGCCGTTGACCGCGCCGACATAATGGCTGAAAAGCCACAACGCCGCCCGTGCCGTGTCGCAACAGAAGGAATTTCCGCGTGCGCTACGTCCGCCTCGCCCGGCTCGCATTCGGTTCACTGCTAATTGCCGCAGCGCCGGCTTCGGCGCAGACCAACACCAGCTATTCCGTGCCGACCGAATTCGTGGAGCTGTTCTTCGACTTCACCGGCAGTGACGAGCCCGGCTATCCGTCCGGCCAGCCTACGCTGGGGCAGATGCTCACACAGTCCGTAATCGCGAAAGAGACCGCCGGCCGCGCTCCCGGCCCGCTGATCCTGGTGATGGGCTCCGACATCTACGTCTACGACTCCAGCGGTGGCGCCCGCCTCGCCCACGAGCGGTTTCGCGCCGACCGTAGCAGCGGTTTCTACGAGCTGACCGCGATCAGCCATATCGGGCCGGCACTGGCTTACCTGGCGGAGATCAAGGCGAACGGCGACGCGCGCTGGAAGCCGCGTCTGGAAACGCTGTGGGGCCATGTCGCAGAGGTGCGCGCCCTCAATCGGCGCGCCGACGACAACTGGCTCGACCGGCTGAACCAGCCGGCCTGGAGCGCGCGCAAGACTCAGATCCGCGACATGGTCGACTACGCCTGCGCGCGCACGCTCGCTTACGTCGACTCGCTCGGCAACGGCGACGCCTTCACCGTCGCCGGCGTCAACGACGATTTCTTCAACGGCACAACGGCGCAGTTTTCCATTCCATTCACGAACGTGATGATCGCGACCTTCATGCTCGTAGGGCTGCGCGGCGCCGCGGAGGTGCAAGACGCGCTGGCGGGTCTGAAGCTCGATTGGAAGCACGCCATGGTGCTGGTGAGCAGCCGCGCCGGCAGCAATGTCTCCTCGGGACTGACCGAGGGAACCAACTGGCTGCCGTTCTTCCTGAAGGCGGCGTCCGGGTTCGTCCTGCCCGACGATCGCATCAAGATCGTCCCCTACGCCGAGCTGCGACCCTCGCTGGGGCAGGCGCAGCTCCTGCCGGCAGACCTCAGCTATTATGTGCAGCGGGTGTGGGGGCCGCTGTTCTATCGCAAGCTCGTGTCCGATCAGGTTTTCGCGCGCATTCCCACCATCTACTTGCCCGACCGTCCGTCGTTGCCGGGCGACTACGCCGTCACCCCGGCTGCGGCGATCGACCAGTTCATGATCCGCATGAAGCATTCGCTGCGCGATGCGCGCGAGATGCTGTCGAATACGGTGGCGTTCTGGATGGTGCAGGAGCTGGCAGACAAGGAGTGGAACGTGGGCAAGGTGAACATACCCGGCCTCACGACTGGCTTTCCTCCGGGCGTTCCGGGCTATCCGCCGGTGGCCCTGAAGTGATTGCAAACATCTCCTGTTGGCATCTTCAAGCGCGACCCGATATCCCTTTTCGCTACTATTAGATCACACAGTCAGTAAGCGAGGCGCTGTCGGTGTCCAACCCGTGTCCAAATAATCGGTCCCGGGTGGCGCGCGGCGCCGGGCGGTCTTTAGGGAGAATACCAGCGCCGGGCGCGCGTCGGTCACTGATAACCGTTGTCAGTGATGTGGCGGACAGTGACGACGCCAAATCACATTGACGGCCACGCTTGGCATGACAAGTACCTCAACATTCAAGGCCTCAGACGGCGACGGCTACGAACTGGTGATGGGGCGCTGGAGCCGCCGCTTGGCTGAGCCGTTCCTTGACTTCTCTGGTTCTGCCGATGGCGAGCAGGTGCTGGATGTTGGTTGTGGAACAGGCAGCCTAACCTTCGCCCTGGTGGCACGGGCAAAGATCGAGAGTATTTGCGGACTGGATTTTTCTCCCGAATACATCAACTACGCGTCGCGTCGCAATTCTCACCCGCGGATCGAATTCAAGGTCGGAGATGCCTGTGTATTGCCGTTCCCTGACTGCTCTTTCGACCGCGTGTTATCATTGCTCTTGTTACACTTTGTGCCGCAGGCAGATCGAGCCGTTGCAGAGATGCGACGTGTCGCACGGCCGCATTCGATCGTAGCGGCGGCAGTGTGGGACGCTCGCGGCGGCTATGTCGCAAACCGCATCCTGTTCGACACGGCAGCGATGCTCGATCCGACTGCGAATGAGAGGCGCGCCCGAAACTATACTCGCCCAATGACCCGTCCCGGCGAGTTGGCGACCGCTTGGCGCAAAGCCGGCTTTGAAAATGTCCAAGAGGGAACCTTGACGATCCGCATGGAGTTCGCCTCGCTCTCCGACTATTGGGTTCCCTATGTTGGAAAGGAAGGACCGGCAGCCGAATACGTCAGCACTCTGAGTGCCGATCAGCAGCAAAAGTTAAAGGACGCGGTCGAGCGGGCTTATCTCGATGGCGAGCAAGACGGCATTCGGTCCTATGCCGCGACTGCGTGGGTCGTCCGGGGAACTACGCCAGATTAAGGACGTCCGCCATGGGGGTCAAAACCCGAACACCTCTTTTGGTGCCCTCCGTTCCGCATCCGCCAGGCGCCGCCGTCGCGATCTTGCGCTCAAGCGCCGTCAGCAGCGCGACTGCGCCCTCGCCATCATGAAGGTCCATGTGCGTCCTGCGCTCGATACGGAAGATCTCCTTCTCGCCCGGCGCCAGCAGTGTGAAACGCGTTGCGTCGGACCCCTCAGGCCGCGTTTGCGCGCCGGCTCAATCGCCGATCGGCGGTCCGACAAACTCGTGCCCATAGCGGGCGCCGAGCGCCATCAGTCGCGCGAGGTCGTCGGGCAGCTTGAAGCCTGCGGCCTCGATCTCGATCAGAAAATCGTCGAGGCCGCCGGGAACCACGGTCGTCAGCATCCGGCCCGGCGACGCTCCCACACAGCGAAAGGCATGCGGTGTCCCCATCGGGATCATCGCCAGCGCGCCGGGCTCGAGCTCGTACAGGCGCCCATCGCACCAGACCTGATAGTGTCCCTCGAGGACTTGGAAAGCCTCGTCCAGTCGATGATGAATGTGTCGCGGCGGACCTGAGCCGGGTGGCGCCGTCTCCTCCCACACCGCGAAGTCACCCCCGGTGTCGGCGGACGCCACGCGAATCGTGAGGACGGCGCCGAACACGTGCACCTTCCGGCCTTCGCCCGGCCGGGAGACGATCGCTCTCCGTTCCATATCCCCCTCTTAGATCAGCGGCAGCAAGTGCTGACTCGTCATGCCCGCGCTTGTCGCGGGCATCCACGTCTTTCCTCTTTCTTCCCTCGCCGGACCAAGCCAGACGTGGATGGCCGGGACAACCCTCGCAATCGCTGTGGCGATTGCTCGCCCGGCCAGGACGATCGGATAGCTCACCATAATCGCCGCGGGTACTCTGGCGGCGTCATGGGTCCAAGACCCCTACGCCCCGGCGTCGATTTGGTCACGGCAAGAAGACCCTGCCAAGCGGCGTCCGCTCATTCGGCCGCGCGCAGCGGCGTCTGCGCCGGTACGACCGATGCCGCCAGCTGACCGGCGTAGACCTCGCGCCAACCGCTCTGGTCTGCGCTCACGAAGTAGCCGCCGCGGGCCCCGCGATAGATGTCGGCATTCTCGACCCCCGGCGGCATGACCCCCTGGTCACGCAGCGCGCGCGCCGCCATCAGCAGGCGCCGGCGCGTGCGCGTGATCATTTGGTCGGACGGCGCCAGGTGCTCGAACTCGTGGTCGACGATTCCACCCATGCTCTCGGTGATCGCCTGGTCCTGCAGGTGGATGCCGTCGATCCCGCTGTAGATCGCATTGCTTTGCTGGGCGGCGCGGTCCATTCCCCAGTCGTTGCCCGCGTTGGCCGCCATGCGCCATCGGCCGAGCCAGTCGGTCGTGTTCGGCAGCAGCCTGTTGCCGCGCCCGGTGCCGCCGATCGGCGCGCCGTCCTTGTATGAGGGCTGGGGCAGCGACATCGCGGTCACCGCCTTCTTCCACCACAGAAAGCAGAACATGGTGTGGGTGTCATCGAGCGGCACCCAGGCGCGCGCATGCATGTGGCTCGAGAACTCGCCGTTGGGCGTCTGGGTCCAGAACGGAAACAGGAAGTTGCCGAACCGCCAGTAAGTAAGCCCCGGGCCCGCCTTGCGGTAACCCGCATACTGCGTGCCCCACTGAGTATCGGCCAAATGATATTCCGGCGCGCGGTTGGTAACGGTATGGCGCAGCGGCTCATCCTCCGCCAACTCGTCGGCATCGACATGGCCGGCGTGCAGGAACCCGAAATGCGAGGTATCGATCTCGCCCTCGAGCGCCTGCAGGTAATTGCAATCGCGCTGGATGAAGCTCACCCGGATCTCGTCTTCGGGGACGTCCAGGATGTCGAACGCCGGCAGCGGCGGCGCCGCGGCGCGCGCACCCATGAAGACCCAGACGACGCCGGCGCGCTCGACCGCCTTGTAGGCCTTGGCCTTGACCTTTTCCTTGAAGCCGGGCGGCGGCAGGCTCGGCATGTCGAGGCAATTCCCGGCCGCGTCGAACTTCCATCCGTGATAGATGCAGCGAATCCCTCCTTCCTCGTTGCGTCCGAGGAACAGCGATGCGCCGCGGTGCGGGCAGCGGTGATCCATCACCCCGACCCGGCCGGCGCTGTCGCGGAATGCGATGAGTTTCTCGCCCAAGAGCATCAGGCGAACGGGCGCGCCATCGCGCACGAGCTCGGAAGAAAGTGCCGCGGGGATCCAGTAACACCGCATCAACTCGCCCATCACGGTCCCCGGACCGACGCGCGTCAGCTCCGCCGCATCCTTCGCCTTCGTCATCAGATCCTCCCGCGAGGCGCGCCTGCAGCTTGATCGTATTGCAAGCCTTGCGGCCGAAACAGCCCCTCCGCCCACGCTTGGCTGTGCCGGCACCAGGCACGCACCTCGCTCATGCCGAGGAGCGCGCGGCACGCGCGCGTACCGACGCATCCTTCGGATGGCTCCTGAGGGGTCGCCGAAAGCGGCGTCGCGACGTTCCTCAAAGTCTCAGGATGAGGGGGACTATTGCGCCACCGTGATGCCCGCCGTGGTGATGATGTCGCGCCATTTTGCGATCTCGGACGAGATGAATTTCGCCAGCTCGTCCGGCGTGGTCGCCACCGCCTCCGCTCCGAGCTCGCTGAACTTGTCGCGCACGGCCGGATCAGCGATCGCGGCGGCGATCTCCTCGTGCAGCCGGGCAATGATCGGCTTCGGCGTCCCGCGCGGCGCCAGCAAGGCGAGCCACCCCGACGGCGCGTAGCCGCTGATGCCGGCCTCGGCCACGGTCGGGACGTCGGGCAGCGCGGCCATTCGTTGCTGGCTCGTGACCGCGAGCGCGCGCGCATCGCCGGAGCGCAGCGGCGCAATCACGTTGGGAAGGAACTGGAAGCCCGCCGGCACCGATCCAGCGATCAGGTCGGGCACGTACTGCGCGATGTTGCGGTACGGCACATGGGTCATCTGGATGCCCGCCACCTGCTCGAAATAGGCGCCGGCAAGATGCTGCGAGCTGCCGGGCCCGACCGAGCCGTAATTGATCTCCTTCGGTCGGCTCTTGGCATAGGCGACGAAGTCCGCAAGCGACGTCACCGGCAGCTTGGAGCTGACCACGATGACGTTCGGCACGATCGCAAACAGGGAGATCGGCTCGAAATCCTTCTCCGGGTCGTAACCGAGATCGCGGAACAGCGTCTTGTTGGCGGCGAGCGGCCCGAGCGTGCTCATCACCAGCGTGTAGCCGTCCGGATCGGCCTTGGCGGCCGCCGCCGTACCGGTATTGCCCCCGGCCCCCGGACGATTCTCGACGATGAAGCGGCGGCCCATCGACGTGCCCATGCGCTCGAGCAGCACACGCAGGACCACGTCGCTCGCGCTGCCGCCGGCAAACGGGACGATCACCTGGATGGAGCGGGCCGGGTAGGTCTGAGCCGAAGCCGTTGCTCCGGTGCCCAGCGCAGCGAGTGCGAGCGCGGCGGCCATCACCATCCGGTTCATAGGCGGTCTCCATTTGACCCCTGGTAGCGGTGCGGCCGGGAGACGCACGGCACCTGCAGCGCGCGGGCACCCGCACCATGAGTCGCCCCCGCGTCCATCGGCAGTTTGGCTTCAGCGGGCGGTCCGGCACAAGGCATACGGCGCGCACCCGAAAAGCAACTGCTCCCCTAGAACCTTTCCGGGCGCCGCCGCGTCCAAGGCTGTCACAGGCGCGCCGGCTTGACGGCGTGCGGGTGGGAACGGGCGATCCGCGCCAGCGGCATCGTCTTGATCATGTTGAATCTTGGAGAGCCCGACGATGCGCAGAGCCGCGAGCGTGTTGGCATTGATGGGCGTGGTGGCGATCGCGGCCGGCGGCACCATGTGGGCGCAGGAGGCCCTGAAGCCGGAAGCGGCAACGTCATTCGCGGACATGCCTGATGCCAGCCGGCTGCCGCGCCTGGCGGGCGCGCGGGAGCTGTTCGCCAGCAAGTTGACGACGTCGTTCGTGGTGCGTGAATCGGTCGGGGAGGCGGCGGAAGCTACGCGCGCGCTGCTCGCCGCCGATGGCTGGCAGCCGCACCGCGCACGCGTCGCCGCGAACGCGCTCCCGGACAAGCTCACCATCATGAACTTCCGGAAGGGAGCGCAGGGGCTCAACGTCTTCATCACCGTTGCGCCGGCGCAGGGCGGCGCCACCTCGATCCAATACACCCCGATAGCGATCGAAACCAATCCGTTCTCCCCGAAAGTCGCCGACGGCAGACCCGAGCTCACCGCGCGCCCGCAGGCCGCGCAGGAGGCGCCTGCAAGGCAGGAGCATTCCGGCCCCGGGCTGGTGGACATGAAGGACGTGCCGCGGCTCGACGGCGCGCACGAGCGCACCGGGGCATCGTCGCACAGCTTGAGCTACATGGTGCCGGGCACAGTCGCCAACACGGTCGCGGCCGTGCGCAAGCTGCTGGGGGAGGCCGGTTGGGTGTCCTATGTCGGCCCGTTGGAGCGGCCGAGCGACCGCAATCTCTGGCTCAAGAAGGGGCCGCAAGGACTGTCGATCTTCTTCTCGACCGACGGCAGCAATACCAGCCGCTCGGGCGTGAGCATGAGCGCGACCCGGCTCTACAACAACATTCCGTTCCCGGCCGGCGCGACCGACATCGTGTTCGACGATCGCAGGCCGTACCTGAGCGCCGTCGCGCCCGGAACGGTCGACACCCTTCTCGCCTTCTTTCGCGACGAGCTCGCCGGGTCCGGCTGGTCGGCCTGGTCCGCGGCGGATGCGTCGCCGCGATCGACGAGAGCATCGACAACGGCGCGCGCGCCTATTTCGCGCGCGACAAGCGTGACCGGCAGGCTCCGATCCAGGTGACATTGCAACGCCGCGCCGACGGCCGCGTCGATGTCGCGGTCAAAGTGCCGCCTTTCGCCCGAGCCCAGGATCTCGAAGCCGGGCAGGACACATACGGCCTGCCCAAGCCGGAGCGGGTCAAGAGCGCGACCGGCCGCGACGGGCGCACGCAACGTGAGCTGACCGCGACCGTGCCGGCGGAGCTCGACACCGTGCTCAAGTTCTATCGCCGCGAGCTCGCAAAACGCAGTTGGCAGGAAGAAGCCCACGGCGCGGTCGTCAAGCCGGGCGAGGTGGTGCTCAATTTTTCGTCTGCGGATTCCAACGCCGTGCTGAAGCTCGGCTACCAGCATGACCTCACGACCGTGAGCCTCGTGCAGCAGCTTCCCGACGCAGTCGCCGCCGCCCGTGCCAAGGCGCAGCAGGAGGCCGAAGACAAGGTGCGCCGGCAGGCCGAGGAGTGGCTGCGCGGGCCGCCGGTGGTGTTGGCGGCGATGACGGCGCCTACCAATTCGCCGATCCCGGTCCCGGAGACGGCCGAGAAGCCGAGCTTCGACAACGCGGCCGGCGACCTGAAGTTCAAGAGCAGGTCGAGCGTGCGCGAGATCGCGGCATTCTATCGCTCCGCGCTCAAGCCGCTCGGCTTCAAGGAGGCGCCGACGGTCATCGACGGCGACAGCATGGTGGAGCTCGATTTCTCGCGCCAAGGAAAGCGGCTGTTCGTCACCATCCATAGGCTCGGCGGCCTCACCGACGTGCGCGGCTACGGCCCCGGCCTGGTCGCGCTTGCCGCCGAGCAGCCGCCGCAGGCGCCACGGCCCGCAGCCCGGCCGGCGCAGCAGGCCTTCGAGGAACTGGAGGCCGACGACACCGACGGTCTGCCGGTGCCGAAGAAGCACGTCCTCAGCATCGGCGGCAGATCCACCTTCCAGAATGATCGGGAGGCCACCGTCCCGGCCTCGCTCGAGTCGGTGCTGGCGTTCTATCGACGCGAGCTCACCAAGCTCGGTTGGAGGGAGGAGGCCAAGGGCGCGATCGTCGAACCGCAACGCGCCGCGCTGTCGTTCACCACGCCGGACGGACCGGGCACGCTCATGCTCGGCCGCCAGGACGGCAAGACCACGGTCAAGCTCTCGCAGCGCAAGCCGGCGGAGGCTGCGAAGCATGGCGTAATCGCAAAGCCCGGCATGGGCTTGATCCTGATCGGCAGCGCCGTCGAGACCGTTGCGACCGTCACCATCGACCGGAAAACCATCAAGGTTGCGCCCGGGGTCGGGCAGAAGTCGACCGACGGTCCCAGGCTCGACCTGCGGCCGGGCACGTACAAGGCCTCGGTCAAGATCGCCGGCCAACCCGCCTTCAGCGAGGAGGTCAAGGTCGGCGCCGGGCAGACCTGGGGCTTGCTGATCGGCCCCGGTGGCATCCTGCCGCTGCAGGTCTACTGAGGCCGGGCCAGTTCGGGTTTGCGATCAGGATCGCGAGCTATCGACCGCGAGCGGCGCGGGATCGGAAACGGCTGCCCGCGTCACGCCTTGTCCAGCGTCTTCCACACGCCGTTGGCGGTCGCGACCACGCGCTCGCCGACCGCGAACTCGCCGCTCATGAAGATCAGCGAGCGGGTGCGGCGGACGACCCGGCAGTGCGCCTCGACGAATTCGCCGATCTCGACCTTGTCGATGAAATGCACGTCCAGCTGGACGGTCGCCTGCGGCTTGCGCTCGTTCGCATACCACGCGGTCATCCCGAGCGAGCGGTCCGCAAAGGTCATCAGCATGCCGCCCTGCAGCACGCCGCGACGGTTGTGATGTTTCGGCGCCGCCAGGAATGCGAAACGATGCCTGTCGCCCTCGACTCTGCGCCAGAACGGACCGACCAGGCCGATGAAGCCTTCGTCCGTATAGGGCTCCCAGCCGGCCGCGGCGGGATCGAAGGATTTGCTGTCGGCGGCCTTGGCTCGGACCGGCTTGTGTCGCGGCGGCATCGGGCGGGCGGAACCGTTGTCGGACCCGCTTGCTTAGCCTAGATTCCCCGCCGTTGCCCACCCGGTGACGGCAGATCGCGCGCTCACATCAGTTGCGACAGCACCGTCTGGATCTGCGTGGACGCGGCCATAAGCAAGCTCTCGTAGCTGGTTTGGCCGTCGGCGGCGGCTTTGAGGATCAGCTCCGCCATGTACGCCTTGACCCCCGGCGTCGCCTGCTCGACGGGGATCCGCGTCATCACCTCGTCGAGGGCAGCACGCATAGTTTGGACGAGTTCTGGACTGTAGCTCGGCATGGTGCGATCTCCGTTCTACGGCGGCAGAATCGCCGGCCGGCCTGCTCCCTGGCCAGACACAATGCCGCGAGCGACGTCACAGTGATTTGAGATCGGATTTCTTCTTGTTTCACAACCGCGTCGGCGCGCTCACGAGATTCTGAAGCGGTCGCGTCACGGCCTGCTCACGCCGCCGCCTTCCTGGCTTCGCGCCGCGTGATCCACAGGGTGGCGGCGCAGATCACGCTGCCGCCGACGAGCGCCCACACCGTCGGTAGATGGGTGAACACGATGAAGCCGAACAGCGAAGCCCATACCAGGTCGAGGAAGCGCACCGGCTGCACCACCGAGACGTCGGCGATGTGGTAGGCGCGCGTCATGCAGTAGTGCGCGCTCGATCCCACCAGCCCGGAGCCGAAGAGCAGGCCCCATTGCATGAGCGTCGGCCACTGCCAGCCGAGTTGAATTGCGAATCCCGCCTCGGTCGGCGTGATGCGCGTGAGCGCGAACGGCAGGCTGAGCACGCCGACCATGATGCCGAGCCAGAACACGATCGCCTCCGGGCGGTCGTAACGGGTCAAGACCTTCGACATCAGGAACGAGACCGCGAAGACCGGCGAGGTGGCCAAGAGCCAGAAGCTGTAGGCCGTTCCGAGATTGGCGTGCGCCAGGCCGGGCGCGAGCACGATCAGCACGCCCGCGAAGGCGACCAGCACCGCGGCCCAGCGCATCGCATCCATGCGCTCGCCCATGAACAGCCAGGCGCCCAGCATCATGAAGATCGGGCCGGTGAAGCCGATCGCCGAGTTCTCCGCCAGTGTGACGTGCGGCAGCACCGAGAACCAGATCACCGTGCCGACGAGGTGCACCGCGCCGCGCCCGACCAGCAGCGGCAGGTGGCCGGGCCGGTAGGCCGTCCAGCCGCCGCGCAGCACGAACGGGAGCACGACCAAGGAGCCGACCAGGTAGCGCAGGCACAAGACCTGCGGCGGGTAGATCTCGTGCGCGAGCAACTTCTGCGCGGTGTTGAGGATGCCGAACAGGATCCCGCATGCGATCATCCAGGCGATGCCGCGCAGCGCGGGATTGAACGCGCTTGCAGCGCCCGTCTGCGCGGGCGTGCCGTTGGCTTCAACTACGCTGACGGAAGTCGGTGCGCCCTCATCCTGAGGAGCCCGCCGCACGGCGGGCGTCTCGACCTCATCCTGAGGAGCCCGTCGCACGGCGGGCGTCTCGACCTCATCCTGAGGAGCCCGCCGCACGGCGGGCGTCTCGAAGGATGCCGCTCCCTCTCCGAGCTGTGTTTCGAGACGCGCGCGTTGCGCGCGCTCCTCAGCGTGAGGAGGCTTGTGCATGCGGACGTCAGCAAATCCTCAGGCGCGGGCGATGAACGCGCGGATGTGGCCGTTGACCTCGGCCGGCTTCTCGTGGACCACCCAGTGCGAGCCGTCGGGAACGCGGCGGATGGTCAGGTCGGGCACGAATTGATCGAGCCCGTCGAGATTGCCGGGCGTCAGCGCCGCGTCCTTCTCGCCCCAGATCACCAGCGTCGGCACCTTGACGGCAAGCGACGCCGTGCCGGGCTCGAAGCTGACCGGCTTGGCGTCAGGGCCGGCCGGCGGGCCGATACGCGAGGCGCGGTAATAGTTGAGGCCGCCGGTGAGCGCGCCCGGCTGCGACCAGGCTTCGATGTAGGCCTTGCGGTCCTCCTCGGTGAAGTGGCCGCGCTTGAGGCCCTCGCCCATGACGATGTTGACGAGCGGCGCATAGCCGTTGGCGGTGAGCAGCTCTTCGGCCTTGGGGGTCTGGAAGGTGAGCATGTAGCGGCTCGCCTTCTGCTGCTCGGGGTTCTGCGCCAGCTCGCGCGCGAACACCGCCGGGTGCGGCGAATTGACGATGACGAGCTTCTCGACGCATTCCGGATGCCGGATGGCGAGCGCCCAGGCGACCGCGCCGCCCCAGTCGTGCGCGACCAGCACGAAGCGCTCGTGCCCGAGCGCATGCGCGAGCGCGCGCAGGTCCTCGACCAGGTCCTTCATGTGATAGCGGTCGACCTCGGGCGGCTTGGAGGAGAGGTTGTAGCCGCGCATGTCGACTGCGACTGCCTGGTGGTCGCGCCCGAACTCGGCGAGCTGGTCCTTCCAGGCGTACCAGAACTCCGGAAAGCCGTGCACGAACAGCACGAGCTTGCCGGTGCCGGCCGTGACGTAGTGCAGCCGTACCCCGTTCACCTCGGCGTAGTCGTGCTTGAGCATGGCTTTCGTCTCCTCGGCCCTGGTCATCGCGACGGGCGGCGCCGCGCCTTCGCCTCTCCCCAGTGGGGAGCGGTCGGATTGGCGAGCGAAGCGAGCCAATCCGGGTGAGGAGGCCTCACGTCTATCGGCCGGATAGCAACCCCTCACCCGCCCGCGCTTCGCTTTGCTCGCGCGGTCGACCTCTCCCGATCGAAGAGGTGAGTCGACGCGAGCGAAATATGCACCACCTTCGTCGAGAACATCTCTATCGGCTGCCGAAGCGCGGGCGACGCTTGCCCTTGTAGGCCGCGATGCCTTCGCGGAGCTCGGCGCCGCGCATGCTCTGCCGGTGGCGCGTGTCGACCGCCGCTTCGTCGAGCTTGCCGCGCGCAATCTCGTTCAGCGTGCGCTTCATGCCGCGGATCGCCTCCGGCGCGTTCTCCGCCAGGACGGCGGCGAGCGCGTCGACGCGCGCGTCGAGCGCGTCGGCGGCGACCGCCGCGTCGAGGTATCCGATGCGCACCATTTCGGCGGCATCGATCCGGCGCGCGGTCAGGAACAGCGCCTTGGCGGCCGCGAGCCCCAGGCGCGAGACGTAGCGCACCATGCCGCTCTTGTAGTAGTGCAAGCCGAGGCGCGCGGCCGGCATCATCAGCTCGCAGGTATCGACGCCGATGCGGAAATCGCAGGCCAGCGCGAGGTCGGTCGAGCCGCCGTAGACCCCGCCGTTGAGCCGGCAGATCGTTGGAACGGGCAGATCCTCGAGCCGGTCGGCGACCGCCTCGAATGCCGAGCCGGCCGACGGTGCCTCGGCCGCGCGCTCGCTGTCCGCCGTGCGCGCCGCGATGTCGCCGAGATCGTAGCCGGCGCTGAACGCGCGCCCGGTCCCGGTCAGCACCAGGACGCGGATCCCCGGGTCGCGCTCGATGCGGTCGAAGATCTCGTGCAACGCCACGAGATCTTCCGGCTGCAGCCGGTTGAGGTGGGCCGGCCGGTTGAGCCGGATGGTCGCGCGCGCGCCGTCGATCGACAGGATCGGGGGCGAGCCCGCCGCGTCGTCGGCGCGCGCCTGCTGCTGGTCCTTGATCAGGCGGCTTTCTCCGTCGTCGATTTCATCGCCTGGTCGCGCAGCTCCCGCCGCAGGATCTTGCCGACATTGGTCTTCGGCAGCTCGTCGCGGAACTCGATATAGCGCGGCTTCTTGTAGCCGGTGAGCTGCTCGGCGCAGTACTTCATCAGGTCCTGCTGGGTGAGGTTCGGATCCTTTTTGACCACGAACAGCATCACCGCCTCGCCGGCCTGCCGATCGGGCACGCCGACGGCGGCGCATTCCAGCACCCCCGGGTGGCCGGCGACCACGCCTTCGATCTCATTCGGGTAGACGTTGAAGCCCGAGACCAGGATCATGTCCTTCTTGCGGTCGACGATGCGCACGTAGCCGCGCTCGTCCATCACACCGACGTCGCCCGATTTGAAGAAGCCGTCCGGCGTCATCACGCTGGCGGTCTCGTCCGGGCGCTGCCAGTAGCCCGACATCACCTGCGGACCCTTGATCGCGATCTCGCCCGCCTGCCCGAGCGGCACGTCCTTGCCGTCGTCGTCGAGGATGCGGATCTCGACGTTCGGCAGCGGCAGGCCGATGGTGCCGGAATACGCGTCGGTGTCGGTCGGGTTGCAGGTGACGCCGGCGGAGGTCTCGGAGAGGCCGTAGCCTTCGGCGATCGGGCAGCCGGTGATCGCGAGCCATTTCTTCGCCACCGCCTCTTGCACCGCCATGCCGCCGCCGTTGCAGATCACCAGCTCGGAGAAATCGAGCTTGCCGAATTCCGGATTGTTGACGAGCGCGTTGTAGAGCGTGTTCACGGCCGGAAAGACGTTGATCTTGTACTTGGCGAGCTCCTTGATCAGCCCCGGGATGTCGCGCGGGTTCGGAATCAGGATGTTGAGCGCACCGACCCGGGTGCCGAGCAGGCTGCAGACGATGAACGCGAACACGTGATAGAGCGGCAGCGCGCACACGATCGTAAGCTGCCCGCTGACTGGCTTGCGCTTCATGCCGGGCTGCATCCAGGCCTCCGACGCCAGCAGGTTGCCGACCAGCGTCTCATGCAGCAGCATGGCGCCCTTGGAGACGCCGGTGGTGCCGCCGGTGTACTGCAGCACCGCGACGTCCTTCGGCTTGATGTCGGGCTTGTTGAACGTCTTGTCGCGGCCGGCCGCGACCGCATCGTTGAACTTGACGGCGCCCGGCAACGAATAGGCCGGCACCATTTTCTTCACGTGCCGCACCACGGCGTTGACGATCAGCCCCTTGGGGAAGCCGAGCAGGTCGCCCATGCTGGCGATCACCACGTGCTTGACCGGCGTCGAGGCGATCGCCTTCTCCAGCGTCGCCGCGAAATTCTCCAGGATGATGATCGCCTTCGAGCCGGAATCGTTGAGCTGGTGCTCGAGCTCGCGCGGGGTGTAGAGCGGGTTGACGTTGACGGCGATGAAGCCGGCGCGCATCACCGCCGCCGCCGCGACCGGGTACTGCAGCACGTTCGGCATCATGATGGCGACGCGGTCGCCGCGGGCAAGGCCGGTGCCCTGCAGCCAGCCGGCGAGCGCGCGCGACAGCTCGTCGACCTGCCCATAGGTCAGATACTTGTCCATGCACACGTAGGCGTTGGCGTCGCGGTACTTCGCGAAACTCGCCTCGAGCAGCGCGACGATCGACGGATACTGCCCGACGTCGACGTCGGCCGGCACGCCGGCCGGATAGCTCTTGAGCCAGAAGCGATCCATGATCCTCCCCCGCGGATTGAAGTTCGTTGCCGTTACCGTAGACCGTTTGGTCGGCGCTTGGGAAGCGTGCCGCGGACCGTGGCCCGCACGAGCGAAGCGACATCCGGGGGTCCGCATTTCTCTTCGCTTGACCTCGTTTCCGGGGCGCTGCAGCGCGTGCGGGACACGGGAGAAGCCTTCTGCCCGATAGCCTCACGTCGCCGTTCGTCCTATGATCGCCGGGCGCGAAGGCGGGAGGAACGCTCATGAAACATCTCAGCGGAATGGACGCGACGTTCTTCCACATCGAGACGCCGGAGACGCCGATGCATGTCGGCAGCCTCTCCCTGGTCGAGCTCCCGGAGGGATACCAGGGCGATTTCTACGAGGACTACAAGGCCCAGATCGGCGGCCGGTTGCACCTGGCCGAAGTGTTCGAACGCAAGCTCGCGCTGATGCCGTTCGAGCTCTCGAACCCGGTCTGGGTCGACGACGATGACGTCGATCTCGACTATCACGTCCGCCGCATCATCCTGTCGAAACCCGGCACCTTCCAGCAGCTCGAGCAATACGTCGCGCGCCTGCATTCCAGCTTGATGGATCGCAGCCGGCCGCTATGGGAAATCTACGTGATCGAGGGGCTGCAGGACGGGCGGCGCGCGCTCTACTCGAAAGTCCATCACGCCGCCGTTGACGGCCAGGCCGGCGTCGCGCTGGCCAAGGCGCTCTACGACATCTCGCCCGATCCGCAGCCGGTCAAGCCGCGTCGACAGACGCGCCGCGGCGACCAGTATCAGCTCGGCGCCGCCGAGCTGATGAGCGCGGCGTTCAAGAACACCGCCGAACAGTACATGAAGCTGTTCACCACGCTGCCCGGCACCTTGCAGGCGATCTCCAACATCTCGTTGCCGAAGCTCGGCTCGGTGCTCCCCAAGCAGGTGGGGCCGCAGACCGACTGGGGGCTCGCGCCCAAGACCCCGCTCAATGTCTCGATCACCAACCAGCGCACCTACGCGGCGCGGTCGGTTTCGCTCGCCGACGTCAAGCAGACCGCCAAGCGGCTTGGCGTCACCCTCAATGACATCGTGATGGCCGCGTGCGCCAAGGCGGTCAGCCGCTACCTCGCTGACGACAATGCGTTGCCGAAAGCGCCGTTGGTGGCGGCGGTCCCGGTCAGCCTGCGTGAGCCCGGCAACACCGAGCAGAACAACCAGGCCTCGATCATGCTGGTCAGCCTGGCGACCGACATCCGCGACCCGCTCGAGCGGCTGAAGGCGATCAATGCCTCCAGCAGCTCGTCGAAGGATGTGGCCGGCGGGCTCAAGGCCGTGATCCCGACCGACTTTCCCTCGTTCGGGGCGCCGTGGCTGATGACCGGTCTGGCGACGCTGCTGGGACGATCCAAGCTCGCCGACTCGTTGCCGCCGGTCGCCAACGTGACCATCTCGAACGTGCCGGGGCCGCAGTTCCCGCTCTACATGGCCGGCGCCAAGGTCACGACCTATTTCCCGGTCTCGATTCCGACCCACAGTCTGGCGCTGAACATCACGGTGCAGAGCTACAACGGCTCGCTCGACTACGGGCTGATCGGCTGCCGTCGCGCCGTGCCCGACATCGACGACCTCGCCGATTACGTGGTCGAGGCGCACCAGGAGCTCAACGCGCTCGCGGCCGCCGCCGAGGCCCCTGCAGTCGCCGCCCAGACCGTCGATCTTGCCTCCGCGGCCGCCGCCCGCGGCCGGCGCAGCGCGTCACCGAAAGCGTGAGAAGCATCGACAGGGCCGATAGACGGCGCCAATATCGCCTCGCTCGAATCGCGTGCGGCCGGTCGTCCGGGCCGGCGGGGCCGGGAACCCATCCCGGTTGAGTTTGTTGGGGGCAATACCCATTTCGCACGACAGGCCGTCGCAAGCGATGGCTTGTTAAGTGCTTCACAGCCTCGGGGCTACCGAACGGCTACAATGCTCGAGGCTGCCGTAAAGGCCTTCAACGATCGGAGCGAGCATGCCGGCTATGGCTCAATCCATCCGCCCGCCGTCCAAGCTTTTGCTGCTGCTGGAAGGTCGCGCGATCCCTGAACTGGTGGCGTTCGTCGGGGCGCTGCCGCTGCTCCGCCTGGCCACGCCGCGCGGGGACGGGCACCCGGTGCTGGTGCTCCCGGGCCTGCTGGCGAGCGACACCTCGACCCGCGCCCTGCGCGGGTTCCTCAAGGACCATGGTTATGGGGCGCACGGCTGGCGCCAGGGCCGCAATCTCGGCCTGCGCGACGGCGTCGAAGACTTGCTGCTCGACCGCATCAACGAATTGCGCGACCGCTACGACCGCAAGGTCAGCCTGGTCGGCTGGAGCCTCGGCGGGCTCTATGCCCGGCAAGCGGCAAAGCGGGTGCCGGATGCGGTGCGGCTGGTGATCACGCTCGGGAGCCCGTTCACCGGCCATCCGCGCGCGACCAATGCCTGGCGGATGTACGAATTTGCCAGCGGCCGCCGCGCCGACGAGCCGCACGCCGCCGGCCCGCTGAGCGAGCCGCCGCCGGTGCCGACGACCGCGATCTTCTCGCGCACCGACGGCATCTGCGCGTGGCAATGCTGTATCGAGCGGGATGGGCCGCAGACCGAAAGCATCGAGGTCGACGGCAGCCATTGCGGCCTCGGCCACCATCCCGCGGCGGTCTACGCCATTGCGGACCGGCTGGCGCAGCCGGAAGGGGCCTGGAGGCCGTTCGACCGCGGCGGCTGGCGCAGCCTGATCTTTCCCGATCCCCGGCGCCCGCACTGAGGCTGATCCCTGCCTTGACAAGAGCAGGGCGGCATCGCGCGTGAGCGCGAAGCCGGGTGGGGTGTCGTTTCGCCAACGTCCACCCGATTCGACCGGCGGCCGAATCCCCTCGGCCGCTGCGCGGGCGGGATGACGTGCACGTGACCAGGACACAACTTATTGATTTTCAAGTAGAATGATCCCGGCTGCAAAATTTCTTTAGTGCATCGCACAATTCGATATTGCACTGCAACATGACCTGTGCCATATAGCGCCCATGCCCCGGGCCAATGACGGGCGGGGCCACCCATAGCTCCGGAAGAGGATGGAGACCTAGTGATGACCCAGAAGTCCAAGACCAAGCCCGCCGGCAACCCGGCGACCGACGCGTACGCGTTCCTGCAGAGCTTCGGCGAGACGCCGACGTTCGAGATCCCGGAAGCCGCGCGCGAGTTCGTCAAGCGCAGCGCGTCGACCGCCAAGGAGCGGGCCGCCGAGGTTCACAGCGGGGCCAGCCGGTTCGCCGGCCTGCTCGAGGGCGCGGTGATCAACTACGTCACCGAGGTGGCGAACGTGAATCGCAAGCTGCTCGAGGCCGCCCATCAGGACGCCGAGGCGGCGCTGGTCGCGATCGAGAAGCTCGCCGCCGCAAAGTCGCTCTCCGAGGCGATGCAGCTCAACGTCGACTACCTGCGCGAGCGCAGCGAGGTCGGCATGGCCCGCGCCAAGGATACCGCTGCCTATGTCGGGCAGACCGTCACCGGTGGCGTGAAGGCGGTGCAGGAAGGCTTCGCCAAGGTTGCGCCGTTCGCGCGCGCGGCTTGATCGGCGACCGACTACAATTGATCTCCTGAGCGACTGCAGGGCCCGCGCGAGCGGGCCCTTTTCGCATTGCCGCATCCCGCGCGCGCTGCGGCGCGCCATTTCGTGCGGCGCTGCGCCCGGGACACGGGCGCTCACTTGAATCCAAAGACGTCCTGGTTATAGCGGCCATGCTCGATCATGCCCTCCAGCCAGTCGGAGGATTGCTCGAGCGAGGTGCCGCATTTCTCCATGTGGATCTTGATCAGCGTCTCGCGCACCGCCGGCGCCATGAAGCGGCCGTCGCCGCAGACGTAGACGCGGCCGTCGTTCTCCAGCGCCTTCCAGACCTCCTCGCGCGCCGCCCATACCGCCTGCTGCACGAAGCGGTGCGGCGACTGGTCCGATGACGAATAGGCGAGGTGAATCCTGGCGACGCCCTGCTTCTCCCATTGGCGCATCTCGTCGCCGTAGAACAGGTCGTGCTGCGGATGCCGGCAGCCGTAGAACACCAGCGACGGCGCGGCCTCCATGCCGAGCTCGCGCTGGCTCGCGCGCTCCTGCAGGAAGCCGCGCAGCGGCGCAAACCCGGTGCCGGGGCCGATCAGGATCATCGGAATCTCGTGGTCCTCCGGCGGCGCGAACGGCGGATTGGGTCGGCGCACGAAGCCGAGAATCTCGTCGCCCGGCTTGAGCCCCTGCAAGTGCGTGGAGGCAACGCCCTGGTAGAACCCGGAGCCGGACCAGGCCGGCGCCGCCACCGTGCCGACGGTGAGGTTGATGGCGTCGGCGAGCTTCAGCGGCGAGGACGAGATCGAATAGAAGCGCGGCCGGATCGCGGCGGTGGTCTCGAGCAGCCCGTCGAGGGTGAGCTCGATCGCCGGATAGCGCATCAACAGGTCGTAGACCGTGACCCGCTTGTCGGTGATGTCGCGGGTGAACGCGGCCTTGGCTTCGTCGCTCTCGGCCACGAGCTTCTCCAGCTCCGGCCGCGTCTTGGGGCAGCGGGTGTGCTCCAGCAACACCTTGACGTCGTTGCGGCTCGCCGGGTCCTGCAGCTCCACGAAATCGGTCAACAGCTGGCGCACCGTCACCGGTTGGCCGATCGGCAGGTGACGCATGCGGCTGCCCTGGCCGTCGAGCACCACCACGGTGTCGGGCGCAAGCCCGAGGCGCTCGATCACCGCCGCGGTCGCCTCCGGGCGATTGCGCGCATAGACCGCAAGGTGGTCACCGGTGCGGTAGCTCACGTCCTTCGGCAGCTTGATGGTCATGTGGCGGGTGGAGGGGCGTGGCGCCTCCTTCTTGTGATCCCATAGGCCGGTGGCGTCGCGGACCAGCTCTTCGTTGCCGATCACCTGCAGCCGGTAGGCCTGCTCGGGCAGCACCGCGGTGCGGGCCGCGTGCGCGTCCGAATAGGTGATCTTGAGCTTCGGGGCGGGCGCCGCCGTCTCGGTCTGGCCGAGCGCGGCCCAGAACCGATGCATCCAGGCGTCGACCCCGCCGTCGAAATCGCCGTTGCCGTCGGCCTCCCCGCGCGCCACCAGCGGCTTCGCACCGGTTGCCTTGAGCGCGGCTTCGATCGCCTTCGGGAACGCCTGGTAGGTTTTCCACTGGCTGTTGCCGATGCCGAGCACCGCATAGTCGAGCCCGGGCCGCTTGATCTCTGCGAGCTTGCCGGCCTCGATCGCGGCTTCCATCTTGGTGGCGCTGTCGGGCGCCTTGCCGTTGTAAGTCGAGGTGACGACGACCAGCATGCCGTCCTCGGGCAGCGCGTCGACCGCCTCGTCGAGGGCGGCGCTGCGCCCGGCAAAGCCGCTCGAATTGGCGCGGTCGACGATCTGATCGGCGATGTCGCGGCAGGTGCCGAGGCTGGTGCCGTAGAGGACGGTGAGCGCGCGCCCGGCACCGGCGATCGCGGCGGCCGGCGCCTCCTCGGCTGCGGGCGCGGTCGACACCACGATCGGTTGCCGCGCCTTGGCGTCGACCGGGGCGCGGTCGGTGCGCGGCCGCACCTTGATCTTGAGCCCGTCCGGCTTGACGGTGAGCGACTCCTTGATCTTGAGCTTGTAGCGGGTGTGGTCGATCAGCTGGAAGCGCTGCAAAACCATGCCCATGACCAGCGTCGCCTCCTGCATGGCGAACTGGCGGCCGATGCAGGCGCGCTGGCCGTTGCCGAACGGCTTGTAGGCATTGGCCGGGCGCTTCGCCTGCGCCTCGCGCGAGAAGTTGTCGGGATTGAACAGCTCGGCCTCCTCGCCCCACACCGCCTTGTCGCGGTGAAGCATCGGCGAGAGCACCACCAGGTGATGCTTCGGCTTGAGCCGGTATTTTTCGCCGATCACCGTCTCCTTGAGCGGGTGGAGGCCGAACGCCGGCGCGGTCGGCCACAGCCGCAAGGTCTCCTGCAGGATCTGCGAGATGTAGGTGAGCTTGTTGACCTGCGCGTAGCTCGGCTTGACCGACGCGTCCGGTCCGAGCACGCGGTCGACCTCCGCGTAGGCCTTCTGCAGCACATCGGGGTGGTTGAGCAGCGCATAGGTTGCGAACGACAAGAGCCCGCTGGTGGTCTCATGTCCGGCGATCAGGAACGTGATGGTCTCGTCGCGGATGTTGCGGTCATCGAGCCGCTGCCCGGTCTTCTTGTCGACGCCGTTGAGCATGTAGTTGAGCAGGTCGTTCTGCTTGCCGTCGCCACCGCTCTGCCGGCGCTCCTTGATCACGTCCTCGACCATGCCGTGCATGTAGCGGATGTTGGCGCGGTGCTGCTGGTACTCCTTCTTGTTGATCAGCTGCTCGAACGGCAGTCCGCGCGTGTGCATGGTGGTCTCGAGCGAGCCGACCATGGCGTCGACGAACGGGTGGTTGCCGTCGCGGTAGAACGAGTTGAACCGGTAGTCGAAGCCGCACAGCCCGATGGTGTCGAGGGTGAGCCGCGTCATGTCGTCGGTGACGTCGATCTCGTCGTTCGGGTTGAGCCGCTGCCATTTCAGCATGAGCTGGTCGGCGATATCGAGCATGGCGCCGTGGTAACCCTGCATGGCGCGCTGCGCGAAGGTCGGCAGCAGGATGTTGTGCGACTTCGACCAGTCGGGCTCCTGGGTGTCGGAGGTGAACAGGCCGTGCGCCAGCGGGCGCAGCCGGCGCAGGAAGCCGCGCGTCGACTTGTCGAAGCGGGTCTCGTCGCAGACCTCGTCGACCAGCGCGAAGCTCGACACCACGATCACCGGCCGGCCCATCATGTCGAGCCAGTAGATCGGCCCCAGCTCCTGTGCGAGCCGGATCAGGTCCTGCAGCGGCGCGTCGCCGGAGAGCGTCAGGATGTTGCCGATGAACGGCTTGCGCGGCGGGTGCGGGATCGGGTGGAGCGGATTCTTCGACGCCATGACGGCTACCCCGTGCCGGACGTGATCGGGATCTCGCGCAATCTTGCTATGGGGGAGGAGGGAAGGCAAACGGCCGAGAGAGCCGTCGGCGCCGATCGGGTTCGCTTGTTGTGCTCTTGCTTCCGGCGGCGACCCACGCGCTATCGCGCGGCCTCCGGATCTGGGCGCCTCAGCGCTTTTCGCGGCCGTGCCAGATGCGAAGAATGATGATCTCTTCCGTCTCCAGCATGGGCACGTAACGTACGATGTACGCCGATCGGCCAAACGGCACTACCAGTTCGCGGACACCAACTGTGCCAGAGGGCCGTCAGCGAGGAACCCGTACAGCCGCTCGAGATCCTGTTGCGCACCAGGCGAAACGATCAGCTTCGCAGTTTACGCGGTTTCGGCGCGGGGTGCTCATGCGGCGTAAGCCAGCGTTCCATCCAGGTCTTGACCTCCGCGAACGGCACCCCCCTCCCGGGTACGCCGGAACTCGGCGAGTCGATGCGCATCCTCGGCCAGAACCTCAGGCGACCATGGCCCTTCGGCGCCGTCGCATAGCGCCTGCAGATCGGGGGGCAAGGCACGATCAACCCACGCCAGATCGGCAACGAGCTCAGCAACCGACAGGCCGCGTGCGGCGGCGCGCGCTTCGAGCACGTCGGCGGTTGCTTCATCGACCTCAATCGTACGAAGTTTGGTCATGCCCCGATCTTAGTGAAATCACGGACCGCGGAGAAGTGGTACTTCGGGTGAATGCTTGTGCCATGCGCGCATGCCGCGCCCGCTGTACATTTTTTTGCTCTCGACCTTCCTGCATCTCGGCTCGCTTTGGTAGATCGCAGCAAAGAACGAGGAGGCAAGCTTATCATGATCCATCGTATCAACGTGCCGGGCTTGAAGGACTGGGGCCGCCATTGCTGCCACGTCGCGCGTGCGGGCCCGCACGTCTGGGTTTCCGGCATCGTCGGCATGACGGCCGACGGCGAGGTGCCGGCCGGAACCGCGGCGCAGGTCGAGGTCGCGCTCGGCGTCCTCGATCAGTGTCTCAAGGCTGCAGGCGCGGGGCGCGAGCACGTCACCAAAGTGCAGGTCTATCTTACCGACGTCAAAGAGCGTGATCTGATCGGCCCGCCGCGGGTCGCCTATTTCGGCGCCAATCCGCCGGCTTCGACGCTGGTGGGAGTCGCGGCACTGGTCGACCCGCGCTTCCGGGTCGAGATCGACTGCGAGGCCTACGTTGCGTGACGCGCCGAACTCGTGACGTGGAATTCAGCGCACGTCGCGGCCGTGGAACGCGCGCAGCATGACGATGCGATCGCCGTTCGATCCGATACCGATTTCGCGTGCCACAGCGGCAGCGAGCCCCGGATAGCGCTCGTGAAGAAATCTGGCGAAGCGATCGAGGTCGGCGAGGGCAGACGCCGACCATTCGATCCTCATTGTTCACGCCCGGGTTTGAACGCGGGCGTTCCCCAGGTTTCGAGCCATCGTGCGACTTCACTGTGCGGCACGGTCGGATCGCCTGCCTGGATCGCCCCCCAGCGGCGATCCAGCTCCGCAATCTCATCGGGGTCGGTGGAGATCGTGCCGTCGTCGAACGCGACGAGCTCCGCCACCTTCGCCGACGCTTACACCGCGTGCGGCCGCGCGCGCTTCAAGCACACCGGCCGTCACTTCATCGATCTCGATCGTACGAAGCTTGCTCACGGGCGGATCATGGCGGGAAGCGGGGCGGCCGAGAAGCCGCGCGCGCGAGCATGCACACACCTCCTCACGCTGAGGAGCGCGCGGAACGCGCGCGTCTAAGGCACGCGACGCGGCGCCGTTGGAGAGGGCGCGCGCCGCGCGCCGTCGTCGAGCAACGCGCGGACCCGGCTCGTCAGCTCGTCGAACGAGAACGGCTTGCCGATCATCTCGACGCCGGGCTGGTTGCGTCAGGGCGCGGAGCGGACGGTACCAGCATCCTTGAGGTCATAGCCGCGCAGCTCCTGCGCGCGCGCCGCCATCGCAGGCGAGCGCATGAAGTCCATCAGCGCCTGCATCGGCTTGCGGAAATAGTCGGCTTGGCGGACGACCAGATCGAAGCGCTCCCACACGATCGGCACGAAATCGAGGCCGGCGGCGTTGGCGGCCGAACGCGTGGCGATGCCGCAGTCGGCGCGGCCGGCGCGGATCGCCTGCGCGATGTCCGGCCCGGTGGGGCAGGGCGGGCTCACCACCTTCAGTCGCTCGATCGACGTCTTGGCGCGATGCAGCAGCGCCTGCAGCAGCAGCTGCGCGCCCGCCCCCGGCGGGCGGAGCGCGAAACGGGCGCGTTTCTGCAGTGCGTCCTCGAGGCTGGCGATGCCGAGCGGATTGCCGGTGGCGATCAGGAATCCTTGCTCGCGCCGCGCGAACGCGATCAGCACGGCGTCGTAGAGGCTGCGCTCGTTGCGCGTCGCCTCGACATTGGCATCGACGGTTTCGCTCGCGGGCGCATGCAGGTGGATGGCGACGGCAGTGAGCTCGCCGCGCATGAAGCGCGCGAGCCCCGCCTCGCTCCCTTCCGGCAAGGTCGCCAGCCCCGAGCCGCTCTCGCGCAGCGCCCATTCGAGCAGCGGATCGTGACTGCCGCCGATGATCGGCATCGGCCTCTGCCGGCTCACGCCGGCGGGCCGCTGCAGGCTGTCGGCCAGCCAGCGGTCGAGCTCATCCTTGGGGAACAGCCACTTGCCGGTGATCTTGGTGCACGGGATCGCGCTTTCCGCTACCAGCTCGTAGATCTTGCGCTCCTTCAGCCGCAGATATTCGGCCGCTTCAGTCGTGGTCAACAGGCGCATGGCTAGTCATTGCATTCGAGCACGGGGCGATTGGGAGCGGCAGGCGTGATCGCCCGGCGAATCGCGCCGCCTTGCTTGCTGCGGCGGACGACACGCGTGTGCGCTTGTCTCCGCACCGGCCCTCAATCCTTCACGATCGATATGTCGGGCGCCGCCGGATTCTTCATGCCGACGATATGGTAGCCGGCGTCGACGTGATGGATCTCGCCGGTCACCCCGCGCGACAGATCGGACAAGAAATAGACCGCGGTGTCGCCGACCTCCTCGATCGTGACCGTGCGCTGCAGCGGCGAATTCAGCTCGTTCCATTTCAGGATGTAGCGGAAATCGCCGATGCCGGATGCGGCCAGCGTCTTGATCGGACCGGCCGAGATGGCATTGACGCGGATGTTCCTGGACCCGAGATCGGCCGCCAGATAGCGCACCGAGGCCTCCAGCGCCGCCTTCGCGACCCCCATGACGTTATAGTGCGGCATCCACTTCTCGGCGCCGTAATAGGTCAACGTCAGCAGCGCTCCGCCGGCCGTCATCAGCTTTTCGGCGCGCTGCGCCACTGCCGTGAACGAGTAGCAGCTGATCTGCAGGGTCTGCGCAAAATTCTCCGGCGTGGTGTCGATATAGCGCCCGGCGAGCTCCTCCTTGTCGGAAAACGCGATGGCGTGCACGACGAAGTCGAGCGAGCTCCACCGCTGCGCGACCGCCGCGAACACCGCGTCGAGCGTCGCCGCATCGGTGACGTCGCAGTGGCCGACGACGTGCCCGCCGAGCTCCTGCGCCAGCGGCTCGACCCGCTTCTTGAGTGCATCGCCCTGATACGTGAAGGCGAGCTCCGCGCCGGCGGCGCGGCAGGCCTTGGCGATGCCCCAGGCCAGCGATCGGTTGTTGGCCACGCCCATGATCAGGCCGCGCTTGCCGCGAATCAGACCAGCGATCTCCGCCATCACGCTCCTCGCAGCCGCTGCCGGGCGGGCCCCTATGACATACGCCCCGCGCCGCTTCAAGAACAGCGCAGGCCCGCTGCCGGCGGCGGAATATCGGCGATAACCCATTGTTCTTTCCTTGCGATCGCCTTACGAGATGTGAGCAGCCGAGCGGGCGAGCGGTGCGACGACGGATGGACGGGCCAGTCTTGGTCGCCGGCCGCGCAGCATTTCGTGGAGGCGGCGTGAGCGGTTTCCGACAGGGGGTGGAAGCGGCCATTCCGGCATTGCGCCGGTATGCACGCGCCCTCACGCGCGAAACTGACGTGGCGGAAGACCTGGTGCAGGACACGTTGATGCGCGCGCTGCGCTCCGAGCATTTGTTTCACGGCGGAGACGTGCGCAAATGGCTGTACACCATCCTGACCAATCTCAATCGCAACCGGCTGCGATCGCTGTCGCGACGTCCCGCCGCGGTTCCGCTTGACGATTTCGACGCGGCCGGAACGGCGGCACCCGATGCCGGCGGACGCGACGTCGAGCGCGCGCTCGCGACCCTCACCGACGACCAGCGCGCCGCGCTGTTGTTGGTCGTGCTCGAAGGCTTGAGCTACCGCGAAGTCGCCGACGTGCAGGCGGTGCCGATCGGCACGGTGATGTCGCGGCTGGCGCGCGCCCGCGCGCAGATCAAGTCGTATCTCGACGGCGAGACGCCGGCGCTGCGGCGCGTGAAATAGCCGAGGCGCGCACATGATCGACCGCGGCGTACCGGTGACCGAGGACGAGCTTCATGCCCTGGTGGATGGCGAGCTGCCGGTCGACCGCCGGTCCGACACCGAGGCGTGGCTCGCCAATCATCCAGAAGATGCCGCCCGCGTCGCCGCTTGGCGCTCGCAGGGCGAGCTGCTGCGACTGCGCTACGGCAATATTGCCGACGAGCCGGTCCCGGCGCGGTTCGATCTCGACAAGCTCGGCCGGCTCGGCCAGCCGCGGCTGCGGCTGGCAACCACCGCCGCCGTGGTTGCGGCTTTTCTGCTCGGCGGGCTCGCCGGCTGGTTCGCGCGTCCGGCGTGGGAAGGTGCGCCGGCATCCAAGCCCGAGGGTCCGGTGGTCAAAACGGTCGCCGACGATGCGATCGACGCGCACAAGCTCTACGTCGTCGAGGTGCGTCACCCGATCGAGGTTCCGGCCGATGCGGCCCATCTCGTGCCGTGGCTGTCGAAGCGGATCGGTACCCAGCTGCGCGCGCCCGACCTCGCGCAGATCGGGCTCAAGCTGATCGGCGGCCGCCTGCTGCCGGGACCGCGCGGAGCCGCCGCGCTGTTGATGTATGAGGGGCCGTCGGGCGAGCGCTTCACGCTCTACGCGGCGCGCGCGACCGGCCCGGACACTGCGCTGCGCTACAGCGTCTCCGGCCAGGTGGCGGCGTTCTATTGGATCGAGGGCGACTACGGCTACGTGGTCACCGGTCCGGCCGACCGCGATCTCCTGCAGAAGGTGGCGTCAGCGACCTACGAGCAGCTGGAGCGGCCGGCACCGGCGAAGAATCCCGGGTAAGGCCGCCCGGGTCGGCAAACCGCGAACAAGCCGTCAGTCGAGATTGCGGCGCGGATTGTACGGCTTGTCCTGCTGCCATGTGCGCATCAGGGCCTCGAGCTCGGGGTCGGGATGATCCGGCAGCACGATGCGCACGGTGGCAAGCAGGTCGCCGGCGCCCGATTTCGCCTTGATGCCCTTGCCCTTCAGCCGAAAGGTGCGCCCCGTATTGGTGCCAGCGGGGATCGCGAGCTCGACGGCGCCGTCGAGGGTCGGCACGCGCACCTTGCCGCCGAGCACCGCCTCGTAAAGCGTGATCGGCACCTCGACGCGCAGATTCGCACCCTCCGCCTTGAAGTGCGGATGGGGCGCGACGCGAACCGTGATCAGTGCGTCGCCGGCGGTGCCGCCGGGGGGCCCGGCGAGGCCCTGGCCCTTCAGCCGGATCTGCTGGCCGTCGCTCAGCCCGGCTGGAATCTTGACCTCGACGTCCTTGCCGGTCGGAAGCCGGACACGCTTCTTGGTCCCGAGGGCAGCCTCGGCGAGCGTGATGGTGGCCTCGGCCGCCACGTCGCGGCCGGCCGCAGGGGAGGCGAAATCTTCCGGCGTGAACTCGGTGCCGAAATCGACCCGTGCGCCGTTGCGACGGCCGCCGAACACGCTCGACAGGATGTCCTCGAACGCGCCGAATCCGCCGCCGGGGCCGCTGCCGGAACGGCTGAATCCTTCCGGACCGAAGCTGAAGGTCTCGAATTGCGACTCGCGGCCACGGCCCCCGCGCGGGCGCGCGCTGAAGCCCTCGAAGCCCTGAAACCGCGGCTTGCCTTCCGCATCGATCTCGCCACGGTCGAAGGCCTTGCGCTTGCCCTCGTCGCCGACGATCTCATGGGCGGCGTTGAGCTCAGCGAACTTCACGGCCGCCTTGGGGTCGTTCTTGTTGGCGTCCGGATGCAGCCGCTTGGCATGCTTGCGGAAAGCCTTCTTGATTTCGTCAGCGCTCGCCTGTGGCTGGACCCCCAGCACCTCATAGGGGTTGCGCATCGTTGCTCTTGCTCCTGATCGATGGCAGGTGGCCGCCTCGCGGCCGCTTCGCCGTCAATGTGGTACGAGTGTAACCGAAGTGCAACGCGGCACCGAGGGCTTGGCGAAGAAGACCGCTTCGTTGCTTTTGGCGGCTTCCGAGGCCGCCGGGCGATCACGTCCGCTGCAGCGGTCGGATATCGCGGACTTGCCAGCGTCCGCCGTGGCCGCGGCAGGCGTCACCCTGGTACCAGGACTGCTTGTCGCCTTGCACGTGGCTGGCCAGGAAATCGTGGCAGGTGACCCCATCCCGGATGTAGCTCGTGGCGATCGGCGTGACGGTTCCGTGCGCGCCGGTGCGCGGATTCCGCCACGGCAGACTTGCGTCCTTGCTTCCCAGCTTCAGCAGCTCGGCGGCCGCCGTCTTGGCCAAGGCAAGGTCGCCTTCCGGCGCCTCGATGGCGGCGGCACCCTTCGCCACCGCCGTCCGCTCGGGCCGGTCGTCCCCGAACGCGGCGCCGAGCTTGTACGAATAGCTGCAGCCGCCGGAGATGGCCGCCAGAGTCAGAGCTGCAATGCAGGCGATGAGCCGCGCTGCCGCCTGCCATAGGCATCCCGCCGCGACATCACTATAAGGAGCCTTGCAAGACGCCCGGCGCGCGACCATCCGCATCCTTTCGAACTTTCGAATCGTATGGAACACGTTCAGCCGTTAAAATCCGGTGACTTCACCGAAGCCGAGGATCCGCTCGCGCTGTTCGCCCTATGGTTCGAGGAAGCGAAGCGGGCCGAGCCTGCCGACCCGAACGCCATGGCGTTGGCAACGGTCGATGCCGACGGGCTGCCGAACGTGCGCATGGTTCTGTTGAAGGGCGTCGATCAACACGGCTTCGTGTTCTACACCAACTGCGAGAGCCGCAAGGGACGCGAGCTCGCGGCGCACCCGAAGGCGGCGCTGTCCTTTCATTGGAAATCGCTGGCGCGGGCCGTGCGCGTGCGCGGGGAGGTCGAGCCCGTCACCGAGGCCGAGGCGGACGCGTACTTCGCCACCCGTCCGCGCGGTGCGCAGCTCGGCGCCTGGGCGAGCAAGCAGTCGGCGCCGCTCGAAAGCCGACTGGCGTTCGAGAAAGCGCTTGCCCTGACGACGGCGAAGTATCCGATCGGCGCGATTCCGCGGCCACCGCACTGGTCCGGGTTCCGCGTCGTGCCGATGGCGATGGAGTTCTGGCACGACCGCCCGTTTCGGCTGCACGACCGCGTCGAATACCGTCGCGACGCGCCCGGACAGCCATGGAGCAAGACGCGGCTCTACCCCTGAGCTAGGATCGCCCGCAAGGACACCATGGCGACTGCCTCACACGCCAACCACCCGCGCCGCACGTTGCTGCTCACCGGCGCGAGCCGCGGCATCGGCCACGCCACGGTGAAACGCTTCTCGGCCGCCGGCTGGCGCGTGATCACCTGCTCGCGCCACGCCTTTCCGGAGAACTGTCCGTGGGAGGCGGGTCCCGAGGACCACATCCAGGTCGACCTGGCCGACGCCGACAGCACGCGCGAGGGGATCGCCGAGATCAAGCGCCGGCTCGAGCCCGCCGAACTGCACGCACTCGTCAACAACGCGGCGATCTCCCCGAAGGCCGAGGGCGGCGCCCGCATGGGCTCGATCGACACCGACGTCGAGACCTGGAGCCACGTGTTCCGTGTCAACTTCTTCGCGCCGATCATGCTGGCGCGCGGCCTGATCGACGAGCTCAAGGCCGCCAAGGGCTCGGTCGTCAACGTCACTTCGATCGCGGGCGGGCGCGTGCACCCGTTCGCGGGCGCCGCTTACGCCACCTCGAAGGCGGCGCTGGCCTCGCTCACGCGCGAGATGGCGGCGGATTTCGGCGCGCTCGGGGTGCGCGTGAACGCGATCGCGCCGGGCGAGATCGACACCGCGATCCTCTCGCCGGGCACCGGGAGATCGTCGCCAAGCAGATCCCGATGCATCGCCTCGGCACTCCCGACGAGGTCGCCAAGATCATCTATGTGCTGTGCACGGAGACGAGCTCGTACGTCAACGGAGCCGAGATCCACATCAACGGCGGCCAGCACGTCTGAGACCCCGGGCCCGCGCTTGATCGGTGCGCGCGGCCTTCTCGCGACGCTGCGGTGAGGCCGCGATCTACTCCGTCCTGGATCCTGGAAAAACCTTGCCGTCAGGGCGTGCCAGGCGCAGCGCGCTCGCGGGGACCGCGCTGGTGTGGCGACCGTGGGAGTGCGCGCGCTCCGCCGGCGAGGTCGGTGCGCTCCGCACCTGCGTCACGGCCGTGCGCGGAGCGCGTG